>WNGB01013135.1_pt1 | contig 11172 bp, 10 predicted proteins | sample 5400681 | NCBI WGS metagenome assembly WNGB01 (sample SAMN13153367, study PRJNA577476) | soil metagenome | isolation source: 115 cm soil or saprolite under grassland replicate 2 | place: USA:California | collected 2016-06-15 | reverse complement strand
ACTATTTTGACTTCGCGCTGCGCACCATCACCTGGGAGCGCACTGGCGCGCCGATGTTCCTGTTCGTGTACACGGCCGCCAATCATTTCCCTTGGAACTCCCGCTATCGGCCCGATCTTCAGTCCGACTGGCGCAACCTGGGCAATCGCTCGGATGTCGATGAGTATCTGCGCCGGCAGGCGATGAGCGCGCAGGACTATCCGCGCTTCCTCAAGCGCCTGCGCGAGGAATTTCCCGACGAATCGTTCCTGGTGGTGCGCTTTGGCGACCATCAACCGATGTTCGCCAAATATTTTGTCGACCCGACGCTGGACGAGGCGGCGGTTGCAAAGCGCATTCAGGCTTACGATCCGCGCTATCTCACCACCTATTATTCAATCGACACCATCAACTTCACGCCGGCTGACCTGTCGTCTGCGCTCGATACACTCGATGCTCCCTATCTGCCGCTGTTGCTGCTGGAGGCGGCAGGGGTTCCGCTCGATTCGTCGTTTGAGGAGCAGAAGAAGATCCTGCAACGCTGCAACGGCCTGTTCTACGCATGCAAGGAAGGGGCCGAGGCGAGACGATTCAACCGGCTCTTGATCGATGCCGGGCTGATCAACGGGCTCTAAGAGGCGGCCATGAAACACGAGTTCTGGGAGCGAACCATCAAGGACTTCAGCCTTGATCGGGATCTCGCCGACTTCAAGACCTGGGATGTGGTCAGGCAGATTCCCATCTACAGCGAGCATGAGCTGGCGGACGACTATTACCGCGAGGTGTGCCAACTTCTGCGCTCATCGTCCCATCAGTCGGAATGGGAGCATGTGCTCTCCAAGGGGGAGCCGCGGCGCGGCCACACCGAGGAGAGCTACGCACGCGCTCTTTACAGGCCAGCAGCAGGCGTGAGCACGACCGGCTTTCGTCTCAAGTCGCTGCACCACGTGCTGACATTTGAGCAGCTCCGGGAAAAATCCATTCTCGACTACGATTGCATCGTGGAGTTCGGTGCGGGAATTGGCGATACGGCGCACACGATCTTCGATCGGGGATATCGCGGCGCCTATTTCATTGTTGATTTTCCGGAGATTGGGAGAATTTCCAGCTACTATCTGGGTGGCAGGGCGGAAGTGCTTCATTCCATTGATGACATCCCGGACTATCTGCCGCTCAATCTCCTCTTCATTGCGACCTGGTCGCTCTCGGAGGCTCCGCTGGAGTTGAGAAACAAGATCGCCGAAAAGCTCTCTGGCGCCGATTATCTGATCCTGTTCCAATTCTCGTTCTATGGAATCAACAATATGGAATACTTCGTGGAGCAATGGCCGTCCCTGACCAAGAGCTTCTATCGCATCAGGCCATTGCGCTTTCACCAATCCATGGGTGGCAGCTGGTATATGGTGGGCATGTCGCCGACGTCGTGACCATGCAGAGCGGCCGAGGCTGGTCACCATGACTGATCACCCATGACTTAATCACCATGACTGATCCCGCTGTCACGCTGCGCGATCTCACCGTTGCGTTCCGTCTGGCCGACGGGGCGACCTATACGGCGGTCGAGCGCGCGTCGCTGAGCGTCGCCGACGGCGAGTTCGTGTCGATCGTCGGGCCGACCGGCTGCGGGAAGTCGACTTTGCTCAACGTGGCGGCAGGCTTGCTTGCGCCTGTGGCGGGTAGCGTAGCGATCCTGGGCGCGCCGCTCGCGGGCCTCAACCGCAGCGCCGGCTATCTATTCCAGACCGATGCGTTGTTTCCCTGGAAGACCGCAATCGAGAACGTGGCGATCGGGCTCGAGACCGCAGGTATGCGGAAGAACGAGGCGCGCGAGCGGGCACGGTCCTGGCTTGCACGCGTAGGCCTTGCAGGTTTCGCTGAGCGCTATCCGCACATGCTGTCGGGCGGCCAGCGCAAGCGCGTCGGCCTTGCGCAGGTCCTCATCCGCGACCCGAAGATCCTCCTGATGGATGAGCCGTTCGGCCCGCTCGATGCGCAGACGCGGCAGATCATGGGCAACCTGCTGCTCGACCTCTGGAGTGCCGACCGCAAGGCGGTGCTGTTCGTCACCCATGAGCTCGAGGAGGCGATCGCGCTCTCTGACCGCGTGATCATCATGTCGGCGGGGCCGGCCGCCCACATCGTGGGCGAGTGGACGGTGCCGCTGCCGCGGCCGCGCGATATTGCCGACGTTCGGCTCGAGCCAATGTTCCATATACTGCACCGCGAGATCTGGGCGGTGCTCAAGGCAGAAGTGCTCAAGACCTATGCGGCTGACGGCAATGGCTAATCGGCCGCGGTGCCTTGATCTCGTGCTTGCGGTGGCTACACTCCCGGCCACGGCAAGGTGCCGAACGGAGGAAACCCCCATGAATCACGTGATTAGTAAAGTTGCGCTCGTCGGCGGAATGGTGCTCGCGTCATTGTGTGCAAGCACGGCGGCGTTTGCGCAGGCCAAGGTATTCGAAATCTCCTCGACCACCTTCAAGGACGGCGGCATGCTGCCGGTGAAGGCCGCCAACAGCAAGGCGAACGCCCCGAACAACGCGAACTGCGTCGGCGAGAACGTTTCGCCGCAGCTCTCGTGGGTCAATACGCCGGCCGGGACCAAGAGCTTCGCATTGCTGATGGTCGATCCGGAAGGCCGTGGCGGCGCGGGTGTGAACCACTGGGTAGCCTACGGCATCCCGGCTTCCGTGACCGGCTTCGCGGAAGGCGAGGTCAGCAAGCCGACCGACAAGTACGTTGGTGGCAAGAGCACCCAGGGCGTTGGCTTCTATTCCGGTCCCTGCACGCCGCCGGCAGTCCAGCCGCACCATTATACCTTCGTGCTGATCGCGACCGACCTTGAGCCGACCGACCTGGCGCCCGGCCTGACTAAGGACGAGGTGACGGCCAAAATCGTGCCTACGGGCTCGCCGTCGCGCGCCAAGGGCTCGGCCGGCATCGTCGGCCTGTTCGTGAAGCCGAACTGACTCGCGTGAGTTTCCGTTCGTCTCCCCGAAGGCGGGGATGCGCGGGAATGAGCGGAGATTGTAGCTCGATTTGAACGAGACATCGTCGCCGAGAGAGGAGCTTGATCGTGTCACGCGGCAAGCTCCTCTTTTTTCAGCTCCTGGTCGCAGTCGTCTCGATTGCGCTCTGGCACCTCCTGACCACGGCGCCGTTCTTCGACGAGCCGATCCTGCCGACATTCTTTTTCGCAACGCCTGAGAACGTCGCCTGGCGCATTGTGCGGTGGTTCTCCGACGGCTCGATCTGGCTGCACCTCTGGATCACCTTGATCGAATCGGTGCTCGCCTTCGTGGTGGGATCGGTCGCGGGCGTTCTCGTCGGCTTCTGGTTTGGCCTCAATCCGACGATTGCCGCCGTGTTCGACCCTTATGTGAAGATGATCAACGCGCTGCCCCGCATCGTGCTGGCGCCGATCTTCGCGCTCTGGTTCGGGCTTGGCATCCGCTCGAAGGTCGCGCTCGGCGTGACGCTCGTGTTCTTCGTCGTGTTCTTCAATGTCTACCAGGGCGTCAAGGAGGTGAGCCCCACCGTGCTCGCCAATGCGCGCATGCTCGGCATGAACAAGTGGCAGCTGATGCGGCACGTCTACTGGCCCTCCGCGCTGTCCTGGATGTTCTCCTCGCTGCACACGTCGGTGGGCTTTGCGGTGGTGGGCGCGGTGGTGGGCGAATATCTCGGCTCGGCCGCGGGGCTCGGCTATCTGATCCTGCAGGCGGAGGGCGCGCTTGACGTCACGGGGGTCTTTGCCGGCATTGTCGTGCTCGCGGCTTTCGTCATCCTCATCGACTGGGGCGTGACACTGGTCGAGCGGCGGCTCCTCGCCTGGCGGCCTGTCGCGGTCGAGGCGCGTCCGTGATATCTAAGGTGCATCGCTCCGTTCGTCCCCGCGAAAGCAGGGACCCAGGCTTGAAATCGGAATAGTAAGAGCACGTGGCCCCAGGTTCCCGCTTTCGCGGGAACGAACGAATGGGTTTGAGCACTACAAGTGCGAGTGACAGAGGACGACATGGCTCCGATGAAGCTGTTCCTGACGACCCTTGCGACTGCCATCGCGCTCTTGAGCGCCGCGCAGGCCCCGGTACACGCCCAGGCACCCGAAAAGAAGCAGATCACGCTCGGCGTCGGTGGCAAGACTGCGCTCTACTACCTGCCGCTCACGATCGCGGAGCGGCTCGGCCACTTCAAGGAGCAGGGGCTCGAGGTCACCATCAACGATTTCCGTGGTGGCGCGCAGTCGTTGCAGGCGCTTGCCGGCGGCTCGGTCGATGTGGTCACCGGCGCCTATGAGCATACGATCCGCATGCAGACCAAGGGCCAGGACGTGCGTGCCGTGATCGAGCTTGGGCGATTCCCGGGCATCGTGCTCGGCGTCCGCAAGGACCGCGCGAACGCCTACAAGTCGCCGGCCGATCTCAAGGGCATGAAGATCGGCGTCTCGGCGCCCGGCTCCTCGACCAATTTCTTCGTGATGTACCTGCTGGCGAAAGCCGGCCTCAAGCCAACCGATGCGTCCTACATTGGCGTCGGCATCGGACCTTCGGTGATCGCCGCCGTCCTCAAGGGCGAGATCGATGCCATGTCCAATCTCGACCCGATGATGACCAAGCTTGAGCTCGACGGCCAGATCAAGGTGGTGGCCGACACCCGTACCGAGGAGGGGACCCGTGCGATCTTCGGCGGCTCCAACCCGGCGGCGGTGCTCTATGCCAAGCAGGACTTCATCGCACGCAATCCCAACACCGCGCAGGCGCTGGTCAACGCCTTCTACAAGACGCTCAAATGGCTGGAGAGCGCGACACCCGAGCAGGTGACCGCCACCGTGCCGGAAGAGTATTGGCTGGGCGACCGGGCGCTTTACACCGCCGCGGTCAAGGCCAGCAAACCGGTCTATTCGCTGACCGGCATCATCCCGGCCGCCGGGATGAAGTCGGCGAGCGACATGCTGGTGGCGTTCGACGACGAGCTCAGGAACGCCAAGCTCGATCTCGCCAAGACCTTCGACGATCGGTTTGTGAAGAAGGCGGCTGGCTTGTGAGCAGGAGAGGTCGAGGCATCGTCGCCGCCGGTCTGGTCATCGCGGTCGCGTGCATGGCCACGCTATGGGCGCAGCCGTTGCAGGCTGAGGCGAACGCGGAGGAGAACTGCGACGACCGCAAGTCGACCGCCGATATCGTCGAATGCCTCGCGACTCAGACAGCGGTATGGGAGCGCCGGCTCAATACGGCCTATCAGAAGCTGATCAACGACCTTCCGGCCCGACGGCGCGACCGTTTGCGCAATGCACAACGACTTTGGCTCCAATTCCGCGATGCCAACTGCGCCTATTTTGCCAGCCGGGCCGGCACTATCGCGCGTGTAGACACCGGGCAGTGCGCGCTGCGCCTGACCGCCGCGCGAGCGATCGAGCTCGAAGAGGGTAACTGAGCTCCCGCGACCGATCTCCGGCTGATGCAGCGCACAATTCGGCGATCTTTGATCGCCGAGCTTGCGAAGTTTGGCTGGCAAGATGAATGACCGTTAACGGTAAGGGTGTTGCTCGAAGATGATATTTTCTTAATCCACGGCAGTTGGGCCGTCCGTGACCTTGCAATGACACAAATATTACATTTGAATGACAGTTAGGCCGTGTGCTGGGCGTTCGGGTCATTGCCAGACATGGGGCCTGCAGCACATGCCGCCCTCCCTTGCATATCTGACGAATCGATGGGCCGCAGCGAGCGGGGCCACCACATGGCGTGATGCCCTGCGCGTCGCCCTGGTCGCCGTTTTCCATATGGCGGCCATCGTCATCATGCTGGCGACCGAATCCGCGCCCGAACAAAAAGGCACGTTCATCCTGACCTGGGGCGCGCTCAACTTCTTCTGGCTGACGCTGCTGCGCCGGCCCGGCGTTGCGGGCGCGCTTTCGCTCGCCATGATCGTCGCCCTGATCCAGGTCTCGGAATTCAAGTACAAGGTGATCTGGACGACGGCGAATTTCGTCGACCTGATGATCATCGATCCCGATACGATCACCTTCCTGCTCACGATCTTCCCGCGCCTCATGCCGATGGTGCTGGCCGCAGTCGGAATGGCCGTTCCGGCCCTGGTCATGATCTGGAGCTTTGATCCGTTCCGTGTGCGCCGCCTGAACGCCGCCGTCGGCGTGGTGGGGTGCCTGGCTGGCCTCTATGCGGTTGAGACCGTTGTGCCGATGGAGGAATTCGAGGGCTTCTACGGCAAGAACTATGTGTCGCATTTCGCCCGTTCAGGTGTTGACGCGGTCTCCACGCTGCTCGTGCACGGCTTGATGGAGTCCGATCCGGTCGCGAGCGAGCGGTTGGCGCCGATCGGCGTCTGCGAGCCCACGGCCAAGCCGCCCCATATCATCCTGGTGCACGACGAATCGGCCTTCGACATTCGGGAGGCGCCCGGCATTCGTGTGCCGCAAAACTATGGCGCCCACTTCCGCTCGCTCGATGGCAAGCAGCGCAAGTTCATCGCCGAGGGGACCGGGGGCCCGAGCTGGTACACCGAATACAACGTGCTCGCCGGCCTCTCGGCGCGCTCCTACGGGCGTTTTGCCTATTCCGTCACCCGCATTGCGGCGGGACGGGTCGAGCGCGGCCTGCCGCAGGCGCTGCATCGCTGCGGCTATGAGACCTATTCGCTCTATCCGGCACACGGCGCGTTCATGAGCGCCGGCCGCTTTCAGAAGACCACCGGTATTCAGCATTTCATGGACTCAAAGGCGATCGGCTCGACCCGGCTTGAGCCTGACCGCTACTACTACGACGCGGCGGCCCGCATCATCGAGCAGGAGCGCGGCAAGCATCCCGCGTTCATCTATGTCTATCTCGCCGCCAACCATTTTCCCTGGGACCACGCCTGGCGCCCTGAGCTGACGCCGGAATGGAAGGGCCTCGGCAACGAGCGCATCGTCGACGAGTATCTGCGGCGGCAGACGCTGGGCATGCACGACTACGCCGGCTTCCTGGCCCGCCTCAAGCGCGACTTCCCCAACGAGTCGTTCCTGATCGTGCGCTACGGCGATCACCAGCCCGACTTCTCATCGCGCATCCTCGAACCCGGCATCGACGACGCGACCATCGCCAAGCGGATTGCGGTGCACGATCCCCGCCATTTCACGACCTACTACGCGATCGACGCCGTCAACTTCAAACCGGCCGCCATCGCCACCGCGCCCAATACCATCGAAGGCCCGTATCTGCCACTGGTCGTCATCGAGAATGCAGGCCTGCCGCTCGACTCCTCGTTCGCGGAGCAGAAGAAGATCATGCAGCGCTGCAACGGGCTATTCTTCGATTGCAATGGCGGCGCCGAAGCGCGACGTTTCAATCGCATGCTGATCGATGCCGGAATGATCAAGGGGCTCTAATGGCCCGGTGCGACAAAAGAAGCGACCATAAAGTAGCGGCCACAAAGAAGCGACCATGACGATCCTGCTGCCCACGCGTCCCGGTCGTCTCCCGCTGCGGGGAGCACCCGGCCAGCATTGGCTCATGCGCGTCGCGCCGCTCGCGCTGTTTCACTTCGCGGCGCTCGCGATCATGCTCTGGAGCGAGATCAGCCTGCTGTCGATGGTGGTGTTCGGATTGACCTGGGGCTGCGTGAATTTCCTGTGGCTCACGCTGCTGCGTCGGCCCGCTCTCGCGGCCGCGCTCTCGCTCGTGCAGTTTGTTGTCCTGATCATGGTCTCGCGCTTCAAGTTCGACGTGCTCTGGATGTCGCTGAGCTTCATCGACGTCATGATCATCGATACCGACACGATTGCTTTCCTGATGATGATGTTCCCGAGCGTGCGCACGGCCTCGATCGTCGCGACGCTTATCTTCATCCCGCTGGCGGTCGCGGCCTGGCGGCTCGACCCGTTCCGCGTCCACCGTGGCGCCGCCGTGCTCGGCGGTGCCGCCTGTTTCGCCGGCATCGCCGGCCTGTCGCTCGTCAATCCGGTGTCGCCCGGAGAAGCCTTTGGCGACTTCAACTACGTATCGCATTTCACACGTACCGGCGTCGACGCGGTCGGGGCCTATCTCGAGCAGGGCTTTCTCGAGTCCGATCCCGCGGCGGTCGAGGAGCTGCGGGCCGAGGCCGCATGCGGGAATGTCGGCAAGCGCCCGCACATCATCCTGGTGCACGATGAATCAAGCTTCGACATCCGGGCGATCGAGGGCGTCAAGGTGCCGCCCGGCTATGGGCATCACTTCCGCTCGTTCGATGGCAAGGCGCGCAAGCTTCTGGTCGAGGGCGCCGGCGGTCCGAGCTGGTACACCGAATACAACGTGCTGTCTGGGCTCTCATCGCGCTCCTACGGCCGCTTCCAGTTTTTCGTGACGCGCATCGCAGCCGGTCGGGTCGAGCGCGGCCTGCCGCGGGCGCTGCAGCGCTGTGGTTACCGCACCCATGCGATCTACCCGGTGAACGGCGGATTTCTGGGCGCAAGCTCGTATTACAAGGGTGTCGGCATCGCCGACTTCGTCGACGGCAAGGCGCTGGGCGGCGACGTGTTCGAGCCGGACCGGTTCTACTTCGATGCCGCTCTGCGCATGATCGAGCGCGAGCGCCGCCAGGGGCCGATGTTCCTCTATGTCTACCTGACCGCGAACCACTTCACCTGGGACTATCAGTTTCATCCCGAGCTCACCCCCGCGGGCTGGCGCGACCCGGGCAACGCGATACCAGAGGTCAACGAGTATCTGCGCCGGCAGGCAATGAGCGAGGGCGACTACGCGGGCTTCCTTGCGGGCCTCAAGCGCAACTTTCCGGGCGAGGAATTCGTGATCGTCCGCTACGGGGATCATCAGCCGGATTTCGCCAAGCTCCTGGTCGATCCGACCATCGACGCATGGGAGCTTGGCGAGCGCCTGCTGCGGTTCGATCCGCGCTACTTCACGACCTACTACGCGATCGATGCCATCAACTTCACGCCGGCGGCGCTCGGCTCGGCGCTCGACGTGCTCGATGCACCCTATCTTCCGCTCATCGTGCAGGAGGCCGCAGGAGTGCCGCTCGACTCCTCGTTCGCCGAGCAGAAGCGGATCCTCGAGCGCTGTGCCGGGCTGTTCTACGGCTGCGCTGACGGCGCCGAGGCGCGGCGCTTCAACCGAGCCCTCATCGAGGCGGGTCTCATCAAGGGGCTTTGACTTCCCCGCCACCGGCGTGGTCCATTCTGGCCGCATCCTGGCGACCAGAATGGACCCGTGCATGAAAATTGGAGGCCTGTCGGTTGACGCGTTTTCGGTGTTTCCGATCGAGCACCTCGACGTGCGCTTTGGGCCGCGGCCCTGGCGCTTCGCCGACGAGCGCAGAGGCGAGATCAACGCGCATTTTGCTGAGATGCAGCGCCGCAAACCGGCGCTGTGGAACGGCCGCGTGCTCCTGCTCGGCGACTTCGCGATCCACGGCGGCGTCTTTCGGGGTGCCTGTTTCGATGTGGACTATGCGAGCTTCATGTCGTGGCAGGACTGGGACTTTCCGGACCAGAGCGTGCACGATTGCTTCGCGATGGGGACGATCCTGTCCTCCGACGGCGCCTTCCTGTTAGGCGAGATGGGCTCTCACACGTTCAATGCCGGCCAGGTCTACTTTCCCTGCGGCACGCCTGATCTCAACGACGTCGCGGTCGACCGGGTCGATTTCGAGGGCAGCATCGCGCGTGAGCTCAAGGAGGAGACCGGGCTCGACATCGGCGAGTTCGCTGCGGAGGCAGGCTGGTACAGCGTGCTCGGTGGTCGGGCGGTCGCGCTTATGAAGCTCATGCGCGCGCGTGAGACTGCGGCGGCGCTGCGGGCTCGCATTATGGACCATCTGGCGCGCGAGGACGTGCCCGAGCTTGTCGATATCCGCATTGTGCGCGGAGAGGGCGACCTCGATCCGGCCATGCCCCCGTTCGTGACCTCCTATCTTCGCCATATCTGGAGCCGCGGCTCATGAAGCTCGAAAAGCTGATCAGGCGCTTCCGCATCGACGACCCTGACCATTTCCGGTTGGCGTCGTTCGATCCTGGCGACACTGGCGGTCTCGATCTCGACAAGGACGAGGCCAAGGCGGTGCTCGCCGGTGATCTGGATCGGCTCTCGGAGCTGCAGGAACGGCTCTATGCCGACGATCGCTGGTCCCTTCTGATCGTGTTGCAGGCGATGGATGCGGCCGGCAAGGACGGGGTGATCAAGCACGTCATGACCGGCCTCAATCCGCAAGGCTGCCTGGTGCATCCGTTCAAGGCGCCGAGCCCGAGCGAGCTCGATCACGATTTCCTCTGGCGGGCGGCGCAGTATCTGCCGGCGCGCGGCAATATCGGCATCTTCAACCGCTCCCACTATGAGGAGGTCCTGGTGGTGCGGGTGCATCCGGAGTTGCTGGAGCGCCAGCGCATTCCCAAGGAGCTCGTCGGCAAGGACATCTGGAAAGAGCGCTTCAAGAGTATCCGCGCGTTCGAACGCCATCTCGCGCGCAACGGCACAGTCGTGCTGAAATTCTTCCTCCACGTCTCCAGGGAGGAACAGCGGCATCGCTTCCTCGCCCGGCTGGAACAGCCGGCGAAACGCTGGAAGTTCTCAATGGGCGACGTCGCTGAGCGCAAGCTCTGGGACAAATACATGGCCGCCTATGAGGATATGGTTCGGGCGACCAGCCGGCCGCATGCTCCGTGGTACATCGTGCCAGCCAACAACAAGCCGTTCGCGCGCCTGGTGGTGGCAAAGGCGATGATCGAGGCGCTCGAGAAGCTCGATCTCAAATTTCCCAAGGTCGATCCGGCCGCGCTCAAGGAAATGGAGAAGGTACGCAAGGCGCTGCTAGTGGAAGGATGATAGCTGGAGGGGGGATGAGGATGCGGTGTTTGATATTTGTTTTGGGCCTGCTGGCGACTCTCGTGCCGGTGCAGGCCGCCGCCGATCCGATCGTCGAGATCGAGTCGCGCGGGCAGAAGGTGCGCGCCGTTCTGCTCAAGCCCGCCAATCCGAAGGGCGCCGTCATCCTGTTCGCGGGCGGCGATGGCCGGCTCGATATCACGCCCGCGGGAGACATCACCAAGCTGCGCTTCAATCAGCTGGTGCGTACGCGCGCGCACTATGCGAGCGCCGGCTACGCCACGCTCGTTCCCGATATTGCGCCGAGCTTCAAGGTCGGCGCTTCGGGCGTCGTCGATCTCTACCGCGCCAGTCGGGCCTTTGCGCAGGA
>WNGB01013134.1_pt1 | contig 11172 bp, 11 predicted proteins | sample 5400681 | NCBI WGS metagenome assembly WNGB01 (sample SAMN13153367, study PRJNA577476) | soil metagenome | isolation source: 115 cm soil or saprolite under grassland replicate 2 | place: USA:California | collected 2016-06-15 | reverse complement strand
TTCAACGCGGACCGTTCCGCGATGCTCTCGGGAGGCAAGGAGGTCCTCGTGCTGACCGAGCTCACGATCACGCCGCCCGACGGCTCGAAGCACGATGCCACACTGCGCTACGTCTACCACCTGGATGGAGCCGAGCCAGAAGCGCCGGAGCTCGAGATCCCCGGACATTCCGGTGCCTACATGAAGGTGATGGCGGTCTCGCCCTCCGACGGCTCGGTCGTCCTTCGCCTTCGAGGTCTCTCGAAGGACCCGAGCGCGGACCACCAGGCCGCAACACGCGAGTCGCTCTCCGTCGAAGTCACCGAGAAGCCGCTCATCAACCTCGTGTGGGGAGGCTTCTATGTGATGATGGCCGGAGGCCTGCTCGCGCTCGTCAAACGAGCGCGCGAGGCGCGCCGGGCCGTCGTCGTTGCGGAGACGTTGCAGACGCGACCGCCGACGCCCGCCGCCCGGCCCGTCTCCGCCCCCGGCCCGAGCCTTCCCACCGAAGCCTGAGTTTCGCCGCGGGACGCGTCTCCGCGCTAGTCCACTCGCAGCCCGTTCGAGCGCAAGGAGATAGGCGCCGGAACGGATCCTGCAACGCCTGGTCATGATCGGTATGACGTATTGCGAATCCTTTTCCGTGAGGTATTTGCCATGAAGACGAAAGCTCTCGTTCTTGCAGTTTTCTCAGTCGGCGTTCTCGTCGTCGCGGCCGCTGGAAAGACCCCGGTGGTGAAGTCGGTCGCGCCGGTCATCACGATCACCGGCGCCGGAAAGCAGATCTCGATCATTCCCGGACGTCTCGAAGCCGGGAAGGCCGCCGCGACTCTGGCTTCCGGAAAGACCGCGAGCCTCCTGGCTTCCGCGAAATCGACTCTCATTCCGGGTCAAGTCGTCTTCTTCGGACCGACCGGCGGCGCGAGGACTTCGTCGACGGCGGCCGACGCGACGGCGGCCGACGCGGTGGTCGTCTCTCCGCTCGCCGCGACGATCGAGCAACAGGTGTTCCGCGGCGACCTCATCCGGGCGACTCCAGGCGCGAGCGGTTTGACTCTCGGCTCCGCGGGAACGGCCGGCGGCTTCATCTTCGGCGCCAACGGGTTCCCGGTCCCCGTGACCGCAGCGTCTCCAGGCGCAGCCGGCACGCCCACGATCGGATCGAACGGCTTCCCGGTGGTCGGCTCGGCGGGCGCGACTCAGACGATCGACACGAACGGCTTCCCGACCGGAACCGGCGCGGCGTTCGCGCAGACGGGGCTGACCACGACGGGGGGCGCCACGAGCGCCACGGCCCTTCCGACGACCGCTGCGCCGGTGACGAGGGGCGGGGCGAGCGCCGCAACGTTCGGAGGTTCCGCTGCGCCGGCGACGGCGAGTACGGCGAGCTCGGGCATGACGGCGACGGCCGCGGGGGCCTCGCCGCGCTGACGGACGATCAGACCTCGATCGTCGATCCGTCGCTCGCCGGGGTGACCTCGCATTCGGGAAAGCGCTCGGAAACGAGCTTTCCGAGGGCTTCCGCGAGAGCTTCCTCCCCCATCTCGATCGGCCCCTTTCCGAAATGGGAGAAGACCGCCCGCCGGATTTCGTACTTCTGGAGCCAGCCGAGTTGCGCGCGGACCGTCGTATGTCCGATGAGCGCACCGCTCGGATGCCGCCGGACGAGCGAGCCTTTCAGCGTCGAGCCGTCCCCGACGTAGACGTCGGCTCCGGAAAGAGCTCCCTCCGGATTCTCGAACGACACGACGTCGCCGGAGTAAACCAGAACGCGAGCCGAGATCTCCAGCCGCGCCGCGGTGCAGGGGCAGCGGACGGAGTGAACGACAGGAAAAGCGGTCAACCAGAACGGGCCGACGCGGACGCGCTTTCCCGGCGCGAGCACGACGCGCTCCTCGATCGAGAACTTCTCCGTGAGAGCGTGGGTGATCTCCGACGCGTAGACGGTGACCCCGGTGCCCTCCTCGAGTCCCCAGGAGTGGTCCGGATGCGCGTGCGAGACGAAGATCGCGTCGGGCCGGATCTTCTTCAGCAGCCCTTTGCGGTTCTCGCCGAAGTCGCAGAGGAGGCGGAACCCATCCGCTTCGATCGTGAAGGCGGAGTGCCCGGCGTGGGCGCGGGAAGACTCCTCGACGTAGCCCTTCGTCCCGTAGAACCGGAGATTCACGAGACCTATTGTCAGCCCCGACTAGCGATCGTCGCGCCGATTGCGCTCGATTTCCTCGCCCAGCGCAGCGAGTATCTCGACTTCGACTAAGTCCTTCGGTCGACCCGCGGCGCGTTTCAAGCGGATCAAGTCTGGCAGCGCCGCGACGAGGACGCGAACTGAATCCACGACCATCTCGGCGCTTCCGTCGACGAGATCCTGGAAGCCTCTCGACCCCGCCGGGGTGCCGAGACAATCGAGGTCTCCGTATCTCGTCTCGAACGTGAAACGGTCGCCCCGCTCGAGCGTCTGTGCATCGAGCAGAAATGGAAGGTCCTTCGGCGCGCCGCGCAAGGTGGCGCCGAACCCGCGAAGGCACGCGGCAAGAGCCTTGAGGTTGGGGCGGTCCCGGGCATAACAGATGTCGAGATCGTTGGTGATCGTGTTGGAGCCCCACAGACGGCCCGCGAAGCCCCCGATCAGGACGAAGCGAACGCGGTGCTCGGACAGATGTTGCAGTATCGGAATCGGATCGAATTGTACGGAGCTCACGGTTGGCGGCGCGGGAAGATCTTTTCGAGATTTCGCGCTTCTTCGATCGCGATCCTCGCTCGTTCCGCGGGGGCGAGCCGAAGAAATTCGCGCATACGCGTCCGGTCGATTCCGACACCAGCGCGGGGGACGATTTCCAGTTCGAATCCGCAGATGTCGAGGAGGCGGTCGAGCGTTTCGAACCGGGGCGATGTCTTGCCGTCTTCGATCAGCGAGATCGTCGTCTGCGAGATTCCAGCCCGTCGGCCGAGCTCGCGTTGGGAGAGTCGTGCCTTGTCTCTTGCGTACCGGAGAAGGCTCCCGGCATCCACCGGTGCATAATATCAGCTTAATCGCCGTGATTAACTAAAATATATCGAAGCAATATAATCCTCAGATTTCCCGGAGTGCCGTCGTGATCTTCAACCTCGCCGCCCGGGCCGCCGGAAAGAGACCGCCGACGAGACCCATCGCGAGCGAGAAGGCGAGGCCCCCGGCGATGAGCGGCGGCGTCAGCCGGAAGTTGAACAGGATTTCGGAGAACGTCCGGAAGTTCATCGTTCCGGTCGGCTTCGTGATGACCAGGTTGAAGAGGATGAACGCGAGGGCCGTCCCGAGCACCCCGCCGATCAGACAGAGCAGCAGCGCTTCCATCACGAAGGAGATCAGGACCGAGCGGCGCGAGAAGCCGATCGCGCGCAGCGTTCCGATCTCGCGGATGCGAGCGGAAACCTGCGCGTACATCGTGTTCATCGCTCCGAAAGACGCCCCGATCGCCGTGAAGAGGCCCACCAGGACCGCGAGCACCTTGATCGGCGCCCCGGTGACCATCTGCTCCTCGAAGTACTTCCGCTCGGTCTTGCCTTCGAGCTTCAGACGCTGGTCGCCCTTGACCGCCTCGATGTAGCGCTGCGCGCTCTCCGCGTCCGGAGTTCGGACGTAGACGATCGAATAGATCGGCCGCTTGACCTGCGCCTGAAGGTCCGCGACGTCCGTCCAGATCTCCGAGTCGTAGGCGGAGCCGGAGGCGTCGAAATAGCCGACGATCTTCCAGCGGAAACTCCCGGATTTGACGGTGTCGCCGATCGAGACGCCCGCGATCCGCAAGGGGAGGACCTTCGAGACGACCGCCTCGTTCGTGCCGGGCCGGAACATCCGCCCTTCGACGATGTGGATCCCCGGCCGCAATGCCATCCCGGCCGCAGACGTACCGCGGACCTGGACGTTGGTGCTCTTACCGTCCGTCTTCGGAATGTTCACCAGCGTCAGGAGCTCGCCGGAGACGAGGGGCTGCCCACCCGCGTCGCGCTCGATCCCGGGTAGCGCGCGGATCAGGTCCGCGGAGTCGCGCGTCACGACGCTCTGCATTTCCGCCTGCGCCCCGACGCGCATCGTGACGACGTTGCGATCCGACGCGTTCGTCGAGAGCGTTCGGGTGACGCCGTTCCAGAGCGACAGCACGAAGAGAAACACGGTCACGACGAGGCAGATTACGAAGACCGTCATCGCCGTCGAGACCCGGCGGACCAGGAGGTTCCGGAGGTTGTATTTCAGAGGGATGGCCATCTCACACGACCTGCCGCAGGCCGTCGACGATCCGGACCTGAGAGGACCGGATCGCCGGGACGAATCCCGCCAGGACACCGATTCCGACCGCGACCAAGAACGCGCCCAGGAAGACCTGCCATGTGACCTTGAAGTTGATGAGGAAAACGGAGAGGGAGGTCTTGGCCCCCCCGGCGACGATCGCCGGAATCAGCAGGAACTTCGCGAGGAAGATCCCGAGCAGGCCTCCCAGCAACGACATCAGAACGGATTCGGACAGGATGAACGAAAGGATATGGGAGCGGCGGAAGCCGAGGACGCGCATGACCGCGATTTCCGTGACGCGCTCGCGCGCGGACATCGCGACCGTGTTCGCGACGATCAGAGTGACCGCGAAAAGGATAATGAGCGAGATCCAGCGGATCATCCCCTTCACATTGCCCATCATCTCCAGGAACTGAGCCTGGAACTGCTTCTCGGTCATCGTCTTCGTCGGGGCGTCGCTGTTCTCGAACATGCGGTCGATCACAGCGGCCACTCGCGGAAGATCCTGCGTCGAAGCGACCTTCAGGTAGTAGATCCCGGTCACGCGGTTCGCGCCGAACCACTGGCCCTGATTCAGGTACTCGTTGTGAAAGAACACGTTCGACTCGTCCCCGGCGTGGAAGCTTCCCTTGTAGACCAGGTCGAGGCTGATCGGGATGTACGTACCCCGGAGAATGATGTGGTCCCCCGGCTTCCAGTGGAACCTGTCCTCCAGGCTCTTGCCCGCAACGAACGAGTTGCGCTCTGCGCGCCACGCTTTCTCGACCGCGGGATCGATCGTCGCGTCGTCGAAGATCTTGAAGAACACCTCGGGATCGCAGGAGAGCTGCCCGAACCAGTTCTCCGGCTTCTCGTCCTTGTAAACACCGCCGAACCAGATCTGAGGCGACACCGCGACGACGCCGGGAATTTGCTCGATGCGCTGTCGCTGGGAGAGCGGGAGGAACGACGCGAGTCCCGTGGCGTGCTGAACGACCAGCCGGTTCGCGCCACGGCCTCCCGACGGGTCGGCCTCCATCGCGTTCAAGAGCGAGACCAGGACGACGATCAGGACCAGTACGAGGACGATTGAGCCGGTCGTCAGGACCATCCGCGTTTTCTTTCGGAAGACGTTCTTCCAGATCAGGCGGAAGTACTTCATTCTCCGGTCCTCACACCCGCCGGAGGTGACCCGTCTCGGTCAGCTCGTCCGACTCGAGCACGCCCTTGTCGAGGTGCACCATCCGGTGCGCGCGCGATGCCGCCTTCGGGTCGTGCGTGACCATGACGATGGTCTTGCCGAACTCCTCGTTCAGGCGCTTCAAGAGCACCAAGATTTCCTCCGCCGACTTTGCGTCGAGGTCGCCGGTCGGCTCGTCGGCGACGAGAATGGACGGATCCGAGACGATCGCCCGGGCGATCGCGACCCGCTGTTCCTGGCCTCCGGAGAGCTGCCGCGGGTAATGATCCATCCGGTCCGAGAGCGCGACGATCGACAGCGCCGTCTCCACGTGCCGGCGTCTCTCGGCCCGGGAGAGTTTCGTCAGAAGTAGCGGTAGCTCGACGTTTTCGAAAGCCGTCAGGACCGGGATCAGGTTGTAGAGCTGGAAGATGAACCCGATCGTCTGCGACCGCCACCGCGCGAGCTGCGTCTGCGAGATCGTCGAGATGTCGACGCCCCCGACGAGGATGCGGCCTCGAGTGGGCTGATCGATGCCGGCGATGAGATTCAGAAGTGTCGTCTTGCCGGAGCCGGACGGGCCCATCAAGGCGAGGAACTCGCCCTGCGGGACCTTCAGGTGAATGTCCTTCAGGACCGGGATTTCAAGGGCGTCCCGGTGGTAGACCTTCTCGACGTGGTCGACGATGATGAGGTCGCTCATCTCTCTTCCTCCTCCCACGGCAACCGAGCTCACGATTTTTCCCCCTCGACCCGGACCCGGTCGCCGTCGCGGATCTCGCCGTTAGACGTGGAAACCAGCCGCTCGCCCCCCGAGAGGCCCTCGACGATCTCGAGCTGGCCCTCGATCTGCCCGCCTGCTTTCACCGCCTGGAACCGCGCGCGTCCGTCGACGATCCGGAAAACGCCGGTCCGCCCATCCACCGTGCGGATCGCCGACTTCGGGACCAGCACGCGCGTGCGGCCGGTTTTTCCGGCGGTCGGCTCCGCGGTGAACGATACGCGCGCCGAAAGGTCCGGAAGGATCTTCTCGTCCGCGTCGAGGAAGGCGACTTTCACCCGGACCGTCGCCTTCTGACGGTCGGCCGCCGGCACGATCTGCCTCAGGTATCCGTGATACGTCTTGTCGGGCACCGCATCGAGCGTGATCTCGGCCGGCTGCTTGCCGGCGAGCTTCGACAGGTTCGCTTCGTTGACGTCCGCTCCCACGTAGAGCGTCGAGAATTCCACCAGCGTCACGATCGCGCCGCCCGAGCCTCCGCCTGATGGCGACGAGCCGAACGGCGAAACCGCTTCCCCGACGAAGGCGCGCTTGGCGGTGACGACTCCGCCAAACGGCGCCCGGATCACCGTGTAGTCGAGCAGCGCGCGGACGTAGCGGACGGCGGCGCGGCTCGTCGCTTCCGCGGCCACCGCCGCGTCGAGCGACGCCTTCGGCGCGAGCCCCTGTCCGTGAAGGGCGCGCTGTCTCTCGAGCTCCGCCCGCGCGTTCACCCATGCAGCCTCTTTTTCCGCCAGCTGCGCGTCCAAATCCGTGTGGTCCAGCCGGGCGATGACGTCCCCCGTCTTCACGCGCGAGCCTTCGGTGACTTTCAGCTCCGTGATCCGGGACGTGATCTTGGGGGACAGGTCCGCTTTGCGCTCCGCCTCGACGTAACCGGTGGACGTCAAAAGAGTGGTGGCCTGACCCTCGGTCAGAAGAGACGCGGTCACCGCCTCGATGCTCCGCGGGCGGAGCGTCCGGCCCGCGAAAAAGTACGCCGCCGCTCCCGCCGCGACGACCAGGATCGCGCCCGCGAGCAGCAATCCTTTCGGCCGTCCGGACCTCTCCGGCTCCCTCCGGATGCGGAGGGCGGAGAGGTCTGCGGCAGGACGGGGATTCTCCTGGTTCATTTCTCGGAAGCCGCCCATTCTATTCACTCGTAGCCATATACGCGTCGCGCCCGGAGCAGGTTGCGGCGGCGCAACCGCGGACGCGGTACGGCCCGGAACGTGCAAGAGTCATGGGCATGCGGTACGTGGTCCGCCTTCTCGTCGCGACGGTGTTCGCCGCGCTCGTCGCCCCTCTTGCCGCGGGCGGCGCCGAGCCGACGGTCTACCGGCTCGAGCTCGCGGGCGGGCAGCAGCTTCTCGCGCGCACACCTCCGGTTCCGCAGGGAACTCGCCTCGTTTTCTCGCGCCACCCCGACGGCGCGGTCATGAGCCTGAAGCGCTCCGACGTCCGGCGCGTGGTGACCGTTCCGCTCGCGAAAGCGGACGCTCGGAAATTCCGGCCCGGAGAAGTCATCGTTCTGGGACCCACGGGCGAAGGCGGAGCCGGTACGACGGCGAGCAACACGACGAGCCCGACCCGCCCCGGAGAAGCCCCGGATGGAAAGGCTCTCTTGAACCCCGCTCGCGACTATCGTCCCGACTGGGACGCGAAGCAGGTTCCGGGGCAGACGCTCCCGTTTCCGGCGTCGCCCGGGGATTACCGTGAGGGCAAGACCTTCGCGTATCCGCCGGGAACCGCCGTGCAGTCGGGGCCGGGGCAGCCTCCAACGGGCGTGCCGACGGGAGAGCCTCCGAAGTCGCCCCAGTAGTCACCGGGCCCCGCGAGAAGGAGTGATAAGTTTCTGGCGGGAGTGACGACATGCCGAAACGTCTCGCGGTGACCTCGGTTCTTCTCGCTTTCGCATTCGCGCTCGGCGCGGAAGACGCGCTTTACCAGATCGATCTCGTTCCTTCGGGAAAGCTGATCTCCCGGGACCTCCCGGCACTGAAGGGAACGACCTACCTCTTCCATCAATACCCAACGGGCACGCTCATCAGCGTTCGCAAGTCGACCGTGAAGCAGATCACCCGAATGTCTTCGACCGCTGCGGCGGCGGTGCATCCAACCCGGATCGTGCGGATCGGCGATCTTCCCATGCAGGGCAGCAAGACCGGCCCGCGCAGGACGACGGTCATCGATCGCGCTCGGGGTGCGGCCGCGGCCGCGAACGCGGGCACACAAGCGCGGACCGCATCCCCCGACTAGCCGGCGGGTTCGACCGGTCCCGGCTCAGGCAGCGCGCCGCGGCCGCGACTCAGATGTGGATCGCGTGGCCGGAAACGGCTCCCGCGGCCTCGTGGATCGCCTCCGACAGCGTCGGATGCGCGTGGATCGTGCGAACGAGCTCCTCGGAAGTGGCTTCTAGCTTCAACGCGGCGCCGGCCTCGGCAATCAGCTCGGTCGCCTTCGGCCCCACGATGTGCACGCCCAAGACTTCGTCGTACTTCTTCTCGGCCACGATCTTCACGAACCCGGCAGTCTCGTTGACGATGCGCGCCTTTCCGCTCGCGGAGAACGGAAACTTCCCCACCGCGACGTCGTAGCCCCGCTCGCGGGCCGCGGCCTCCGTCAGCCCGATCGAGGCGACCTCCGGCGCGCAGTAGGTGCAACCCGGGATCTGGTCGTAATTCAGGGGTCTCGTCTCGCCCTTCGCCATGTGCTCCACGGCCACGACCCCTTCCGCCATCGCGACGTGCGCGAGCCACGGAGTGGGAACGACGTCGCCGATCGCGTAGACGTTCGGCACGTTCGTCTGCATCCACCGGTCGACCCGGACGTAGCCGCGGTCGGTCGCGACGCCCAAGGCCTCGAGGCCGATCCCTTCGGAAAGAGGCTTTCGTCCCACCGCGAGGAGGATCTTTTCCGCGCGGAAGGTCTCGGTCTTCCCCCCCGGAGAACGCGCGATCACCTCGACTCCGGCATCGCTCTGCGTAACGCGCTCGACACGGGTATCCACATAGACCGCGATACCCTGCCGCTTGAACGAAGCCGCGAGCTCACGGGAGACCTCCTCGTCCTCGAGCGGGACGATTCGCGGCAGGATCTCGACGACCGTCGTCTTCGAGCCGAAGCGCGAGTACATCGATGCGAACTCGACTCCGACCGCCCCCGACCCGATCACAACGAGCGACTTGGGGATCTCCGCGAGCTCGAGGATCGAGTCGGAGGAGAGCACTCCCTTGTGGTCGATCTCGATGCCGGGAAGTGACCGCGGAGTCGATCCCGTCGCGATCACGATGTTCTTCGCGGCGTAAGTCGTTTCCACGCCGTCCGGGCCGGCGACGGAAACCTTTCCGGGCCCCGCGATCCGCCCGAAGCCGGTCGCGACGTCGACCTTGTTCTTCTTCATCAGGTACGAGACGCCGTTCGTCGATTGGCGGACCACTTTTTCCTTGTGCTTCATGGCGGCCGGAAAGTCGAGCCGGACCTCGCGCGTGGCGACTCCGACTTCTGCGCCGTGCCGGGCTTCCTCGAGGACGTCGGCCGTGTGGAGGAGCGCCTTCGTCGGAATGCACCCGCGCAGGGTGCAGACCCCTCCCAGCTTCGGATCCCGCTCGATCAGCAGGATCGACATGCCGAGCTGGGCCGCGCGGATCGCGGCGACGTAACCGCCCGGACCCGAACCGATGATCGCGACGTCGTAGGTTTTCGATCCGTTCATCCGCTTCTCTTAAAGTGCGCGCGAAGCCTATCAGGCGTTGGATTTTCCCCCCTCTATAATCCGCGCGTGTTCGGGCGCCGATCACCGATTGCCCTGCTGGCGCTCGGCGGCATTCTTTCCTTTGCAAATTGCGGAGGCGAGAAGACACCCGGGGCGGAAGGAATCCAGGTCGGCTTCTTCGGCGCGCTGACCGGACCCACCGCCACCTTCGCGCTGTCGGGCCGAAACGGCGCGACGCTCGCCGCGGCGGAGATCAACAGTGCCGGCGGGATCCTCGGCAAGCACATCGAGCTCCTGGTGGAAGACGATCGTGGTGAAGCGGCCGAAGCGGCCTCGGCGGTGTCGAAGCTGATCACCCGCGACCACGTGATCGCTCTGATCGGAGAGAACGCGTCGTCGCGCAGTCTCGCGGCAGCGCCGATCGCGCAGAGCTACGGAGTTCCAATGATCTCCCCGTCTTCGACGAACGTGGAGGTGACGAAGAAGGGGGACTACATCTTCCGCGTCTGCTTCATCGACTCGTATCAGGGCTCGGTGATCGCAACGTTCGCCCGGAGCAACCTGGCGGCGAAGACCGCGGCGCTCCTCGTCGATGCCCGCAACGACTACAGCGTCGGCCTGGCGAAGGCTTTCCGGGATGCTTTCGAGAGGCAGGGCGGCCACGTCGTGGGGGAGCTCAAGTACACGGAGGGCGACAGCGACTTTTCCGCGGAGCTGACTGCCATCCGCGCCCTCGTCCCCGACGTGCTCGTGGTTCCCGGTTACTACACCGATGCGGGATTGATCGCCCGGCAGGCGAAGGCCCTCGGAGTGAACGCCGTGTTGCTCGGAGCGGACGGCTTCGACTCACCGAAGCTGACGGAGATCGGCGGCGATGCCGTCGAGGGCGCATACTTCTCGAACCACTACTCCGTCGAGGAACCTTCAGCGGCGGTGCGCCGGTTCGTGGACGCGTACCACAAGCGGTACGGCGCGGATCCCGACTCGATCGCGGCGCTCTCCTACGACGCCGTCCGCCTGCTCGCGGATGCGATCCGGCGCGCGGGCTCCACCGAGGGGAAGCGCGTGCGCGACGAGCTGGCCGATACGAAGAATTTCGCCGGTGTCACCGGCACGATCTCGATGGACGCCGATCGCAACCCGGTCAAGCCGGCGGTCGTCCTGAAGGTCGAGGGCGGCCGCTTCCGGTTCGTAACGTCGATGGCGCCTCGAGACTAAGGGGTGCAGTTGCCGGTTGTGACGTTCACCAGCTCGCTCCGCTCGTCACCGCCTTTGACGATCTCGGCGAGGAT
>WNGB01018830.1_pt1 | contig 11173 bp, 12 predicted proteins | sample 5400681 | NCBI WGS metagenome assembly WNGB01 (sample SAMN13153367, study PRJNA577476) | soil metagenome | isolation source: 115 cm soil or saprolite under grassland replicate 2 | place: USA:California | collected 2016-06-15 | reverse complement strand
CGATAGAACAGCGCAGTACCGAGTCCCCATACGCCGTTGACGATCGGTCCGATCATCATTGCCGCCGGTTTCCAACCGGCGGCAATCGGCTGATGCTTGAGCGGCGCGACCACGAACCACGCCACCAGCGTCGGCGCGAGTGCGCCGAAAACGATCGCCCAGATCCAGTACGTCGATCCGCGGAAGCGATCGATGATCGGAATCATGATCGCGCCCCACACACCACCCCAGAATGACAGCGAGATCACGGCTGGAACGCCGAAGGGCGGCAGCGGTCGCATCGCCCACGCAGCGCGCGGCACCATGCCGGCCATGTGCAGAAGCTGCAGCGCGATCTGGTGAAAGATGATCGTCGCCATCACCGATGCCGATGGCATTGCGACCGTCACGTACACACCGAACTGCGTCGCCGGCACGTACACACTCACCGCCCGGCCTCTCACCGGCACCTCGGTCGCCTCGATCACGCTGAGCAACGCCGAGCAGCCCTGCCGGCGCCGCGCCGTACGGCGTTGACGCGAAGTTCCGCACGCGTTTCGGGCGCGAGGCGAAGGCGATCTCCCGGCTGGCACACCCACACATCTGCGTTCTCCACGACGTCGGCCATGAAAGCGGCATGAACTATCTTGTGATGGAGTAGCGATCTGAAGCCCGGCAACATCATGATCACGAAAACGGGGCGAAGCTGGTTGTCTTCGTCTCCGTCTCCGACATCCTCCCGTCGTCGAAGCGTCCGTCACTGACTTTCCCAGTCCGGCGATTCAGTGCCGCACCGAGTGCGCGCGCGGCGCATCGTCGTCGAATCACAGGTACAGCCGTCCTCCCGCTTCCGCCGACGCGCCGCTGTACGCGAAGACGCGTGTCGATCCCGCGGTCGACAGCGCTGGCGAGCTTTCGTCGCTGTCGGTCTCAGTGATCGATGTCGTGTTGCCGAGAGGATTGCCGGATACGGAGAGCTGGACGGCCTGAATGTCGAAGTTCGCTTCGCCCATCTCCTGTGCGCTCCAGGTCAGCAGATAAGCATCGCCGTTCCACGTAATCGCCGGCTCCGCGCGTCCGGAATCGAGAATGCGCCGCATGGTCTCTCGCGGCTTGTAGAATGGTGGCCAGATCCCGAAGCGCGGGCGCCATTGGGATCACATCTGAAAAATCAACTTAGCACGTTAGTGCTTTTTGGTGCGCTTCTGAATCTCTTTCCCCGTCTTTTCCATGGCCGTGCCGGTGGCGTGTGAGGCATCCTTGACCGCTTCGGTGGCCTCGCGTTTCGCTTCCGCAGTGGCGGTAGTGTCGATGGCCGGAACGGTGGCCGTCACGGTGGTGGTCTTTGTCTGCACCGTGCCGGATGTATCGACGGTGGTTCGGGACTCGGTCTTCTGTTGGCACGCTATCAGGAGCAGCAGGCAGCAAATCGACTGAATTCGCATACCGCTGAGATCGCAAGAAGCGCGCCGGGAGGCAGGGAGGAGGGATGAAATTCAGCGAGCTCATCCCTCCGCCCTCAGCCCTCTCTTCGCTAGCGGGTCGTTGTTGTCTTAGTGGTCGTTGTCGTGGTCGGTTGGTTCAGCGTGCTCAGTTCCTGCTCGATGTTGGCCGCTTCCCACTCGCTTTTACCGTAGCGTTCCTGAATCTTCCCGATGAGGCGGTCTTTGTGACCGGCGATGTGCTCGATGTCGTCGTTGGTCAGCAGACCCCACTTCTCACGTACTTTTCCTTTGAGTTGATTCCAGTTACCGCGAACCTGATCCCATACTGCTTCGTTACGATCAGCCATGTGTGAGTTCCTCCTCACACTGAAGATCGCAACGCGCATGCCGGATTCAGCGGCCTGAGGAGCGCCGCGTCCACCTACTGCGGCGTGGTGCTGGCGTGCTGCGGCGGTATGGACGACGTTCGCGAAGGCGACGAACTTCTCGTGCAGCGATTGGTGGCCGAAGTCGGAACTGCACTTCTTGATGACGGCATCGAAGATCGAAAACTCCAGTTGCCCGACCACCACCCCGGAGGTGAAGTAGTTGGGAAAGCGCGAGAAGCGCTCACTCGAGAGACGTGGCGCGTCCATCGCGCTGCCGGCGCGCTGCCGGCGCGATAAACGACCCAGCAGTGTTCACCATCGAAGCCGATTTTCGGATCGGCTCCGGAACCGATGGTGCGAGGATTGGGATCCACGACCGTTCCGTCGTACCGCCGTGCGCCGTGTCGCATCGCGTAGCGGTGGACCGCCGGTCGTGTTGATCACCGTGACGTGCGTAATGACGAGAGCAAGAGCAGGGATTTCATTTTTTTATCACGCCACGAACTCGGTCGGGGTTCACCGCACGCGCTTCATCGCATCCTGGAGTTCTTTCGAGCCGGGGCTCAGTTTCAGCGCTGACGCGTAGCTCTGCCGGGCCTCGTTCTTTTTTCCCTCCTTCTCGAAAATGACGCCGAGGTAGTACGAAGCTGCGGCGGTGGTGGGTTCGTTGTCCTTCGGCCGGTACGCAACGTATTTTCTGAGTACCTCTTCACCACGCGTGAGATTCGTTCCACTGAGTGACGCGGCATGTCCAAGCCGGAACCAGGCGGGCATGTAGTCAGGGTCGAGGCGGATTGCGGTCTCCAGCTCTTCGAATGCCGCCTTGAAATTCTTTTCCTCGGTCGCGTAGAAGGTCGCCAGCGCGGTGTGCGCGCGCGGCGATTTCGGATCCTCACGCACGCCATCGATGAATTCCTTCCGTGCGAGATCCGGCTTCTTCTGACGCGAGTAGATGCGCGCGTACGCGCGATGTCCTGTCGCGGCATCGCGCTTCCGGATCTCGGCAGCCTGCTGCAGCGCTTTCTCTTCGCTACCGCCCGCAAACGCTGGAGCGTAGACGTAGTACTCGAGCAAGGCGAAACGTGCTGCCAGATGGTTGGGATCGAGCTCGATTGCTCGGATGAGCTCCTCGCGCGTCTCTTTTGAAAGCGCCGGCTGTCTGAAGATGCTCGCGTGCTGCACCTCCGACCGCAACGCATTGCCTGCGCAGTAGTGGTAATCGGCATTCAACGGTTGCAGTTCAATGGCCTTCCTGCACAAGTTTGCCGCTTCCTCATCGTTCGCATACGCCATCGCAATCCGGCTGAGCAGGCGCAGCGCCTCGGGATCGTTGTTCAACGGCATCAGCAGCCGTTTCGCCTCGTCGTAGCGCCCTTCGGCCGCGAGCGCCCGCGCCTGTGGCACCTGCCCGAAGAGTGGAGTGGCGACGACGAACAACGCAACGAGCGCACACCGAAGATTCATCGAGCCTCACAGGTAACGGCGGATTGTTTTCTCTAAGGTCACGTACTCCTGCGATCCGAAGAAGAAGTCGCGCACGATTCCATTGCGATCGACAACGAACGTAAATGGCCGGAACTTCTGCACCGGCAGCCAATCGAATGACGTGGTGCCGTTCATGGTGTCCGCCGCGTAACGCGCGAGAAACGGCCTGACTCTGCTGCTCGTGTCATCGGTGAGCGTCAAAACGACCACTCCGCGTGATGCATAACTCTTCTGCAGCCGATTGAGCGCCGGCATCTCCTGCCGGCACGGCGGACACCATGTGGCCCAGATGTTCACGAGAACCACACGCCCTCGCAGGGCGTCGAGGTGCAGATCACGACCAGTCGAGAGGTCTCGAAACGAAACCTGAGGAGCAGGGCGGCCACGCCACGAGTCGAGCGTTCGCGCAGAGGAGAACAGCGGCGACATCGGACCGAACATCACGATGAGGGCGATGACGCTGGCGCCCGTTAAATTCAGCCACAGGAACTGCCTCCGATCGCCACGAGCTCGAGCGCCCATGAACGCGGCGAGACTGGCGACAGTCACAATGAGGGCCACGAGTGGCATCCAAGCCGCAATCTGCGCTGCGTTTTCGCGGAGGAACTCCATCGCTTGCCTGTTTCTAACAGAGATACGAGCGGCGGCGGATGTGGTTTTCGCGTCAGATAATGCGCGCCCGGAGGTGATCCGTGCGAAGACTGGTCTCGTTTCTCGACATCACCGTGCACGTGCAGTGCTGCAAATAGGCACGGCCGCTGCTCGACCGATCACTGCTTCCACTTCTCCGCGAGTAGCTTCCACCCGCCGCCTTCCCGCGCCATTTCGATCGTCCCGTGCATTTTTGACTTGGACGAGGGGTCCTCTCCCTCGACATTTAGTGTGGCGTGGTCGCCGCTGACGAAGCCACCAGTGATCTTCAGCTTCGCCGGGCGCATCAACTTCATCATCTCGATCATCTGCTTCGTTTCCTCGGCGCTCATCTCCGGCATGGGCCTCGTGGTGGACGCCGATTTCTTCATCTCCGCCAGGTTTCCGGCGCGCGAGGCCTTATCGAAGGCCAGATAGGCCTTCCCGGGATCCCCTCCGCCGGCCGGAAGCTTCGTTCCCGACGAGGCATCGACTGTCACTTCCGAAGCAACGGCGATCGTTTGAACGGGCGCGGCGAAGGTGACGTCGTACGTGTACTTGTGCTTTCCCATGAAGTCCTGCTCCGATGTGGTGAAGAACTTCCCGGCCACGTGCTTATCGCTGAAGTCCGTCGCGTCGAAATTGAAGAAACCCGACCCGCTCATCTGCATACTCGCCTTGGGATTGAGAACCTGCAGGTGATACGGCTTCTCGTCGGAGTCGATCGTCACCAGCAGTCCCTGCACGCTCCCATCGCTCGCTGCGCTGAACAGCTTGTCATCGTCGACGAACATCTCCGCAGAAACAGGGTTCTGCGTCAGCAGCACGACAACATCCTTTTTCTTCTCATCGAAGGCATTCCGCTTAGTGCGGGCGATCGCATGTGCGAGCTTCACTGTAGTGCCGTCGACCTCGAGGGTTCCGGACGCTGATCCGTCGCTGATCTTCGGCCCGGAAGCTGCCAGCTCTTTCGCCGCGGCGGGGTTGTGGCCGAATTTCTCCTGACCGAGGGGAGCCCGGAACTTCACATCGAGCGTGGCAACGTCGGAGAAGAAGCTCTGTTCCTCCGTTGTGGCGGCGACGGCCTCGATGGCATCGGCGCTGAAGGCTGGTGCGGTCAGCTTGATCTGCGAGACATTGATGGGCAGCGATTTGTGCTGCAGTGCCTTCGAGCGCACTTCAGCTTGATCGAGCTTCTTTCCCTGATCGAAGCGGAACGTCGCCGCAACGACATCGCCGTTCTCCACTGCCTTGCTGAAGCGCGAGCTGTCGTCTAACAGCGAGTGTGATACCGCCCGGTCGGTGAGAATGACGATCCATCGGTCCTTCTTGTCAAAATCCTTCTCCTTCTTGGCAAAGGCGTACTTCAATTTGACCGGCTTGCGATTGATCGTCACCGTTCCGTCAGCCTTTCCCGTCTCGACTGCGGACGCGAGCGGTGCAGCGAGCAGAACCGTGAGCATGAGACTTCCGATGCGGCGGAGTTTCATAAGCCTCCTATTCAAATCTGGATGTGACGGGAGAGTCTATGCGAACGGTTGCTAGAATGTCGCTTCGCTCAATCGGCCAGGAGGCAATCATGCACAAACGCGGTCGCGTGGCGATCCCTCTTCTTCTCTTTTTTGCATCATTCGCTGGCGAGGCGGACGCCGCGAAGCCGAATCCCGAGGCGACGGCGAAACTCCTCGAGGCGGCGACGGCAGGAGACGAGGACAGGGTCCTTGCGGCAGTCGCGGCGGGGGCAGATGCCAATGCGCGCGACGCAGAGAAGAATACGCCGCTGATCCTGGTCGCGCCTCACTCCCTCTTCGGTAAGGAACGAAAGATCGTCGAAGCGCTCGTGAAGGCGAAGGCACAGGTCAACGCCGTCAACAACGAAGGAGCGACAGCCCTGATGGTGGCATCGTCGGCCGGCCGCGACGGCATGGTACGACTGCTCATGGAGAACGGAGCCACAGTCGATGCCCGCGACAACGACGGGTGGACGGCTCTGATGTACGCTGCTGACGCAGGCCAGTGGAGCGCTGCGAAAGAGCTGATCGAGGCGAAGGCAGACGTCAACGCCACCGAGAAGAAGGGATGGTCGCCTCTCATGATGGCACTCTTCAAGGGACGCGGTGGCGTGTCAGAGCAACTGATCAAAGCGTCGGCCAAGATGCCGGCGAAAGCGCCAAATGGCCTCAGCGCGATCCTTCTGGCAGTGTACGGCCGCGATCTATCGTGCATCCGTCAGGTGCTCGAGGCTGGGCAGCCGCTCGACGGCCGCGATGCCGATGGATGGACAGCACTCGAAGGCGCCAGCTACAACGGCGACGGTCAGATTGTCATGGAGCTGCTCCGCGCAGGGGCCGATCCGGCACTCGAGGACAAGGAAGGAAAAACCGCGCTCGACAGGGCCAAGGAGAACGCGCACGCCGAGATCGTGGCCCTTCTCGGCGGGCCTTGGAACAAGCCGAAGCCCAAAGAGGGAACGACCATCGCCATTCCCTGTCCTGGGCTCGGTGGGAACATCGACGCGAACTTCGCAGTCGACGGAGCCGCGCTGGTCGTGACCACTACGTTCCCGAAGCCGCTGACGTACTACCTCGGCGGCGGCAACGTCAACCGCGCCGCCAGCGCCAAGAAATACGTCTACGAGGGATCGTTCTCTCCAACCTACTATCTCGACACAGACTCCAACGCGAAGACCGGAGTCAAGGAAGGGATGTTCAAGGAAGCGACCGGCTCGGAATACGCGATCGACTACTCGCAGTACGGCACGAGCGTTTCCCTCGAATACAAGGACTCCAGTGGAAACATTCGTTCCAAGAATGTCTTCGCAAACGTGCTCGATGTCGACATCAAGAAAGAAGACCAGGATATCGATACATCGGAGCTCGGAGAGGCCAGACCACAGCCGGCCAATGACGGCGGCGTCCTGGTCACGCGCGTACCGCTGTCACTGCTGAAACTATCCGCCGGCAAAGCGATCCGGGTCACGGCGAAGATCGGGTCGTGCGCGGCGGTGGTGGCGAAGGTCAAGCTTCAGTGAAGCTCCACTCGGCGCAGGAACCCCGATTGGCTCTCCATTTCTGACGGTCGGATTTGTGCGCGTGCCGGCACACCTAGAGTGATCCGGCGGAGGGAGGCGATGCGCTCACCTAAAAAGTGGGTTCGTTTCTCGATTCTCATCGCGTTGCTCGGCCTCGTCATGGGCCAGAGCAAATGCCCCGAATACAGCAAGCCGGATGACACTGGCGCGCTGCCGGCGGGAACGCCTCCCACCGCTCTCTTCTTCGCGGACGGAGACAACCTTTGCGTTCGCGCTATCCGCTTCGGGGCGCGCCCAACTGTCTGCCCGGCACCTATACCGTCGTGGCCCGGCCACTAACCGCACTTTCGAGAACGAGCGTGACGTTCGCGAATATCGGAGGACCCTGCCGCCGCCGCAGCGTGGTCCATTGATCTCGGCCGGCGATCGTTTTTCAGGTCACCGCAAAATAGTCGTCCAGGCCGACTCATCCCAGCGACTCGTTTTCGCGTGAGATGATGCGCGCCCGGAGGTGATCCGTGCGAAGACTGGTCTCGCTTCTCCTCTTCGTCTCTCCTGCGCTTTTCGCGCAAATGCGCCCGGTCAACACGTTCTCAGTCGTCGCCCGCGATCCTCAAACGGGAGACCTCGGCGTTGCCGTCCAGTCGCACTGGTTCGCAGTCGGTCAGATCGTGCCGTGGGCGGAGGCGGGCGTTGGCGCCATTGCCACGCAGAGCTTCGTCGATCCCTCGTACGGGAAGCTGGGACTCGATCTTCTCCGCACCGGTAAGAGCGGGCCGGAGGCTTTGCGCGGACTTCTCGCCGCTGACGCAGCTTGTGAAGTGCGGCAGGTGGCGATGATCGACGCAAATGGCAACGTGGCGACGTTTACCGGGGCGCGCGACATTCAGGCCGCCGGCGGCATTGCCGGTGCGGGCGGCAGCGCGACGCACGTGCAATGCGGATCGGCCGGCGGAACATTGACGATTGGGCGCGACTTCGCTGTTCAGGCGAATCTCATGTCGAACGACCGAGTCTGGCCGGCGATGGACAAGGCGTACCGCGAAGCGAAGGGCGACCTCGCCGATCGGTTGCTCGCCGCGCTCGACGCAGCACAATCGGTCGGTGGCGATATCCGCGGGAAGCAGTCCGCGGCAATCACCGTGGTGAAGGGAAAATCGTCCGGCAAACGCTGGCTCGACGAAGTTTTCAACCTTCGCGTCGACGATCACCCCGAGCCGCTGAAGGAGCTTCGCCGCCTCGTGGCGCTGCAGCGTGCGTACAACCACATGAACGCGGGCGATCTCGCGACGGAGCACAACGACAACGAAGGCGCGCTGCGCGAATACTCGGCCGCCGAGCAGATCGCCGCATCGACCCCCGGTGTTCCGCAAAGCCGGTACGCGGAAATGATCTACTGGCATGCGGTCGCTCTCGTAAATATGAAACGGATCGACGAGGCACTGCCGCTCTTCGCGAAAGCGTTCCAGCTCGAGCCGGGATGGCGCGAGCTGACGCCGCGGCTGCCGAAGTCGGCCCTTCTTCCGGATGATCCGGCGCTGATTCAGCGAATCGTCAACGCTCACTGATTTTTCAGTTCATGCCGAGCGCAGCGAGGCATCTCCGGTCCCTCAGCAAGTACGTTGATTCGTTCGTCCACAGCCACAATCCATCATCACGTTTGTCGCCGAACCACCGGAGATCCCTCGCTGCGCTCGGGATAAACTCGAAGTCGCTGACCTGAAACCCTCCCGCTCCACGCGCGTATAGCCACATTGCTACTGTGATCTCGTTCTTTGGGCGTATTGGCGCTATGCCGGCGGGTACGGCCCGCCACGCCGGCTGTCGGCGATCCGCAGCGAACGCCGTCGAGCTCTCCCATTGACTCCGCACGTATGGCGTCTCGCGCTGATCGCTGGCGGATTGGGTGTCGCCTCGGTGTGGGCGGCCTTCGCCGCGCTGCGAGGAATGCTGCACATCGTTCCGCCGGCGGATGACATCTCGCGCTTCCCCATCTGGACGATTTTCGCTGCGATCGTGATGGGCTCCGCGGTGGCGGGCGTCGCAGAGGAGACCGGATTTCGCGGGTACATGCAGCTTCCGCTCGAGCGTGCGTACGGCCCGGTCGTAGCGATCGCCACGACGAGCGTTCTCTTCACCCTCGTGCATCTATCGCACGGGGTACGCATCCTGCCGTTTCTGCCGTTCTATTTCGTCGTTGCCGTTTTGTACGCGCTTCTGACGCTGCTCACCGGCTCGATCCTTCCGTCGATGACTCTTCATGTCACGGGTGACGTGCTCACGTTTACCTTTCGATACCTCGCCCTCCGATTGGGAGCGGCAGGCGTCGGTCAGACCGGCAGAATTCTGCCTGTTCGCGCGGTCGTCGCCGTCGTGTTCGGTGTGGCGAGCGTGATCGCTCTCCGTCTTCTCGCGCGCCACGGCCACGCGTCAATGACGAACCATGCTTTTTCGACCTAATCCCTCTTCGGGAGTTCCGATTTATCTGCAGTTGATGGAGCAGGTGAAGCACGCCATTGAAACGGGGGCTCTACGTCCGGGCGAACAGCTTCCGGGAATCCGTCCCCTTGCGGAGGAGCTGGTGATCAACGTGAACACTGTTGCAAAGGCATACCGTGAGCTCGAGCACGAAGGCATCATCGAGCTGCGCCACGGCTCCGGCGCTTTCGTGTCGGAGAACGCGCGTGCCGGAAAACTCGCCGACACCCTTCGCGGCGCGCAGTCGATGGTTGCCGCGGCGATCGAGCGGTTGCGCGCGCGCGGGCTCACTGCCGATGAGATCCGACGACTTTTCGAAGCGGAGCTTGCCAGATTGAGCAGAACAGGACGTCGCCGTGGCTGAGAGACTGATCATCGAGACCATCGACCTCTGGAAGACGTACGACGGTGTCGAGGCTCTGCGTGGGCTGAACCTCCACCTTCCCGCCGGCTCCATCTGCGGATTCCTCGGCCGCAACGGCGCGGGCAAAACGACGACGATGAAAATTCTTCTCGGCATGGCCCGGCCGACGAGCGGACAGGCTCGCGTGTTCGGTCTCGCTGCCGATTCGCCGCAAGCCAGTCTGGAGATCCGCCGCCGCTCGGCTTTCGTCAGCGAGGAGAAGGAGCTCTATTCGTACATGACTGTCGACGAGATCATTCGTTTCACGGCGGAATTGTTTCCCCGCTGGCGCGATGATCTTCAACAGCTGTACCTGAAGAAATTCGAGCTGCCGCTAAACCGGAAGATCAAAGCGCTCTCGCGCGGAACGCGCACGAAGCTCGCCCTGCTGCTTGCGTTGTGTCGAGGTGCGGAGCTGCTCATCCTCGACGAGCCGACCTCGGGACTCGATCCAGCGATGGCCGAGGAGGTGTTGCAGGCGCTGGTGAGGCATGCCGGAAGTGAGGAGATGACTGTATTCTTTTCCTCACATCAAATCGCGGAGGTCGATCAGATTGCCGACCACGTGATGATCATCGATCGCGGCCGCGCTGTCGTCTCGGGTGCGCTCGACGATCTGCGCGAGAGCTTCCGCCGTATTCAATTCGTGTTCGATGGCGACGCGCCCCAAACGACATTCCGCGCGCCGGGTGTGGAGCGCGTGGTGCGCAAAGGGCGCGTGCTCACTGTCTTGTCGAGCGCAGGAGCCGATGCGATCGTCGAGGAGGCGCGCGCGCTCCAGCCCCGGTCGGTCGATGTTGTTCCAGTCACGCTGAAAGAGATCTTTCTCGAGAGTGTGAGCGCGGAGGACTGACATGCTCTGGTACAAATCATGGCTGGACACTCGCTGGAGGTTTCTCATCGGCCTCGGGCTGCTGCTGTGCTCCGCGGCGGCCACGGTGTTGACGTATCCGCAGATCCTGAAGCTGCTGCAGATCGCGCCGCAGAACGTCGGTGGAGTCTTCGCGCAACAAATCCGTGAGTCGGTGGAGTTGGCGCGTGAGTATCGCGGGTACGTGTGGTCGAACTGGTTCCGGCAGAACCTGGCGCAGTGGGCGACGCTGTTCGCGGTGTTGCTCGGCACGGCGGGGATGCTGGCACATTCCGCAGGCGCAATCTTCACGCTCTCCTTACCCATCTCTCGCCCGCGACTCATCGGCGTCCGCGCGGCGACCGGTCTCGCGGAGCTCTTCGTTCTCGCGTTCGTCCCGTCGCTTCTCATCCCGCTGCTCTCGCCCGCGATCCGGGAGAGCTACGGGATCTCGACCGCGCTGATTCACAGTGCGTGTCTCTTCATCGCCGTGTCGGTTTTCTT
>WNGB01013131.1_pt1 | contig 11173 bp, 9 predicted proteins | sample 5400681 | NCBI WGS metagenome assembly WNGB01 (sample SAMN13153367, study PRJNA577476) | soil metagenome | isolation source: 115 cm soil or saprolite under grassland replicate 2 | place: USA:California | collected 2016-06-15 | reverse complement strand
AGTAGCATCGCTGCCAGTGGCGCCAGCAAATAAAGGAACGAAAGTCGCTTCATGTGAGTTTACCTCCGGCTCTGCCCTCAAATAACGGCGACATTATATATAGCGCAAGCCTTGAACTGCAAATCACGCAAGCAATAACGCGAAAGTCGCGCGAACCAGTTCGCCGCCGCATCCAATCAAGGGTGTTTTCGTGTGTGCGATTTGATTGGAGGAGGAGTTTCGTGTTTGATACTTGATTGAGGGTCGATTTCCTTTTCGCGCGCCATTCGCTTATTCGCTTCCCCACCGCTGACGAAAACACTATTTCTGCCAAACAAGCCCCGCATACTAATACCCACTCGTGCCTTCGTCTAATGTCACTCGCCTGACGCCGTCCGCTTATAGCTGACCACTGACCACTGACCACTGATCACTCACGAGTGCCATTTCCCCCTTTGAGATCGCGCTCGAATACCCTATCCTCAGCACATGAACGAACAGCAGCACAACAAGACCCCTCAACCCCCGGTCGAGCCCGAGCCCTCCACCGTCCGCTTCAACGCCACCAGGCACGGCATCCTCTCCGTCTCACCCGTCATACCCTTCTTCGAAAGCGAAGACGACTGGATCGCCTTCCGCGACTCCATCTTCGACGAGCTCAAGCCCAGGGGCGGCTTCCAATACACCCTCGTCGACCGCATCGCCTCAATTCAGTGGCGTCAGTTGCGCGTCCTCCGGTACGAGCGCGAAGTCATCACCGCCGGCATCCTCGATGTCCACACGGACCTCCAGGACCACTACACCAATTCCGGCGGCGCTCCCCTCACACCCGAGCTCATCGCTAAGATGGAACGCCGCGCCATGTTCCGCCTTCTCCCCGGCCAAGACCACCTCAACAAGATCATGCGCTACAGCACCCACCTCCATCGTCAGCTCCTCCAGAACCTTAACCAGCTCGATGCCCTCCAGAACCCACGCCCGCCGCGTCCCCACCGCAAGGACATCGAACATACCGAAATCCGCCGCGTCGCCGTCCGCTCCCCCCGCCTCCACACCCCGGCCCCCCCATCACTGACCGCGCGAGCTCTCCCCAACGGGTTGTGGTGAAGGATGAGGTGGAGGACATACGATGAAACGCAGAAGAAGGCGACGCCGCGTTCGCTACCTGCCCGCCGACTTCTACGCCCTCGATGGACCGTCCGGGCCGTGTAAGCCTGACGTCTCCCCTCGCCCTGGTCCTGAGACCTTCGAAGACCTGCTCGCGCGCCTCCGCGCCCTGCTTTCCGATGCCCTCGACCCGCCCCCGGTGACACCGCACTCATGCTTCGCAACGTAGAGGCGCTCCTGCGCGCCTTGCAGACCGAGCACCGGCTCCTCGGCGGCGACAAGGCCAACCTATCGAAGAACCTCGAGACCATCCTCATGCGCTTCGGCGACCTCATCGTCCCACCCGACCGCTACAAGCCAATGCCGGCTCCGCCGCCTCCTGACGAAGAGCCCCGCCGCTAACCGAAACAAAAAGCGTCTCCAAGAGGGGAATGTCACTGGCCCATAGCGAACGCATGAGCGAAAACACTATGATTACCCTAATGAGCATAGGACGGCTAGGTGGACGAAGCGGGTCCAGCAAGCAATGAGGATAGCTGATCTTGACGCGGTGAGCCGGGCGCAGATCAACCGGGCAGGAGCCAGATACACGCCGGGGCTTGATCCAGCGGCCCCGAACATCAAGATTCGAGAGCTCGCACTCGCACTTTCGGCCATCGGGGGACAGGATGAGAGTCGCGCCCATCTTCGCGAGTTGGAAAGCACTGTACGCGAGGCTATTCGGTGGGCGCCGAAGATAGTCGAGCGCGCCTTTCGACGGAAGAGGTTTACGCCAGAGGGTGTTGCCACTGCGCTGGACCAGCTTGCCGCTTGCAAGCTGGAGGACCGTCTGGATCAGTCGCGCGAACTGCAACGCGCTATTCGGCGCGTCGAGCGCTCTCTTATGCGTATCCAGAGCGTCCTCTACGAGAGGGAGCGTACGGCAGAGACCGACAAGGCGCGCCGATCGGTGCGTGAGAGGTTGGCGGATGTTCGCCGAGTTCTCTCCCCCATTTCTGAAGTGGCCGCGTTCGTCGACTCGCCTCCGTTCGCGCTGCTTACGAAGAACACAATGCTGCTGCTCGGGATGTGGGGAACGGGAAAGACCCACTCTCTCTGCGATTTGGCACAGCAGCGTATGCAGAGGGGCTTACCTACACTCCTATACCTGGCCCACAGCTTGCCATACGGCCGAGAGCCCCTCGAGGGTCTCTGCGGCGAGACTCGACTTGCCACAACGCCGGCCGAGTTGCTCCAGAGCCTACAGCAACTTGGGGAGACAACGGGCTGCAGAGCCTTACTCGTCATCGATGGCATTAACGAAGGCAACCGTGTTAGATGGGCAAGAAGCATGACGTCGATTGTTACGGCTGTTCGAGCGTTAACCCACGTTGGACTTGTACTCAGCTGCCGGCAACCTTTCGATGACCTTATCTTCACTGCTCGAACCAGAAGCAAGTTTGTCACCGTGGAACACCGGGGGTTCGAAGACCTTGAGGTCGACGCGCAGGTCGAATTCTTCACCTACTACGGCATTCCTGCGCCGCATGCCCCACTCCTCACCCCCGAGTTCTCCAGGCCCCTCTTCCTCAAGATGCTCTGCGAGTCGGTCAGGAATCGAAGCAAGCGCAGCAAGAGCCAGTATGTCCGCGACCTCGCCTCCGGGCAGAAGGGCATGACGCGAGTACTGGAAGACTTCACCAAGGAGGTTGGCAAGCCCGTTGAGCATGACTTTGGAATCCCGCGCTTGACCTGCTGGCGACTTCTCAAAGGAGACGATCTGGGCCCTGGCACTCCCATCATCGGAATCGCGCCCACTATGGCGCGGAGGTTGCAGGAATACATCTCCCGTGACGAATGCCTTTCCCTCATTGAATGCTTTACATCGTGGGATTCACGGGACAGGTGCGAAGAGTTGCTCCACAGGCTCCTTGCCGGTGGCCTACTCATTGAAGGCGTTAGATGGGAAAACTCGGAGCCTGTTTCCGTGATCCAGTTTCCTTATCAACGCTTCGGAGATCACTTGATCGCCCGAACCCTGCTCGAGAACCATCTCCACGTCGAAACTGAGTCTGCAATCCGGCGGAGCTTCTACGTTAACCGACCGCTCGGGCAAATCTTCGAACTTACTCACGGCGGTATGAGCTATGAGATGCCGGGTTTAGCGTCGGCAATCATGCTTGAGTTTCCTGAGCGCGTGAAGCGCGTCCTGCCTTCCGAAGAACGCGAGCTCGTGGCCTACCTCCCACGTAAACGACAACTCGCAGCACCGCTGCGGGACGTGTTCCTTGAGGGTCTCTATTGGCGGCCGGCCGACTCGTTCACAAAGCAGACCGACCACATAATCAATTTCTACCTGAACCAATCGCACGAGTGGACTCGCAATGAGGTTCTCGAAGTGCTTGTGAGTTTAGCCACTCGGCCACATCATCCTTACTCGGCGCGTCGGCTGCACACATTGCTCGCAGGTCAGAGTATGCCAGACCGTGACCTCGTCTGGTCTGAGTTCCTGCGGCGGTCAGACGGGACCTCCGCTGTAGTCAGACTGTTGGGATGGATAGAGCGGACTGAGGGGCGGCCACGTAACGCGGACGTCGTGGAAAATTGCGTGATCCTACTTTCGCTCTGCCTCACAACAACCCGCCGGGCACTGCGGGATCGTGCAACCCGAGCGCTGTACCTCCTCGGCCTTGCCGCGCCACGCACCCTCTTCCAATCCACTGTAGCAAGCTTGGAGTTCAACGACCCCTATGTGCCGGAGCGCATGCTCGCAGCGAGCTACGGAGTGGCCATGTCTATGTGGGCCGACCCGCGCGGCAAGGTTGTTCAGGCCGCGCTTCCTCAACTCGCGCGCGACCTTGCGAGACGGATGTTCCTTCCTCTGGGACGAAACCGGACGGCCCACGTCCTGGTGCAAGACTATGCCTTGGGCATTACGGAACTTGCGCGGCGCACGGCACCAAGATGCATCCCGACAAAGTATCTGCAATACCTTCGCCGACCTTTGAAGACGATTCGTTCGCCGTTCCCATCCGCTAGAAGGATAAGTGAGCAGGAAGCAGACAAAGTGAAGCCGGCGATCCGGATGGACTTTGAGAATTACACCCTCGGCCGTCTGGTACCCGGACGAGGCAACTACAACTATCAACACAAAGCCTATCGGGCTGTGAGGCGCCAGGTGCTCTGGCGCGTTGCGGATCTGGGGTATTCAGAGGAGAAGTTCAGTTCTATCGACCGCGAAATTGCCCATAGTAGTCGCGAAGATGACCCATCGAAGACCGACAGGTACGGTAAGAAGTACTCGTGGATCGCCTTCTTCGAGATGTATGGCGTGAGACGTGTCAACGGGCAACTTGCTGAGTGGCGTGGAGATAGGCCATCTGATGTCGACATCGATCCGAGCTTCCCAAACGAGCCGCGGTCCTGGGTTCCCCTGCGAAGCGGCGTCTTGGAATCAGGACCTTCAGATTCCCGCGCCTGGCTGCAGTGCGGTTTGAGACCGGACTACGAAGGCCTCCTGCGGCGAGAAGAGGTCGATGGCGTTCGAGGGCCTTGGATTCTGATTGAAGGTTTCATCGAGGAGTCCGCAAAGGCCGGCGGAGGAGCGGAGGACAGGAGGCGTGTGTTTTCTTTTCTGTGGGCGCGCTTAGTCGAACTCACCCGCTTGGATGAACTGCTTGCATCATTCCACGGTCGAGACTATCCCGGTAATAACGCTATCCCGGAGTATGGGAGCGATTACTATACCTATGCTGCCGAAATTCCATGGTCAACCTTCTTCGCCTCTGCCCTGCGCTCCCCGTCGGGAGATGCCGTGGCGCATATTGAAGACGCCTTTACTGCATTTAACAGTACGACTGGTTGGCGAACTGGAATTCCTGTGGAAATACCGGTCTATCGCTGGTCGTGGGAGTCGTACCACAGCGCCATGAACGAGGTGACTGGGGTCTACATGCCCGCCCCAGCCCTGTGCGAGGCACTGAAGTTAGTAAACCGTTCTCGGGACTGGGACCTATTCGATCAGAGCGGCCGGCGGGCGACCCTGTTCGTCAACACCGAATCTGAAGAAACTGGACTACAAAACCATCTACTCTATTTGCGCGAGGACTTGTTAAATCGTTACCTGAAGAAGGTGAATCGCGAGTTAGTCTGGTTCGTATGGGGAGAGCGAGACTTGAAGCCGAAGATGTTTCAGTCACATCGTGAAGACTGGTCAGATATTTTCCAGCGCCACGAAAACATCCATCGGTGCGCGTATGTCTGGAGAGCTGACAAATCGTCGGTTGTAGTCGATCTACGTTCGCCGGAGAAAGGGTCCACGAACGCCTAGGCGGGGCGGTCGCTGCCTTTCACTGATAGCTGATAACTGATAACTCGCGCTTAGCTCCGATGCGCTAAACGCGGATGCACGCCACCCAGTGCTCTTTGTCCGCGGACCCCACGTTCCGCCACTCTGGAAGGACCCGCTTGCACTCGTCGATGGCGATCGGGCAGCGCGTGTGGAACACGCAGCCGGACGGCGGATGCAGCGGGCTCGGCACGTCGCCGGTCAGGATCACGCGGTCCCGCTTCGCCTCCACCGCCGGGTCCGGGATCGGCACCGCCGAAAGCAGCGCCTTCGTGTACGGGTGCAGCGGGTTCTCGTACAGCTCCTGCCGGTCCGCCAGTTCCATCAGCTTACCCAGGTACATCACCGCCACGCGGTCGCTGATGTGCCGCACGACGGACAGGTCGTGCGCGATGAACAGGAACGTCAGCCCGAACTGGTCCTGCAGGTCCTCCAGCAGGTTGATGATCTGCGCCTGGATCGATACGTCAAGCGCCGACACCGGCTCGTCGCAGACGATGAACGCCGGCTGCACCGCCAGCGCCCGCGCGATGCCGATGCGTTGCCGCTGACCGCCGGAGAACTCGTGCGGGTAGCGGTTGGCGTAGTACGGGTTCAGACCGACGACTCGCATCAGCTCCTGCACGCGCTCATTCCGCTCCTTGCGGCTCTTCGCCAGCCCGTGGATGATCAGCGGCTCCGCGATGATGCTGCCGATCGTCATACGCGGGTTCAGCGACGCGTACGGGTCCTGGAAGATCATCTGCATGTGGCGCCGCATCCGCCGCAGCTCGCCCGATTTCAACTTCGTCAGGTCCTGGTTGTTGATGAGGACGCTGCCCGCCGTCGGCTTGTAGAGAAGCAGGATCATGCGGCCCAGCGTGGTCTTCCCACAGCCGCTCTCCCCCACCAGCCCCAGCGTCTCACCGCGCCTCACGTCGAACGTCACCCCGTCCACCGCCTTAACGTCGGCGATCTTGCGCTGGAAGATGATTCCGGACGTCACCGGGAAGTACATCTTCAGGTCGCGCGCCTGAACCAGGTTGTCTCCGGGTCGCGCGCTCGCCGCTCTCGAAGCCTGCTCCGTCGTCATCTCATCACCTGCCTTCGTCTACTCCGAACTCGGCATTAGCTGCGGGTTTCAACCCGCAGAGGAACGCAAATCACTACTCACTACTCACCGCTCACGCTGCCTGCTCGCCCTTGGTCGTCTTCGCCACCCGCTCCCACTCCCAGCAGGCGCTGGCGTGGTCCTGGGCCACCGTGATCAGCGGCGGGTTCTCTTCCTTGCAGCGGTCCACGGAGAAGCGACAGCGAGGGCGGAACGGACAGCCCGCGCCGAGGCGGATCAGGTCCGGCGGCATCCCTTCGATCGGGTCCAGCTTCTCCTTGCGCACCTCGTCCAGGCGCGGCACCGACTTCAGCAGCCCGAGTGTGTACGGGTGGCGAGGGTTCGCGTACAGCTCGGCCGCCGTGGCCGATTCGATCACCTTGCCGGCGTACATCACAAACACGCGGTCTGCGTAGCGTGCGACCACACCGAGGTTGTGCGTAATGACGATAACCGCAGTGCCCAGCTCTCGCGTCAGCCGCGTCAGCAGCTCGAGGATCTGCGCCTGGATCGTCACGTCGAGCGCTGTTGTCGGCTCGTCGGCGAGCAGCAGCTTCGGGTTGCAAGAAAGCGCCATCGCGATCATCACGCGCTGTCGCATCCCGCCTGAGAACTGGTGAGGATAATCGCCGATTCGCTGCCTGGCCTCCGGAATGCCCACCATCTCTAGCAGCTCGACGGCGCGCGTGATGGCGGCCTGTCTGTCCATCTTCAGGTGCAGCTCCAGCGTCTCCGTAAGCTGCCGGCCGATCGTCAGCACCGGGTTCAGTGACGTCATCGGCTCCTGGAAGATCATCCCGATCTTGTTGCCTCGGATGTGGCGTACCTCCTCCTCATCCATCTTGACGATGTCGTCGCCCTCGAAGATGATCTCGCCCCCCACGATCTTCCCGGGTGGATTCGGGATCAGCCGCAGGATCGAGAGCGCGCTCACCGTCTTGCCGCAGCCGCTCTCCCCCACCAGCCCGACGATCTCGCCGGGCGCGATATCGTAGCTGACGCCGCTGACGGCCTGGACTACGCCCTCCTCCGTGAAGAAGCTGGTCTTCAGGTCCTTGACTTGCAGGAGTGGTTCCGCCAACAGGTCCTCCTTTAGCCGCGCCTCAAAGCCGGTCCGCGCGACCGCACGCCGTCGCTCGCATGATGGTGGGGAAGAGGGGATTCGAACCCCTACGCCAATAGGCACGTGATCCTAAGTCACGCTCGTCTACCAGTTCCGACACTTCCCCTCCTGGTGGGCCACCCAGGACTCGAACCTGGAACCTAGCGATTAAGAGTCGCTTGCTCTGCCAAATTGAGCTAGTGGCCCTTTGATTAGCGCCTCTTTTGGTCAGGTTCGCGAAGTATATCATGGCGCAAATCGGCGGAGCAACTGAATCTCGCGATGCGCTTCGCCGCTCGGGCAGCACAATATATTTTCGCTGAGATTAGGGCTACGAATCAAGGCGAGGCGCGGAAGATGGAAGACTGAAGACGGAAGATGTGAGGTGGTGGGCGATGCCCCGATTAGGATCGGGGCGACCTCCCCGATTACATCGGGCCGCTCTAACCGGACTGAGCGTCTATAAGACTCTGTATATATGCATGGCTCTTCATCGACTTGAGCTTGCGCTCCCGCTTACGCGCCGAGATAGCGTCGGCGAACTCCTCACGATAGACCAGCGACCAGGGCCTGAGGTTTCGTGTTGACTTGACCTTGCCCTGGTTGTGATCGTCCAGTCTGGCCTCCGGATTTGCAGAAAAACCGATGTAGAAGCCACCAGTGCGCCCGCTGCAAAGCACGTAGACAAACGCCATGTGAGGAGGAATGGTGGGCGATGCAGGACTTGAACCTGCGACCTCAGCGATGTCAACGCTGCGCTCTAGCCAACTGAGCTAATCGCCCACTATTTGCGTCAGGTCGAATTGGCCCTGCGACCTCCCCGATTTCATCGGGGCGCTCTAGCCAACTGAGCTAATCGCCCACGCGCCACTCATTCTACGACTTGTCTCGCCCGTTAGAAAGCGCTAGCATGAGGGGCAAAGGCGAAGACCGGGACGAGTAGCCAAGGCACGGCTACAGAGAGGCGAGCGTCCTTCTGAGAGCCCGCCGGCCCTCTACCTGAGCGAAGACCACCCGCGAGCCGGCCGTCGAATCCTTTCCTGAAGGATAGGCTGCCCCGGAGGCACCCGTTAGCGGCCAAAGGAGTCCTTCCTCGGAAGGAAAAGATGGGTGGAACCACGGAGCGCCCTCCGTCCCACGGGACGGGGGGCGCTGTTTAGTTGAGAGTTGGGAGTTGTGAGTTGAGAGTAAAAGGCGGAGAGCGATCTGGTGCGGGGGAACCGGAGAGCTTCGGGATGTTTGTGCTTCGGTTGTGGATGTGGGCGGTGCCTGTCGTGATGTTCGTGGCGGCGGTCATCTTCGGCGGGATCGCCGTCGCCGGCGGCAAGTGGGGTCTGTTCGTGGTCATGCTGGTGATGGGCGTGATCGCGGTCTCGCTGTTCGTCTTCCACTGGTGGGTGATGTACCGGTTCGGAAAGGGGAAATGAGAAATGGGAAATGAGGGGCGGGCGTCAGCTCTGAAAGGGATGACGAAGGAAGAGCGGCTCGAACGGATGCGGCATTCCGCCGCGCACATCATGGCGGAGGCCGTGACGGAGATGTTCCCCGCGGCCCGCCTCGGCATCGGCCCGCCAATCGACACCGGGTTCTACTACGACTTCGACCTGCCGCGGGCTCTTACGACTGAGGACCTCCCGGTCATCGAGCAGAAGATGCGAGAGCGGATCCAGTCGGACGTGCCGTTCGAGCCGTCGCTGATATCGAAGGACGAAGCGAGGGAGAGGTTCGCCGGCCAGCCCTACAAGCTGGAGCTTATCGACGAGATTGCGGACGAGAAGGTCGGGCTGTACCGGCAGGGGGAGTTCGCGGACCTTTGCCAGGGCCCGCACGTCGAGCGCACGGGCCAGGTGCCGGAGTTCAAGCTGATGAGTGTCGCCGGCGCCTACTGGCGGGGCGACGAGAGAAAGCCGATGCTCCAGCGAGTGTACGGAGCGCTGTTCGACACGAAGGACGAACTCACGGAGTACCTAGCGCGGATCGAAGAGGCTGCCCGGCGCGATCACAGGCGGCTCGGACGAGAGCTGGACCTCTTCTCGTTCCACGAGGAGTACGGACCGGGGCTGGTCTACTGGCACCCCAAGGGCGGCCGCATGCGCACTCTGATCGAGGATTTCTGGCGGGAAGAGCACTACCGCGCAGGCTATGACGTCGTCTATTCGCCCCACATTGGGAAGTCGTCTCTGTGGGAGACGAGCGGGCACCTGAACTTCTACAGCGAGAACATGTACTCGCCTATGGACATCGACGGGCAGGACTATTACGTAAAGCCGATGAACTGCCCGTTCCACATCCAGATGTACAAAGCCGGCCTGCGCAGCTACCGCGACCTGCCGATCCGCATGGCGGAGCTGGGCACCGTCTACCGCTATGAGCGCTCCGGCGTCCTGCACGGCCTGCTCCGCGTGCGAGGGTTCACGCAGGATGACGCGCACATCTTCTGCCGACCCGATCAGGTCAAGCAGGAGATCGAGCGATGCGTGGAGTTCATGCGCTTCTTCCTGGGCGCCTTCGGCTTCGAGCGCTTCCACGTCTACCTCTCGACTCGCGATGCCGCCGGAAAATACGCCGGTTCGTTGGAGGACTGGGGAATGGCGACCAATGTGCTGCGCGACGTCATCGACGAGCATCGCCTGCCTTACGATGTCGATGAAGGGGGAGCCGTTTTTTACGGCCCTAAGATCGACGTTAAGATGCTCGACACGCTTGGCCGCGAATGGCAGTGCACGACCATACAATTCGACTTCAACCTGCCCGAGCGGTTCGACGTAAAGTACATCGGCGAGGATGGACGCGAGCACCGGCCGTACATGGTTCACAGGGCGCTGCTGGGATCGATGGAGCGCTTCTTCGGCGTGCTGATCGAGCACTACGCGGGCGCGTTCCCGCTGTGGCTGGCCCCCGTACAGGCTATCGTCATCCCGATCGCAGACCGGCACGTCGAGTACGCGCGGAAGGTGGCCGACGAGCTTCGGGCCGCGGGCCTGCGCGTCGAGATCGACGACCGCGGCGAGCGCATGCAGGCCAAGATCCGGGACGCGCAATTGCAGAAGGCGCCGTACATGCTGGTGGTCGGGGATCGCGAGGCGGAGGCCGGGGCAGCGGCGGTACGCCTGCGAAGCGGCGAGGACCTAAAGGCACGGCCAGTGGCAGAAATCATAGCCCGCATGAAGGAAGAAGTGGCACAACGAGCTTAGAAGGGAATCGCGAATCGCCGGCACGCGCCGGCCTCTGCCTCGACTGCCAGCATTCGCGTGTCGTCGAAAGCTCGCGCGGCAGCCGATTCTACCTCTGCCGCCTATCGGAAACGGACCCCGCCTTTGCGAAATATCCGTCTCTCCCCGTTCTTTGTTGTAAGGGCTATCGACCATCGTTCACCAGGCGCGAGGGGCCGCAACAATCGGTTTGAGGTTAGCGTCTGTTCATTGATGAGGCACTGCCGTTGTGCTAGTATGTCGGTAATCGTGGCGCAAACCTTGACCAAGAGGGGCTGACCTATTCTCCGAGAGCTTCGGATTAATGAACGGATCCGAACAAGAGAGGTCCGTCTCATAGGGGCGAACGGGGAGAA
>WNGB01040243.1_pt1 | contig 11174 bp, 13 predicted proteins | sample 5400681 | NCBI WGS metagenome assembly WNGB01 (sample SAMN13153367, study PRJNA577476) | soil metagenome | isolation source: 115 cm soil or saprolite under grassland replicate 2 | place: USA:California | collected 2016-06-15 | reverse complement strand
GAGCGGCGGCGACGATTGTGGCCCCGGCCTCACGGATGATGTCCACGCAGTTGTAATCGCTCGTGCCATCACTGCTGGCAGTCACGAATCGTTGTGCCTCGTCGGCCCACAGAATGATGAGATTATCCCTTGCCCGGTCCGACTGAGGTTTGTCGAACCGGCTGAGCGCGTGGTTAGCCTGCGCTTGAATGCAGCACGTACGCTAAAGAAGCTTGATCCCCAGGCAGCGGTTGCGGCCGGGGTGAGTCAGGACTAAGAACAAACTCAAAAGAACCATGTGGCCGCGCTGGAGCCTCGGGTTTCGGGGGCGAGAGCGCTGACGAGGGAAGTTACTCAGGGGTCGATTGATCAATTGGCGTCAGGTGGTGTGCTTCACCAACTTGAACACTGAGGCCACAGGCAAGGCCAACTGCCGGGCAATCTCGCGCACGCCGAAGCCGTCCTTGAGCAATGCTGCGACGGCCGCTTGGTGCTGGGAGAGGGTTTCGGGTCTGCCAAGTTTCACGCCGTTGGCCTTGGCAGCACGGAGTCCGGCAGCGACTCGCTCCTGAGTTATCGACCGCTCAAATTCAGCAATCACCATGAGGATATTCAGTTGCAGTTGACTGGCCGGGTTCATCCCGGACGTGTCGATCCCTTGGCTTGGGCAGACCAGCGCAATCCGGTGCGTGGTGAGTTCGCCGACCCTCTGCGCCAAGTGCGCCAAACTGCGGCCGAGGCGGTCGAGTTTGAAGCAGACGATCACGTCCAGGCGTCCACGGCTCACTTCGGTCATGAGCTTGTCGAGTCCTTGGCGAGTGAACTTGGCGCCACAGATTACGTCGCGGTATTCAGCGACGTTGCTCCAGTTGCGGCGTTTGCAGTAGTCGCGCAGTTCATTTAATTGGCTGTCGTCGGTTTGTTTGTCGGTGCTGACGCGGGTGTAGATGGCAATTTTCATGGTGTCGGGTGTTTAGAAAACTGATGTTTTGTGTACGGGGTGAAATCCGTGAAATTCCGCCTTGGGAAAATCACCGGGTTTTGTGAACACCCCGCCGGGGTCACCAGCGGGGCGTTTCTCGGTTCCTTCAAGGGGTTCGTCACGAGTTGAAGTAGCCCTTATGCCGAGCTCGGCATAAGGGTTATTTTCTGTAGCGCCGGATTATGCCGAGTAACCGGGGCGATTCCTCAAAATCCTTGAGGGATCGCCCCTTTTTCAGTTTTCAACTCGGCGTTATCCGCCACTTACAATAGTCCGCCTTTACCGCGCCTCCTTAACTGTTCTTTGAGGTCGGACTCGCGAATTCCGCCGGCACCGCAGGACGCAAAAGCACATTCAAACCAACCGCTGGCGATCGGCTCGTCGTCGTAAAGGAGAACGAATTGCGCCCGGTCATTCATCCTGGCAGGAACCTTCTCACCTGCGGTGAGATAAACATACGGTCTTCCAGTCCGAATTGATTTTGTTTCGAGCGGCGCCTTGAGATCTCCCGTTTCAAAAAGGGCATCCAGCGCGGCCGGATAAGCTTGGTCGTGTTTGTCTGCATAGTGCTGAAGTCCCCAGGCTATTTCCAGCATTCGCCCCGCGTTTCTGCGCGACGGGGCATTTTCTCCCGCCTTCCAGACTCTGGCCATGGCCTCTTCGGCGGCTGCGGCAGCCTGAAACAGGTCGGGCCGCTTCTGCAAATGATTTTCTACTGCGGTCCACTCGAACGCTGCACGCCTGCCGGGACCTTGCTCCGGTCGCGATACGGCTCTCAGGTAGGCCCCGAGAATACCTTCAGGATCGGATAGCGCGACATCAATGAGTCGCTTCGCAGCTTGGGCCGCGTTCTGCTTTGCGGCTTCAAAGGCAGCTTGCTCGGGTTCAGACAACGCGAGCTTGCTCTCACCACCTACACCAGGTGTCTCCGGATCAATATCGGCGAATGCTCGGCATATTCGGTCTGGTAAGAACTGCGCCAATTGTAAAGGGCCAGGGTTCCACCATTCCTTAATGCCGGGCACACAAAAAAGTGGGGCGGCCAAGCCATGGAGCACCGTCGCGTAGCCACTTCGTCGTGGGGAGCGCTCAGGTTCAAGTTCCGCTTTTATGACGAAAGCCTGTTCCACAGCGCGCTGCGCAAACCACCGGTTCGTGAAGTGCGTGGAAAAGAGGTGCCCACCCAAAGTGAAAAGGATATCTGCCACTTCGGAACGCAACATGGCGTCGGCGTCTTTTGCCAATTCGGGCAAGGCCCAGTAAATGGGCTGTATGCCGACACTGCTGAAACCAAGCCATCGCGAAAGGGTCCAGCTCAACGCACAAAGGCGATCCGGCCCTTCCAGAGTAAAACCGCATGTCGGCGAGCTCCGCGGCCTTTCTGAATGCCGCCAAGGCTTCTACCTCCCGGTTGGACACGTGAAGAAGCGCGCCTTGTAGATAATGTCCCAATGCGTTCTCCGGATCTGTCCGGACCAGATCGGCCACGGATTCCGCATCAATCCGATCTAACGCAACCGACAAAAACGCGCCGATTTGCGCGTATTGTGGTTCGAGCTGCACTGCCCTATCACAGATTTCCTTTCGCGCTTGATCCCCCGACCTGGCGAGGAAGGCAAGTCCCAGCAGCCGCAAGGGTTCCGCCGTTGACGAGGCAGCGGCCCGAAGGTTTTCTGCGGAAACTGCTCTGTATACCGATTCACGGAAAGGCGGCAAGTCGGGCATTTTTATTGGCAACTGTATCATATCGCAAAACGGTCTATTTCACTTTACAACGCGCCGCGGAAAAACCCACCACTTACCATGACACCGCGACCGCCCCGGTTCGTATAGGAATCTAGTCTCCATTTTCAGGCTCCCGGATATGTAAGGGTGCGATCACCGCCAATCGAAGTATTTGGACGGGAAATCTTCGAAAGCTGTCCGATACCACGCTCTTTTTCTACTTCTCAACCCCTATCAGCTCAGCGTCATTTTCTGCGGAACTTCAACTCAAAAGAAAGGAATGACATCTATGATTGTTCGTTTTAGTCCGCGTCCTGAAGACCTGCAGCGCTTGCAGGTTGGCCCCATTGGTCCGCACCTACCGAGCTTCGCAACTCTGGTTTCGCAGCAAGGTTATTGCAGCGTGACCGGTTGGCTTAAAGTCCGATTGGTTGCGAAATTGAGCCGCTGGCTTCAGCAACATCAGGTTCCACTCAGCGAATTGAATGAGACGCAAGTCGCCGCGTTTTTCAAGGCCCGATGGAAGCGTCTTAAACGGCACGTTGGAGAACTGAACGGTGGCACAATCACGTCATCGAAGGAGCAAGTTTCCGAGGTTGCGGTTCGCGAATGTATGCCTGCCCCAGTTCCGGCTGGCACGCTGCTGTTCAGCTTCAAGTTGAGCATTGGCAAAATGGCCGTCGCAGGCTGTCCGCTTTATACGAACGAGGCGATTGCTGCATTGCCAATTCACAATCCAAAGCAACTCTCTCGCGACTTCCTCCGCTACGCGCTCATGTCGGAGTCGCGTGAAGGCGATGCCGACGCGGCGGTTCTAGGCAAGCTTCTGAACAAGGAGAAGGTCAGGGAGATTTCCGTTCCCGTCCCTCCCCTGGCGGAGCAGGAGCGGATCGTGAAACTGCTGGACGAAGCAGACGAATTTCGGAAGTTGCGCGCCCAAGCCGACCGCCGCACCGCCGCCCTCATCCCCGCCCTCTTCCACGAAACGCTCGGTGATTCGGACACAATCGCCAATCGTTGGCCCACTCGCCCGCTCGGCTTGCTCGTCACTGATGGCCCGCAGAACGGCCTTTACAAGCACTCGTCTCACTATGGCGACGGAACGCCGATTCTGCGAATCGACGCCTTCTATGATGGTGAAATCCACGACACTGCAACGCTCAAGAGATTGCGAGTCACCCCAGAGGAATTGCAGCGTTACCAGCTTCGCGATTACGACCTCTTAATCAACACCCTGATCTCCTGCGGCACCCAGAAACGCGTCATCGAAGTGACGCCCGACCAAAAGATCACCTGGCAATTCACCGCCGCCGATGCGCCTGACGGCGATGAACAGGTAATCGCCTTGCAGGAGGGCGGTCGAGGTGTTGCTCAGAAATCTCTTCGAGGCAGCCCGGTTTTCAGGCCAGAGCACGACAGCCGCCGGTTTCTCGGCGTCGAGCTTGAACATGAGGCCGGTGAATTCCTTGACCTGGTATTCTTTCGCCTGGTTCTTCTGCCAAACCACTTCCCCTGTGGCCGCGTCGAGACAGAAGAGACGCTAAGGTCTCCAATTTCCATCGGCGGAACCGTCCGGGCTGGCCAGCACGATGGCGTAGCCGTCGGGATCGCGCAGCCATAACTCCCAATGGTTCGGACCGCCGTTCCCGTCGGGAGGATTGCGATGGCGTGGCATGACGATCTCAGCCTTCAGGTCCGCCGCGCGGGCCACGGCCGCATCGAAGTCCTCGAGTTCAAACCACAGGAGCACGCCGTTCCCGTATGGCTTGATGTCCGGATCTCCGATGCGACCATGATGATGCTCCACCTCCCATCGGTGCAATTGCAGGATCAGCCTGCCCCCAGATACCAATCGCTCATAATCCTTGCCGCCATGCGCGCTCTGACAGCCGAGGAGACGCTGATACCAGCGACTGCTCGCCTCGACATCGCGCACGCAAATCAGGGGCTGTGGACGCATATCAACTTCGTGGTCAACGACGCGAACTTAGAGCGTGTTTTGGTGAAAGTGGCGTGCATGGTTGAAAAAGAGATAGAGCCCGGCAGGCACAACGCCAGCGATTTCTCGAACTTTCCCCAATAGCTTCCGCGAGACTTTGCAGAACTTCACGGAATCACAAAATTGGCAGGTGGAATTTCCGGGAAAAAACTGTGGCAATGCTCGGCCACGCAAAAAGGCGTTTGCGTGACAAGCGAGAGCGACAAATTGTGCGAGCGGACCATTCATTGCCTGAGCTGCAGTTTGTCAGGTTGGGTGAACTTGCGCAAACCCGGTCATGGCGCACGGGAGATGACGTCGCTCGGAAAGGGGTCAGGGCTGACTTGGGGCCAAAACTACTCGACATCCGAAGCTAATGCTTCGGTAATCAGCATCTTTAAAGATTTTGTAAGCAGATCGACAGAACCGGCCTGAGCTGCGAAAGCCCCCGCCCCGCGCTACACGACGGTTGAACCTGGCCGGGCACTGAGGGTCGGTCACAAGTCCGCCGGCCAGCGGTGAGCACCAATCCTGACACCACTCCCAGGCGTTGCCGATCATGTCGTAGAGTCCCCAGCCGTTTGGAGCATAGCTGCCTACTGGCACGGTCCCGGCCAGGACGACACCTGTGGCATTGGTAATGGTACCCACCGCGGCGTCATACTCAGCCGATCCAATAAAATTCGCCATTCCGGAACGCAAAGCTTGGCCAAGATAAAATGCGGTCGTTGTCCCTGCTCGGCAGGCATACTCCCACTCCGCATCTGTGGGAAGTCGATAGACCCAACCGTTGGGCAATCGGCCTGCCTGCCTCTCCTGCTCGGTTAGTCGACCGCAATAGTTGGTTGCATCATACCAGGTCAGTTGATCCACTGGACGGCTTAAATCACCGAGAAAATAACTGGGATTAGTGCTCATGACCGATTGGTATTCGTCTTGGTTGACCTCATACTTGCCGATGAAAAACCCATGCGTCAACGTTACCACGGTTTGCGGACCCTCAAAATCCCACCGCTCCAGCTCGTTCGACGGGCTGCCCATGGTAAAAGTGCCTGGCGGAATCCAAACGAGGTTACTCTGTCCTTCCACGGCACGATAAAATCGCCGGCTCGTGGAAGGCGCACTCGTATCCACCCAGAGGTAGGGGTTGCGCGTCAACTGGACTAGTCCGGCGGCATGCCACTCATTTGATTGCGCCAGATCCGTGGTGAATTGCACAGTGTAAACAGTCCCCACCGATCCAGTGATGGTTAGGCCCGCATACGTCTGAATGCTCAAGCTCACATCGGTCTGGGAATCAACTCGTGGCACGACGGCAGAACAAGTTAGAATAATGGTGAGCAGGAAGGGACGGGAATTGGAAAACAATCGTGGGTTCATAGATCAACCGGGAGAAAGGTGTTTCAACAGCAAGAGTGAAGCAGAACCCGCCTCAAAAAGGAAGCCCAAAGCCGCTTCGATTCCCGTCGGCTCATCAACTTGGAATGCATACCAATGTATCAATGCGCTCATCACTGTTTTCCACGCGGCTTGCTTTTGGCCGAAGCGCCAGGCCGAGGCCGCGTCCGCGCGACTTTCGCGCCGGATTGAGCAGATACAGGCGGACGAGTCCACCCTCGATCTGGTTCGCCCTTCACCGACGGACCCAAATCGCGCTCTCCACCGTTAGGCAAAGTCCAAGCACTTCTTGCCGGCCGGTTCTAGCGAAGGAAAGAACAACCGTGGGGGGTTCTCACTATTCACACAACGGCTCGACGTCTGCCGGCTCCCTGCCGTGCCATGACCGCTGCGCATTGAAGACCGAGGCGCATTTTACTAAGCCAGAAATCGCCGGAAGGACTCTGAACCTATCTTGCACGATGAGGCGGATCGGCCACGGTAGCTCAACACTCGGTCGTACCCGTTTTATGTTCCGTACGGAACATGAAAAGGCACCTCAGGGGGTCCCTCCTCACGATTGACATTGCAACTCGATTTCGCGCACCTTGCTGCCATCTCACGACCATTGCGCGTGGAAGGTGATGGCGCGATCGACGAAGTCAGAAATGGCGAGGACCGCGGTGAATTGCTCTTGCGATATGACGTGGATGGACAACGGCTGGTTGGCCTCTTGCCTGGATGCGCGTCGATGTATTTCGGGAGCTCTCTTCTGAGGATCCTTGGGTATGAAACTTACAGTCCGGCCACTCACGCCCGATCGGTGGCCTGCCCTTGAAGATCTGTTCGGCAAGCATGGCGCCTGCAATGGCTGTTGGTGCATGTATTGGCGGATCGGCAGCGCCTATGGCAAGAGACCTCGCGGGAAGAACAAGGCCGCGTTGCGAAAAATCGTGGGACGCGGTCCGCCTCCCGGCTTGCTTGCCTTCGACGGCGAGGTGGCCGTCGGTTGGTGCCAGTTGACGCCGCGCGAGGAGTTGCCGTGGCTGAATGCGTCAAGGCTGCTGCAGCGCGTGGACGATTTGCCCGTTTGGGCAATTTCCTGCTTTTATGTGCGCCGAGGCTATCGCCGGCAGGGCGTCATGTCTGTGCTGATCGCCGCGGCGTTGAAAGCCGCCAGGCGCGCGAAGGCGCCCGCGCTGGAAGCTTATCCGGTGGATCGGGACGAGCCGAAAAGCACCTCCAACTTGTTCACCGGCACGGCTTCAACCTTCGCCCGCGCTGGGTTCAAGACCGTGGCTCGCCGCCGGCCCCATCGCCCGATCATGCGGCACGATTTGAAGGGGATCCGCCAGACGGCGAAATCAAGAAAGCCGAACAAACAATGAAATGGGAATATAGAATCGTTCATGTTGATGCGAGCCGAAGCCGCGCTATTTGCGCACCCAACCGTGCATCGCGGCGCACCCGGCCATCGCGCTGCGGTTTGCCACCCACGCCCCCGTGTGTCGGGCCGGGGAGCCTGCGTTGAAGGGCGCGGTGTTGATTCAAGTGAGGAAAGTATCAGCAACCTGGCTGTTCGCCTTTACGACTTATCGAATGGACGCAAAATCAAAGGCAAAGTCGTCCGCCTCCTCGGTTCGCCACATAAGTAAGGCGCGGCAGCGTCTAAACCGGCCACCACGCTGCGGTTACGATCGTCCGCAGGCTTGCTGAGGTTGGGTCTGGGCGGTAATCGCGCGTGCACGCCATGCGATAGACATCATTTCTGCAGACTCTTAACACGCTTCTGAGAAAGACCAGTTCCGTTCACGAGACAATCTGAAGCTCCCTGAGAGGATTTCGTCGAGCGGCGTCACGCCCGCCCTGCTGGTCGCGGACGGCGGCGCTCCCATCACGGTCAAGGCGGGTGGCAACCTCGACTTTGGCGTTTTGCTCTTCGACACGGACCGCAGGGCGGCGGCACACTTCTGTGGCGCACTGACCGATGCTCTGCAACTCCCCGGTGCGCCTCCGTAGATCTACCAGCCCAAAGTACCGCGAGAAATCGGCTTCGCTTCGATTGTTCCAAGCCTGCCTGATGCGAGAGTTGTCCCCATGACACAATCAGCTGCTCCGACATCATGAAGGCCAAGCATACGTTGGCCCTCCTCGCGCTGCTTAGTCTTGCCCCAAACCCAGCGGTTCTGGCCCAAGACCTTTTTCTCCATACAACCATGGCGACGCCTGCTCGCAGCATGTTTTTGCTGACGAACGACTCGGCCTTGTTGAGAGGCTGGTTATCTGTGGACGGCGTGTCGTCCGGGGCTTTGGCAAACGACATTAATCCTGGTGCCGCTTACTTTGCCCAGGCGGCTTCAGAGAGTTTGCAAGTCATTTACGTCGACAGTAATTCGTACGCTTCACCCAGTCTCAACGACTTCCACCGGGACTCTGCGAACGTGCGAGGACAGGCGTGTCAATTCAGTGCGCCCACCGCCACAGAGATTATCCCTGGCACTCCTTCACAGTTTGGAGCAGTTGCAGGCGACACGATGGCGCAGCCCAGGTTGTCGGACCTGGGTGGCCTTGGCCTATCGGCGTCGACGCCAGACAGCCCGGCCGGTTGGTTCACTTACTCGTTGAGCTTTACCGCAAACTGAATAGTCAGGAGTGCCCCCTTCGTGGCAGCGGATGGCTTTCATTTGGGCTTCTCTCTGAGCGCGGCCTGGTAAGCCGCATCGACCGCGTCGGTGAAGCAAGCGAACACAACCCCCTCCAACTCCTCCGTTTCTCGTAGCGCAGCGCGGGTCTCACGCACGGCAATAGCGGCGGCTTCGGGAATCGGATATCCATAAACGCCGCAACTGATGGCGGGGAAGGCGATCGTTCTCACGCCGTTCTCCCGAGCCAGTGCAAAGCAGTTGCGGTAGCAGGACGCCAGCAACTCCGGTTCCTGGTCGTGCCCTCCCCGCCAAACGGGCCCAACGGCATGAATCACGAATTTCGCCGGCAATCGGTAACCCCTCGTGATCCTGGCCTGGCCCGTCGGGCATCCGCCCAAATCACGGCACTCGGCCAGCAGTTCCGGCCCGGCCGCCCGATGGATCGCCCCATCCACCCCGCCGCCACCCAGGAGCGAGGTGTTCGCGGCATTGACGATGGCGTCCACGCCAAGCTGGGTGATGTCCGTCCGCGTCAACTCGATTCGTTCTTCGCCTTTCATCGGGCCCGATTGTTAATCGCCTGCCAATGGCGGTTCAGCACCGGCACGATCGACTTGTTCAGGATGTCATTCATAGAATGTTCGCCCGTGGTGCTGGCCTTCTGCGCGCCGCGGTGTTTATTCTTCGTTGATGGATTTCAAATTGCCACGACTGGAGATCGCTCAGAATGTGGATGCGCACGCTGGTATTGAAAGTAAAATTGTATCCTGCTTCGAGATCAAAGCGCGGGCGGATGCTCCGTGCCCGTAACTCTCCAGAAACTCCTCCCGTAACTGTTTTTGGAACAAGCAATATCCGCGCAGCGGGTTTTGACGCTACTCATGTCTGAGGTTGCTTTCGCCCTCACCCCAGCCCCACTGCCGTTGAATTAAGCCTGGCATTCTCTCGGTGGCCTTAATGACCAATCACTCGGGAGGGCGCGCCAGTGTCTTCGGAATTGCCAGCCAAGCTTTGGGCATCGGGGCTTGGTCATTCATTGGTCATTGATCATTGGTCATTGGCAATGAGAGCAAGCGGTCCTCATTGATCCTTAATTCAACGGCAGTGCACCCCGGCCCTCTCCCCCGGGGAGAGGGAGATCGTGTCGGAGCGTCTTGAAAGCTCTGGGGCTGCTCTCGCTGTTGCCGCGTTAGTAGAAAGTGCATGGGACGCTCCATCTGCCGAACAACGCCACTTCGTCCCAGCGCGGCAAAGGAAGCTCCCTCTCCCCGGGGGAGAGGGCCGGGGTGAGGGCGGGTGTCTCTCACTCCTGAACAGTTACCCGTGGCCTCCGCCCGCGGTATCTCCTATTCGGTTTTCTTGAACCGAGTTTTGACTATTTCCTAACCCGTCGCGAACGCGGTGCTTTCACATCGCCCCGGATGCGGTTTTCCTCCGGTCCGTTCACGGAACCGTCGACGAGCCGGCGTTTTTTGCCGCCGCGTTTTTTGCCGAAAGCCAGGGCCAGGAAATGGTCTACCTTGTCGTTTTCCACCAGACCGAATTGCCGCAGCACCGGCACCCCGAGGAGACGGCCGGCCAGTTCGTGGACGGGTAGATACTCGTTGATCAGTTGCAGCACCCGGGCGTAGTCACCTTCCTCCGGGTCGTTTTCGGAAAACGAATCGCAATATTTCGGCTCGTCATCCATCCAGGGCTCGGTCGGTTCAGCCTCGGCGTCCTCGGACAGATTGGCGCGACGAAAATAGAGCTTCGCGTCGTCTCGCATGATTCGGGCGTCGCCCAACAGCCAAACCAGCACTGAGCCGCCTTGAAGACTGGATCGGGCATTGGTGATGATCCGGGTTCTCTTGGATCGGCCCAGCAGGACCGAACGTATCAGGAGCGCTGAATCCGGCTGGATCTCTCCGACACCGATGAGATCGATTTGCAGCCGGTTTGGCTTTCTGGCGAGGGCGGCTTCCAACTGGGCGATCCGCTCGATGTAATAGGAGTTGCCGTAACCCAACAACTTTAGCTCGAAGTGGCGGAGGCCTTGCGTGGATCGTGTTTTCATATGTGTTCTCCGTGGTTGAGGATTGCGGTCAAAACGTCGCCGCACGCGCGGCGACGAAATCGCGGATGGGCAGAGGATGACGCGGGGATGGCTCGAGCACCGAGCTACGCGGACCAATGGCACCCGTGGCCGGACTTGCACCGGCTAGGGTCGGATTGAGAATCCGGCTGGGCGAGCTGCTTTGCATTCACGGACACGAATCCTGGCCGCCGCGGACAAGCTCACCGGGTCGCTGCTCGCGGGCAGGCGTTAACCCGGTGAACTCGGTTCCTCCGTGGCGCCAGGGACGGGTTAGCGGCGAAGCTTGCGCGTCTTGTAGGTGAGGAGCGGTCGGAACGTCGCGATGACGGAGACGAGTCCGGCCTCGACGAGGTCGGCGATCACGGCCTCGATGTTCTTGTAGGCGGCGGGTGCTTCCTCGTAGAGCAGGTC
>WNGB01027272.1_pt1 | contig 11174 bp, 10 predicted proteins | sample 5400681 | NCBI WGS metagenome assembly WNGB01 (sample SAMN13153367, study PRJNA577476) | soil metagenome | isolation source: 115 cm soil or saprolite under grassland replicate 2 | place: USA:California | collected 2016-06-15 | reverse complement strand
GCGCGCATCGCAAGGTCGTCCACCGGTCCCTGCAGCGAGCAGTTGATGATCCAGCAGCGTGTGGCAGCCCACGCAATCCCCTGCGCGATGCTCGCCCCAACCGCGTGGCCGGTCGCGTCGAGCGCCTTCACCGGCAGCAGGCGGCACTGCCACGTCACGCCGGCGATCTGGGTCCCGTTGTTCCCGATCGCGCCGATCGTTCCGGAGACGTGCGTGCCGTGCCCATGGTCATCCTGGGGCTGTGCGCCCGACGTGATCGCGTTCCACCCAGGCTCGAACTGCGTTGCCAGGTCCGGATGGGTCAGATCGCATCCCGTGTCGACGATCGCGATCGTGACCGTCGGCGCTCCGGTCGTCGTATCCCATGCATCCGGGCAGCGGATATCCGCGAGCCCCCACTCGTTCGGGAAGTCGGGATCGTCGGGGACGAACGCGATCGAGAAACGGCCGCTCGGTGACGCGTCCTCGACCGATGGAACGTTACGCAGTGTCTCGATCGCCTCGTCGATGCTCTTCTCAGGGCTGAACTCGACCAGCACGAGCGACGCCAGCTCCGCGAATGCCTCCTCCGTTCCGGCCTCCGCGACACCCTCACCCTCGTCCGGATCCCCGCCGTAGACGCGGTAGAGACCGCGGACGTCCAAGGCCTGCAGCGCCTCGTCGAGGTCCGCGACGCCCGTCTCGGTCGGCGCTGCCTCGGCCGCCTCTCCGACGTCTCCGTACACCGGCAGCTGGCGCATGAAATCCGGCGGACCCGCGCCGGCGGTCGCGCCGCCGCCGACGCTGATGACAACCTGGCCTGGCATCCGGCCGTCGCCAAGGTCGTCTTCGTCGAGCTCGGGCGGCACGAATTCTTCCTGCGGCCCAGTGTTCTCGTCGCCGTTCGGCATCCCATCCTCCTTAGGTCGGGAAGGAGTGAGCCGCCTCCGTTCGAGGCGACCCGGCGCCGCAGCGGCAGATTTCCAGGTCCAAAGTGCCCCCCGGTTGCTTGGTCTGCGCCGTCTCGAACGTACTCCCTTTGGAGGTTGGCGTCAATGACGTCGCGTCTTGGAGCGAACGTCGGCGATCTTCCGGAAGCCGCTCCGAGAGCGGCTTCCGGAGCGGCTCGGGCCTGGCTTCGCGCGGCACCCGGGTCTCGCCCTCGTGCGGCGGCTCGATCGTGATCTTCGGGAGCGCCCGGTTGAACCAGCGCGGGATGTACCACGACCTCTCGTGTAGCAGCGTGAGGAACGACGGAACGAGAGTCATCCGCACGATCAGCGCGTCGGTCAGGATCGCGATTGCGAGCAGGAGCCCGAACTCCTTCGGGACGCGATCGGCGCTCAGGATGAAGGCCGCGAAGACCGTGCCCATGATCAGGGCCGCCGCGACGACGACCCGGCCGATCGCAGCGATGCCGTGCTCGACCGCCGCCCGCGTCTTCAGACCGTGGACGTGCTCCTCCCGGATGCGGCTCATCAGGAAGACCATGTAGTCCATGGAGAGCCCGAAGAGGATCGCGAACGCGATCGGCGGCACGAACGTCTCGATCGGACCGGTCCGATCGAGCCCCGTCAGCCCGAGCAAGTGGCCCTCCTGCACCACCAGCGTCAACACGCCGAAGCCGACGAACGCCGAGATGATCGTCGTGATCGCGGCCGTGATCGAGATCACGATCGACCGGAACGCCATCGCCAGCACGATGAACGTGACTCCGATGATGTAGAGCAGGAAGAACGGCATCCGCTCGATGATCCGGTCGGCAATGTCCTTGAAGGCAGCCGTCTGGCCGGAGACGTAGGCGCGCGCATCTCCCCCGGCGGTCGCCTTCGGCACGACGTCGTCCCGAATCCGGTCGACGAGCTTGTCGGTCTTCTCGTCCTGCGGGGCGGAGTCCGGCGTCACGAAGACGATGGCGACGGTCTTCTCGTCGTTGAGCTGCGGCTTGCGCACGGAGGCCACGTCGTCGAGGCCCTGCACGGCGTCGTGGATCTTCTGCGGCGCGCGGCTGTCGCCGTTCACGTCGACGACGATCGGAATCGGGCCGTTGAAGCCGGGCCCGAACCCTTCGGCCAGCAGGTCGTAGGCCCGGCGGCTCGTCTGCTTCTTGGGCTGCGTGCCCTGGTCGGCCGCCCCGAGACGCACGAGCAGCGACGTCGAGGCCAGGCCCAGGACGAGCACGAGCGCGGCCGGAAAGACAAACCGCGCGTTCGCGGCCACGAACCGGCCCCAGCGGGCGAAGATCGTCGTTTCGCGGGCCGCCTCCGAGTCGTCCACCGCTCGGAGGAAGGGCACCTTCAGCCGGTCGATCTTGTGCCCGAGCAGGGCCAGGGTGGCGGGCAGCAGCGAGTTCGCGATCAGCACGGTGGTCACGACGCCGAGCGCGCTGCCGATGCCGAGCTTGGTCACGAAATCCAGGCCGATGAACGCGAGGCCGCTCACCGAGATGGCAACCGTGAGGCCGGCGAAGAGGACGGCCCGCCCTGCAGAGGCGCCGGCCTCGGCGGCCGCGTCCTGCGGCGACAGGCCTTCGTGGAGAAGCTGTCTGAAACGCGTGACGATGAACAGCGAGTAGTCGATGCCGACACCGATTCCGATCATCGAAACAAGGATTGGCGTGATCGTGTTGACGTCGGTGAACCCGGCGATGATGAAGAGCACGAGGAAGGCCGACGCCACCGCCACGATGGCGAGCGCGATCGGGATCAGCATCGCCACGAACGTGCGGAAGACGATCAGGAGCACGATGATCGCCGCGAACAGGCCGAGCGCCTCCGACGTGCCCTGCTCGACGGGCGGGAACTCGGCTTCCCCGTTGTACTCGACCGTCACGCCCGCCGGCTCGACGGTCTCGCGGACGGCATCCTCGACGGCGACGACCTGGTCGCGATCCTCGGTCTCGATCGTCTCGTTGAACTGCGCCTCGGCGTAGGCGATGCGGCCGTCGTCCGAGAACGTGTCCTTCGTGAACGGATTGTCCACGCTCTCGACGCCCGCCTTGCCGCCGGTCGGCTTGAACTCGGGCGACCTGAGTCGCGCGACGGCCTTCTTGATCGCCGCCTTGCGCTCGGGCGTGTCCAGCCTCTCGCCCTCCGGGGCCGCGAAGACGACGTTCAGGACCGCGCCCTGCTCGGACGAGAACTTCGATTCGATCAGGTCGGTCGCCTTCTGCGTGTCCGAACCGGGGATCTCGAACTCGTCGCGCAGGCTGCCCCCGACGGTCCCGACGAGCACGACGAGAAGCACGATGATGCCGACCCAGGCGGCGACGGTTCGCCACGGATGCGTGGCGCAGGCCCGCGCCCACCGCGCAAGCGCGCCGGTCGCGAGACGCTCGTGGGCCGCGCGCCGCTCCGCCGGCCTACCGCTCGTGTCGGTTCCCTTCCCGTGCTCCGTCATGCGTCAGCTCCCCTCGTTGGTTCGCATTTCCACTAGAGACCGGCGGCGAGCCTAGAACTCATCGCCGCAGAGACTCTTTTCTATCAGTCAGGGCGTGGGGCCAACGCGAGGGCAGTGCTGCCAGGAGCCGTACCTTTCCGCGCCGGAACCCCGTTGTAGCGAATGAGGTGACGATTCTGCGGCGTGGCGCGATATCGGCGGCCCTGCTCGTTGCTGGAATCTTCGCGGGATGGGTCGCGTCGGCCGGCGCCGGCCTTCCTCAGCTCCCGACGGTGACGGTTCCCTCGCTCCCAACGTTGCCGGTGGTGCTGCCTCCTGCGCCGAATCCACCTCGCGTCCCGCCCCCGCGTGTTCCGCCGGCTCCCGCGGTTCCCCCACTTCCGGCTCCGCCCCCGCCGCTGCACGTGGGCGGAGCGGGAGGCGGCTCCGCGACGAGCTCCGGCGCCACTCCGGACGGGATCGCGGCGCCGTCCACGCCGCACACCTCGGGCGCGGCCGGCGCTCAACGCTCGGCAAAGGTCTATCGGCTCCACTTCGCCCGTGACTGGATCTCGCGCGGCGGTCCCGAGCGGCGGCGCAAGACGACGATTGTCTTCTTTCTCAGGAAGCCCTCCGTCGTCCTCTTCGTCGTGCGCCAGCTTGCGCCCGCATGCCGAACGGCGGGTAGCTTCCGCGTCCTCGGGCGACCCGGCCTGAACCGCGTTCGCTTCCGCGGCCGCATCGGCCGCCGCCTCCTGCCGCCGGGGAGCTATCGCGTCGATGCTCGCACGCTTCCAGGCGGGCGCAGCGTGGCGAGAGCCGGCTTCGTCGTCGTCGCTCATCCGAACGGGGATGAGATCTCACGTGCCCGACGCGCCGACGTCTGCGGCCCCGCCGCCGGACGCCCCTCGCAGGAGTCCGGCTCTGCCGCGAGTTCCAGAGGACAGGCTCCTGGGAGCTCCTCGGCTCGCTCCGGCCCGTCCGGCTCGTCCCGCGACCACGGCGTACTCGGCACGCGGTTCCGGGGAGGGGCGGTCAGGGCCGTGAAGAGCGTCCCGCTCTGGGTCTTCGCGTTGCTGGCCGGCGTGGCAGTCGCGCTGCTGGGGATTGCCGCCGTGCCGGAGCACGCGGCTCCGAGCAGGCGCTTGGCGCTGGTGCTCGCGGACCGGCGCGAGGCGATCGCCTTCGCGGGGGCCGGGATCCTCGCCGCCGTGATGGTCGCTTACGTGCTGAGCTAGGCTAGGCCGCTCGGAGCGCTTCCAGCTCGCGGCTGACGGCGAGCCGGCTCAGGGCCTCGTTCTCGATCTGCCGCACACGTTCGCGCGTGAGACCGAGCGTCTTCCCGATCGCGTCCAGCGACTGCGGGTCGGGATCGCCGTTCAGCCCGAAGCGCATCTTGAGGACGTCGCGCTCACGGTCGGGCAGCTCCGCCACGGCTCGGCGAAGCGCGTCCTGGCGCAGGTTGATCTCGAGCTCCTCCTCGGGGGGAGCCTCGCCGCCGGACATGAGGTCGCCGAGCGACGTGTCTCCCTCTTCGCCGACGGGGCGGTCGAGGCTGGTCACCGAGCGCGCCGCGTTCTGCACCTCGCGCACCTGCTTGAGCGGCAGCTTGGCGTGCTTGGCGATCTCCTCGAGCGTCGGGCCCCGACCGAGCTTCGCGTGCAGCTCGCGCTCGGCGCGGGCGATCTTGCGCTCGCGGTCGACGATGTGAACGGGCATCCGGATCGTGCGCGCCTTGTTGGCGACGCCGCGCTGCACCGCCTGCCGGATCCACCAGGTCGCGTACGTGGAGAACTTGAAGCCGCGCCTCCAGTCGAACTTCTCGACCGCGCGGATGAGCCCGATGATCCCCTCCTGGATCAGATCGAGCAGCGAGAGCCCGTGGCCCTGGTACTTCTTGGCGATCGAGACGACGAGGCGCAGGTTCGAGTTGACCATCCGGTCCTTGGCCTCCTTGTCGCCCCGCTCGATGAGCTTCGCGAGCTCGACCTCCTCCTCCGCGGTCAGCAGCGGGTAGCGCGCCATCTCGTTCAGGAAGAGCTGGAGGGCGTCGGTAGTCGCCGCGACCAGATCGCCGTTGACGTAGGTGCTCTCGGCGCGCTCGCGCCCGCAATCGTCGCGGATCTCGACTCCACGCTCCTCGAGCTGCTCGTACAGGCGAGTCACCTCTTCCTCGTCGAGCTCGGCCGTCTCGGCGACCTCGGTCAGCTCGGAGATCTCCACGTAGCCCGCCTCTATCGCGTGCTCGAGCAGCGCCGCTGCCGGATCTGCGCTCGTCGGTTCGGACATGTGTTCCGCTTACCCCCTCAGATCACAACTAATGCAGACTTTACGGCAGGTTCCGCTCTGCGAGCGGCTTTAGCCCTCGGCCCGGAATATGCTCGGAGGATGAAGGCTTCGGCCGAGCGCGCATTTCTGGCCAGTCTCGAGTCGAGAATCGGCGCCGGCGAGCACGTGGAGGTCGAGATCTCGCTCGCTCTGATCGCCGGCCAGGGCGTCGAGCTAGACGAGGACGAGCTGCGGGGAGCGCGGCGACGCGCCGTCGAGCTGCTCGCGGCCGGCGGGGACCCGCGGCGACAGCCCGACCCCGAAGGACGAGCCGTGTCGGCCCTCGCCGCCGACCTCGCCAGCGCGGACCGAAAGGCGCAGCTCATTGCAGGTCTCGGCTCGCTGCGGCCGACTGTCGAGGGCCTACCGGAGGTAGCGGCGCGTCTCGAGCGCCTGGCCGGCGACGACGAGCTGGCGTGGCGCCTGTTCGCCTTCACGCTCCTCGCCGAGGAGCTCCTTCAGGACTAGCAACCCTCGACCCGGCGAAAGGGCTCAGGTTCGGCTACCTTGCGCCCGATGTAGGAAGCATCGGCTTAGAACCGACGCTGCCTCCGAGGGTCACCGTGCGTTACCGCGTTTCCATTCTCGTCGCCATCGTCGCCTCAGCGGTCTTCCCTGCGTCCGCGTTCGCGTCGCAGATGATCGCCCGTAATGCGACCGGCGTGCGTCTCGCCGTGAACCGCGGCGGTGTTGCGCTGCTCACCTACCGCAGCGAGGGCCGGCTGCACCACACGCTCGCCTGGGGCGCGATCAACGCGCGGACTCCGAGGCGAAGAGGGAGACAGGTGGCCTTCCGGCTCGACTATTCGGGCGGCTGGGGATCGCGGCGCCGAGACGTCTGGCGCGGCTTCCGAAACGCCTGCGGCCGGTACGAGGGCCCCGATCTCGAGTACCTGGTGACGGCTTGCACTGCGCCGGACGGCTCGCACTGGGTCGTGCAGAAATGGCGGCGCCTCCTGGCCCCGTTCGGGCGGCGACCGACGCCGGCGCAGAGAGCTGTCGAGTTGCACCTCTCGCACTGGTCGGGCGACCTTCCGGAGTTCGTCGTCAAGACCGACTGGGTGTACGAGCGATACGACCACCTCTACGGCTGGCTCACGTATCGCGGGAAGGGCGTCTACGGCTTCAGGGCCACAAGGTACGGGTCGCCGCTCGACTCGTGGGGCCGGAACGTCTTCGTCGACACGTACAACTCGCGCTACGGGCGCGGGTGGAGACGGGAAAACGGATTCCTGACGCACCGCGGAAGCGGCGCCTTCTGCTACGGCTTCTACCGGCACGGGAGCCGGCCCGTCGGCAGGGGCGAGGCCTACCGCGCGACGGTCATGGGCCCCGGCGTGACGCCAATCGTCTTCTGGAAGGGCCTGGCGCCTGGGCCGTTCGACCCGGAGCTCGACGCGGTTGCGAACGAGGAGCAGGCGACGCTGTTCAGGCACGGCAAGTGCCGCCACAAGTAGGGAGGCCGGCGGTGATCTAGCCGTACGATTGCCGCGTGGCGAGCGGCGACGAGCTCCGGGCGCTGATGGGTGACGTGCCCGCGGCAGTCGCCGTCGTGACGATCGACGTGGACGGGCAGCGGCTGGGGCTCACGATCACGTCAGTGGTCTCGCTCTCGCTCGAGCCGCCGCTCCTCGGCGTCTCCGTCTCACGCCATGCGGCCCTGCACGAGCTCGTGCGGGAAGCGGGCGCCTTCGGGGTCAGCTTCCTCGCCCAGGGGCAGGAGCGCCTGGCACAGCACTTCGCGCGCGGAGTGCCGCCGATCGGGCTCTGGAAGGGGATCGAGACCCGCGAGGGACGTCTCGGCGCACCGCTGCTCGAAGGCGCGCTCGGATGGATCGAATGCCGTCTTGCCGGCGAGCACGCGACAGGCGACCACACGCTCTTCGTGGGCGAGGTGACTACCGTCGAGCGCAGTCCGGGACGCAGCGCACTCGTTCGCGTGCGCCAGAGCTACGCCTGAGCTTAGAAGCGGTTTCGCAATGAGCTCCGATTGGGTCGACCGGTCATTTCAGACGGGTGCGCGGGGAACCCGCGCACCCTGAGGCGGCGCCGCAAGCGGCGCCTTACCTGCCGACGACCAGCTTGACCGGGAAGCCGCGCGGCTTGCGCGTTCCGGCCCTCGGCTTCTGGGCGAGCACCCGCCCGACACGCCGGGACTGAACGCGCCGGATGCGACCGACGCTGCAGTGCCTCGCGCGGATCCGCCGCTTGGCGCGGTTGAGCTTGAGCCCGATCACACGCGGCACCACGCAGCGCACCGGCGGTGGTGGTGGTGGCGGCGGAGGTGGTGGTGGAGGTGGAGGTGGAGGTGGAGGTGGAGGTGGAGGAGGTGGAGGTGGAGGTGGAGGTGGAGGCGGCGGACCACCCGGCACGTAGTTCACGCGCAGCCCGTTCACGAGCGTCGCCTCTCCGCAAGAGAACTCCGTGAACGCGCCCTCGTCGCTGCTCTGGATCCCGCTCGAGGCCATGAGGCCCGACTCGGTCGAGACGCCGTAGATGATCGAAAGCGTTCCCGACCCCTCCGTGAAGAGCGCTTCGAAGTTGGCCGTCCCGCCGCGAGTGGCCGGGTAGAGGGCCGTGCGCCACTCGATCACGAACTGCCGGTTCGGCTCGCTGCCGATCGTTGCAGTGAAGATCCCGTTCCCTGCCCCAGCGGTCCGCAGGTCGTCCAGGTAGGGGACGAACGAGCGGTCGAGGCCGTTGATCGGCATCTGCATGCAACCGGTTGCCCAGCCTTCGTTCTCGGTGACGAACTGGAGGTTGCCGTTCGAGCTCACGGTCACGTTCGAATAGGGCGTGCCGTAGACGGAGACGTCGAAGGGAAGACCGATCGTGGTCGTGCAGTCGTCGCAATGGTTGCCGATGTCCGCGGTGCCCGGGATGATCGCCTGGCCCGTCTGGGTGTTCGTCGTGTAGTTCGTTCCACCCGCCGAGGCCGAGCTCGCCACCGCGAGCACGACACCGAGTGCGAGCAGCCCCCCCACGCTGAGGCCAAGCAGGCGCCGTTTACGGCTCCGCATCATCTCTCCCCTCCGTGATCCCCCAGGACGTTTCCCTGTTTCTAGCAGCTTTTCAGGGGAAAGAGAAGGTCTGCCGCCATGCCCGGGCGACGACCAACCGGACCGGGAAGCCCCGCGGCTTGCGTGCTCCGGCCCTCGGCCACTGTGAGAGCACCCGGCCCGGTCTCCTCGCGCGAAGTCGCCGGATTCGCCCCACGCTGCAGTGGGCTCGGCGGATCTTCCTCGTGGCGCGGCCGAGCTCGAGCCCGACAAGTCTGGGAACCAAGCAGCGCACCGGCGGCGGCGGGGGCGGAGGAGGAGGCGGTGGGGGCGGAGCCGGCCCCGGCGCACCGAGCGTCCCGTTCAGGCGGAAGAGCTGGTCCGGACCGTTCTGGCTCGTCAGGCAGGCCGTCTTGCGATCCCAGCTCGTGCAGAAGCCGAAGCCGCCCGCGGGGTTCTGCCAGGCGGCGCCGTGGTTCGCGGCGACCAAGCGGTTGTCCCAGAACCACTGGTCGGCCGTGCCGATGTCCTGTCGCGCTTGGACGGCGACCCAGTACGTCGCCGGGCTCAGGCTCACGGGAGAGGTGAGGGTGATGATCGCGTTCGCCACGCCGGTGTAGGTGTTCGACGGTCGCGCGGCGACGAGAGTGCCCGGCAGGTTCCCGGCCGCGTCCTCGTAGAAGAAGACGTGGAAGCTCGCCGCCGGGCCCACGACGTTGTACTCGCCGGCGACGTCGACGCCCGTCACGCTCCAGGTCGGTCCGGCCGGAACGACGAAGTCATCCGCGGCGAAGGCGTCGTACTGGTCGAAGGCGGCCTCGAAGTCCTGCGAGGTCACGCCTCCCGGAGTCGGCGCCCGGAGGTCCATCTGCTGGTAAAGCACCGCGCCCACTGCCGCCGGACGCCTGCTCCGAGCTGCCGAGGCCTCGCCGGAGCTGCCGAGGGTGCCGGCAAGGAGAAGGGCTACGACCGATGCGCCAACGAGGCAGAGGCACCCATCTCGAGCTCCGCTCGTCCCTGGCTCTGAAGGCAATATCAAGCGAGACGCCGGCTCCGGCCGGCGCCTCGCTGTTGAATGCATTCGCAGTCTTGCCTACGCGCGGCCGACGACCAGCTTGACCGGGAACCCGCGCGGCTTGACCGTTCCGGGCCTCGGGCTCTGCGAGAGGACACGGCCCGGCCGGCCTCGGCGGACCCGCCGGATGCGGCCCACGCTGCAGTGCGCGCGGCGGATCTTCGTCTTGGCGGGAGCGAGCCTGAGCCCGATCACCCTCGGGACCCTGCAACGCACCGGCGGAGGCGGTGGAGGAGGTGGCGGCGGCATTGTCCCGTTCAGGCGGTAGACCTGATCGGGATAGACCTGGGTCGCGAAGCAGCTGGGCTTGCGAGTCCATGCCACGCACCCCGAAGCAAAGCCGTTGCCCGGGTTCTGCCAGGCGGCACCCGCATTCGACTGGACTGTGCGGTTGTGCCAGAACCACTGGCCGGCAGGGTCGAAGTCCTGGCGCGCTTGTACCGAGACCCAATAGGTCCCCGCCGCCAGCGGAACAGGAGTGGCCAGCGGGATCGTCGCATCGCCGCCCACCCCCGTGAAGCTCTGCGAGAGGCGATCGGCGATGAGCGCTCCGGGCAGGTCTCCAGCGGCATTGCCATAGAAATGCACGTGGAAGGACGCGGCCGGACCGGGCTCGTACTCGCCGTCCACATCGATCCCCTCGACGTTCCACGTCTGGCCTGTCGGGACGATGAAGTCGTCCGCGGCGAATCCGTCGTAGGCGTCCGCGCCCGCCTCGAAATCCTGGCTCGTGATGTCCAGCGGCGTCGTCGCAGCCTGATTGTTGTACTGGTCGTAGAGCACGACGCTCGGCGCCCCGGGACGCGTGGTTCCAGATCGAGCCGGTCCCGTTGGACTTCCGGCATTCGTTGCGCTCGGCGCGGCGGTCAGCGGGCCGCCGCTCTTTGCCGCCCCCGAGCCGCCGAGGATGGCAGCCGCGAACAGCAAGACCCCGATCGAGGCGCCGAGTGTGGACAGGCGCCTATGAGAGCTCCCCATCTATTCCTCTCTGAGTAAGGGATGCGTGCCTCGCACCCGGTTGGCGGTTTTTAGCACTTTCGCGTCGCAAAGCCAAGAACGCGCACCGGGGACGCCCGCATGCCGAGATAGACGGGACGCCGGCTCTCGCCGGCGCCCCGTGTTTTCGTTTCGTCTAGCGGTCTCGCTTACCTGCGGCCGTGGCCGCGGCCGACGACCAGCTTGACCGGGAACCCGCGCGGCTTGACTACTCCAGGCCGCGGGTTCTGGGCAAGGACACGGCCGGGTCGGCCTCGGCGGACCCGCCGGATGCGGCCCACGCTGCAGTGGGCGCGGCGGATCTTGATCTTGGCGCGACCGAGCTTGAGCCCGATCACCCTCGGCACCCGGCAGCGCACCGGCGGTGGAGGCGGTGGCGGCGGAGGCCCTGGCGGTGGAGGTGGCGGAGGTGGCGGAGG
>WNGB01014579.1_pt1 | contig 11175 bp, 9 predicted proteins | sample 5400681 | NCBI WGS metagenome assembly WNGB01 (sample SAMN13153367, study PRJNA577476) | soil metagenome | isolation source: 115 cm soil or saprolite under grassland replicate 2 | place: USA:California | collected 2016-06-15 | reverse complement strand
GGGGAGTCCATGCCGGCCACGTTCGTCGCGAAGACCAAGACCGCGTCGCAGCTCCTCGCCATCGCGCTGTACCTCATGCCGCTCCCGCACTGGCTCCGGGGAGTCAAGCTCGGGGTGCTCATCGTCGCCGTCGCGCTCACCCTCTATTCCGGCGTGGACTACTTCGTGCGGGCCTTCCGTTCGCCGGCCTCCGCCCGGACCGCCTCGTGAGGGCGGCGCTCGTCGGGGTCGGGACCGAGATCCTGCTCGGCCAGATCGCGAACTCGAACGCGCAGTGGATGTCCGAACGGCTGGCGGAGATCGGCGTGGACGTCGTGCACCACCAGGCGGTGGGCGACAACCTCGACCGGATCGCGGACGCGTTCCGCCTGGCCCTGTCGCGGGCCGACGTCGTGATCGCCACCGGCGGGCTGGGGCCGACCCAGGACGACATCACCCGGGAGGGGATCGCAGCCGCGCTCGGGGTGCGGCTGGTCCGGCATCCCGAGATCGAGGAGTTCCTGCGGGAGAAGTTCCGGGGGTTCGGGCGCCCCATGCCCGAGATCAACCTGATCCAGGCCGACGTGCCGGAGGGGGCCCGGTACATCCTCCCGGTCCGGGGGACGGCGCCCGGGCTGATCTGCTCCTCTCCCGGAGGCCCCGTGCTGTATGCGGTCCCCGGGGTCCCCGCGGAGATGCGGGAGATGATGGAGGGCAGGTCCCGGTTGGGCGATCACGTGTTCACCTCGGAGGACGAGGAGCTGGAGCACGTCGTGGGCCGGCTGCTGCGGGAGCGGGGGATGCGGGTGGCGCTGGCGGAGTCGCTCACCGGGGGAGGGCTGGCCCAGCGGCTCACGTCGGCGGAGGGGGCCTCCGACTACTTCTGCGGATCGGCGGTGGTGTACACGGCCGACGCGAAGCGCGACCTCCTGGGGGTGCGGCAGGAGACCATCGACGGCCCGGGAGTGGTGAGCGAGGAGTGCGCCCGCGAGATGGCGGCCGGGGCCCGGCGGGTGTTCGGCGCCGACGTCGCGGTGTCGCTCACCGGGGTGGCCGGGCCGGACCCCCACGACGGCAAACCCCCGGGCGACGTGTGGGTGGCGCTCGACGCCGGCGACGTGCAGACGGCCCGCCACCTCCGCGCGCCGGGCGACCGGGCCCAGGTCGTCCGGTGGTCCCAGCAGGCCGGGCTGGACATCCTGCGCCGGTTCCTCGAGGGCCGGCTGGAGGGCTGACCCACGGTGGCCCGCGACCGTTCCACGCGCCCGGAGGCGCGCCCGCTGCGGCTGTTCGTGGCGGTGGATGTGCCGGAGGAGGTCCGGGACCGGCTCGCGAAGACCGTTGCGCTGCATCGGGATCGGGTTCCCGGGGCCCGGTGGGCACCCCCGGAGAACTGGCACGTCACGCTGAAGTTCCTGGGGAGCGTGGATCCTCCCCTCTTGGACTGGGTCCTGTCGTCGGTGGGGGAGGCCGCATCCGAGCACATCCCGTTCATGGCCCGGCTGAGCGCGATGGGGGCGTTCCCGAGCGCGAAGCGGGCCCGGGTCGTATGGGCGGGCCTGGAGGATCGCCACGGCGAGCTGGTGTCCCTGGCCCGATCCGTGGACCGGACGCTCGAGCGGGAGTTCCCCGCGGAGCAGCGTCCGTTCTCCCCGCACCTGACGCTGGCCCGGCTCAAGGAGCAGGCCGCGCTGCCCGAGGACGTACTCTCGCTCGACGTGAAGAGCGACCCGTTCCGGATCGCGACCCTCCGCCTGTACCGCAGCTACCTCGGCCGCCCGAGCGCCCGCTACGAGGTCCTCCGGGAATTCCCGCTGTCGGGCTGACGTGCCGGGTACTTGTGTTCGAACACGTGTTCGGGTAGGGTCCCGGGTTGCATGTTCCGAACGACAGGGATGTAATTCGTGTCAGACCCCCTCGCTAGAGTGCGCTCGGTCAGGGTCCCGCTTGGTGCGGTGACCGAGGGGGTCCGCGCCTTCGGGCGAGAGGAGGCTCACGGGATGGACCGGGAGAAGATGCTCGATGTCGCCCTCACGCAGATCGAGAAGCAGTACGGCAAGGGCGCGGTGATGAAGCTGGGGGAGCACCCGGCCGGTCAGGGGATCTCGGTCATCCCCACGGGGTCGATGGCGCTCGACATCGCGCTCGGCGTGGGCGGGATCCCGCGGGGGCGGATCGTCGAGGTCTTCGGCCCGGAGGGGTCCGGGAAGACCACCGTGTGCCTCCATGTCATCGCGGAGGCCCAGCGCCGCGGGGGGATCGCCGCGTTCATCGACGCCGAGCACGCGCTGGATCCCACGTACGCGCGCGCGCTGGGCGTGAACATCGACGAGCTGCTGGTGTCCCAGCCCGACTCCGGCGAACAGGCCCTGGAGATCGCCGACATGCTGATCCGATCCGGCGCGCTCGACGTCGTGGTGATCGACTCGGTGGCCGCGCTCGTCCCCCGGGCGGAGATCGAGGGCGAGATGGGCGACTCCCACGTCGGCCTGCAGGCCCGGCTCATGTCCCAGGCCATGCGGAAGCTGAACGGCTCGCTCAGCCGGTTCGACACGACCGCGATCTTCATCAACCAGTTGCGGGAGAAGATCGGGGTGCTTTTCGGGTGTTGCCATTACTCGACACTGGTCTCGCTGGCCGACGGAACTCAGGAGATGATCGGCAAGATCGTCAACCAGCGCCTGCCGGTGAACGTGCTGTCATACGATCCGGAGCGCGGGGAGGTCGTGCCCAAGAGGGTGGTGAACTGGTTCGACAACGGCCGTACCGAAGAGTTCATCAACTTCACCGTGGCGCGTCCGGGTCCCGCTGGGCGCTCCCAGTTCGCATGCACCCCGAACCACATGATTCGCACTCCCGGCGGATGGAGGGAAGCTCAGACCCTTTCGGTGGGCGACCGGGTGATGATGGGTGTCCCTCATCGCCTCTCCGACTTCCAGTGGCAGGTTGTGCTGGGCGGGCTGATGGGAGACGGGGCTCTGTCCCACAATCAGAACGGGCTGGCCGCGCGGTACCGGTTCGGGCACGGCGTGCGGCAGACCGTTTACGCGGATTGGAAGGCCTCGCTCCTCGAGAACATCGGCGTGAGCCGATCGACAAACGCCAAGGATGCTGTCTTCTACGACATGACCCCGCTCCCCGAGCTGGCGGAGCTTCGCCGAGCCGTGTACGTCGGGGGGAAGAAGGTGTTCAGCGAGGACTTCCTCAAGGCATTGACACCGCTATCCCTCGCCATCTGGTACATGGACGACGGTACTTTCTCCCTGCGCGCCAAGGGGATGCAGGAACGGACGAGGGAAGGCAGTGGGAGGGTAGAGATCTGCGTTGAGGCGATGGAACAGACGACCCAGCGCCGGCTGGCTGCCTACCTGTCCGACACATGGGGGATCACGCCGACGGTTCGAGTCCGGGAGGGCAAGACGGTGTTCGTCTTCCCGAAGGATGAGACGGCCAAGTTCCACGCACTCATCGCGCCGTGCGTTCATCCGTCGATGCAGTACAAGCTCCTTCCACGGTTCCAGGGGCGGTTCGACGTGAAGCCGGTGCTCGCCCCAATGCGCCGCGAACTGATGCCGATGCCCATCAAAGAGATTCGCGCCAAGGCCCGCTCAACGAACACGCACCGCTTCGACATCGAGGTGGAGGGGAGCCACAACTACCTCGCCGACGGGGTCGTGGTCCACAACTCGCCCGAAACGACCCCCGGGGGGCGGGCGCTGAAGTTCTACTCGTCGGTCCGGCTGGACGTCCGCAAGGTGGAGAACCTCAAGGACGGGACCGAGGTGGTGGGGTCGCGCACGCGGGTCAAGGTGGTGAAGAACAAGGTGGCGCCGCCGTTCCGCCAGTGCGAGTTCGACATCATGTACGGCAGGGGCATCTCCCGGGAGGGATCGCTGCTCGACGTCGGCGTGGACCTCGAGATCGTGAAGAAGGGCGGCGCGTGGTTCACCTACGAGGGCGAGCAATTGGGCCAGGGCCGGGAGAACGCACGGCAGTTCCTGGCCGAGCACGCCGACGTGGCTCTGGACATCGAACGGCGGGTGCGGGAGGCGGTGGGGCTGGCCGCCTTCGCGAACGGCGGGGACGAGGTGGTGGACATCGGCGCGATCGATGGCGCGGTGGGTGAGGGCGCCGGCAACGGGCAGGCTCGCAAGGAGACTGCCGCGACGCCGGCCGGGTGAGCAGCGAGGAGCGTGAGCCCGCCGGGGTGCCGAAGGGGCCGACAAGGGGAAGGGGCCTCGTGGTATCCCGGCGGGATCACCCGCCGAGACGCGACGCCGACCGAACGCGCTTCGATGACTCCGCGAAGAAGGGCCCCCGGGGAACGGCGCGAGACAGGGCGCTGAACCTGCTGTCGTTCCGTGACCGGAGTCGCCGGGAGCTGGAGCGTCGTCTCCGACAGGCGGGGTTCGAGGATGACGACGTCGGCGAGGCCCTCGACGGCCTGGCGCGAGTGGGGCTGGTCGACGATGCCCGCTTCGCGCGCGCGGTCGTGGAACTGGAGGCGGGCCGCCGCCTCTCCGGGCGCCGGGTGGTGGAGTCCAGGCTCGTGGCGAAGGGCGTTGACCGGGAATCGGCCCGGGCGGCCATGGCCGAGCTCGACGATCCGGGGGCGGAGCGAGCCAGGGCCGAGGAGCTCGCCCGGGGCCGGGCCGCACGGATGGCCGGCCTGCCGTCCGACGCGGCCTACCGGCGTCTCGTCGGGTTCCTGGCCCGCCGCGGCTACGCCCCGTCGCTGTGTCGGGATGTCGCCCGCAGGGCTCTGGCCGTGGACCCGGTCGACGACCCCGCCTGAGGTCCCGGAGTCCGAATCACCCGCCGGTTCGCCCCCGCCCCGACCCCGGAGCCGCGACCCGCCCACTCTGATCCAGCCGGGTCTTGCCGAGTCGCACGGGCTTCACCCACAATCCGGCCAGCGTGACGGAGGGGAGGTCTGCGCCGAATTGAGTCCCACGTCTGTGGTCGGCCGCGAGGCCGAGTTCGACGGTATTCGCACGTTCCTCTCCGCGCCGCCCGCCGGCCCCGCCTCGCTCGAGATTCGCGGGCCCGGGGGGCTGGACGTCGTCACCGGCGTGGAGACCGGCGCGCGTGCTGAACCCGACGCGGCCCGCGCAGACCATTGCACGCGGCGGTTCGACGCCGTACATTGTGCAATTGAGAGGCTGGAGATCGACCCACAATCTGTTCGACCAGTGCCGAACCGACCGAATCGACACCGAGCACCGATGACCATCCGACGACGAAGGGATCATGGGAGCGGGGCGGACGCCCCGGCTTCACGCACTTCGTCCTGACCTCTTTTCGCACCGGGCCGAGCAGCGGGCCGCGATCCCGCCTCCTTCGAGCACACATGAACGGAGGCAGCGATGACGTGGCTGTTCGTGGCCCTGGCCCTGGTGGCCGGGGCGGCCGTGGGCTTCGTGGCGCGCCGGCTGATGGTCTCCTCCAGGGTCCAGACGGCCGAGACCCGGGCCCAGCTGGTCGTCCTGGAGGCCGAACGCGAGGCCCAATCGAAGGTCCAGCTGGCCCTGGTGGAGGTCAAGGAGGAGATCGCGGCGATGCGCCGCGAGGCCGAGGAGGACATCCGCACCAGGCGTGAGGAGATCCTCCGAGCGGAGCAACGCCTGTCCTCGAAGGAGGACGCCGCGGAGCGGAAGCTCGCGGAGATCGACCGCCGGGACCAGGACCTGGGCAAGCGGGCCCAGGACCTGGAGCGGATCCGGGGGCAGCTCGAGAAGACCGCGGAGTACCAGCGAACCCAGCTCGAGGCGGTCGCCCGGATGACGGCGAGCGAGGCCCGCGACGCCCTCACCAAGCAGATCGTGGGCGACGCCAAGCGCGCCGCGATGGGCCAGGTTCGCGAGCTCGAGCAGCGGGCCCGGGAGGAGGGCGAGGAGCGGGCCCGCAAGATCGTGACGATCGCCATCCAGCGGGTGGCCAGCGAGCAAACCGCCGAGTCCACCGTCAGCGTGTTCCCGCTGCCGTCGGAGGACATGAAGGGCCGGATCATCGGCCGGGAGGGCCGGAACATCCGGGCGTTCGAGGCCCTCACCGGGGTCAACCTCATCATCGACGACACGCCCGAGGCCGTGGTCCTGTCCTGCTTCGACCCCGTTCGCAGAGAGGTGGCCCGCCTGACCCTGGAGAAACTCGTCTCCGACGGGCGCATCCACCCGGCGCGGATCGAGGAGATGCACGAACGGTCCATGCGTGAGGTGGAGGACGAGATCAAGAAGGCCGGGGAGGCCGCCCTCGACGACGTGGGCATCGCCGACGTCCACCCGGAGATGCTGAAGGTGCTGGGGCGGCTCCGGTACCGGACGTCGTACGGGCAGAACGTCCTGCGGCACCTGGTGGAGTCGGCCCACATCGGGGCGGGGCTCGCCGCGGAGCTGGGGGTCGATCCCCACCTGGTGAAGCGGTGCGCGCTCATGCACGACATCGGCAAGGCCGTGACCCACGAGGTGGAGGGGTCGCACGCGCTGATCGGCGCGGAGCTGGCCCGGCGGCTGAAGGAGCCCCCGGAGGTCGTCCACGCCATCGAGTCACACCACGGCGAGGTGGAGCAGCGGACCATCGAGGCCGTCCTGGCCCAGGTGGCCGACCAGATCTCGGGGGGCCGCCCCGGGGCCCGGCGGGAGTCGCTCGAGACCTACGTGAAGCGCCTGGAGCGGCTCGAGGAGATCTGCACGTCGCATCCCGGCGTGGAGAAGACGTTCGCGATGCAGGCGGGCCGCGAGGTCCGGGTCATGGTCAAGCCCGAGGAGGTCGACGACCTCTCGGCGCAGGTCCTGGCCCGCGACATCGCCAAGCAGGTCGAGGAGGAGCTCCAGTACCCCGGGCAGATCCGGATCACGGTCGTGCGGGAGCTCAGAGCCGTCGAATACGCCAAATAGGGATCCCAGGCACGGGCAGGACCCGAACACGGCTCCTGACCTGCAGTTCTGGCGTTCCCGCGACGTGACGCTCGCCTTGCTTTAGGGGCCCTGCACAGCGGGAATACCCGAAATGAGGAAAGGAGGTTCGATCGTGGCACGCCAACCTGCATACGAACCTCACGAGCACGTCACGCCGGCGGCGCCCCCACGTCCGGTGGTGGCAGCGCCCGCGACCGAGACGCGGATTCGGCCCTCCCACACGGGGCTGGCCACGCGCATCGTCCTGACCCTCCTGGGCGCGGCGGGCCTGATCGTCGGCTCGTTCTCGAACGTCCTGGACGGAACCCTGGGAACCGACGTCCCCATTCGAGCCCTGTGGACGACCGACATGACGGGCGCGACCTTCGTCGGCTCGCTCGGCTTCGCCATGATCGTCGTCGGCCTGGTCGCCGTCGTGGGCATGGCCATGCGGACGGGGTGGCTGACCAGCCTGGCCGGGGCCGTCGGGATCGCCGGCACCATCCTGTTCCTGGTGCAGGTGTATCGGGCGGACAACAGCTTCAACGCCGTGAACATCGGCACGTGGCTGTGGGGCCTCGGTGCGCTCCTGTGTCTCGTCGGCGGGTTCTTCGGAGCCCGGCGTGAGATCGTCGAGACTACCGCGACGACCACCACGACCGGCTCGTACGTCGCCTGACGGATCCCCGGGTTTCCCGGGGAGTCCGACGGGACGCCTCGAAGCGGCCGGCCACCGCTTGCTACAGTCGAGCGGTGACCGGCCGCTTCCTGTTGCGCACCTTCGGGTGTCAGATGAACGAACACGACTCCGAGCGCATCGCGGGGCTCCTCACCGCCGACGGCTACGTGCCCACCGAGGAGGCCGCCGACGCCGAGGTCGTGGTGTTCAACACCTGCGCCATCCGGGAGAACGCCGACAACCGGTTGTACGGCCAGCTCGGCCGCCTCCGTCCCCTGAAGATGGCGAATCCCCGGATGCGGATCGTGGTGGCCGGCTGCCTGGCCCAGAAGGACCGGGGCCTGATCCAGCGCCGGGCCCCGTGGGTGGACGTGGTGGTGGGGACGCACGCGCTGCCGTCGCTCCTCGAGCTGATCCGGCGGGCCGAGGCCGAGGGCCCCCAGATGGACGTCCGCGAGTACACGGAGATCTTCCCCAGCGCGCTCCCCGCGGTCCGGGGCGACCGCCACCGGGCCTGGGTCAGCGTGAGCGTGGGCTGCGACAACCGGTGCACGTTCTGCATCGTCCCCCTGGTCCGGGGTCCCCAGCGGTCCCGGCCCCTGGGCGAGATCCTGGCGGAGGTTCAGGGCCTGGCGGCCTCCGGGGTGGTCGAGGTCACGCTCCTCGGGCAGAACGTGAACACGTACGGCCGGGACCTCACGGTGCCGGGATCCGGTTCGAGGTCCCGGTTCGCCGAGCTCCTCCGGGCGGTGGACGGGGTGGAGGGTCTCCGGCGGATCCGGTTCACCAGCCCGCACCCGCACGACTTCACGCCGGACGTGATCGACGCCATCGCGGAGTGCGAGCGCGTGTGCGAGCACATCCACTTCCCGCTGCAGTCGGGGTCCGACCGGGTCCTGCGGGCCATGCGGCGGTCATACCGCTCGGAGCGGTACCTGTCCTGGGTCCGGCGGATCCGGGAGGCCGTTCCTGGGATCGCGTTCTCCACCGACATCATCGTGGGGTTCCCCGGCGAGACCGAGGAGGACTTCCGGGGGACGCTCCGGGTGGTGGAGGAGGCCCGGTTCGACAGCGCGTACACGTTCCAGTACTCGCCCCGCCCCGGAACCGCGGCCGCCTCGTTCGAGGACCAGGTCCCGAAGGAGGTCGTCCAGGAGCGGTTCGACCGGCTGCTGACGGTGCAGGAACGCATCTCGCTGGAGCGCAACCGCGCGTACGAGGGGCGCACCGTCGAGGTCCTGGTGGAGGGGACCGGGCGCAAGGGCGGCGTCCAGGGGCGCACCCGGACGAACAAGGTCGTGCACTTCGAGGGGACCGAGGCGCCGGGAGCGTTCCTGGACGTGGTGGTCGAACGGGCCCACCCGCACCACCTCCTGGGCCGCCCGGTGCCGGCGTGGGACCGGCGCGGCCGGGCGCTGGTCGCGGCGGGCTGAGCCCGGGGCACGTGCTCCCTCCGCGTCCGTGGCCGGCCCTGGTGGGGCCCACGGCATCCGGCAAGACCGAGGCCGCCCTGGCCGTGGCCGGGCGCCTGGGGGCCGAGGTGCTCTCGGTGGACTCCATGCTGGTGTACCGGGGCATGGACGTGGGCACCGCCAAGCCCACCCCCCGCGAACGGGCCCACGTCCCGCACCACCTGGTGGACGTGGCGCGGCCGGGTGAGGCCTTCTCCGTGTCGCGGTTCCAGGTCCTGGCCGTCGAGGCGCTGGAGGGGATCGCCTCGCGAGGGAGCACGCCGCTCGTGGTGGGGGGGTCGGGCCTGTACTTCCGCGCGGTGGTGGACGGCCTGACGTTCCCGGGGACCGATCCCGACATCCGCGGCGAGCTCGAGCGCGAGGCTCGCGTGGTGGGCCCCGCCGGGCTGTACGCCCGCCTGGTGGCCAGCGACCCCGGCGCGGCGGCCAAGATCGAGCCCGCGAACGTCCGGCGGACGGTCCGGGCCCTGGAGGTGGCCGCCGTGACCGGCCGGCCGTTCTCCTCGTACGCCCGGGACTGGGAGCGGTACCCGCCGGAGGCGGTTCGCGCGGCCGGGGTGGAGCTGGAGCCGGCCGACCTGGCCCGCCGCATCGAGGCACGGGTCCGGACCATGGTCGACGGCGGGTTCCTGGACGAGGTCCGGGCTCTGCTGGACGATGGGGCGGGTCCATCCCTCACCTCGGGCCAGGCCATCGGGTACGCTGAGATCATCGAGCATCTGGCCGGCCGGACGACCCTGGACCAGGCCCTGGCCCGGACCGTGAAGCGGACCCGGGCCCTGGCCCGGCGACAGATGGGGTGGTTCCGGCGGGACCCCCGCATCCGCTGGTTCCGGGCCGGCCCGGACGGAGCGGGCGCGATCACCGACGAGCTGACGGAGTACCTGCAGGGTGGCTGAGCTGCGGTTCGAGAAGTGGCACGGCACGGGGAACGACTTCGTCATGCTCGAGGACTGGCGGGGAGAGATCGAGCTGACCCCCGCCCTCGTGGCGGCCCTGTGCGACCGGCACTTCGGGGTGGGGGCCGACGGACTGATCCGGGTGGCCGGGCCCGAGATGGCCGCCCGCGAGGGCCTCGACGCCTCCGGAACCGACGTGTTCATGGACTACCGAAACGCCGACGGCTCGGTGGCCGAGATGTGCGGGAACGGCGTGCGCTGCCTGGCCACCATGGCCCGCGAACGGGGGCTGGTGTCGACGACGGAGCTGTCGGTGGCCACCCGGGGCGGGACCAAGCACGTGTGGCTCCACCTCGACGACGCCACCGGGAGGGTCCGGGAGGTCACGGTGGACATGGGGCCGCCGGCGTTCGCGCGGGGCGACATCCCCATGGCGGGCCCGGCAGACGGCACGTTCCTGGCCGAGCCGTTCGAGCACGGGGGGGTCTCGTACAAGGCGTCGGCCGTATCGATGGGGAATCCCCACCTGGTGCTGTTCGTGGAGGAGGACCCCGAGCAGGTGGACGTCCACCGGATCGGCCCCCAGATCGAGCACGACCCGCGCTTCCCCCGGAAGACGAACGTGGAGTTCGTGGCGCCGGCCGCGGACGGGATCAAGCTCCGGGTGTGGGAGCGGGGGGTGGGCGAGACCATGGCCTGCGGCACCGGCGCGTGCGCGTCGCTGGTGGCGGCGAACCTGGCGGGCCTGACCGCCCGCACCGCGGCCATCCACTTCCCCGGCGGGACGCTGCACGGGGAGTGGACCGAGGGCGGCACGGTGCTCCTGACCGGCCCGGCCGTGAAGTCGTTCGAGGGCACCGTCGAGACGGAGTCCCTGGTCCAGAGAGGGTCGAGATGAGGGTGGCCCGGCGGGTGGCGTCGCTGCCGCCCTACCTGTTCGCGGAGCTCGACCGGAAGATCGCGGAGCGGCGGGCCCGGGGCGAGGACATCATCTCGCTCGGGGTGGGCGATCCCGACCGGCCCACCCCCGCCCACGTGGTGGAGGCGGCCCGGGAGGCCGTGGCCGACCCCGCGACTCACCGGTACCCCTCGTACTACGGCATGCCCGAGCTCCGCCGGGCCGTCGCCACCTGGTTCGAGGGCCGGTTCGGCGTCTCGCTCGATCCGGACACCGAGGTCCTCCCGCTGATCGGCTCGAAGGAGGGTCTGGCCCATCTGGCGTTCGCGTACCTCGACCCCGGCGACCAGGC
>WNGB01013129.1_pt1 | contig 11175 bp, 8 predicted proteins | sample 5400681 | NCBI WGS metagenome assembly WNGB01 (sample SAMN13153367, study PRJNA577476) | soil metagenome | isolation source: 115 cm soil or saprolite under grassland replicate 2 | place: USA:California | collected 2016-06-15 | reverse complement strand
TCGTCTTCATACGTGAGCACTTCTTGAAACGCCGCGCCGCGAATGAGCCTCACCAACGCAGGCAGGCCGCGGCGGATCTCGTCGTCATGCAGGTAGTGGAGGACGTCCGCGCACACGACCAGATCGAATTTCTCCCGAATGTTCAGCGACGCGAGCTCGCCGAACGAGCCGTGCCGCACGTTTCGTGACTCGCCGAAGTGCTGCACGATGTAGTCGCTGGGATCGTATCCGGCGTAGCGGACCTTCGGCCGCAGGACCTGCAGATGTGTGAACCACGGCGCCTCGCCGCAGCCGATATCGAGGACATTTTGAATGGTGCGGCGGAGAAAGTACTCCGTCGCCGCGACCGCCAGCGTCACTTTGCGCCGCACTTCCGGCTCCGGCCCAATCCGTATCCGACCGCGGTACCATCGATCGAAATACGCGTGGTCGTATTTCTTGGCCATCCGGCCTGAAGCGTATCGCAACGTTTGATAATCTACCGATCCGTTTTGACTGACAGCCAGCGAATTCTGGATGCCATCCGCCGTCTGGTGCGTCTGCTTCGGCTGACCGATCGCGCCGCGCAGAGCGAGCTCGGATTGTCGGGCGCACAATTGTTCGTCCTGCACGAGCTGGGAAAGACACCTTCTCTGTCGCTCTCCGAGCTCGCCGAGCGAACGCGCACCGATCAGAGCTCGGTTTCCGTCGTTGTCACGCGCCTCGTGGATGGCGGTTACGTGACTCGCGATCGCGACAAGCGGGACGCGCGCCGCCTCGTTCTGAATCTGAGCAAGAGCGGACGCACGGTTGCCGACAAATCCCCTCCCGTTGCCCAGGAGAGGATCGTCGAAGCGCTGGAGCGCATCCCGGCCGCCGAACGCCGCCGGTTCGCGGACACATTCACAAAAATGATCGAGGACATGGGCGAAGCGCGCGGCGTGCCGCCGATGTTCTTCGAAGACATGGAGCGGTCGGGCGGGAGGCGCACCGGGAAGAAGTGAACCACGGCGAATCCGATCTCGATCGCGCTGCGACGGCGGAAGGTCTGACTGTCGCTCCATCAGCAGCTCCGTCGCTCGAGGCGGCGCGTGTCCCTCTCGAGCGATCGCTCATCGACGCTCTCGATCGTATTCAGGCACGTCTTTACGTTACGCGCGAAACACTTGGAAGAAGAGCGATCGTCCGAGTGCGCAGTGCTTAGTGCCACGTTGATTTCGAACTCGGCACTCGGCACTTGGCACTCGGCACTTCTGGTAGGCTTACTGCACAAATGACGCGACAGGAGCTCCTGGCGAACATTCCATTGTTCGAGTCATTGACTCCTGACGAGCTCGATGCGCTCGCTCGCCGGATGGAAGAAGCGCAGTACCGGGAAGGCGACGTGATCTTCCGGCAGGGTGAAGAAGGATCGTCGCTGTTTCTCATCGAAGACGGGTCGGTGGAGATCTCGTATGGCGAAGGTCGCACTCGCATCGTGCTGGCCTCGCTGTTTCCCTCGCAGTACTTCGGCGAGCTGTCGCTGTTTGACGGCGCGCCGCGTTCGGCCACGGCGACGGCAGTGAAGCAATCGCGGCTGATTCGACTGGACCGTGACGATCTCGTCGACTTCGTCAACAAGAATCCTCCGGCCGCGCTGCGCATCATTGCCGAGATGAGCGAGCGCCTGCGGCAGACGAACGAGCTGATGTCGCGGCAGGTTTCGCGAAATGTGCTGGAAGAGGAAGAAGAGAGCCTGACGTTCGGTCAGCGGATCGCCGATCGCGTGGCATCGTTCGGTGGCTCGTGGCCGTTCATCTTCGTCTTTGGCGCTGTCATGACCGTGTGGATGGGAGTCAACATCCTGCGGTTGGCGAGCTTCGACCCCTATCCGTTCATTCTCCTCAATCTTGTGCTCTCCACCGTCGCCGCGCTGCAGGCGCCGGTGATCATGATGAGTCAGAACCGGCAGGCAACGAAGGACAAGCTCCTCGCGCAGAACGACTATCAGGTGAATCTGAAAGCGGAGCTGGAGATCTCGGCACTGCTGCGCGGTCAGGCCGAGCTGTTGGCGCGTGTTGCTTTTCTGGAGCGGACGCTCGCGCGGCGAGGGATTGAGCAGGTCGCCAGCGGCGAGTAGCGCGAAGCGTAGAATGGGTACGATGCGCCCCCAAAACATTCTCGCAGCCTTGATCCTGTCGCAGCTCCTCGTCGCGGCGGCGTTCGCGCAGAGTGCGGAATTCGCCCACGTTTCGGCCGGCTCGCTCGACATGACGCCGAAAAATACGTTGCCGTTCTCAGGCTCGATTGCCATCACATCGTCGCGCTCTCTCGGACTCGGCGCGACCCTCGCCGGTACGCTGGTCAAAGACCGGGTCTGGTTTTTCGCGTCTGGGGAAAAGACGGATTCCTTGTTCCGTGCGGCCGTACCGACGCGCGCGACAGACCTCACGGCACGATTTTCAACGACGCGTCCGTCTGCCGTCGGGACACGGTTGACGATTCCCTCGTCGTTTCTGTCGCTCCACTACACTGGAATCGTGTCGAGCACCAGTTTCTTCAGGGCCGACTTCTCGCAAGTGCGACATTGAGATCTCACTCGGCCCTATAGCCGGCGCGAATCCACGCCGCCGTCCCGCCCACCACGTTCATCACATTGGTGAATCCGTCGCGCTTCAGGAGACTGGAGGCGATCGACGACCGGTAACCGCTCGCGCAGATCACGGCCAGCGGCCCGTCCTGCGCGACTTCGCTGACGCGGCGCGGCAACTCATCGAGCGGAATGTGCTGCGCGCGCGGAACATGGCCGCTCGCGTACTCCGGCTTCCTGCGCACATCGAGGACGCGGAATCGGCGATCGCGCAGCTCCGACACGCCGATCTGCGGGATCGAAGCTCGATCGAATCCATCCGGTCGGGTGATGTAGCCGACGGCGCTCTCGATGCCGACGCGCGCCAGGCGCATCACAGCCTCGTTCGCGCGCGCAACTGAGTCGGCCGAAATCACCAGCGGCGCGTCTGCGGCCAGAAGCGTTCCGCACCACGAGGCGAACTGCCCGCCGAGACCGATGTTGATCGCTCCGCAGATGTGGTCGGGACCGAATGCGCCCGCATCGCGGACGTCGAGCACGATCGCCCCTCGGTTGATCTCCTCGCGAACGCGATCTGCGATCAGCGGCGCTGCGGTGACTTCCGCGAGCGAACGTGCGCCGCGGCGGTTGATCTCCGCGTCGCGGGAGAAGTACGGCGGAGCAGGGGGAATTTCGTTGGTCATTAATGTAACGAATTCTTCGCGCAACATTGGCTGCAGGGCGTAATTCGTCCGGCGTTGCGCCCCGATGGTCGATGAAGTCTCGCTGGAGATGTTCCGGCCGCACGCCGATCCTGCACCGTGAGCGGGCCACACTTCGACTTCGTCGGGCAGAGGGAGCAGCTTCTTGTGCAGCGAGTCGTACATCATCGCGGCCATCATCTGCGGCGTGTAGCCGCGACCGCCGGCGAGGTCGGGCCGGCCGACGTCGCCGATGAACAGCGTGTCGCCGGTGAGCACCTTTGCCGGCCGCCCTGCTTCGACGACAAGCCAGCAGATGCTTTCCGGTGTGTGGCCGGGCGTCTCCAGCGCACGCAATTCGATCGACCCGAGCCGCAGCGTATCTCCTTCGCGCACGCCGAGATGCGGAAAGGCGGCATTCGCGCCGGCGCCGATCACCACTTGCGCTCCGGCACGCGCCGCCAGCTCGCGATGGCCGCTGACGAAATCCGCGTGCAGATGAGTTTCGATCACATACTTGATCCGCAGCCCCCGTCGCGCGGCTTCATCCAGGTACTGATCGACGTCGCGCTGCGGGTCGACGACTGCAGCCTCGCCGCCATGGCCGATCAGATAGGAAGCGTGCGCCAGACAGCCGAGGTAGAACTGTTTGAAATCCATGGTTGAGCTCGCGAAGCCCAACATTTTATCGAGAAGTAACAGAAATAGGCTCTTCCGCTCGTGCATTCTTCTGGAATCAAGGAGAATGTCCCCTCATGCGCCCGCTCGTAGCCGTTGCGAGCATTTCCCTCCTCTCCGTCAGTGCGGTTCTCGGTCAGGTACGCCAAACCGTCAATGTCAACTTCGTCGAAGTGCCGGTGACGGTCCTCGATCGCAACGGTGATCCCGTCCGCGGCCTCACGCAAGACCGGTTCGAAATCATCGATCAGGGGAAAGTGCGACCGATCACCAGTTTCGAGACGATCGACTTCGCCTCGCCGGAGTCTCTGAAATCGACCTCGCCGCTGAATCCCGTGGTGCGTCGCAATTTTCTGTTGCTGTTCGACCTGACATTTTCATCTCCGGCCGGACGTACCAAAGCGCAGGAAGCGGCGCGAAACTTTCTTGCGCGCGGACTGCACCGGCGCGACCTGGCGGCAATCGGGACGATCGATGTCGATCGCGGCTTGCGGCTGCTCACCGCATTCACCACCGATCGCAATCTGCTGAGTGCGGCGATTGCCAATCCGGTCAACTTCCGCTCTTCCGATCCGCTGCAAATCGCCGGGATTCAGGGCTTCGAAGCGCAGGCGGATCAGAGCACGGCAAATCAGCCGGAAGTCGATGCCGTTGCTGATTTCCAGAAGGACCTCGCGCGCGGCGAGCAGCGTCTGAACGAGCAGTTCAAGCGCTCCCGTGCCGAACGCGAAATCAAACTCCTCGGCCTGCTCTCGCAGACTCTCCGGAACGTGAACGGGCGGAAGGAGGTTGTGTTCTTTTCCGAGGGCTTCGATCCGAAGCTGATCCAGGGACGTGGGGCGCGAGCCGCTGCCGACGTTCAGCGCGACGAGATGGATCAGATCACGTCTGGGCAGTACTGGAAGGTTGATTCCGACGCCCGATACGGCAGCACGAGCAGCCTCTCGATTCTCGGCGAGATGGGCCGCGCGTTTCACGGATCCGATGTCATTCTCCACGCGGTGGACATTGGCGGCGTACGCGTCGACAACGACACGCAACAAGGCGCGCAATTGAACTCGAACGAAGCGCTGTTTCTCATTGCCAATCACAGCGGCGGCGGCGTGTTGCGCAATTCGAACGATCTGACGGCGGACCTCGACCGCATGATGCGCCAGCAGGAAGTGGTCTACGTCCTCGGATTTCAGCCGACGGTTACGACGCCCGGCAAGTTCCACGAATTGAAAGTGCGCGTGAAGGACGTGCCGGCTGCGCACGTCGTGCACCGCGCCGGTTATTACGAGCGCGGCGTCGAGAATTCGCTGGAACGCGTGCTCACGACGGCGGAGATCGTCCTCAACGACATTCCACAGAACGACATCGGCGTGGCGGCTCTCGCGGTTCCGTTCCCCACGAAAGGGAAGTCGCAGGTTCCGGTGATCCTCGAAATCAACGGCAGCGACTTGATCCAGAGCGCGAAATCGAACGCGCTGACGGTGGATATCTTCCTCTACGCGTTTGACGATGAGGGCATCGTGCGCGATCGCATGTTTCAGCGTGTCGATGTCGACGTGACGAAATTTGCCGATAAACTTCGGGAAAGCGGGATCAAGTACTACGCGACGCTGAGTCTTCCGGAAGGACGTTACGCGCTCAAGACGCTCGTCCGCGTGCCTCAGACGGAGCGGAAGGGCTACGCGCGGACCGACGTCGCTGTTCCACCGCCGACGGAGGTTGCGGTGCTGCCTCCGTTCTTTTTTGAGGAACCGGGAAAGTGGCTCATGGTCAAGGGCGGCTCACACGATGTGACCAACGCCGTCTATCCATTTCAGATCGACGGTGAGCCGTTCATTCCCAGCGCCGCGGTGCGCGTGCGCCAGGGCGAGCCGCGTCAGTTCGCGGTGTTCGTCTACAACGCAAGCGCGGATGAAGTCGCGTGGGAGACGAGCGTCAGCGACACCAACGGCGCCTCGCACGAAGCCAAGCCACAAATGATCCGGCAGCTCCAGGGCGAGGATGTCACCAAACTCATGTTCCAGTACGCGCCGGACGAGCGCGATCAGAGCGCCGCCCGGCTCGATGTCACCATTCGCAAGAAGGGCTCGAGCGAAGCGCGCCGGTCGAGCGTCCCGATGACGGTGCAACGTTGATCAAGCGATCGGCCGCGGTTCTCCCGTCGTTGTTTCTCTCCGTTGCTGTCATGGCGCAAGTCAAAGAGACCATTCACGTCAACTACGTCGAAGTGCCGGTGACGGTGGTCGATCGCAACGGCGATCCTGTGCGCGGTCTGACACAAGACCGATTCGAGATCATCGATCAGGGGAAAGTGCGACCGATCACCAGTTTCGAGACGATCGACTTCAACTCGCCGGAGTCGCTGAAATCGACGTCTCCGCTGAATCCGGCGGTCCGCCGCAGTTTTCTGTTGCTGTTCGATCTGACATTTTCATCTCCGTTCGGACGCATCAAAGCGCAGGAGGCAGCGCGAAACTTCATCGCTCGCGGACTGAGGCGCCACGATCTCGCGGCGATCGCGACGGTCGACGTCGATCGCGGATTCCGGCTGTTGACGGCCTTCACCACCGATCGGAATCTCTTGACGGCGGCAATCGGCAATCCCGTGAATTTCCGTTCCAGCGATCCGCTCCAGATCGCTGGCCACTTGGGATTCGAATTACCGCAGCAGTCGACGCCGCAGGCGAGCCGCAACGATCGTGATGTGACCGAGGATATTCCGCTCGGCGAGATTTTGCGCGAGCAGACGCGCCTCAACGAGAGTTTCAGTCGAAGTCGCATCGATCGCGAAGTCAAACTCCTCGGTGCGCTGGCGCGCACGCTCCGCGTGCTGCCGGGCCGCAAACAACTGGTCTTTTTCTCCGAAGGGTTCGATCCGCGGCTGATCGAAGGGCGCGACGTTCGCGCTGTCGGTGAGACGATGGAAGAGGTCACTCAGGCCGAGCACGGTGAAGTGTGGAAGATCGATACCGACCTGCGGTACGGGAGCAGGACCAGTCTGGCGCTCATTGAAGAAATGGCGAAGATCTGCCGCGCTTCCGACGTGGTCTTGCACGCCGTCGACATTCAAGGCGTTCGCGTCGACAACAACGTTGAGAAGGGCGCGATCATCAATTCGAACTCCGGCCTGTTTCTCCTCTCGCGCCCGACGGGCGGCGAAGTGTTCCGCAATTCCAACGATCTTTCGGCCGACCTCGAGCGCATGCTTCGCCACCAGGAAGTCGTTTACGTTCTCGGATTTCAACCGCCGGTCACCGTGCCCGGCAAGTTCCACGAGTTGAAAGTGCGGGTGAAGGACGTCGCCGGCGCGCGCATTTCCCACCGCAGCGGCTACTTTGAACGCGGCGCGGAAAGCGGCATCGAGCGCACCCTGTCGGCCGCGGAAGTCATCCTCAACGATATTCCGCAGAACGACATCGGCATTGCTGCGCTTGCGGCGCCGTTTCCGACGAAGGGGAATCCGCAAGTTCCGGTGATTCTGGAAATCAACGGCCGCGATCTGATCGAGAACACAAAATCATCATCAATGAATATGGAGATTTACGTCTACGCGTTTGACGATGACGGCATCGTTCGGGATCGAATGTTCCAGATTGTCGGCCTCGATCTGACGAAGGTCGGCCCTCAATTGCGGCAGAGCGGGATCAAGTACTACGCGACGCTCAGTCTTCCGGAGGGGAAGTACGCGATCAAAACACTTGTGCGGGTGCCGGAAACGGAGCGCAAGGGCTATGCTCGCACCGAGGTGGTTGTGCCATCCGAGGGGGATATCGCCGTGCTGCCGCCGTTCTTTTTCGAAGAAGCGGGAAAGTGGCTCATGGTGAAGGGCGGCTCGCACGACCCGACTCGCGCCGGCTATCCCTTTCAAATCGATGGTGAGCCGTTCATCCCCAGCGCCGGTGTGCGCGTGCGCAGCGGCGAGCTTCGCCAGTTTGCGCTCTTCGTGTACAACGCGACGCCTGACGAGCTGGCGTGGGAGACGAGCGTCCGCGGCCCGAGCGGCGCCTCGCATGCTGTGAATCCGAATCTGCTGAAGGAGCAGCACGGGGGCGACGTCACCAAACTCATGTTCCAATATGCGCCTGACGATCGCGACGATGGCTCGGACCGACTCGACGTCACGGTTCACAAGAAAGGTTCGACGGATGAGCGCAGAGTCAGCCTGCCGCTGACCGTGCTGCATTCGAAGGGGGACATCCGATGAAAAGACTTCTCTGCGTCATCGCCGGTCTTGCCGGCGCCGTCACTCTGCTCGCGCAGATGAAGGAGACGGTGAACGTCAATCTCGTGGAGGTGCCGGTCACTGTAGTCGACTCGAGCGGCAATCCCGTGCGCGGTCTTACCGCTGCCAATTTCGAGCTGATCGACAACGGCACGAAACGCGAGATCACCGCGTTCGACAAAATCGATTTCGCCTCGACGGAAGCGATGACCGCGATCTCGCCGTTGAATCCCAATGCGCGGCGGCAGTTCATGCTGCTCTTCGATCTCGGCTACGCCACGCCGAATGCTTTGGCTCGCGCACAGGAAGCGGCGCGAAAGTTCGTCAGCGACAGCGTGCAGCCCCGCGATCTCGTCGCCATCGGCACAATCGAGCCCGATCGCGGATTCCGTCTTCTCACGGCATTCACGACCGATCGCGCGCTGATCGCCTCGGCAATCGGGGATCCCAAAGCCTTCAAGGGAACCGATCCGCTTCAGATCGCGAATAAGACGGAGGCGTTCAAGGCCACGGAGGACAGCGGCAGTGGAGGAGATCGCGGAACCGGCGCCGGTGCGAGCGTCGCAGCCGCGGAAGAACGCGAGACGGCTGGGCGGCTGCAGCATTTCAATGAGGCCGTCGTTCGTCAGAGGATCGAACGGGAAGTCGATTCCTTGGGCCAGCTCGCGAAAATGCTTCGCGCCGTCCCCGGCCGCAAACAGATCGTCCTGCTGACTGAAGGATTCGATCCGAAATACCTGCAAGGACGCGACGTTCGCGCATCGCAGGAGGCTGCTGGCGAAAACGAGCAGGTCCTTCGCGGTCAGGTATTCAATGTCGACAACGACGCGCGATACGGCAGCAGCACCAGTCAAAACCTTCTCGACCGGATGGGCCAGTACTTTCGCCAATCGGACGTCGTGCTCAACGCCATGGACATTCAGGGCGTCCGCGTGCAGAACGATGTGCAGACGGGCGCAACAATCAACTCGAACGCCGGACTGTTCTTGCTATCGCGCCCCACCGGCGGTGAAGTCTTCGAGAATGTCAACAATATGAAGACGAATTTCGAGAAGATGCTCCACCAGCAGGAAGTCGTCTACGTCCTCGGATTCCAGGCGCCGACGCAGAAGCCCGGCACATTTCACAATCTGAAGGTGAAGCTCGTGAATGTGCAGGGCAGCGCGAAACTCTCCAGCCGCGCGGGCTACTACGAAGGCGGCGGAGAAACGCCGGCCGAACGCACGCTCAGCAACGCGGAGATCATCGTCAACGACATTCCGCAAAGCGACGTGCACATGAACGCGCTGAGCGCCGCATTTCCCACCAGCGGCCCGAGCCTCCAGGTGCCGGTGATCCTCGACGTGAACGGCAGCGATCTGCTCAAGGATGTTCGCGGCAGTTCGCCGAAAGTGGAGATCTACATCTACGCATTCGATTCCGACGGCATCGTTCGTGACCGGCTCTACCAGAACCTTGCTCTCGATCTGCGCAAGGTCGGTGACAAGATGCGCGCGAGCGGCCTCCGATACTACGGAACACTCTCGCTGCCTCCAGGGACGTACGCGGTGAAGTCGCTCGTGCGATCGGCCGACACGGACCGCCGTGGATTTGCCCGCACGGACATCGTCATCCCCAAGCCCGGCGGTATCACGGCATTTCAGCCGGTGCCGATCGACGAGCAGACGAAGTGGGTGCTCGTGAAGGGCAACTCGCACGATCCGAATGCGCCCTATCCGTTCGTTCTGAACGGATCGCAGTTCATTCCTAGTGCCGTGTCGCGGAAGAACGGAACGCCGCAGAAAGTGGCGCTCTTTGTCTACGGTGCGAAAACGGAAGAGCTGACGTGGCAAACGAACCCGAAGACCACGTTTCTCGGTCGCGCTGACGGCGCGGGTGCTGCGGCTCTGGTGCTGCAGCTCGACCCCGCGGACGCGAACGTCGCTTCACTCGATATCACAGTGAAGAAGAAAGGGACGAACGACGCGAAAAAGGTGAGCGTCCCGATTAGGGAGTAGTGTTGGGATCTTCCTGAATTTCAGGCTGAGTGTCAGAATTGGTTCGGTTCGCGATTTTGCGCTGCGCGCGTCGTTCCGCTTTGGCGGCCTGACGCTCGCGTTTCTTCTGCTCGCGCTGCTTCTTGGTTACTGACGGGCGTGCATTGCTCAAGGGCGCCTCCGGTGTGGTCGGCCCATTGTACCCTGCTCATGCCGCGCGCCGGAGTTGCACTGCGCTTTCCCACTGCAACGGCGAGATCGATTCCTTCGGCGCGAACTCGATGTGCAGCACTCGCCGATGTTCTGCGGCACGCGCGGGCGATGAGGAATGCACGACCAGCGGACGCATCAGGAGAATCGCTCCGCGCGGAACATACACCTCTACAAATTCTCTCGAATCCGCGAGTGCGGTGACTTGGCAATCCGCGAGCTTGCCGGCTTGGTGACTGCCGGGAATGACGCGCAGCGGGCCATTCTCCGAGCCGCAGACGTCGAGATGGACACGGATGGCGAGCATCTGCGCGAGCACTTCCGAGGGCGGCTCTACGTGTAAGGAGCCTGACTTGGTGCTCCAGGGGCCATAGCCAGCAATGTTCAGCCGTTCTTTGACCGCGATCATTCGGTCCTGGTGCCAGTGCACGCGCCAGTTTGCCTCGGGCGTTTTATCGAACAGCGTCGCTTTGACTGCGACGAGCTCGCGGCCAATCACCGACCAAAGATATGCGCCGAGCTTTTCGTGCGCCAGCAATCGAACGACAGTGGGATGAGTGATGAGATTGCGCACTCCCGCCCGCCCGCTGTTCACGGGCGGCAGAGAGGACACAAGATGTTCACATTGATGCTCCGCCAGCACGAGGTTCGTGAGGGCGTATCCAGCTCCATCGAGATCGTTCACCGGCGGATGGTATCGCGAAAACGAGGACTGAGGACTGCGGAACGAGGACTGAGGACTGAGGGTTCAGTCCGGGTTGATGGTATCCAGTTTTGTCCGGGTTGATGCTTTCCAGTATTTCGGATCGCTGGAGGGGCGATGCCGATTGGGGAAAGGACGATCGTGGACATTCGAGAAGAGATAGC
>WNGB01021314.1_pt1 | contig 11176 bp, 8 predicted proteins | sample 5400681 | NCBI WGS metagenome assembly WNGB01 (sample SAMN13153367, study PRJNA577476) | soil metagenome | isolation source: 115 cm soil or saprolite under grassland replicate 2 | place: USA:California | collected 2016-06-15 | reverse complement strand
GGCGTTCTCGATCAGCTCCGCCAGCAGGTGGACCACGTCGATGCCGGCGGGACCGGAGAGCTCGACACCCTCCATGGGCAGGATCTGCACGCGGGTGTAGTCCTCGACCTCGGCGATGGCGGCGCGAGCCAGGCTGGCCAGGGGCACTGGCAGGCTCCAGCGGCGGCCCGGCTCCGCGCCGGACAGCACCATCAGGCTCTCGGCGTTGCGCCGCATGCGCGTGGCCAGATGGTCCAGCTTGAAGAACTGATCGAGCTGGTCAGGGTCGGTCTCGTTCTTCTCCAGGTGATCGATGAGGGCGAGCTGCCGGTCGATCAGGCTCTGGCTGCGGCGCGCCATGTTGACGAACATCTCGCTCACGCTCTGGCGCAGCGCGGCCTGGTCCACGGCGACGCTGACGGCCACCCGCTGGACCGCGGTGAAGGCCTCCGCCACCCTGCCGATCTCGCCGCGGGCGCCGACCTCGATGGGCCGGGTCTCGGCCTCGAGATCGACCGCCTCGGCGTGGTGCAGGCGCTCGACCACGCTCGGCAGCTTGCGCTCGGCGACGTCCCTGGCGGCCTGCTCGAGCTCGACCAGAGGGTTGATCATCGATCGGGCCAGGAACACCGCGAGAGCGAAGGTCAGCACCACCACGATCAGGAGCAGCATCAGGTTGTCGAGGAGCTGCTCCTCGGCCGCGACGATGGTCGCCCGGTTGGTCCTGAGCGCCTGGGCGCCGAGCTGCCGGCTCACCGAGCGCAGCGCCTCCACCCGCTCGCCGCTGGCCTCCAGCCACTGCTCGGGGACCACCTCCAGCCGCGGCTGGCGCTCGGCGCCGAGCAGCAGTTCCTCCAGTTCGTCGGCGTACTCCACCCGCGGGGCGTCCACGGCGCTCGAGTACTGCTCCTGCTCCGCTGGGGTGGCCATGGCCTGGAAGCGGGCCAGATCCCGCTGCCGCGCGCCGATGGCGGCGGCCAGCCGCTGGTAGTCCTGGCCCTGGAAGCGCCCGGCGGTGGTGACCGCGGTGCCGAGACCCCGCTCGAAGCTGGCTGACTCCTCGGCCTGCGCCAGCGCCACGACAGCGTCGAGATCGCGCGCGAGCTCCCGGTGGGGAATGTTCGCCGGCAGCCTGGCCGCCACGTCCAGGACGCCGCCGACGGTGTGGCCGTAGGCGGAGATGGTGTCGGTCGCGGTGACCGGGAGACGGTCGACGCTGCGCCGGGTGGCCGCCAGCCGCTCCAGGTCGGCCAGCGCCGCCTCCAGCTGGAACCCGACCCTCGGATCCCAGCCGGTGTGGCCCAGCCCGGCGGCATCGGTGCGGAACGCCCCCGCGGCGCGGTCGACCCGCAGCCGCGCCGCGAGCATCCCGGAGCGGGCGCCCTCGGCGCGGTCGCCCACGAGCCAGGCCGCCGAGCTGTCACGCTCGGCGGCCAGCTCGTGCGCCAGCGTGACGGCGTCAAGCGCCAGCACCGCGGCACGTTTCTCCCGGTCCGCGCGCAGGCCGTCGCGGAAATCGACGGCGATGCGCAGAGCCGCGAGTGTGGCCGTCCCCAGCGCAGGAAGGATGAAGATCGCAATGAGCTTGGTGCGGATCGGTGCGTCTCGAAGCATATGCCCCTCGGCAATTTCTCCGGACCGGAGTTGCAATAGTAGATGCCGCGGCGTCTTTGGCAAAGATCCCGAAATTACCGGAGAACGCGCCGATGGACGACGATCGCGCAACTTCATCACGAATTCGTGCGGTCATTTGGCATTGCCGATCGCCGGCGCGGTAGAAACTGCCAGCCCCCCATCGGCCCGTCCCGGCCTTGCCCTGGCCATTCCGCACCTGTCCCGCCTGGAGGAGGGGAGCATGCCCGCTGACACGCGGGAGCCGCGCGCCACCGCTCGCGCCGACGTGGAGCCCGACCCGCTGCTGGCAGACCTGTCGGCACGCCACCGTCGCCTCGTCTGGCCGCTGGTGGCGTTCTTCCTCGCCTGGTACCTGCTGCTGATGCTCCTCGCCGGCTACGCGCCCCGGCTGCTGTCGCACGCCGTCGCCGGGCACGTCAACCTCGCCTACCTGCTCGCGCTGTCGCAGTTCCCGATGACCTTCCTGGTCGCCCGGCGCTACTCGCGCGCAGCCAGGCGCCGCCTGGACCCGCTGGCGGCACGGTTGCGGGCCGAGCGGGTCGCCCCCGGCGCCGAGGCAGTGGACGTGGAGCCCATCGACGCGGAGGAGGTGACGACGTGGGCGGCCGAAGCCTCTCGCTAGCGCTCTTCGTCGTCCTCATCGCCGTCACCCTCGGCATCACCTGGTGGGCGTCACGCAGGACCAGGACCGCGACCGACTTCTACGCCGCCGGGCGGCGCGTCCGCGGCTGGCAGAACGGGATCGCCCTCGCCGGCGACTACCTGTCGGCCGCCAGCTTCCTGGGCATCGCCGGGCTCGTCGCGCTGTACGGCTACGACGGACTGCTGTACTCGGTCGGCTTCCTGGTGGCCTTCCTGGTTCTGCTGCTGCTGGTCGCCGAGCTGCTGCGCAACACCGGCCAGTACACCGTCGCCGACGTGCTCGCCCACCGTCTGCGGCAGCGGCCGGTACGGGCGGTCTCGGCGTTGTCGACCGTCACCGTGTCCGTGTTCTACCTGGTCGCCCAGATGGTCGGCGCCGGCGCGCTCGTCAGACTGCTGCTCGGCCTGCAGGACAGCCCCAGCTCGGCGATCTGGTCGATCGTGGGCATCGGCGTGCTGATGATCGTCTACGTCGCCCTCGGCGGCATGATCGGCACGACCTGGGTACAGATCGTCAAATCGATCCTGCTGCTCGGCGGCACCCTCGCCCTCTCCACCATGGTGCTGACCCGCTTCGGCTTCTCCCTCGACCTGCTGTTCGCGCGCGCGGCGGCCTCCAGCGGCAAAGGCGACGCGTTCCTAGCGCCAGGGCAGCTCTACCGGAACGGCCTCGACCTCGCCTCGCTTGGCCTCGCCCTGGTGCTCGGCACCGCCGGGCTGCCGCTGACGACCTTCCTCGGCTTCGGGGCGGCCGCCTTGGTCGGCAGCGGCGCCATCCGCGCGGCGGCGCCCTCAGGCAACATGGCCGCGCCGCTGCTCGCCCAGCAGCTCGGCGGAGGGCTCGCCACCTTCGGCGGCGACGTGCTGCTGGCCGCGACCGGCGCTGTGGCGTTCGCCACCATCCTCGCCGTGGTGGCCGGCCTGGTGATGACCGCCTCCTCGAGCTTCGCCCACGACTTCTACGCCGGCGTGCTCCGGCGCGGCGCCGACAGCGACGAGGCCAGCGAGGTCCGCGTCGCGCGCCTGACCACGCTCGCGATCGGCGCGGTCGCGATCATGCTCGGCATCGCCTTCCGCGGCCAGAACGTGGCCTTCCTGGTGGGGCTCGCCTTCGCCATCGCGGCCAGCGCCAACCTGCCGACCCTCCTGCTGTCCATGTACTGGAGGCGCTTCTCCAGCGCCGGCGCGGTCGTGGGAACGCTGGTCGGCCTCGGCTCCTGCCTGCTGCTGGTGGCGACCGGACCCGCCGTGCTCGGGCCGCACGGCGTCTGGCTGAAGGCCACCCAGCCGCTGTTCCCGCTGGAGAACCCGGGCATCGTCTCCATCCCGCTGTCGTTTGCGAGCGCCTGGGCCGCGAGCCTGCTGCGCCCGGAGCCGGCAGCGCAGGCGAAGTACCACGCCCTGCGGCTCCGCGCCCTGGCGGGCGTCGGCGCCGAGGAGCGGCCCGCCGACGCCCGCTGACTCAACGCCTCACTCTCCCGCCATCGCCGGCGGCGCGCCGCCCGCCGCGCCGCGGCGCCGCGCGCCTGGATCCCCGGTGGCCCCTCACGCCTCCGCCCGCGCCGGGCGCAGGTCGACGCGGCGCAGCAGTTGCGCGTTGAGGGCGACCACGATGGTGGACAGGCTCATCAGCACCGCCCCGACCGCGGGAGCGAGCGTGATCCCCGCCCAGGCCAGCGCACCCGCCGCCAGCGGGATGCTCAGCAGGTTGTACCCGGTCGCCCAGCCGAGGTTCTGCAGCATCTTGCGGTAGCTGGCGCGAGACAGACGAATCACGCCGAGGACGCCGCGGGGGTCGTCGCTGGCCAGCACCACGCCGGCTGACTCGATGGCGACGTCGGTGCCGGCACCGATGGCCACGCCGACGTCGGCGCGGGCCAGCGCGGGCGCGTCGTTGACCCCGTCGCCGACCATGGCGACCTTGAGGCCGCGGCGCTGCAGGTCGGCCACGGCGGCGTCCTTGTCCTCGGGCAGCACCTCGGCGAGCACCTCGTCCACGCCGAGCTCCGCCGCCACCGCTTCGGCGACCTGGCGGGCGTCACCGGTGATCATGACCACGCGCTTGCCGAGCCGGTGCAGCTCGTCGACGGCCTGGCGCGACTCGGGGCGCACCGCGTCCTCCAGCGACAGCGCGCCGAGGACGGTGCCCTCGCGGACCACGTACAGCACGGTGGCGCCGCGCCGCCTCCAGTCGGCGGTGGTGTGTGCCAGGGTCTCGGGCTCCTGGAGGTCGAGCTGGCGCAGCAGCGCCGGACCGCCGACCGCGGCGGTGGCGCCGTCGACCGTGGCCTGCGCGCCGCGGCCGGTGATGGAGCGGAAGTCGTCGGCGGCCGGCAGCTCGCCGTGCTGGAGCGCGGCGGCGACGACGGCGCGGGCGAGCGGGTGCTCGCTGTCGGCCTCGACGGCACCGGCGAGAAGCAGCAGGCCCTCCTTGTCGCCGCTCAGGCTGTGGGCGCCGGTGACCGCGGGCTCGCCCTTGGTCAGGGTGCCGGTCTTGTCGAACAGCACGGCGTCGACGGTCCGCATCCGCTCCAGCGCCAGGCGGTCCTTGACGAGGATGCCGTTGCGCGCGCTGAGCGCGGTCGAGATCGCGATCACCAGCGGGATCGCCAGCCCGAGCGCGTGGGGGCAGGCGATCACCAGCACGGTGACGGTTCGCTCGATGGCCTGGTCCGGCTCGCCCAGCGCGAGCCACACCGCGAGGGTGACCAGTCCGGCGCCGGCGGCCAGGTAGAACAGCAGGGCGGCGGCGCGGTCGGCGAGTGCCTGGGTGCGCGAGCGGGATGCCTGGGCCTGCTCGATCAGCCGGCGGATGCCGGCGAGGGCGGTCTGCTCGCCGACCGCCTCGACCCGCACGCGGATGGCCGAGTCGGTCGCAACCGTCCCGGCGACCACGTGGTCGCCCTCGTGCTTGGCGACCGGCCGGGACTCGCCGGTGATCATCGACTGGTCCAGCTCGGCCTCGCCGGCGACGATGACCCCGTCGGCCGGGACCCGGCCGCCGGAGCGCACCAGGGCGACGTCGCCGGCGGCGAGCTCGGTGAGAGCGACGGTCTGCACGCCGTGTTCGCCGTGCTCGGTCTGGGTGCCCATGCGCTCTCCCTTTCCCGAGAGTCTGGCCCTGACACGTGGATAATACAATACCCTGGTAGGGTACCGGGCCGGCTGGGTTGGGTCGGCCGGCGGTCACCGGCAACGCCCGACGATAGCAGCCGGCGGGAGGATCAGACCGGGCCGACGCGCGGCGCGCGTGGCGGTCAGCACGGGGGTGGGCGGCTCCGCTGGCGCCCGTAGCTGACCAGCGCGCCCCAGGTCCGCTGGCCGGCCACGCCGTCGGCGAGCAGGCCGTGGGCACGCTGGAAGCGCTGCACCGTGGCGCGCGTGATGGGGCCGAACTCCCCGTCGACCGCCAGGCAGTAGCCGTTGCCGCGCAGGCGGGCCTGCACCGCGCTGACGCCGGCGCTGCGCTGGTTGTACTGGACCGGCAGCATCGCTGGGGACGCGGCGGGACGGACGCCGTAGGCCATCAGGCCCGGCCGCCAGATCGAGGCGATCCGGATCGGCACCGACCGGTTGGCCGCCTCCACCATCCGGCCCCAGCCGAGATACATGCCGACGTGGCCGATGGTGGCGGGGTTGGCGGTGCTGCTGGCGTAGAAGACGAGGTCACCGGCGGAGAGGGCGCGTACGGGGATGCGCTTGCCGGCCTCGTACTGCCAGCGGGCCACCCGCGGGATGGACACTCCGGCCGCCCTGTAGGCCATGTTCGTCAGGCCGGAGCAGTCGTAGCTGGAGGGGCCGTTGCCACCCCACTGGTAGGGCTTGCCGAGCTGGTCGAGCGCGTAGCGGACCGCGGTCGCGGCGGCCGAGCCGCGCGTCACGTACGCCGCCGGCTTGGATGGCTTGAGCGCCTGCCGCGCCGGCAGCGGCACGACGAGCAGCACGAGCAGGAGGATGAGGAGCCAGCGCCATGCGCCGGCAGGGCGAAGGTTCAGCCGGAGTCGAGGAAGTTTGGCTGACATCGGCGGCCACGCTCCTTCTGGTCGGAGCCCCGCCGGCCCGCAACGGTCCTGCGGCAGGTGGCAGACGACCGGAGCCGCGCCACCGTGGCCGCATGGCCGGATCGGACCGGCAAGGCGCCACTTAAGGGCAAGATGTTTAATCGGCTCGATCCGGCCGGCGGTTGAGCCCGGTATGGTGGGACCATGCCTGCTCTCGACATGCCGGTCGCGCCTGCGCCTGCGCTGGCGCTGCGGCGCGCGCGGCTGGCCGTGGTTGTGGCGTTTCTGGTGAGCGGGGCGGGCTTCGCCAACTGGGCGGCGCGCCTCCCGGCGGTCAAGGACCACGTCGGGGTGTCCACGGGGGAGCTCGGGATCGCGCTGCTCGGTCCGGCGATCGGGGCGCTGGCGTCGATGCCGCTGGCCGGTGTGCTGATGGTGCGCTACGGCAGCCGCGTGGTGACGCGCGCGGCCCTGGTGCTCTTCTGCCTGGCCCTGCCGCTGCCGGCGCTGGCCGCTTCGCTGCCCGCGCTGCTGGGCGCGCTGGTGCTGTTCGGGATCGGCGGCGGCGCGCTGGACGTGGCCATGAACGGCCAGGCCGTCGCCGTCGAGCAGCGCTACGGCCGGCCGCTCCTGGCCGGCTTCCACGGCATCTGGAGCCTGGGGACGCTCGGCGGCGCGCTGGTCGGTGGCGCGGCCGCCGCGATCGGGCTGGCGCCGGCGCCGCATCTCGCGCTCGCCGCCGCGCTGTTGCTGGCTGGTGGTGTGGCCGCGACCCGCTGGCTGCTGCCCGCGAGCGCCGACCGGGCCGAGCGGAGCGGCCCGCGGCTGGTCCGGCCGACCCGCGCGCTGGCGTTGCTCGGTGCCATCGCCTTCTGCGGGCTGCTGTGCGAGGGGGCCGCCTATGACTGGAGCGCCGTGTACCTGCGCGACAGCCTCGGCGCGAGCGACGGCCTGGCGGTCAGCGGCTACGTGGCCTTCACGCTCACCATGACGGCCGGACGCCTGGTGGGCGACGCCGTGCGCGCGCGCATCGGCTCCCGGCTGCTGCTGGGCGCCGCGGCCGCGCTGGCGTCGGTCGGCCTCGCCGCCGGCCTCGCGCTCGCCGACCCGGTCGCGGCGGTGGCCGGCTTCGCCCTGCTCGGCGCGGGCCTGTCCTGCCTGGTCCCGATCGTGTTCAGCGCCACGGGCAGCGTCAGCGGGGTCCATTCCGGCGCGGCCATCGCGGCCATCTCCACCGTCGGCTACCTCGGCTTCATCGTCGGACCGCCGCTGATCGGCGGCCTCGGCGAGCTGGTCACGCTACCCGCGGCGCTCGGCGTGGTGGTCGCTCTGACCATGCTGATCGCGCTCATGGCGAGGCGGCTTCCCGGCAGGGTCCCTTGAGGCGGCCGGAGGCCGTGACCTCCCGGCTCGATCAGGCGATGCGCGCCCGCGCCTGCTCGACCAGGGCGGCGAGGTCGACGTTGCCACTGGCGACGATCCAGGCGATGTCGCCGTCGCTGTTGAAGCCGAGCGCCGCGCCGGCGGGCAGCAGCCGGGCGACCTCACCGACCAGGGTGGTGAACTGCTCGTCGTTGGGCACCTCGACCCGCTTGGTGCTCGAGGGCGAGCGCGGCGGCGCTGGTCGCGGCGGCTCCACCGGCTCGTCCTCGCCGAGCTCCATCAGGCGGGCCTTGACCAGGGTGTAGTCGACGTCGAACGAGGCCAGCAGCCTGGTGGCCTGCGTGTCCTGCTGCGACAGCAGGGCGAGCAGGTAGTGGTGGGTGCCCACCCTGCCGCCGCTGCCGTCCTGCACCGCCTGCTGCCTCGCCAGCTCCAGGACCGGCACCGCCGGGGCGGTGAGCGCGACGACGGGCTGGTAGGGGCCCGGCTGCCCGGCCTCCGCGTCGGCGGAGTCGGCGCCGAGCTGCCGCAGCACCGCGTCGAGGCTGATCCCGAGCTCGGCCAGCAGACGCGCCCCGGTGCAGGAGCACTCCTCCAGCAGGCCGATCAGCAGATGCTCCGAGCCGATGTGCTCACGCCCGCGGCGCTGTGCCGCCTGCGCGGCGCGCGCGAGCACCAGCCGGAAGGCGCCGGGGTAGGGGGAGTCGTCGAGGGCCTGGTGGTCGCCGCGACGCCGTGTCGGTGGCAGGCGCTTGAGCACGTGGTCGCGCACGGCCTGCTCGGCCAGGCCGAGCTGGCGCAGGGTCCGCGGCCCGACCGCCTCGGGATCGTCCCCGAGCTCGGCCAGCCCGAGGAGGAGGTGCTCGCTGCCGACCCAGCCGTGCCCGAGGTCCGTCGCCTGTTCGTGCGCCGCGATCACCACCGCCCGCGCCAGCTGCGTCAACCGCTCGAACATCGTGCCTCCGCCGTACCTCTTCTTCCGTCACCAGCCAGGGCGTATCGCGCCGCGGCGGGCTGCAGAAGCCTACCGTTTTCCCAGCGCAATGGCCGAACCGGGCGAGGGCGGCCGAGCGATGCGGACGGCGTCGTTGCGGAACGTTCATCGAGGTTTCGCCGGAAGATCCCCTCAGGGACCCGCGCCGCATGCCGCGTCCGGAGGTTGCCTTCGCCCTCTGCAACCCCCGCCGCACTTGCCGAGACCCGCGCTTCCTGTGCGGCCGCCAACTCGGGGACACGGAGGCGGGATTGGGGCTCCAGCGGAGCATTCAGGGGTAAACCTCTAGTCAAGACGGCGAATTCGACAAAGTCAAGTGGTGCGTCGGCGTCGCGAGACTGGTTCACTTCTGCCATGTCGACCGTCACCGCCCCAAGCGTCCCGTTCGATGCCATCCAGCGTCGTTTCACCAAGCAGTACCAGGAACGCGACCCCCTCGACATGGACGTCGGCACGGTCGTCGTCGTCCCCTCGCTGACGTTTCCTGTCGCAGAGCTGCGAAAGATCGTCGCCATCCAGCATTACGAGGAGCGGCTGCTGTTCCTGCTGCTGCTGCTGCGCCGGCCGGGCATCCGGGTGATCTACCTGAGCTCACTGCCGATCGAGGAAGCGATCATCGATTACTACCTCAGCTTCCTGCCCGATCCAGAGGACGCCCGCGCCCGCCTGCACATGCTGGCGATCGGCGACCCGGAGGCGCGGCCGCTCACCGCCAAGCTGCTCGAGCGCCCCGACCTGGTCGGGCAGGTGAAGGAGATCGCCACCGACCCGGGCGAGGCCTACCTGCTGCCGTTCAACGTAACCGGGCTGGAGGGCCGGCTCGCCGAGTGGCTGTGCCTGCCGTTGTACGGCCCGCGCCCGGCGCAGATCGGCCTCGGGTCGAAGACCGGCTCCCGGCGGGTCGCGCGCCACGCCGGGGTGCCGGTGCTCGACGGGGCCGAGGATCTCTGGACGGTGACGGAGGTGGAGCGCGTCGTCCGCCGGCTGTACTACCGAACGCCCCGGCTGCACGGGGCGGTGGTCAAGCTGAACCACGGCTTCTCCGGCCAGGGCAACGCCGTCGTCCACTTCGACGGGCGCGTCACGCCTCTGGAGACCAGCCGCACCACCTTCTGTGCCGAAGAGGAGTCGTGGGGCTCGTTCGCGGACAAGATCCGCGAGTCCGGGGCGGTGGTGGAGGAGCTGCTGCGCTCACCCGGGTTGGTCTCGCCGAGCGTGCAGCTGCGCATCACCCCCGGCGGCGCCCCCCGGGTGGTGTCCACCCACGACCAGGTGCTCGGCGGCCCCAACGACCAGGTCTACCTTGGCTGCCGCTTCCCGGCCGACAGGCGCTACCGGGAGACGATCCAGCAGGCGGCGATCGAGGCGGCGCACGTGCTCGCCGCCGAAGGGGTGATCGGCTCCTTCGGCATCGACTTCTTCGCGATGCCCTCTGGGAGCGGCTTTCGCGTGTTCCTGGCCGAGATCAACCTGCGGGTGGGAGGCACCACCCACCCGTTCGGCATGGTCTCGCTGGCCAGCCACGGCTACTACGAGCCGGCCTCCGGCGAGCTCCGGGCGGGCGGACGCGCGAAGAGCTACGTGTCGACCGACAACCTGAAGTCGGGGCGCCTTGCCGGCCAGGCGCCCGGCAGGGTGATCCGGCTGCTGCACCGCCATGGCCTGCTGTTCGACCGCATGACGATGACGGGCACGACCCTGCACCTGCTCGGTGCGCTTCGTGAGCACGGGAAGATGGGCGTGACCTGCGTCGGCGACTCGCCCGAGGAGGCTGAGGAGCGGTACCGGGAGATCGTCGCCACGCTGTCGTAGGCTCTCCACGACGCCCGTCGAGCCGGAGGGATGGAGAGCATGACGCTGGTGCTGCGAGGCGGAACGCTGATCGACGGGACCGGGGCCGACCCGGTCGACGGTGACCCGCTTGCGGAGCCTTCGCTGCTGGACGACCCGGATCGGGTGGTGCTCGTGGTCAAGGGCGGGCAGGTGGCCAAGGACACGCGCAGATGACCGAAGGGCACGCGGCGGACGCATATCGACAGGCCTTTCCCAGCCTCGATTTCGAGCGGCCGGCCGAGGGCGTGCTGCGGATCGTGATGAGCGCGCCCGGCCGCCTCAACGCCGCCGACGCCGCCATGCACCGTGACCTCGCCGCGGTGTGGCGCGCCGTCGACACCGACCCCGAGGTGCGGGCCGTGATCATCCGCGGCGCCGGCGACGCCTTCTCGGCGGGCGGCGACCTCGACCTGGTGGAGGCGATGGCCGACGACTTCGCGACCCGGGTGCGGGTGATGCGGGAGGCGCGTGACATCGTCTACAACGTCGTCAACTGCTCCAAGCCGGTGGTCTCGGCCATGGCCGGCCCGGCCGTGGGCGCCGGGCTGGTGATCGGCCTGCTCGCCGACGTGTCCATCGCCGGCCGCTCGGCCCGCATCATCGACGGCCACACGCGGTTGGGCGTCGCCGCGGGCGACCACGCCGCGATCGTCTGGCCGCTGCTGTGCGGTCTCGCCAAGGCCAAGTACCACCTGCTGCTGTGCGAGCC
>WNGB01028951.1_pt1 | contig 11177 bp, 8 predicted proteins | sample 5400681 | NCBI WGS metagenome assembly WNGB01 (sample SAMN13153367, study PRJNA577476) | soil metagenome | isolation source: 115 cm soil or saprolite under grassland replicate 2 | place: USA:California | collected 2016-06-15 | reverse complement strand
GGGAAGCTGCCGCAGGCGCACGCCCGGCTGGAGCGGGCGCTGGCGATCAGGGAGGCGGCCTACGGGTCCGACCATCCCGAGGTCGCTCGCACTCTGGGGAACCTCGGTGGCGTCCTTCGCCAGCTTGGGGCGCTGCCGGAGGCGCGCGCCCGGCTGCAGCGGGCGCTGGCGATCTTCGAGGCGGCCTACGGGTCCGACCATCTCCTGGTGGCCCGCACCCTGACCAACCTCGGGGTCGTCCTTCGCCAGCTTGGGGCGCTGCCGCAGGCGCAGGCGTGCGAGCAGCGCGCGCAGGCGATTCGCCAGCAGCTGGGCCGGGGCCAGTGAGCCGCACTGCGGCAGCCGCGCCATGCTGGGCTGGCGGCAGGAGGTGACTATCCAGAGCGACCGCACGTCCCTGCCGCGTCAGCGCACAGCCGAGCGGACGCCGGACACCCGACCCGCCGGACGCCAGCCCCGCAACCGCCGGGGACGGCCCAGGTTCTGACCAGCGGAACCGGACAGCACCGGGCAGTCGCATAGTCGCCGCCGATGCTACTACTGTAGCCGCAGGTCGCGCTGGTCGCGGGCGAGCGTCAGGGCCGCAATATCCTGGAGTAGCAGAGGACTGCTGCCGTGCCGGCGTTACGATCCGGCCCGGTGGCCCCATCCTCAGGAGGGGGAAACTCCCCCTATTTACTGACTCAGTTTCACAAGGGGAACGAGCCGGCTTGCGTCGGCCCGCTTGTGGTGGACTCGCTCAGCGAGTCTCGTGCTTCCCGCTTCTGCGCATGAGCACCAGGAGCAGACAGCCGAGGACCAGCGCTCCCACGCCGAAGGGCAGCAGCCAGGGGCTCGGGCCTGTGAATGGCAGCGGTGATTCAACCGTGGTAGGTGGCGGCTCGATGGTGGGCGGCGGCTCGGTCGGCGGCGGTCCAGCGAACACTGGTTCGCGGTCGAATGGCGCTGGGTTGCTCTCGCAGGCGATGCCGTCGCCTCCCGCCTGGTCGTTGCCGTCTGCGGGGCCTGGATGGGCGTCCAGGCCATCAGGGTCAGACGGGTCGCTGCGAAGGTGCGCCTGCGCGGCGGCCTGCGAGGGGAAGTCCGAGCAGTTCTGGTCGTTCGCCTGCGCCCACGCAGGGGACGCAAGGGCGGCGACCGCGACGACGGCCACCATGAGGATAATTCTGCGCACGCCCTCTCCCTTCAGTCGGTTACGGGTGGGTCCTTCCGTGCTGCGGGACAGCACAGCGGGGGCGGCCCTGGGCGAGCCGACAGCCCTCCTCATGGGGAGGGCGACCAGAGAGCGCCGATCGGTACGGGTCGGCAGGAAGCTGGTGAAAACTACGTATGAGACAACCCGAGCATCTGCGCGGCTTGGGGTGCCCCGCGGAGCGCCGGACGACGTGATCGAAGCACAACGGCACTCGTACGCGGCCACCTTGAGTGACAACCAGGGCAGGTTCAGATTGCCGCCGAAGGCGGCGCGGACCGCAGGTTCGCCAAGAACGCGGACAGGCAATCGCGCAAAGCGCACCGCTCGGCGCGGCCGCTCCACTCCCCCGAGGGGGGCCGTCGGACTCCACTCCTACAACGATGCTCTACAAGAGGTGGGGACGTTGGGTTGCATCCCCTAGTTCGCGAGCGCTCACCGATGGAACGCCTCGATCCTCTCTCAGCCCAACACCAGCCTGAACGCTGTTTGTGTGCAATCACGGCGATAAGTAACAATCAGTAACTCGCCCTGTCAGGAGGTGGTGGGGGCGTGTCGCAGCAGCGATGGCGTACCCCGCTCATCATCGTACTGGCCGGAGCAGCAGCGTTGGCCGTTCGCTTCGCGGTGTCCTGGCGCGGGCTGGCGGGGCTGGTGATCGTCGCCGGGATCGTGCTCGCTGGGGCAGTGGTCGCCTGGGTGGTGGTAATGCCCGCACGGCTTGCCCCGCCAGTCCCCCCGCAGGAGCTGGCGCAGATCTCCGACCCCAAGGCACGCCTAGAGGCGGCAGACGCCCGCCTCCGGCTCCGCAGTGACCTCCGCAACGGCGCGCTGCAAACCCTGGCGGTGGTGGCAGTCCTGGCCGGTGCGGCGCTGGGCTTCCGGCAACTCGCGCTCGGCTTTCAGCAGCTCGCCGAGGACCGATCCAACGCTGCCGCCGACCGGGAGCTGACCCGGCAGGGGCAGGCCAGCGAGCGGTTCACCCGGGCGATCAGCCAGCTTGGTGACAAGCGGGTCGAGACCCGCATCGGCGGCATCTACGGGCTGGCGCAGATCGCCGAGCAGGCCCCCGACAACCTCGTCCCGGTCGGCCGGGTCCTGCTCGCCTACATTAACCGCCTCCCTCGGCCAAAGCCGCCGCCGGCGGCACCGCTTAGGGAGCACGCTCCCGACGTGGAGGCAGCCCTGTCGGTGCTTACCCAACACGACCAGAACCAAGACGGCTTCAAGGACTACTGGTGGGTATCGCGCTGGCTTGACCTGCACGCGTTCGGCCTCAGCGGCGTGGACCTCCGCCACGCGTACCTCGCCGCGGTGGACTTCCGCGGCGCGGACCTCCGTGGCGCGGACCTCCGCGGCGCGGACCTCCGCCGCGCGTTGCTCCGTGGCGCGGACCTCAGCGGCGTGAACCTCAGCGGCGCGGACCTCCGCGGCGCGGCGACCAGTGATCAGACCAAGTGGCCAAAGGGATTCGACTGGCGTCGGGCCGGGGTAAAGCTCACGTAGCCGGCACACCGCGCAACTGCCAAATGGATGCGGCCATCGAACGAGCAGCGGCCGCGGTATGGCGGCACCACGATCTTGTGCCGTACCACGCTGTGTGGCAACCAGGGCAGGCTGAGATCGCCGCCGAAGGCGGCGCGGGCCGAAGGTCCGCCCAAGATCGCGGCCGCGCCGATCAATCGATCGCGCGAAGCGCTCCATACGGCGCGGCCGCTCCACTCCCCCGAGGGGGGGCCAGTCAGCCATGCTGACCGCCATGCAGCGCGGCAGGTTGCGCAGGTGATGGGCGAGCGTCAGGGCCGCAAGCCTGGCTTGAGCATCGCCGGTAGCCTGTCTAGCGGTTTTGAGTCCTTACGGCCGAGTCTAGATGGGTGCGTATCTCGGGCATGACCTGCTCGGTGCGGCCCGTCTGCGACCTCCAGCCGCATTCGCAGCTAGCGCTGCGTCGGCCACTTCCAGCTGGTGGCGCGGGCCTGACGATCACCTTGTGCCCTGCGACCTGCTCATTGACGGAGATGGTCATGGTCACCTCCGAGAATCGCGGCGAAGGCGGCCCTTCTGCCGTCGTGGCGTCCATGGGCCGCAGCTATCGCTACTCAGCCAACCCGGTCGGTTATGGCCGAACCTACCGCCGTGCCAAGCCGGTCACCAAATCCACCCTCCTGGGATTTGAGCCCGCACGTCGATTGCCGCAACATGGACCATGCCCCGGACCAAGGTAGTAACTTCCAAACTCTGCATCGTGGACAACTGGTCGCTTCGCCTACTCGAAGGGGTTGTCGTGACGGCGAGCACGGGGCGATAGCTCGCTGCGCTGGGCCTCGGCAAGGAAGGGGTGGCGATGAGGCCACGCTGTGGGTTCTGCGGCTCCACCGCCGGACCGTTCATGCAGACTGACTGGCTGGTTCGGCTGGTCATCTGTGTTGGCTGTCAACGTCGCTGCCGGCCGCCGGACCAGGACGGCCAGCCCTTGAAGGTTCTCCCCAGCCACGACGACGCCAAGCCCAGCGGCGCGTAGCCGTCGGCGAGAATGGCGACGAAACAGTCAGGGCACTTCTCGACGAACGACGCTGCTTCCCAATCCTGGTCCAGCAGGTGGAGTCGACGGGTGCGACGCCGCAGGCGACGGCCCGGAGGCGGTGTTCACGGCAGGAGTTGGGCCGATCGGGGCGGTCCTGGCTGTCCTGGAGATCCCATCGGGACGGTGACTCTCAGCAGTGCCTAGTCGTCGTGGTTGGGCTCGTCGGGTGCTGGGGCGTCGCGGGGTAGGTCGGTCTGGAGCTTGCGCAGTTCATCCAGCATCGCGTGGAGGTCGCGGATGCCGGCGGCGATCAGCCAGCGCACGTTGGCGACCGCCTCGCTCATCGCCTGCTTGTCCTGGAGCAGGGTGGAGGCGTGGATGATCTGCTGCATGCCCTTGATGACCTGGGCTTGGCCGTTGACGCCATGCTCCCAGGTCGTGCGGAAGATGTCGGTGAGGTCCTCGCGGCGGCGGTCTTCGGCCCGCCGCGGAGGGACCGCATGCAGTCGCCGCTCCGGTGGGTCGTCGTCCAAGCAACCACCCTCCGACTGACAGCGAAGATCTAGAGATGGTCGAGTCACCTGTACCTTACGTCAAAAACGTCCGAGCGGCCCGGCTCGCTCGGCCGGTCAGGTGCTCGACCCGGTCCTCCGCGTCCCGGTCCTTGTAGCGCTTGCCGGGTAGGGTGGCCGACCGGGATCCGGGCCGGTCGCCCTTAGCGGAGGATTGAACGGCCTAGACGGTCGGCTCCTCGCGGAGCTCGTTGGCCTGGGATAGGTGGTTGCGGCCTTGCCGCTGGGTTGGGCTGCCACGGCGCATCCCTTTCGTGCGGCGGACCCGGTTGCTGTGCCGGACCCGGATTGGACCGGTCGTTCGGCCGCCGCCGACGGTGAGGACCTGCGGTGTAGACGGTTCCTCGGTCGCCGTGCTGGATGCCGGACGAGCAGGACGATTATCGAGACCAGACCAAGCGCCCACCATAGCCCGTTTGGGTCGTTTCAGCGCATAGCTACCTAGTGCCAGCGTGGCCAAGCTGCCTTGTTTGGAGACCTGCGCGGTCGGCTCCCAGCGCGCCTCCGGCTGCTGGGGCGGTTGCGGCGTGCAGCGTTGGATACCGTGCAGGCACGCCAGTTATCCACCCGGCCAGCGGCGCTAGGCGGCGGGCACGCGGACTCCCTGGTTGGCTGGAAGCTGCTGAGAACGGGTCGTCGTTGAAGCTGGCCCCCTGAGGGGCATCACCAGCGGGAACCCGCCGTCAGCCGGCAAGGGGGTACGCGAGTGGCGCGTAGAGATCAGCGTAGGGTCCTGCCCTGAACGGCTGATCCGAGCCGGGACCGGCAGGGCTGCGGAGCTTGCCAGCGAAGCAGCACGCGCCGAAGGCGCGTCCCCCCAAACCGGGCACGGCCCGTGGCTGACGGCCGGCCGCGGCCACGGCGCCCCCACCTGCACCACGAGCCTGGGGCGAGCAGGACGGCAGCCAAGCCGGGGGAGGCGTCCTTCCCCGGCACCCCCGCTCTCGCGCTCCCCGAGGATCCCGCAGCAAGCAGGGTCCCCAGGGGAGTCCCGGGGGCCCTGGCGGGGTGCGCGGTGGACGGGACCAGGTGCCGACCTCGGTCACGACGTCTGCGCTTGCCGGGTGGGCTGGTGGCCGTTGCTGGCGGCCAGGCGGGCGCGTTCCTCGCGCAGCAGCGTGTAGGCGCGGCTGCGCGACAGCCCGGTCCTGGCCTGGACGTCCTGCCAGGACACCCGGCTGTCCTGGGGCTGGTGGGCCAGCAGGATGCGCACCACCGCCCGCGACGACCTCTGGTCCTGGCTGGTGCGGGCCGGGACGGGCGTGGTCGGGGTGTGGGCTGGTGGGGGTGCTGGCGCGACCAGGGGTAGGACGGTGGCGTCCTGTCGGTCCGGCGTCCCGGGGTGGTCCACGGCGCCGGGGTCCTGGCCGCCGTGCTGGCGGCGGCGGTGGGCGACCCGTTGCAGGAACAGGTGCCAGGCAAACGGCGCGCACACCGGCGGGACGCCGTACACGCAGGCGACCAGCAGCCGCGGTGGCGGGTCCAGGGGGAGGTAGGGGTGCCCGAAGTTCAGCGCGATCGAGCTGCCCGCGGCCAGCGCGGTGAGCACCCACGGATACCACGGGGTCTTGTGTGGTCGGGCGCGTTGCTCGGCCAGCACCGCGACGGCGGCGACGGCCATGAAGGTCTCGAAGCCGAGCGGCCACAGCCACGCCAGGGTTGGGCTGAGGCCGGCGGCTTGGGCGATGGTGTGCAGGACGTCGAAGCTGAGCGCGGCGCCGTAGGCGAACATCGCGAAGGCACCGAGCCAGCTCGCGTGTTCGATGGCGCGGTCGATGCGGTCGCGGTCCTGGGCAGGACGGGCAGCACGGTCAGCGGGCATCGGCGCTCACCTCCCGCTCCTGTGGTGTCCTGCGATGGTGGCCGGGGTGGTCCCGCTCGGCGCGCTCGGCGTGGCGGCGCTGGGAGCGGGTTGCTCGCTGGCTGGCGAGGGTCTGGGCACGCTGCGCGCGGCGGGTGATCGCCCACACCCTGGCCGACGCTCGGGCCGAGCGGCTCTCGCTGGACAGCTCGGTCACCGCCGCGGCGCCCAAGGTGGCGTACTGCTCGGCGCGGCGGACCCGCCAGAACCGCTCCGCCTCCGAGCCCGCCCGCACGGGCAGCACATCCTGGTTGAGCTTGACGAACGCCGGGTCCAGCCGGCCCTCGAGCTGGCCGCGGCGGGCCGGGCCCGGGTGGGTGCTGGTGGGGTGGCTGGTGTCGGGCATGCCCAGCCCGAACCGCCGCCACCCCGCCACCAGCGCCGGCCGTGAGCTGCCCAGCTCCCTGGCGGCGCCTTTGACGCTGCCGAGCTGCTCGGCCAGCGCGAACGCCTCCATGGCCTTGTCGGGGTCGCGGGCGAACACCGAGGCGCGGGGACGGCCCGGATAGTTCAGGTCCCACTTGGCGAAGGCGCGGGCCAAGGTGGAGGTGGCGGTGCCCAGTTGCGCGGCGGCGGCGACCGGGCCCAGCTGGACGGCCAGCCGGTGCGCCTCCTCCGCCGCTGCCCGGTCCTGATACCAGATGCTCGGGGCGGGGGTGGGGTTGCCGCGCAGCCCGCTGCGCTCGTACGGGGTCGTAGCGCCGAAGATGCCGTGATCCTCCTCCCGGCTTTGGGCCGCGCGCACGGCCAGGTCGCGGCACTGCGGCTGGACCTGGCAGGCGGCGCAGACCTGCTTGGCGGCCTGCGCCTTGGCCTTCTCGCCGCGTTCGGGGAAGAACAGCTCCGGGTCGCTGTCCTTGCAGGCGGCCAGGTCCAGCCACCCCCGCCCCGCTTCTGGTGCCACGTCCGCTGCAGCACCAGCCGGGATGGGCTGCTGCTGGATGGGCTGCTGGTGGCGGTGGGTGGCGCGCAGGGGGCTGATGACCCGCTGCACGTATGCCTTGCTGGTGCCAAGCTCGGCGGCCAGGTCGGTGAGGTTGACCCACCGGCCGCCCTCGACCTCGCGCTCCCGGTAGGCCTGCTCGATGCGTTGGCGCATCGTCGGCGCCCCGGCCTCCAGGGCGACCAGGGTGCTGGTGACGCAGTGGCGGCTGGTGCCAAGCTCGCGGGCGAGTGCGGCGGGGTCGAGCGGCTGCCCAGTGAGCTGCTGGCGGCGGAAGGCCAGCTCGATGCGGTCGGTGAGCGCATCCGCCGGCACCGGCCCGGCCGGCTCCCGCTCGGGGGCGGGCCCGCCTGAGCGGAACCGCTCGGCGAGGGCGGCGAGCTGGTCGGCATGCACCTGGCCGTGGTCTTCGGGGGTGGCGCGCAGGCTGGCCAGGCGCGGTTCGTGCGCGCGGACCCCGCGGAGGGCATGCAGCCACTGGCGCGCCGCCGTGGCCGTGGTCCCCAGCTCGGCCGCGACCGCAGCCGCCTCGAGCCGCTGGCCGCCGCGCAGCTCCCGGGTGACGTAGAGGTCGGTGAGCTGGTCTCTGACCAGCCGGGCGCGCAGCTGGATGAGCGTAGGGTCGCGCTGACGTTGGGCGCGGAGCACCTGCAGCAGGTCGGCGGCGAAGGCGGGGGCGACGCTGGTCTGGGCGGCCAGCTGGGCGGCGGTGATCTGGTGGTCGCCGTCGACCTCCTGCTGTAGCCAGGTGTAGGCGATCCGCTCCCACGCCGGTCGCGGGTCGGCCGGCCACTCCTCCTGCTCGTCGGTGAGAATACCGGTGGGGTCGGGCGTGGAGGTCATCGGTGGCCTCCCTTCTGCTCCGGCCACACCGTTCGCTCGGCCGTCGCTCGGCCCTGCTCGCGCAACCGCCGGCGCTGCAGTCGGTCGAAGGCCCGCTCGGTCTTGCGGCCAAGGCGCCGGGCGGCCTGGGCCGCGCGCCGCTCGGCCCGCTGCTCGGCACGCTCGCGGCGGGCCTGCTCCCGCGGCTCGTACCAGGGGCGCAGCCGGATCGGGGTGGGGCGCAGGTGCCCGTAGAGGAGGACGCCTTCGCCGGGCCGCAGCCGCCGCAGGTCCTCCACCGGCAGCAACGGCCGATACGAGGTGGACTCGTTGAGCGAGTGGCGGCCGTCGGAGCCCATCGAGCGGTTGCGCTCGGTCAATGCCTGGTCGCCGATCAGCCTCGCGCCCAGCTCCAAGGCGCTGAGATCGGCGAGGCCGGAGAGGAACAGCTTGGCGCGGTGGTTGTTGAGGATCGTCGAGGCCTTGGTGCCGTAGCGGGCCTCCAGCTGGCTCTTGTCGTGCCAGACGGTGACCAGCTGGATGCCCTGCCCCCTGGCCGTCGTGGCGAGCACGTCCAGGTCCGACAGGGCGGCGCAGTTGCCCGCCTCATCCAGGAACAGCCCCAGCCTGGGCGACAGCATGCCGTCGGGGCTGAGGGCGGCCTGCTCCTGGGCGGCGGCGACCACCTGCTGGGTGATCGTCTCGAACAGGGGCCTGAGCAGACGCTGCTGATGCGCGGGGGCATACAGGTAGACCGTGTTGTCCCCCTGCAGAAACGCGTCCAGGTCCAGGTCGTGGCCGTCGGTGGAGGCGGCCACCCGCTGGTTGGCGTAGACGTGCAGGACCTCCTCGGCCGTCGCATACAGCGAGTCCACCGCCCGGTCGGTGCGGGTCTGGGAGGACGCCCAGGCATCCACAGCGGACTGCACCCGGGTCTGCTCCAGGATGGTGGTGATCTCGCCGTCCTCGCGGTTGTCCAGCCAGTGGAGGACGTCGGGCATGCCGAGGCCCTTGACCGCGGCGGCGAACAGCAGGGGAGCGAGGAACTTGGTGCCCATGGTCTTCCAGAAGCGATGCTCGGGGCGCTGCTCCTCGGTGGGGGTCTGCTCGATCGCGTTGGCCAGCTGCACGGCGGTCTGCTGGGCGCCCACCCACGTGCCGCAGGACGCCAGCGGGGTCCAGCGGGCGGCCTTGACGCCGGAGGCACCCAGGGGGTCGATCACCACCACCTGGCCCAGCCGCGCCCGGTGCGCCAGGGTGGCCCGGAGCAGGTCCGGCTTGACGCTGGTGGCCAGGAGGGGCCCGGACCATTCCAGCACCCCAGGCACGACCAGGCCCGAGGTCTTCCAGCTGCCGGTGGGCCCAAACACCAGCACCGAGTGGCAGTCCTCGGCGGCCAACAACCGACCCAACAGGCCCGGGGTGCGCCCGAGGATCACCCGGCCGGGCTCGGCGTGGTGGACGGTGAGCAGCCGCAGCTCTCGGTTGCCGGCCCAGACCGCGCCGGCATGCTTGGCCGGCCGTGGGTGGCCGGGCCGGTGGCCGGCAGCATGGCCGGGTAGGTGCCGCAGGACCGCGGCGGTCCCGCTCGTCAGGCCGCCGACCAGGCCGGTAAAAGCGGTGTACATGCCGGCGGGGCCGGGCAGCGGCCCGCGCACCTCGGCGGGCCACGCCAGGGCGGGGTTGCTCCAGTGGTGCGGGAGCTGCCAGAGGACGCTGGCGACGTCGGCGGGGGTGACGTGCAGCCAGGTGTGACCGAACGCGAAGCCGGCGAGCTGGCCGGTGGCCCACACCAGCATGCCGGCGCCGGCGGTGGCGCCTAGGCCCAGGGCCAGGAGCTGGTCGCCGGGGCTGGTGAATGGCGGATAGTCGGGTGGCCGATGCCCACCGGGCGGCAGGGGTGGCCAGGCGTCATGCTGCATCGGAGCCACCCCCTGACGCGGCGCCGGTGCCGAGCTGGCGGCGCTCGGCCTCGAGCAGCGCCCGGTACTCGTCGAGGTGGGCGGCGATCAGCCGCCGCGCGGCCGCCGCGCGGGACCTGGCCAGCCGCATCTCGCGGCCGGGGTCCACGCTGCGCAGCCGAGCGCGCGAGGCCGCCTTGCGGGCCCGCTCGACCGCGCGCATCCGGGCCAGCCCGTCGGGATTCCGGCGGCGCCGAAGGTAGGAAGCTCGGGAGCGCTCGCGCTGGTGGACCTTGCAATAGGTGGACAGGTGGCCGTCGCCGCGCCGGTAGAAGGCGCTGGCCGGCTGGGGCTCGCCGCAGTCGGGGCAGAGCTTGGCTGCCGGTCGAACCGGGGCAGCCGCGTTGCTAGGATCAGGCTGCATCTCGGGGTGACTCCCTCGGGGTTGCAGGGCCCCAGGGCGGGTCGCATCCGCCCTCGGGGCCGCTTCAACAGCGGCCGAGGGAGCAGGGAGGACCCCGGATGACAGCGGATTTGACAGCGGGACGTGCCGTCAGCGGGTGAAACAGGGCGGGACGGCCTGGCACGAGCTAGGCGCGAACCCGCAGCTCAGATGGGATGGTGAGGGACCGGGGGAGACCCCTCGGGATCGTCCCGGGTGGATTGAGGGCCTAGTGCCCGAATAGGGCGTGCGGGTTCAAGTCCCGCCTCCGACACCCCCACTGAGCTGCGATCTCGCGCGTTACCTCCCTCCTGCGCCTCATGGACCTGCGGTCCCGTTGACAGCGGATTGACAGCAGAGGACTCAGCGTCCGGTTTCCGGTCGCCCAGGATCAGCTTGGCGACGGCGTTGGCGGTGCGCTCGTTCATCGACGGCAGCACGTGCTGGTAGAGGTTGGCGGTGATCGAGGTGCTGGCGTGGCCGAGCCGCTCGGAGACGATCTTGAGCGGCTCGCCGGCGGCCAGCGCCGCGGTTGCATAGCTGTGGCGCACCCGTGAAGGGTGATCGGGGGCAGGCCAGTGTCCCGGACCAGCCGGGCGAACCGCTTGGTGACATGCTCGGGGTGCAGGACCTGGCCGTCCTCGCGGGTGAACACCAGGCCGGTGTCGACCCACACCGGTCCCCAGGCCAGGCGCTCCTGGAGTTGCCGGACCCGGTGGGCCTTGAGCGCCGGCGAGGTCCCGTCAGGGCCGCAGCACCCGCAGACCAAGTCCCCTGCCAAGCGACCAGCCCTGCAGGAGCAGGACCAGGACCACGAGCACGGCCACGTTGGCCGCTGCCAGACGCCCGTGCCCGACCGTCGGGCACACCTACGGCGGCGCCTGTGGTCGGGACGGGTCCGAGACTAGCCGCTCCTGCCC
>WNGB01013126.1_pt1 | contig 11177 bp, 9 predicted proteins | sample 5400681 | NCBI WGS metagenome assembly WNGB01 (sample SAMN13153367, study PRJNA577476) | soil metagenome | isolation source: 115 cm soil or saprolite under grassland replicate 2 | place: USA:California | collected 2016-06-15 | reverse complement strand
CGGCGTCGTTGAGGAGCGCGGCGGCCGCCAGGTTGTACTGGGTGACGGTGTAGAGCCGCGCGTTCTCGATGGCGACCGCGGCCTGGGCGGCCATGTTGGAGAGGACGTGGACGTCGTGCTCGGTGAAGCGCCGCGGCTCCCGCGAGCCACCCATCAGCACGCCGAACACCTCGTCCCGGATGACGATGGGCACCGCGATCAAGGCCCGCGGCCCGCCCTCGGCGCGCAAGGCCTCGAGCGTGGCCGGAGAGTAATCGAGCCCGGGATCCCCCTGCACGTCGGAGGCCCAGCAGGGCGTCCGCAGGGCGTAGGCGCGGCCGCTCACCCCCTCGCCCGTCCGCAGCACGACCGCCCGCGTCATGGCCTCCGGCAGGTTGCGGCCGCGCACGAAGGCGAGCCCCTCCCGCGCCGTGTCCCAGCGGTAGAAGCCGGAAGCGTCGATCTCGAGGGCGCCAAGCGCGCTCTCGGTGATGATGTCGAGGACCTGCTCGAGGTCGAGCGTCGAGGACAACCGCCGGGTCGCCTCGAGGAGCAGCGTGGCGTCGCGCTCGCGGCGCTGGGTCTCTGTCCAGAGACTGGCATTGGAGACCAGACTCTGGAGCTGCTGGCAGAAGAGCTCGAGCTGGGCCACGCCCCTGCGCGTGACGACGCGGCGGCTTCGCTTGTTGTCGACGAGGACCACGCCGATCGATCGGTCGTTGAAGCGGAGCGGCACGGCAGCGAAGCGCCGGACCCTCAGCAGCGGGTGATCGAGCAGATCCGGGCGGAGCGGCGGCAGCGCCTCGAGGTCCGCGTCGGTCAGCGCCGTGACGGTCTCGCCGGACGTCCACGCGCGCTCCAGGGCGCCACCGCCCACGATGGGCAGCACCCGCCGGCGCAGAACCTCCGGGTCGCTGCTGGCCGCGATCGTGAGGTTCTCGCCGTCGGCATCGGCCAGCAGCACGCTGATACGGTCGTAGTTGAGCGCCTCGCGCGCGCCGAGGACGAAGGTGTCCACGCGCTGCTGCAGGTCCATCGACCGCATCATGCTGACGGTCAGCGCATAGAGCTCCTCGCTCACGCGCCGGCGGTCCTGGATGTCCTGGAAGAGGCGCGACTTGGTCAACGCCACCGCCGCGTGCTCCGCGAAGGCCTCCATGACCTTGGTCTCGCCCGGCGTGAAGGAGCGCCGCGTGGTGCTCATGAGGCAGACCACGCCGACGGCCTGCCCGCCGACCAGGAGCGGTAGGGCTGCGGCCGAGACCATGCCCGACTTGACGAAGGCCGGCGCCAGCGACGGGTCGGGCTTGACCGCGAGGTGGGCCACCAGGTCGTCCACGACGACCGAGCGCCCGCTCAGCGCGACCTCTCCGACCAGCCCTTCCCCGAGAGCGAGCTCGGGTCGCGACCGGCCGGGAGCGCTGCGCGCCTCGCCGGACTCGGCCCGCAGACGGAGCCGCTCGCCCTCGAGCGTCCAGAACTGGCAGGCGCTGCCCGGGAAGAGGGTCAGCGCCGCGTCCACCACCGCCGGCAGTATGGTCTCGGGATCGAGGGAGGCCGTGAGCGCGCGGCTCAACCCCGTCAGCGTCTCGAGCCGGTTCGCGTAGAGCGCGGCCTCCGCGTAGAGCCGCATGTTCCGCACCGCGACTGCCGCCTGGGCGACGAAACTGTCGAGCAGCTCGCGCTCGTCCAGTCCGAAGCGGAAGGGCACCCGGCCGCAGAGGACGAGGACGGCCAGCAGCGAGCCCTCGAGCACGACCGGCACGCCGACGAAGCTCTTGAAGCCCCGGGCAACCCACCAGCTCCGGAACAGGAAGCGCTCGTCGCGCGCGACGTCCGGCACGTCGAGGAGCTGACGCCGCTCGGCGATCCAGCCCAGGGCGCCCTCGCCGTAGGCGACCGGCGTCTCGGGCAGGCCGGCGCCGAGCGCCTCGTCGGAAACCGCGCGCCGGCTGAGCGTCTGCGTTCCCTCGTCGGCGACCCAGAAGGAGACGAACGGGGCGCCCATCATCTCGGCGGCGGCGCGGGCGATGGTGTCGAGCACCTCGCTCTCGTCCAGCGAGGAGGAGACGACCTGGTTCAGCCGCGACAGCGCCCGCAGCCGCACGGCGCGCCCTTCCAGCGCGTCCCGCAGCCGCGCGTGGTCGAGCACGATGCCCGTCTGCTCGCCGATGGCTTGCAGCGGGGCCAGCTCGGCGGCGTCGAAGCGCCGGCGCCGCTCCCACCACACCAGGTAGAAGGCGCCGGACACCCTGCCGTCGAGGACGAGCGGGATGGCGAGCCCCGACTGGTGCGGGAAGCGCTTGAAGGGCTGGGCGGCGAAGCGCGGGTCGCCCGCCACATCGTCCGTCCAGATGATCCGGCCCCGGCTGAATAGCCCCTCCAAGCCCGCCTGCTCCCGGAGCGACAGCGCCGTCCGGCTGAGCGCCTCGAGGGCGTGTTTCGGCACGCCGTGGGCGGCGATGGGTCGGAGCTCTCCCGTCTGGACATCGTGCAGGTACGCGGACACGGTCTCGGCGCCCGTCAACCGCCCGAGCTCCCGGCAGATCAGCCGGAGCGCCTCGGGCAGGTCGGCGGTGGAGCTGACCACGCGCGCCACGGCCAGGAGCCCCGTGGTTTCCCGCAGCCGGGCTTCGAGGGCTTCGCGGCCGGCGGAAGGTTCAGGGAGAGTGCCGTCGCCGGGGTGGTTGGAGATCTCGTCGCTCATCGTGGGTCACGGCCAGTATAACCGGACGGAACCGTGGACAACGACAGGCCTGTGCGCGGTCAGCGGGACGCGATCTCAGCGAAAGATTTGACCAAAGCCGAGGCTCCTTGGACCACGAGGGAGGCGTCGGAGCAGAGGGTGACCATCTGATAGCCCCGCGCGTAGAGATCTCTGGCATCCTCCCACGCGCGCGAGATCGTCGCGAGCGCCACGCCGGCCTTCCGGGCCGCCGTCTCGACCCGGCCGATGGCGGCCTGGACCTCGGCGTGCTTGGGATCGCCCACGTGGCCCATGGCCGCGGAGAGGTCGGCCGGTCCGATGAAGGCCACGTCCACGCCCGGCACGCTCAGCAGCCCGTCGATGTCCGCCACCGCGCCCAGGGTCTCGATCTGGATGATGACCATGACCTCGTCATTCGCGCGCGCCCAGTAGTCGGCCGCGTGGCGCCCGAAGCCGGCCGCGCGCGGCGAGCCCGCCATGCCGCGCACGCCCTGGGGCGGATACTTGCAGGCCCGCACGGCGGCCTCGCACTCGGCGCGCGAGTTGACCCACGGCACCATGACGCCGCAGGCTCCGAGGTCGAGCACGCGCTTGATGACGGCCGCGTCATTGGCCTGCACGCGCACGAAGGGCACGGTGGGGCTCGCGCTCAACGCCTGGAGCTGGGTCAGCAGGGTCTGGTAGTCGCCGTGACCGTGCTCCATGTCGATCAGCAGCCAGTCGAAACCGGCGTCGGCCATGGCCTCGGCGCTGAGCGCGCTGCAGAGGCTGAGCCAGGCGCCCGAGGTGGGCTTGCCCGCCTTCAGCGCGCGCTTCACGGGATTCTGGATCGGACGCGTCATCGGTCGTCGCTCCCTTGTCGAGGGCCGTGGCTCAGTCGAAGTACTCGGGCAGGATCTCACGGAAGAGCGCGAGCAGGCCGCCCTTCTCCGGTGTCGGCGCGACCCGGCCGGCCTCCCGCCGCACCCGCTCGGGGGCCGCCGGCATGGCGATGCCCAGGCCTGCGGCGTGGATCATCTCCAGATCGTTCTCCTGGTCGCCGACCGCCACGATCTCGTCGAGCGGCACGTCCAGGTGCTCGGCGAGGAAGCGGAGCGCGGCGCCCTTGGAGGCGGCGGGCGGGATCATCTCGAGGTAGTTCTTCCGCGTCATCACGAGCCGCGCCTCGCCGCCCACCGCGTGAGTGAGGTCGTCCCGCACGAGGGGGAGCGTCTGTGGGTGGCCGATGAAGAGGCTCTTGACGAACCCGCCCATGCTGAGAAAATCGGCGGGCGCGTCGATAACCTCGAGCGGAACGGCCTGCTCCTGCGAATACAGGCGGACCGGCCAGCTCTCCTCGAGGCAGTACAGCTGGTCATCGCGGTAGAAGAGCGGGTTGATCGGCGCGTGAGCGAAGACCTCGTGCGCGCGCCAGATGAGCCCGCGCGGCAGCGTCAGCCGCATGAGATCGCGCCCTTCCTCCTGGTCTCGCACGAGCGCTCCATTGTAGAAGATCCCCGGAGCCGTGAGGCCGAGTTCGACGGCGTAGCGCTCCGCGCCGGGCGGCATGCGGCCCGTCGCGATGGACATGATCAGCCCGCGCGCCACGGCGCGGCGGCACCCCTCGACGAGATCGGGGTCGAGGTCGGGCGGCTCGGGCAGCAGGGTGCCGTCGAGGTCGCAGACGAGCGCCCGGTAGGACACGCGAGTCAGGAAACCGGGCGGTCGCCGCGGGCGAACCGCGCGGCGCACCCGGCACTGCAGAAGTGCAGGGCCTCGCCGCCGCTCTCCCGGCGGATCGCCCGCGAGCGCAGCACGTACGTGCCGCAGAAAGGGTCCTTCACGAGCTGGTCGGCCCGCTCCCGGCTGGTGCCGGGCAGGCGGAGCCGCCAGCCGCGCAGCAGCGGCGAAACCAGCACGAAGACGACGATCAGGGCGGCCAGCAGGAGGAGCCCGCGCACGGTGCTAGCCCCGGTCAGGACGGATGCCGAGCGAGCGGAGAAAATCCCGGTCCTGCTCGGTCAGCTCGAGCTCGGTGGCGGGCGCTCCCCCGCGCGGGCGCGAGAAGAGGATGCCCGTTTCGGCGCCGCGCTTGAGGATCTCGGCCACGGCATCGCGCGCCGCCTGCGTCGCGTCCAGTGACACTTCTACGGCGCGCACGAGCTTGCCCATCAGGCGGTCCACGTGCGCGTCGGGCGTCATGGCCGGAGGATAGCACAGGTATAATGGCCGGCCAGGAGGTTCCCATGGACCGCGCCTGGCAGTTCCTCGGCTCCTCGACCCTCCACCGCCTGGGCAGGCTGACCCTGCGCGAGGACGCGTGGCGCCTGCCGGGAGGCAGCGAGCGGCGATACCCGGTGCTGCACGTGGGGCTGACAGTGGGCGTGGTGCCATTCGTGGACCGCGATCACGTCCTGCTGATCCGCCAGTTCAGGCACACCTCGCGCGCGACGTCTCGTGGGAGCTGCCGGGCGGCGGCGGGCAACCCGGAGAATCCCCCGAAGCCGCGGCGCAGCGGGAGCTGCGCGAGGAGGGCGGCTACCGCGCCTCGCGCCTGACCTTCCTCACGCGCTTCTATCCGTCCAACGCCTACCTCGACGAGACGGCGCACTGCTTCCTCGGCGAGGATCTCACGGCCGATCCGCTGCCGGCCGACGACGACGAGTATTTCGAGCGCCGCGTGTTCCCATTCCACGAGGCGGTCGCCATGGCCCTCGACGACCGGATCACCGAGTCGGTCTCCAAGGTCGCCCTCCTCGCTGCCGCCCTCACGCTGCGCCTCCGCCCCTGATTGCCCCCCGCTCTCAGGAATGCTAGGCTCCTCGCGATGACACGACGCGCCCGGAGGACTCTCGCCTGCATCGCCGCCCTGCTCCTGGCGGGCCACGTCGAGGCGGTCCAGGTCCAGCAGAAGGGGCGGGTGCGCGAGAAGCCCGCGCCGGCGGATAACAAGAGCCTCCTCATCGACGCGGCGCTACAGAGCTCGAGTGTCCGCACCCAGCTCGCCCTCGTGCGCTCCCGCATGAAGCAGCTCCTCGAGGATGACAGCCGGCTGGACTATGACGCGCGCCGGTGGATCGTCCAGACCATCGACGCCGCGTTCTCACCGGAAGCCTATGCCAGGCCCGTCAAGCAGGCGCTCCGCGGCGACTACGATGCCGACGCGCTGACGCGCGTGCTCGTCTGGAACCGCTCGGCTGCGGGCCGAAAGATCATCCGGCTCGAGCGGGCGACGGCGGAGCCTGGCGGCGCGCAGGCCCGGGACCTCTACCTGGCGACGCTCGAGAACAAGCAGCCGCCGGAGAACCGGCTCGTCCTCATCTTCCGGACCGACGAGGCCTCGCACGCCTCCGAGGCCACGTGGGCCGCCGACAAGGCGATGATCAATGGCTGGAACCGCGGCATCGAGCAAGTGCTGTCCGGCTCGGAGCGGCACGAGGTGGCGCAGACGCGTATCGCCATGGACGTCTTCCGCGCCCAGCTCCGGGACATCGTCAGCGACGGAGTGCTCCGCGAGATGATGTACGCCTACCGCGAGGCGACCAACGCCGAGCTGAGGGCCTATGCCGAGTTCCTCGAGTCCGACGCGGGCAGGTGGTTCTTCAACACGGTCTACAAGGGCCAGCAGGCGGTCGTCGAGCGAGCCGTGGACAGAGTCGCCGACGAGTTCGTCACGACGGTCCTGACCACGCGTACGACGCGCCCGCCCTCTCCGGCCGTTCAGCGGACCGACGCACCGCCACCCGCGCGCAAGCAACTCCGCTAACAGCTCTACGCTCGCAGGCTTCCGTTTTCAGCAGCCTGCTAGCCTGGACTATTCGCGAGACAACGCCACCCTCACCCAGCCCTCTCCCTCTCCGAGGGAGAGGGATTCATTTTGATCCCTCGCCCCCGGAGGGGAAGAGGGTAGGGTGAGGGGAGGCCAGGATGCGGTACCCGCGCTCGTGAAGAGTTCGGGCTAGTAGGTTGCGCGGCCACCGGACAGGTCGTGCACCGCGCCCGTCGTGAACGAGCAGTCGTCGGAGGCGAGCCACGCCACGAGCGCGGCCACCTCGTCCGGCCGGCCGACCCGCCCCATGGGAATCTTCGAGACGAGAAGGTCCACCGTGCTCTTCTCCATCTGCTGGAGCAGCTCGGTGCCGATGACGGCGGGGGCGACGGCGTGCACGAGAATCCCTCGCGTGCAGACCTCCTTGGCCAGGGCCTTGGTCAGCCCGATGACGCCCGCCTTGGCCGCCGAGTAGGGCACCAGCGTCGGATTGCCCTCCTTGCCGGCGATGGAGGCGATATTGATGATGCGGCCGCTCCCCTGCCCCAGCATCACCTTGACCGCCGCCCGGCAGCAGAGGAAGACGCTCGTGAGATCCACGTCGATCACCCGCCGCCAGTCCTCGTCCGACAGCTCCCAGATCGGGAACGAGCGCCCGGTGATCCCGGCGTTATTGACCAGGATGTCGAGCCGCCCCCACGTTTGGACGATGCGGCTCACCGCCGCCTCGACCTCCGAGGCCTTGGTCACGTCGGCCGCGATCGCCATGGCGCCCGAGCCGACCTTGGCAGCCGCGGCCTCCGCCGCACCGCCGTCGAGGTCGAGCACGGCCACCCGCGCGCCGCCGGCGGCCAGGCGGGAAGCGATGGCCAGCCCGATGCCGCGGGCGGCGCCGGTGATCAGCGCGGTCTTCTTGTCGAGCGGCACGGTGGCCTCCACGCCCGTCAGTGCTCGGGCGGGACGCAGACGGTGACGTGGACATTCCGCATGCTCATGATGACAGATCTGCCGGTGCCGCTCCCCCCTGGGTCCAGGCCTGGGTCCGCCGCGTCACGCCACGCAGGAGCAGCCAGTAGAGGCAGCGGACGGCGAGCCCCGTGGCGATGATCAAGACCGACATGGCCGCGGCCTGCGCCGTGTCGCCGGCGTCGTCCATCAGCAGCACGGCGACGGCTGCGAGCTCCGTGCCGGGGGCCACGATGAAGACCACCGCCGAGAGCGTCACCATGGCGTTCAGGAAGAAGTACATGCTGATGGCCACGATCGAGGGCAGCGCGATCGGGACGGTCACCCGCCAGAAGGTCCGATAGAAGGGCACGCCCATCGAGGCGCCGACGTTCTCGAACTCGGCGTCCATCTGCTTGAGCGCGGTCGTGGCCGTGAGAAAACCGACCGTGAAGTAATGGATGACGTTCGAGATGACGAGGATGGCCAGCGTGGCGTAGAGCGCGTTGAGCGGGCTGCCCGGCGCGTTGAACGTGAAGATGTAGGCCAGGCCCAGCACCATGCCGGGGACCGACACCGGCAACATGGAGGCCAGGTACAGAGGGCCGCTCGCCACGGTCCGGCATTTCTCGACGACATAGCCGCCGACGAAGACGAGCGCCGTGCCCACCGCGGACGTGAGCGCGGCGACCTGGATGCTGTTCCAGAGGGCCTGGTAGCCTCCGGCCGTGTCGAAGGCGTAGTGCTTGAGTGTCGGCGCGAAGTTGTACGGCCAGCGCTGGACGAGGGACGAGGCGAGGACGACCCCGAACACGCCGACGATGAAGCCTGCGAGCAGCCCGCAGTAGACGAGGAGCGCCCTGTCGGTCAGCGGCCGGGGCTCCGGCTGGAGCGGCGTGGATGAGGCCGTGACGAGCGCGTACTGGCGCCGCTGCACGAGCCGGTCGACCATGAAGGCCAGCACGGCCGGCACCAGCAGCACCACCGACACCGTCGCGCCCATGGTGAAGTTCTGCTGGCCAGAGACCTGGTTGTAGATCTCGGTCGCCATCACGGAGAACTTGCCGCCGATGGCCTTGGGCGCGCCGAAGTCCGTGATGGCCAGCGTGAACACCACGAAGCAGGCGGATACGAGCCCGTACTTGATCCCCGGCAGCGTCACCGTGAGGAAGGTCTTGACGGGCCCGGCCCCGAGCGTCCGCGCCGCGTCGTAGAGTCGCGCGTCGGTCGCCCCGAGCGCCGCCACCAGGATGAGCAGCGCGTGGGGGAAGCAGTAGAAGACCTCCGCCAGCACGATGCCCTTGGCGCCGTAGATGCCGACGTTGAAGCCGGTGATGCGGGTCACGATGCCGTTGTTGCCGAAGACGTAGATGAGCGCGAAGGCCTGGACGAGCGAGGGCGCGAAGAGCGGCAGCATGGCGGCCAGGCGGAACATGCCCTTCAGTGCCATGCGCGTGCGCGTGAGCGCGTACGCGAAGCCGAAGGCCAGCGCGACCGTGATCAGCATCGAGGCGACCGAGACGAGCAGGCTGTTGGTGATGGAGGCGGCGATCACGGGCGTGCCGAAGTAGCGCGCGTAGTTTGCGAGCCCGATGAACCGGCCGCTGTTGTCGAGGAGGCTCCGCCAGAGGACCGAGGCCAGCGGGTAGAGCAGGAAGAGATAGAGGATGGCGGCGAAGGCCAGGACGAGGGCCCAGCGAACCACGTCCTCGCGGCCGAGGCGGTGGCGCACCAGCCGGTCGGAGATCGCCCCGGCAGTGACGGCGGCGCGCGGGATCATGGCGCGGCGCCCGCCGGGAAGGCGCGCAGCGCGTCGGGCTGGAGCACGATGGAGATCTCGCCGCCTTCCCCCACGCCGAGCGCCGTGAAGGTGCTGTCGGCGACGTCGGATTCGAGCGACTCGAGCCCATCGGCGCGCGCCTCGAGCTGCAGCCGGGTGAAGGAGCCGAGGAACTGGATCGCGCTGATCCGCGCGAGCATTCTGTTCTCCCCGTCGGCTCCCCCGGCGGGCTCGACCAGGACCTCCTCGGGCCTGATGGCCAGCGTCAGCGCCTGCCCTTGTGTCGTCGCGAGCCCGCCCTGGTGCCTGAGCTCGATCGTCCCCACCCGCGCCCAGCCGCTGCGCCCGGAGGCTTGAGCCGCGATGAAGTTCATCTGCCCCACGAAGCGGGCGACGAACGGCGTGCTCGGCCGCCGGTAGACCTCCTTCGGAACCCCCATCTGCTCGATTTGCCCCGCATTCATCACCACGATGCGGTCGGCCATGGTCAGGGCCTCTTCCTGGTCGTGGGTGACCATGATGGTCGTGACGCCCAGCCGGCGCTGGAGCGCCCGCACCTCGTGTCGGAGAGACTGGCGGACGCGCGCGTCGAGCGCCGAGAGCGGCTCGTCGAGCAGCAGCAGCGAGGGCGAGGGCGCCAGCGCCCTGGCCAGGGCCACGCGCTGCTGCTCGCCGCCCGAGAGCTGCGCCGGATACTTGTCCTTGTGCCGCGTCAGGCCGACGAGGGTCAGGAGCTCGTCCACGCGCTGCCCGATGGCGGCTCCGCCCATGCGGCGGGTCTCGAGGCCATAGGCGACGTTGCGGCCCACCGTCAAGTTCGGGAAGAGGGCATAGGACTGGAAGACGATGCCGTAGTTGCGTTCGGCCGGCGGCAGCGCCGAGACATCGCGGCCCGCCATCCGGACCGCTCCCGCGTTCTGGCGCTCGAGCCCCGCGATGATCCGGAGCAGCGTGGTCTTGCCGCAGCCCGACGGGCCGAGAAAGCAGACAAAATCACCCGCCTCGACGGCAAGCGTGATGCCGCGAAGCGCGACGAAGGCACCGAACTTCTTGGCTATGCCGTCGAGCGCGACCGCTGCGGCAGCCGGCGCGGGCCCGCTCATGCCCGGACAGCATCGGCCACGACGCGCAGGACGGCCAGGCCGTACCGTAGGGCCTTGTGTCGACCGATCCCGTAGGCCTGCGCCAGCTCGTCAAGCGTGCGGGGCCGGAGGCGCGCGATGTCCCGCAGCGTCCGGTCGGAGGCGACCATGAAGGGCGCCATGGACTCCTCCCGTGCCACGGAGAGCCGCCAGGCGCGGAGCGCCTCGAAGAGCCGCTGCGCCTCGGCGTCGAGCTCCTCCATGGCCGCCGCGGGCGCGGCGGCCGGCCGGCGCTTGGGCCGCGGCTCGTCGACGGCAGGACGCGCCTCGGCGGCCGCGGGGAGGAGCAGGCGCGCCGGTCGCTGCCCCTTCATCACCGCGCGCCCGTCCTCGGTCAGCGTGACCACGGGCCGCTCGGCGCCCGTGAAGCTGACCCAGCCGGCCGTGACGCAGCGGCGCAGGAGCCGCGTGAGCCACAGGCTCGAATGCTCGCGGAGATTGCCGAAGCTGGCCGTGGCGGTGAGTCCGGCCCTCTCGAGGCGCTCGTCGGCCTCGCCGTGAATGAGGGCGACGGCCGTCTGAAGACCGAAGCGTCCCTGGACGCGCGCCACGCCGGAGAGCGCCTTGCGCACGATGAGAGTCACGGCATCGGCATCGGGGGCGTCCCCGGAGTCACCGAGCGCGCGGCAGACATCGCAGCGCCCGCAGCCGTGGAGCGTCTCTGCCTCGTCCCCGAAATAGCGCAGGATGGCGTCGTGCCGGCAGGAGCCGCCCTCGGCCCAGCGCATCAGCTCGAGAAAGAGCCCCCACTTGTGCTCGACCACGGCGCGATCGACGGTCGCGCCGTCCGCGCCGCGCTCGATGAGGGCGCGGCGCAGCGGCAGGTCGCGCGAGGAGACGAGGAGCAGGCCCAGCGCGGGATCGCCGTCCCGCCCG
>WNGB01013125.1_pt1 | contig 11178 bp, 8 predicted proteins | sample 5400681 | NCBI WGS metagenome assembly WNGB01 (sample SAMN13153367, study PRJNA577476) | soil metagenome | isolation source: 115 cm soil or saprolite under grassland replicate 2 | place: USA:California | collected 2016-06-15 | reverse complement strand
TGGGGCCCCGAGAGCCGCCTCAGCCATGACCTCGGCCACGGCGGACCCGAGCCCCCCGATCACCGAATGGTTCTCCATGGTGACCACGCCGTATCGGACGCGCGTGATCGTATCGAGCACGGTCCGATCTGAGAAGGGCCTCAGCGTGGAAACGTGGAGATGCGCCACGCTCACCCCGCGCTCTCTCATCCGAGCAACCGCCCGCAACGCCTCCTCAGTACACACTCCTGAGGACAGGACGCAGACATCGGTTCCTTCGCCCAGCAACCGGGCCCGGTTCAACCGAATGGGCTCGGCGAACAGCCGCGGGACTTCCCCCCTCAGCACCCGGCAGTACAGGGGCCCCTCAACCGCCTCCGTCAGGTCCAGCACGGTCTCGACTTCGGTGGCGTCGCCGCAGTCCAACACCGTCATGTTCGGGATGGCCCGCATGAGCGCGACGTCGTCGATCGCCTGGTGCGTCACCCCGCCCGGCGTGGTCAACCCGGGAAGGAACCCCATCAGCCGTACGGGAAGATTCGGGTAAGCGATCGACATGGCCACCTGGTCGAAAGGCCGCCGGGTGATGAAGACCCCGAACGTGTGGACGAAGGGGATGAACCCGTCGCGAGCCAGCCCGGCCGCGACGCCCATCATGTTCTGCTCCGCCATGCCCAGAGAGATGAAGCGATCGGGATAGGCGTCGCGGAAGTCGTCCACCTCGCAGGAGCCTGTGAGGTCGGCCGATAGGCAGAGGACCCTGTCACGGTCCCGGGCCCATTCGACGAAGCGGTGGGCGTACGGCCGCGTGACGACCTCGGCCGGGCTCACCGGACAACCTCCGCCATGCTCATGCCGAGGTCGCGAAGCGCCGATTCGGCCTCTCCCTCTCGGAACCGGATGAAGTGGAACTTCGGGGCCCGGCTGCGCAGGGAAGGGATCCCCTCCCAGGGCCGAGTTCGGGCGATCACGATCGACGGGCGGCCGGCAGGTGGCTCGTCGGCGGGAGCGGCCAGCGCTTCCGGATCGTGGCCGTCCACTTCGTCCACGCGCCATCGGAACGCACGGATCTTGTCCGCGATCGGTTCGATGCTCATGACCTCCTCGATCTGGCCGTCGCACTGGCCACCATTGGCATCGAGGTAGACGAAGAGATTGTCCAGCCGGTAGTGGGAGGCAGCCTGAAACGCCTCCCAGGTCTGGCCTTCCTGAAGCTCGCCGTCGGACAGCATCACCCAGATCCGCTCCGGGCGGCTCAGCCGCTTGCGGGCCATGGCCATGCCGATGGCTACCGAGAGGGCCTGGGAAAGCGAACCCGAGGTGACCTCCATCCCCGGCGAGTGCTCCGCCCCGATCATCTCCACCCTCGAGCCATCCTGGTTGAACATGTCGAGGGCCCGCTGGTCCATCCGACCGACCTCGATCAGCGTGGCGTACAGCACCAGCGCGTAATGGGCGGGGGAAAGAATGAACCGGTCGTTGCCGGGAGCGGGGCCTCCGTTGTACGCGGCTCCGGATTCCCCCCTCGGGATGGACGTCCCCGGCGTGCCGGGGAACGGCGTCGGGACCGGAGGTCCCTCCGAAGGGCCCAGTCGCATCACCCTGATGTAAAGCGTCGCCAGGATCTCGGCGCTGCAGCAGGCCTGCGAGAGATACCCGCCGTTGTTTCGGATCGTGTGGACGAGGACCCGCTGACGCACTCCATCCGCGACACGTCTGGCTTCCTCGATCCACCCCATGGAGAATCAGCACCCCTTCAGACGATGATTATCGCTCCACGACGACCCGATACTTCCGACCCGCCTGCTCCCCCAGCCGTCCGTTGAGCGCGCCTTCCAGATCCGTCAGCCCGATCGTCGGTCCGCCCAGGTCGTGCCAGGGAACGTCGTCTGCCACGAGGATCACCAGCGCCTCGGCGATGTGGCGCGGGGTGTGATGGTACGTCCCCTGCAGCGTCACCTCCTGGTAGTGCACCACCTCGGTGGCGACCCTCACCCAGCTCCCGATGGGGCATCCGCCGAACAGGTTGACGATGCCACCCGGACGGGCCATGGAGATCGCGAGCTCCCACGCCTGGGAACGACCCACCGCCTCGATCACCTGATCCGCCCCCCGCCCCCCGGTGAGATCACGCACCGCCTGGACGTCGGCTGGCCCGCGCTCGGCGACAACAGCCTCGGCAGCCCCGAACTTGCTGGCCAGGGCCAGACGTTCCTCGTGGGGGTCGAGGACGATGGGCCGAGCACCGAGCCGAGCGACCAGGGCACACAGCATCAGCCCGAGGGACCCACCCCCCAGCACGGCCACGGACTCGCCGGGCTGGACCTGGGAGCGGTCCACGGCGTGGATGCAGCAAGCCAGCGGCTCGGCCATCGGCGCGAGGTCGGGATCGAGTCCCGGCGGGAGATGGTGGAGGTTCTTGGAGACGATCCGCGCCGGAACGAGCACCATCTCGGCGAAGCCCCCCAGGAGGTAGAGCAAGTCCTCACACAAGCTGAATCGTTCCCGGCGGCAGTAGAAGCAGGTGCCGCACGGGGCCGAGTTCGCGCAGAACACCCGGCCGCCCAGGTGGAAACCCTCCACTCCCTCGCCAACAGCCCCGATCTCCCCGGCGAACTCGTGTCCGAGTCGCACTGGGTACTTCTTCGCCGAGGGGTGGCCCCGCCGGAACATCTTCACGTCGGTTCCGCATGTGAGGGCCGACGTCACCCGCAGGACGACTTCGCCGGGCCCGGGCTCCGGCTGGGGGAGGTCCTCGATCCGAAGCTCTCCGGGACCGTACAGGAGCGCCGCTCTCATGTGCCCTCCACCACCACCTTGATGGCCTTCCCGGACTTGGCCGTCTCCAGCGCGCGAGCGGTCTCCGCCAGCGGGAACCGGTGGGTGATGATCCCTTCTCCGGACACCGCCCCCTCCGACAACAGGCGCAGTGCTTCCCGGGTATCCATGGGTCCGGCCGAATAGCTCGACTGGATGGTCACCTCGCGAAAGAACACCTCGTTGGGTTCGAACGAGAAGCGGACGGAGGGATGGGAGGGCGCGAACAGCTGCACGGCGCCGCCGCTCCCCACGACCTCCATGCCCAGCGCGAACGCTGCCTCCGCTCCCGTGCAGAGGATGACGACATCGGCCCGGCATCCCAGCGCGTCGACGACGGCTGAAGCCTCCGGTTCGGCGCTCTCCGCCCCAAAGCGCTCGGCGAGCTCTCGCCGCTCGGCAATGGGCTCCACGGCCACCACGACCGGACTGCCGGCCGCCAGGGCCGCCTGCACGTGCAGCAGCCCCATTTGCCCCGCCCCCACCACGACCACCGATCGCTCCGGCCCCACATCGGCCCGGCGCTGCGCCCGAACACAGCAGGCCAGTGGCTCGATGAGCGTTGCCGCCTCGGTCGAGACGTGGTCTGGGACCGGAAGGAGGTCCAGGCGCGCGTTCTTCGCCGACACTACGATCAGCTCCGAGAACCCGCCCGGGCGGATGCCGGTCGTTTGGAACTCGGCGCACAGCGTGTGATGCCCCGCCCGGCACATTGCGCAGTTCATACACGGGACGTGGTGATGGGCGAATACGCGGGCACCGACCTCGGGGAGGCCATCGCCCTCTCGCCCCACCTCGAGAACCTCGCCCACCGGTTCGTGCCCCAAGACGACGGGAGCCCTTCGCTTCGTGTACCAGTCCATGAGATCGCTGCCGCAAACCCCGCAGGCCAGCATACGAAGCAGTACCTCGCCGCGACCCGGACGCGGATCCTCGAGCTCCTCGATCCTGATGTCTTGCGGCCGCTGATACACCGCGGCCCTCATGTCAGGGGTCCCGACCCGCTGGTCCCGGCAGCCGAGCTCAGGCCTCGCCGCAGTCCTTGGCGCTCCGCTTCCTCTACCGCGCGGGTGATCGACTCCTCGTACGGAGGCCGGAGCACGCCGACGTCGGTGATGAACGCCGTCACGAGCTTGGCGGGAGTCACGTCGAAGGCCGGGTTCCACACGTCGACGGGGGGCGCAACCACGGACCCCCTGAAGCTCAGGATCTCTTCCGCCCCCCGAAACTCGATCACGATGTCGCGGCCGGTCTCCATCCTGGGGTCGAACGACGACATCGGGCCGGCCACGTAGAAGGGAATGCCGTTGGCCCTGGCCACCACGGCGTGTGAGTAGGTCCCTATCTTGTTGGCCACGTCGCCGTTGCGGGCGACGCGATCGCACCCGACGATGACGGCTTCCACCCGTCCGGCGGCCATGGCCGCGCCCGCCGAGGCCTCTGTGACCAGCGTGACCGGGATCCCCGCGTCCGTCAGCTCCCACGCCGTGAGCCGGCCCCCCTGTAAGAGAGGACGGGTTTCCGAAGCAAGCACTTCGATCGGCTCGCCCGCCTGGGCCTTGGCGTAGACGATCCCGAGAGCCGTCCCCCAGCCGGCGGTTGCCAGGCGCCCGGTGTTGCAGTGGGTGAGGACGCGTCGCACCGAGGCCAACTCCTGCCGGCCGAACTCGCCGATCCTGCGGCAGGACTCCCGATCTCCCTCCATGATCCGCCGGGCCTCCTCGAAGGCCAGGCGACGAATCTCGGCTGGGTCGCGGCCACCCCTAGCGGCCCGGACCACCCGCTCGATCGCGTAGCCCAGGTTCACCGCTGTCGGCCGACTGGCGCCGATCTGGGCGGCGAGAGACTCCATCATGGCGATGGCCGCCTCAGGGGTCTCGGGGCGTCGCTCGTCGAGGCCGAGTACCATGCCGAAGGCGCCGCAGACGCCGAGGGCCGGGGCTCCCCTGATCACCAAACGTCGGATGGCATCGACGACATCGACGACGGTCCGGAGCTGGCGGACCTCCAGCCTTGCCGGGAGCGCCGTCTGGTCGATGACCTCGATGTGGTCATCGACCCATTCGATGCTCGAACGAAGTTGTCCGAGTCGCTCTTCCATCTGCGCCGTTTCCGTCCTCCTCGGACGGGATTGCCTGATCGGGCGAGCCGATGGCAAGCAGACAGGTGGCTCGCATGTTCGTTCAATAGCGGTCTCTCGCCCCGGCACTCTATACCGTGTTGATCCGCCCGCTCGCGGAGCCGCAGCCGATCGCTCAACATGCCCCTCTCGCTCGCGCCGAGCAGGATTAGAGCATCTGCGCTTAGGTCGCCGCGAAGGAGCTTCGAGCGGGTGACCAGGCCGACCCCGGTACATGGAGCACCCCCAGCCGCCAGCCTGCTCCCGCGGAATCTGTGGGGAATCAGCTGGCCGTCTCGAGGTGCCGGGAACCCGGGAAACAACGCCTGACTTGGGCTCTCCTCCGTGGGCGCTGGTGGTTTCGAACCACCGACCTCCGCCTTGTAAGGGCGATTTGGCTGGGCCCGATGACCTGCACCTCAGCCAACATCATTCAGGCCGAGCTGCCCTTTTGTCGCTCAAGGCTTCGCGCCGTTTCGCGTTGTTTCTCGACCCGTGACGGAATCTCTGCGGAATCCCGGAGGTGAAGGATTCTTCCCCCGAGGCAAGCAAAGGGGCCCCTCACCGCGAGGGGCTCGACCGGCTCTTGCATCAAGCATTGCGGCGGACCGGCCGATAGAACCGACGTGCGTGAACATGGAAGAGGGTAGGCCTCTCGACGAGGCCCGAATCCTGGTCGTCGACGACGAGCCGCCGAATGTCCGGCTCTTACAGCGCCTCCTCGAGCAGGCCGGGTACGTCAACGTGGAAACGACGATCGACTCGCGCCGAGTGGCTGGTCTGTTGACAGGGTTCGAGCCGGACCTGATCCTTCTGGACCTGCTCATGCCTCACCTCGACGGCTTCGCGGTGATGGACCAGTTAACACACCTAGTTCCGTCGAGTACCTACTTGCCCATCCTGGTACTCACCGCCGACGACACGGCCGAGACCAAGCGGAAAGCTCTGGCCCGAGGAGCGGAGGACTTCCTCAGCAAACCGTTCGACCTGGAGGAGGTCCTCCTCCGGATTCGCAACATACTGGAGATTCGACAGCTTCACCTGCAACTTCGGAAGCAGAACGAGGAGTTGGAAGAGCGGGTCCGAATTCGGACTCTGGAGCTCGAGCGGGCTCTCGCGACGGAGCGACTGGCCGCGGAGCGGCTGCGCGAGCTGGATGAATTGAGGAGCGCGTTCTTGACGGCGGTGTCGCATGTGCTTCGCACGCCTCTGACGTCTGTCCTCGGGGGCGCCCTGACCCTGGAGCAGCAAGGTGCCGGGCTGAGCGACGAGGATCGTGACGGGCTCATCGACGGGGTCGCAGCCAACGCGAGAAGGCTCGATCGGCTGCTCGGCGACCTCTTGGACATCGATCGCCTGGTCAGAGGGATCGCCGAGCCAACGCGCACGCCAACCGACCTCGGCGCCCTCATTAGGGGGGCGGTTGCCGAGTCGGAAGTCCCCGGAGATCACGCGGTCCATGTGCAAGCGGATCCGGCGATGATCGACATCGACGCGCCGAAAGTGGAACGCATCGTGGAGAAACTGGTCGTGAACGCGGGTCGCCACACACCGCCCGGGACTTCGATCTGGGTGAGGGCGTGCCGTGAGGAGGGGGGCGTCCTCATCATCGTCGAGGACGCCGGCCCGGGCGTCCCGGAGGACTTGAGAACGAGCATCTTCGAGCCCTTTCAGCAAGGAGAGCATCGCATCGAACACTCTCCCGGTGTGGGGATCGGGCTTTCCCTGGTGTCGCGATTCGCCCAACTGCACGATGGCAAGGCCTGGGTCGAAGAGCGGCCGGGTGGCGGCGCCTCCTTCCGCGTGTTTCTCCCCGCTGCAACCGAACTAGTGACCGGATAGAAGGGCCCGGGCGTCAACGATCAGGATCCGGGCCCCGGAAGCGGCTCGTCAACCCGCGTTGTCGAGTCTGCGCTCCGCGAGAGCCTCGTCCACGGCCTCGAAGAACCGGGACACATCGATCGGCTTGGTGAGATACGCCCGCGCTCCTGCGTCCAGGAGGTTCCGAATCTGGCCGGGGGTGGCGTCCGCGCTGATCACGATCACCGGGATCCTCTGGGTCGTGGGGTCGCCTTGCAGGTGCCGTAGCACCTCCTCGCCGGGCATATCGGGCAGGTGCAGGTCCAGCAGGATGAGGTCGGGTTGGTGCTGGCGAGCTAGATCCAACCCGAGGCTCCCCTGCATGGCGTTTAGCAGGATGAGGCCGGGCCGGTGGTTGAGGGCTCCTTCGATGAGCTTGAGATTGGCCAGATTGTCCTCGATGTACAGGAGCATGTGTGCGCCCGCCGGGGCCAGAAGGAAGGTGCGGTCAACCGCCTCCTTTCCCTCAACCATGATGCCTGGCGCCTGGGCCAGGGGCAGCTGGACGAAGAACGTGCTCCCCTGGCCCACAGCGCTCTTTACCCCAAGCCTCCCGCCCATCGCCTCCGTCAGGCCCTTGGATAGGGCCAATCCGAGGCCCGTGCCCTCCACCGCCGTACCCTCCGCTCCCAGTCGCTCGAAGGGGACGAACAACCGATCCATCCTCTCCGGCGGGATCCCCACCCCCTGGTCGCTGACCTGGATGCGCACTTCATCTCGGACGTCCATGCAGCGAACGGTCACCCTTCCTCCCGGGCGGTTGTACTTGACCGCGTTGGACAGCAGGTTCAGCAGAACCTGCTTCAGCCGCTGACGATCAGCCCTGACGTAACCATCGGCCGGCCAGGCGTCATCCGACTTCAGCTCGATGCCCTGCTCGGCGGCGAGCGGCTGGATGAGGTGGATGGCCTCCCCCATCGCATCGGCCAGCACGATCGGCTCCAGGGAGAGGGTGATCCTCCCGGACTCTATCCGGGCGATGTCGAGCACCTCGTTGATCAGGTCGAGGAGGTGCTTCCCGCCCTTCAGGATCTGTTCCACGCTCTCCTGATGCTGGGGCTCCAGGCCGTCCATCTCCAGGAGCTGGCCGAATCCCAGGATCGCGTTGAGGGGCGTGCGCAGCTCGTGACTCATGCGGGAGAGGAACTCGCTCTTCGCGCGGTTGGCCCGCTCGGCATCCTCCCGCGCTCGCTCAGCCTCTTTCTTGGCCGACGTGAGCGCCTCCTCCAGGGCGACCTTCTCGGTGACGTCACGCGACACCGCGACCAGGCCACTCGGTCGACCCTCGGCATCGCTCATCCCCCGGGCGTGGGACTCGAGGACCACCCAGCGCCCGTCGGCATGGGGCATCCTGAACCTGAACTCGACCGGGGGCCCTCCCTGCAGGAGAGATCGAAGCGTTTCGTTGACGCGGTTCCGGTCGTCGGGGTGGATCAGGGACATCCTGTCCATCTGCGCATACTCCGCGGGTTCATAACCCAAGATGTCGCGGACGGCGGGGCTGGGAGGCCCAAGCCCGCCGTCGGCTTCCACCATCGTGATCATGTCGGGAGAGGCGGCGAACACGGCACGCAGCGTTGCCTCGCTCTCTCTAAGAGCGAGATCTCGGTCTTCCCGGGCAAGGGCTATCTCGCGCTCGAGTGAGCCCTTCAGGCGAACGATGACTGCGCCCATCACCAGTCCGATTCCGAGGAAGAAACCGAGTCGGGCCGACCAGTCCAAGAGGTGCTGCTGCGTACCCGTCGACACGTCAAGGGGCAGGAGCGGGCCGGCCACAAGGCCCGCCACAACGGCCGTGACGGCTGCTCCGGGCAAGCCGAACCGGGCCGCGGCGAGGAGGATTGGAACATAGAACCAGTGGGGTGGGACGCGGCCGGCGCCGCCGAGAACGTAGCTGACCAGCCATGAGAGACCGAGGAGCCCCGCCACGATGGCAACGCCCCCGCCGGGGGATGAGGCTCCCTGAGCCCGGATGGCTCTCGTCGTCCACCGATAAGCCCGGCTGGCCGGTGCGTCTCCTCTCCCGGCATCGCTCATATCTCCTAGATCGGAAGCCCAGGAAGCCCGCTTGACCTGGACTCGTCGGCATCTCACCGGATGGCTGAGCGGCATCGCCCGCTCAGCCCCGTCCCTGAAGACCTTGGGGAGATCCGGCCCGACATAGAGATCGTGCAGTGAGGGTTCGCAGGGTAGGGGCGCCAGAGGCGGTGATCCGCGGCCCTACGCGAAGGCTTGGCCTTATGACCGCGGCTGCTCGTCGTCGCGTTCGCTCCGTCCGGCCTCCGGCCCGCCTGCCCCGCCAACTGCCTCCCCCGCGCACATCGGCTGAGGCCTCTCCCCACGGGGCACGACTCGAACCGCTTCCGTAGCCGTCGTCTCATAGAGGTCCACGGGAGATTCCGAAAGGGGGCCGCCGAGAGTGGAGGGCCGTGCCGGTTCCGACCCCTCCTGCACCCGCCAGCCGGCCCGGCAGAGGACCCAGCCCCGATGAAAGCGCCCGTGCTAGCGTGTGGCTCGTGGCACGCACGCTCGCGATCATCGGGCTCGTCCTGCTGATCCTGCTCCTCGTCGTCCCGCTCGGGATCGCGATGGCGATGAGCCGTTGCCCGGACTGCGCGATGCCGGGCGCTCAGCACATCATGCAGGCCTGCTTCGGGCTCGCGCTCACCCTTTCTCTTTTGCTTCTGTTCCCGACCACTCGGCTCACGCCGGTCTCGAAGCGGGTCCCGCTCCTTCTCCTCCTCGACCCACTCGAACGACCACCTCGCGCTGCTTAGGTTCGGCGATCGCCCCGAGGACATCGCGGCGTCTTCGCGCTTCGCCTGTGAGGAGGAGGTCACTCGTGGCATCCGTGCTCTCTGGTCTTGATCCCAGCTCGCTGAGGAGCGGGGACGCATCCGACTCGCCATGACGCTTCGACGGAGCCGGGCGGTCGGCGTGTGGTTCGGAGTTCTCGCCATCGCCGCGGTCGTGGCATCACTCGCCGTCGTCGAGCTGCGCGAACGGGGCAGCTCGTCGATCGGTGGGTTCACCGTCGCGAACTACAAGGCCAGGGCGGAGGTCGAGAACACGCCCGCCCCGGACTTCGAGTTGCCCTCGCTCGAGGGCGGCGCGCCAATCGCGCTCTCCTCGCTCCACGGCCAGGTGGTCGTACTGAACTTCTGGGCGTCGTGGTGCGCGCCATGCCGCTTCGAGGCGCCAGGCCTCCGGCGGGTCTCGGAGCGGTACCGCGATCGGGGCGTGCGGTTCCTCGGCGTGGACTATCGAGACGACGACGCGGCCGGGCGGGCGTTCGTGGACGAGTTCCGCCTGAGGTACCCGAGCGTTACTGACCCCTCGGGGTCACTCGCGTACGACTATGAGCTGATCGGCTTCCCCACGACGTTCATCATCGATCCCGCCGGAACGATCCGGTACCGCTTCGTTGGCTACCTGGACGAAGATGTCTTGGAGAAAGCCCTGAGCGACGTCTTGTCGAGGGCTCCGTCGTGAGCGTCCTTGGCCCGTTCGCCCTCGCCTTCGTCGCCGGGCTCATCTCCTTCACCTCGCCGTGCTGCCTCCCGCTGATGCCCGGCTACGTGTCCTACGTGAGCGGGGTCGTGAGCGGGGTCGCGAGCGGCTCCCCGGCCGGCAACACGGGGACGGTGGTGATCCGGAGCAGGACGATGCTCGCGGCGGGCCTGTTCGTGGCCGGCTTCGCCGTGACGTTCACGTTGATGGGCGCCGCGGCGTCCGAGCTGGGGGCAGTGATCCTTCGGAACCGGCTCGTCCTCGGCAGGGTCGCCGGCGTGTTCGTGATCGCGCTGGGCCTGGCGACGACCGGCCTGCTGCGGGTGCCGTTCCTGTACCGGGAGCGGCGATTTGATCTGTCGCGGATCCGGCCGGGCCCGGCCGGCGCCCTCCCCTTGGGGATGGCCTTCGCCATCGGATGGACGCCGTGCATCGGACCGGTCCTCGCCGGGATCCTGACCGCCGCCGCGACCGTAGGAGGGGCGTGGCGGGGAGCGGCCCTGTTGTTCGTGTACTCCCTCGGTCTGGGCGTCCCGTTCCTCCTCCTCGCGCTCGGCGTCGCCAAGACGGGACGACTGTTTGGGTGGCTCCGGCACCTCGGTCGAGCGATCGAGGTGCTCGGCGGCTCGGTCCTGGTTCTGATGGGCGTGCTGATGATCACCGGACGGTGGGTCCAGCTGTTCGCTCCCCTCCTCCGGCTCTTCTCCCGAAGCGGATGGCCGCCCGTATGAACGGCGAGGAGGACCGATCGCCGACATGGCTCCTGGGCAGAGCGGCCATCGCATGACCAATCGCCTCCTGGCGGCGACCGTGGTGGCTGCGATCGCGGTCGTGGCCCTCCCGGCCCCGGCGCTCGCGCATGCCGGGTTCGTGTCGTCCACACCGGAGCCCGG
>WNGB01034565.1_pt1 | contig 11180 bp, 14 predicted proteins | sample 5400681 | NCBI WGS metagenome assembly WNGB01 (sample SAMN13153367, study PRJNA577476) | soil metagenome | isolation source: 115 cm soil or saprolite under grassland replicate 2 | place: USA:California | collected 2016-06-15 | reverse complement strand
GACGACCTTTCGGTCACCTTCCACGCGGATCTGCTTCACATGCGCGTAGGTCTCGATCTTGAGACCAAATTTGCGTGCATGATCCGCCATCTTCTGGGCCAGCTCGTGCCCGGTCACGGACTCGAACCCCGGGTAGTCCTCGATGAGGTCGGTGTTGAGGATCTCGCCGCCGGTGTCCTTGCCCTCGAGCAGTACCGCGCTCATGTTCGCGCGCGCGGCGTAGAGTCCGGCGGTCAGCCCGGCGGGGCCACCGCCGATGATGATGAGGTCGTAGTCGGCCAAGAAGAGTCCTTTCTGGAAAGAGCTTCCACAGACTAGAACAGCGGAGCATTCCATCGGCATTCCTTCGACAGAGCGCTGGCTTGCCCTCGGTGACTCGTTCACGATCGGAACGGGCACGACGCCGGACCGCTCGTTCCCGGCGGTCCTGACACGTCTGTGGGCGGACCGTGGGCGCGTCGTCAGTCTGAAAAACCCGGCGGTGAACGGTTACCGGACCGACGACCTCATCACGGAAGAGCTTCCGCTCGTCGCGCCATTCCGGCCGACGCTCGTGACGGTCCTCATCGGCGCGAACGACATCGTCGCGGGATCATCTGACGACCGCTACCGCGAGCGGCTGCGCCTGATCCATGAACGGGTGCGCGCGGACGGGCCGGACGCCGCCGTGTACGCATTGCCGCAGCCCGACTGGTCGCTATCGCGGGCAGGCGCGTCGTTCGGTTTGCCCGCGACCATCGCCGCGCGCATCGAGGGCTTCAACGCCATCGCGCGTGAGGAAGCGGAGCACGCTGGCGCACGATATGTGGACATCTTCCCGCTCATGCGCGAGCAGATGCGCCGCGCGATGTTCGCGCCCGACGGGCTGCATCCGTCCGCGGCCGCCTACGCCGAGTGGGCGGCGGCGGTGCGCGACCGGCTGGCGCCTAAGCCGGCTTCGTGACCATGAGGAAGACGATGATGACCACGATGATCCCGAGGACGATCCCGACGGTGCGTCCGCGCGCGGTGAGACGCTGGTATTCCTCGCTGCCGGGTCCCTCGCTCTCCAGCACGCGGATCTGATCGCGAAGCGTCGGCGTGTAGACGCCGAGGCCGACGAACACCAGCACGAGCCACAGACCGATGGCCAATGCGATCCACAGCCGGCTGAAGGGGATCCCCGCACTGAAGGCCATGAACAGGCCGGTGATCAGCAAAAGGACGTACGCGGGATTCGCGAACCGGTCGTCAAGGAACTTGATCGTGCGCAGGACGTGGCTCTGCGTCGCCTGTGGCGCCTTCGCGGCACGCGCGAGCCAGATCCCGTACGAGGCATTGAAGCCGACCGCGACGATCGCGAGCAGCACGTGGATGAACTTCATGAACTGGAAATCCATCGCTTATACCTCCTTAAGTCCGCGCGGTGATCGGGATGGCGGCGCCGTTCACGCCACTGGCTTCACGCGATGAGAGGAACAGGATGACGTTCGCCACCTCCTCCGGCGACGGCCAGAGCTTGGGATCGGCCTTCGGCATCTGCGCACGGTTGACGGGGTGATCGATCGTCGTCGGCAGCACGGCATTCACGGTGATCCCCTCGCCCTTCACCTCGGCGGCGAGAGACTCCGTCCAGCGGACCAGCGCGCTCTTCGACATCGCGTACGCGGCGCTGTTGCGCCCGCCCTTGAGTGCACCGAGGGCCGACACACTTACGACGCGTCCATAGCCGCGCGCGCGCATCGGGCGGAGACAGGCGGCGCCCGCCGTGACCGCGGTCAGCACGTTGCTGTCCCACAGCTCACGCATGAGACGGGGGTCGAGCGCCGGTCCGCCCTTGAACGTGCCGGCGAGATTGTTGAGGATGTCGATCCGTCCCCAGGCGCGAAGAACGCGCTCCACGAGCGCATCCATCGCCGTCGCGTCGGCCGGATCCGCCTCGATCACGAGCAGTCGCGGATCGGCGTCGTCGCCGACGACGTCGCCCAGCGTGCTCCGGAGTGCCGCGCCCTTCGCCGCGTCGCGCACGACCGCGGCGACGTGCGTACCACGCGTGAGATACGCGCGCAGGACCGCCGCTCCAAGATTGCCGGTCGCGCCGGTGATGACCGCTGCGTGAGACGAAAGACCCTCCACGCGCCCGTAGTATGGGCACGATGTCGGTGCTCGAGCGCATCAACGATCCGCGCGACATTCGCGCACTGAGTAAGGATGAGCTGCTGCAGCTCTGCCGCGAGATCCGCGAGTACACGGTCGAAATGGTCCAGCGAACCGGCGGCCACATCTCGTCGAGCCTCGGTACCGTCGAGCTCACGGTGGCGCTCCACCGCGTCTTCGAGTCGCCACGCGACAAGCTCGTCTGGGACACCGGCCATCAGGCCTACGTGCATAAGATGCTCACCGGGCGTCGCGCTCGCTTCGACACCCTGCGACAGCTCGGCGGCATCTCCGGTTTCCTGGTGCGAACGGAGTCCGAGCACGATCAATTCGGCGCCGGCCACGCCGGGACCTCGATCTCGGCCGCGCACGGCATGGCGCTCGCGCGCGATATCAAAGGCGAGGACTGGAGCGTCGTCGCCGTCATCGGCGACGGTGCGCTGACCGCAGGCCTCGCGTTCGAGGGTCTCAACAACATCGGCCACGATCACCGCCGGGTGGTCGTCGTGCTCAACGACAACGGCATGAGCATCGCCCCGAACGTCGGCGCGGTGTCGCGGATGCTCGAGGCCGTGCGCACCGCGAGCCCCTACCGCGGAGCGAAGCACGTCGTGCGGCAGGTGCTCGACCACATGCCGGCCGGCGAGCTCGCGGAGGAGGCGCGGCGACGCATCTTCAACAGCCTCAAGGCGCTGCTGATCCCGAACCTGCTGTTCGAACAGCTCGGCTTCACGTATTTCGGTCCGGTGGACGGCCACGATCTGTTCGCCGTCGAGAGCATCCTTATGAAGGCGCGCGACTTCCGCGACGGACCGGTGTTCGTGCACGTGCACACACAGAAGGGACACGGCTACGGCCCGGCCGAACCGCAGTACACGACCGTCTTCGCTGACACCGTGCGCAAGATCCTGAGGACCGACCAGAGCGCCGTCGCGATCACCGCCGCGATGCCCGGTGGCACCGGCCTGCTTCCCCTCTTCAGCGAATTCCCCCAGCGCCTGATCGACGTCGGGATCTGCGAGCAGCACGCGGTCACGATGGCCGGTGGCCTCGCGACGCAGGGCATCGTCCCGATCGTCGCGATCTACTCGACGTTCCTGCAGCGGGGATTCGATCAGGTGCTCCACGACGTCGCGGTGCAGGATCTCTCGGTGGTCTTCGCGATGGACCGCGCCGGCATCGTTGGCGACGACGGCCGCACGCATCAGGGCCTGTACGACATCGCCTATCTGCGGCCTCTGCCGGGCTTCACGCTCATGGCGCCGAAGGACGAGGCCGAGCTGCGCGACATGCTGTGGACCGCCCATCGTCACGCCACCGCGCAACGCGGGCCGATCGGCGTCCGCTTTCCCCGTGGCACCGGTTTCGGCGTGGCGCTCGCGAAAGCGCCGACCGAGATCCCGATCGGCGTCTCGGAGACGCTGCGCGAAGGCGATGACATCGTCATCCTCGCGTACGGGCAGCCGGTGAACGCGGCGCTCGAGGCGGCGGAGACGCTCGCGCGCGAAGGGTTGCAGGCGACCGTCGTGAATGCGCGCTTCGCCAAGCCGCTCGACGCGGAGCGCGTTCTCGCGCTCGCCGCGCGAACGCCGCGGTTCGTCACCGTCGAAGAGCACGTCGTCGCCGGTGGCTTCGGATCCGCGGTCGCCGAGCTCCTGCACGAGCGTGGCGCCCGCGTCGAGACCCTGATGCTGGGCATCCCCGACGAGCACGTCGACCACGGCGCGCAGAAGCTCTGGCGCCGCCACTACGGACTGGACGCTGAGGGCATCGCGGCCGCGGTGCGTGGACGCTGGCCGCAGCTCGTGCGATCGCACGAGCCGACGCGGAGCGCGGGTTAGGCGGCGACCACGCTCTTCACGCCACCCATGAGACGGTCCGCATGCGCGATGAGATCGTCGACATCGAACGGCTTCGCGAGGACCTCGTGCACGCCGGTCGCCCTGCTCGCGGTCTCGGCGCGCTCGGGTAGCCCGGTGAGGAAGAGGACCGGCAGACCCTGCAGCCGCGGGTCGCTACGCAGCAGGTCGAAGACATCGAGCCCATTCAACCCCGGGAGAGCGACATCGAGGATCAGCAGATCCGGGCGACGCGCAGCGACCGAGTCCATCACCAAAGCGCCGTTCGCGACGATATCGAGCTCGACGTCGAGGCGCTCGGTCAGGGCCTGGCGCAGCGCGTCCGCGATATCCGGCTCGTCCTCTGCGACGAGGACGCGTCTCACAAGACGAGCAGTGCCATGATGCGAAGGAAGAGGCGCTCGCTGACGCAAACTTTACAGGTGCACATGCGGGTGGTTCTATGCACCCGGCATGCCACCTGGCATGACCGCTGCTCTGGCGACCGGGCGTGAGGAACGGAGGCTTTCCGGGCGCGGTCGCATCAGTGCTGCGTTGGCTCGGACGACGGATCGGCGCGCTCGCGCGGTGGAGCTTCGAGTCATCCGAAGACGATCTGCCGCCCCCGCCACCACCACAGCCCGGGCCGCCACATGGGCCGATCCCGGCGATCGATCTGCGGCGGGATCCGCATCGCGGCGAGGTGCCGCGAAGCGCAGGACCTCCGCCTAGTTAGGGCCGGCGCGCCGGCGGCGACGTGCGCGGCGCGCTGGTGCGCTCGTTGCCGCGCGGCGAGACGTCGTCGTTGAACGGCACTCCTTGGTTCTCGCGCTTCCCCTTCTTGTCATTCGGCGTGTCCCCGATCCACAGCATCCTTGGCCCTGTCGGAGAGGCGGTCCCTCAGCTGCTCGAGCACCATCTCGTGCTTCTCGCGCGCGGCGTCGGCGACGTCCTGGGCGAGATCGCTCTTGTCTTCGTCCGGGGCCGCGTGCTGCAGCGCGTCGACGGCTGCGCGGAAACGGGTCACGGCTTGGGCGTATTCGTCCGACGCCGTCGGCGCTTTGTCGTCCCGACCGGCGACCTGCTCCAGCTCGCTGAGACGCTGGTCCGCGATCTGCGCCAGCACGCGCACGCGCTCGACGTCGTCGAACGTCAGCGCGACGCGAACTTCTTCGATCGCGCGCTTCAGACCGAAGGTCGCATCGCCCGGGAGGCTATTCGCCGCGGCGGACCCCGCGCCTACGATCAGCACCAGCGCGGCGAGACCGGCGGCGAACGCGGGTCGCAGCCATGACGTCCATGCGGTGTCACGACGCTTCGGCACGAGCGTGACGGCGGCCTGTTGCATGAGGCGCGCGCGCAGCTCGCGACGGAACTCGTCGCGGAGGTGCGGCTCGGGGAGCCTGCGCTGGCTCAACCCAGTGCCTCGCGTGACGGGATCAGCTGTCGCAGCGCGCCAAGCGCACGGAACTGGATCCCGCGCACAGTGCCCTCGCGCTTTCCGATCAGTTTTGCGATCTCGTCGGTCGAGTAGCCCTCGAGGAAGCGCAGAACGATGACCTCCTGCTGCAGGGGCGTGAGCTGTCCAAGCGCCGTGCGAAGCGTGTCCTTGTCGGAGCCGGCGAGGAGGGCGAGGTCGGGATCGATCGCGTTATGCACCTCGGGGTGCAGGAGCGCGTCCTCGAAGGAGACCTGGCGGCCGCCGCGGCGGACATGGTCGATGACGGCATTGCGCGCGATCCGATAGAGCCAGGCGAGGAACGCCTGACGCGGCTCATACCGGGGGATCGCTCGCAGAGCCTTCATGAACACATCACTGGTGAGGTCTTCCGCCTCGGCGTCGTCCCGCACTCGGTAGTAGACATAGCGGTAGACGGCGCTGACATGCCGGTCGTAGAGCGTTCCGAACGCTGCCGGGTCACCCTGTGAAGCTCGTACGGCCAGTGCGGCATCCTCGTCCTTTCCACCAGACGTAACGGTCTCCGGGAGGGGGTCGTTAGGAGCCATCTGTCACTTCAACGAAGCCAGATAGGCAACCAGCGCGGCCAGATCCACGGGTGAAAGGTCCCTGGCGAGGCCCCTGGGCATGGAATCCGGGTACCCCGGTACTACGTAGGCCCCCGGATCGGTGATCGACTGGAGGATGTAGTCCTCGGCGCTCATGCCCGGAACGCGCTTTCGGCTCACCAGGCCGATCTCGTTCAGGGGCGGCCCGACCGGGCGGAACAGGTTGAAGAGGCTCCCCTCGTGACAGCTGGCGCAGCCCACGGCGCGGTACACCTGCCGGCCGCGTGCTATCGGGTCGGTCGCAGCGGGCTCGGGCGCACAGGCGATCGCAAGAACGACGATGGCAACGCTGCAGAGGCATAGGAGCCGCCCCATCATGCGGCGCGTGCCACGCGAAAGGTCACTCCCCGAGAACGCATCGCTCAACGATGTCACGGTCGTCCTCGACGACCGCACCATCCTTCGAGGGATCTCGCTCGAGCTCGCACCGGGGCTCACGCTCCTGCGCGGGCCGAACGGCGCGGGCAAGACCACGCTGCTGCGTGCCCTCGCCGGCCTTGCGCCGCTCGCACGCGGCCGCCGGAGCGTTCCGGGCGGTCCACCGCTCTACATCGGCCATCGCCCGATGCTGCTGCGCGGCCTCACCGCGCGCGAGAACCTCGCGTTCCTCGCCGCGTTCCGCGGCCACCTCGCGAGCGACATCCAGGGCGCCCTGCGCAAGTGGGGTCTCGGTGGCGAGATGGATCGCCCGGTCGAGCGGCTCTCCGCGGGACAGCGACGGCGCGCGTCGCTCGCGCGGATCGAGATCGAGCAGGTCCCGCTCGTCCTCCTCGACGAGCCCTTCGCGGATCTCGACTCCGACGCGCTGGTCCGTCTGCGTGCCGCGATCAACACCGCGCTCGTCCGAGGTCAGGCGGTGCTCATGGCGACGCACATGCATCACGAGCTCGACCAGGACGCGACGCACCGCTACGTCCTCGACGACGGCGCGCTGCGCGAGGTATGAGCTGAACGCTCTCGATCGCGCGCTGCTCGTCGCCGCTCGCGAGCTCGCCGCCGAACGTCGCCACCCGGACGGCCTCGTCGCGGCGCTGACGTTCACGGGTCTGCTGGTGCTCATGGAGAGCCTCGCGCTCGGCCCCGGACAGGCGCGTCAGCCCGGGGTCGCGAGCGCGCTGTTCTGGATCGCGATCCTCTTCGCCGCGACGCTGGTCGCATCGCGGTCGTTCGACCGAGAGCTCGAGGATGACGCGATCGACGCCGTCCTCGTGCTCGAGGGCGGTCGTGAGGCCCTGTACGCGGGGAAGCTCGTCGCGATCGCGATCGTGCTGGCGATCGTCGCGCTCGCGGCGGCGGTCCTCTCGCTCGTTCTCCTCGATCTCGACGTCGCGCTCGGGGGACACCTCGTGCTGATCGGCGCGCTCGGCATCCTGGCCTTGCCGCCCGTCATCGTCCTCGCGACGCTCCTCGCGCTGCGTGTGCGCGCGCGCGTCGCGCTCGTGCCGATCCTCTCGTTCCCGATCCTCATCCCGCAGCTGGTCGCATGCACGCAGGGTGCGGCGGCGGCCCTCACCGGCGATGCCTCGGCCGCACTCGGATGGGCCGGCATCCTCGCGGCCTTCACGCTCGTGTACGGGGTGCTCGGCCTTACCATCGTTCCTGCGGCCATCGAATGATCGAAACGACTGCGGCGCCCTTCCCCACCATCCGCGTCCGGCCCTGGCTGGGTCGGCTCGCTCTCGCTAGCTCGCTGATCGCGACGTTCATGGCGCTCGTCTGGGCGCCCACCGATGCTGTCCAGGGCGACGTGTACCGGATCATCTACGTGCACGTCCCGCTCGCATGGCTCGCCTACCTCGCGTTCTTCATCGTTTTCCTCGCGAGCCTCGGCTGGCTCTGGACCAAGCGCCCGTGGTTCGACGCGCTCGCGGTCGCATCAGCGGAGGTAGGCGTTCTCTTCACCGGCATGTTCATCGTCGCGGGTTCCATCTGGGCGAAGCCGACCTGGGGCGTGTGGTGGACGTGGGATCCGCGCCTGGTGACGACGGCGGTGATGTTCATGATGTACGTCGGCTACCTGTTGCTGCGATCGCTCTCGACCGATTTCTCGCGGCGCGCGACGCGCGCGGCGGTGCTCGGCGTGATCGCGGTCATCGACATCCCGATCGTGCACCTGTCGGTGCTCTGGATGAACTCGCTGCACCAGCTGCCCACCGTGCTTCGCGCCGGCGGAAGCCCGGCGCTCGACGCGGCGATGGGCATGACGCTCGGGATCAGCGTCGTCGCGTTCACCCTCGTGTACTTCGCGTTCCTCACCGAGCGCATGTCGATCGAGCTCGACCGCCAGCGTCGGATGCTCGAGGCGCGCGGTTGATCGACAACCTCGGCTTCATCGTCGCCGGGTACGCCCTGGTGTGGGGCGGCATCGCCGTGTACCTCATCTCGCTGCGCCGGCGCCGTGGCAGTTGAGCGCATGGGAGCGCGCCGCGTCCTGCTGATCGCGGTGCTCGCCGCCGCGGTGCTCATCGGCTTCGTCGCGGTGCAGAACCTCTCGCCTAACCTCCTTTACTACCTCACGCCGACCGAGGCGCGCGAGCGGAACGTCGCGGCCGGAACGGCCGTTCGGCTCGGCGGCCAGGTGGAGACCGGCAGCCTCCGCTACGACCCCCAGACTCGCGACCTGCGTTTCGTGCTCACCGACGGCACGACGCGCGTCAGCGTCATCGGCACCGGCGCGCCGCCTTCGCTGCTGCGGGAAGGCGCGGGCGCCGTGGTCGAAGGGACGTTCGCGTCGGACGGCACCTTCCGCGCGACGCAGGTCATCGCGAAGCACGACGAGCAGTACGCGCCGCCGTCCCCGGGCGCGACGCCGAGCCATCAAACGCCATAGATGCTGCGCATATACAGCCATCACTCGTCGGCCCGTGACCGCAAGCGGTCACGGCTCCGCCTCGCTCGGCTGTGAACCTCACCTTCGCCGACCTCGGCACCGGTGCGCTGCGCGCCGCCCTGCCGCTCGCGATCTGGGGGGTCGGCGCTGCGGCCTACGCCGCCGCGAAGCGCGACGGCCGCGCGCTCGCGAGCGCGCGCTGGTCGGCGCTCATCACGTTCCTCCTCATCGCGAGCGCCGCGCTGGCGATGGTCGGCGCGCTCGTCACGCATGACTTCTCCATCGCGTACGTCGCGCGGAACAACGCGCTCGAGACACCGCTCTTCTTCACCGTCATCTCGCTGTGGGCCGCGCTCGAGGGCTCGATCCTGCTCTGGACGGCGATCCTCGCGGGCGCCACCGCGTACGTCGCGTGGCGCGGCACGCCGGCGCTCCCGCGCCTCGCGACGACCGCGCTCGCGCTCCTGTTCGCGATGGTCGCGTTCTTTCTGCTGCTCGTGACGACGCCCGCGGCCGACCCGTTCGTGCGGAGCGAGATCGTGCCGCTCAACGGGAACGGCCCGAACCCGCTGCTGCAGAACCATCCGCTCATGGCGCTGCACCCGCCGCTCCTGTATCTCGGCTACGTCCTGTTCTCGGTGCCCTTCGCGTACGCGATCGCCTCGCTGATCCTCGGCGAGGGCGGCGACCGCTGGCTCGTCGCGACGCGGCGCTTCGCGCTCGTGTCGTGGGCTCTCCTCGGCGTCGGCATCGTCGCGGGCGCGTGGTGGTCGTACGCCGTGCTCGGCTGGGGCGGGTACTGGGCCTGGGATCCGGTGGAGAACGCCGCGATCATGCCCTGGCTCGTCGCCACCGCCTACCTCCACTCGGTGATGGTCGAGGAGAAGCGGCGACTCCTGCGCAGCTGGAACCTGTCGCTCGTCATCGCGACCTTCGCGCTCACGATCCTCGGCACGTTCCTCACGCGCAGCGGCGTCGTGAACTCGGTCCACGCGTTCAGCCTGTCCGCGATCGGGCCGCTGCTGCTCGGATATCTCGTCACGATCGTCGTGCTGTCCGTCGGCCTGCTGCTGTGGCGCATGCCGACGCTGCGCGATTCCGGCGCGGTGGGCGCGCCGCTCTCGCGCGAGGCGATCTTCCTGTTCCAGAACGTCGTCTTCGTCGCCGCGACGCTCACCGTGCTGCTCGGTACGCTTTACCCGCTCATCGCCGAGGCGATCAGCGGCGATCAGCTCTCAATCGGGCGCCCGTACTTCGATCGCGTCGAGGTGCCGCTCGCGCTCGCGCTGCTGTTCCTCATGGGCATCGGGCCTCAGCTGCCGTGGCACGGCGCGTCACGCGCGACACTCGAGCGTCAGTTCACCGCGCCGATCGTCGCCGCTGCCGGCGGCGCGCTCCTCGCGGTCGCGACGGGTCTCGGAGGCGCCTTCGCCGTGCTCACATACGCGCTGGCCGCGTTCGTCGCCGCGACCGTGGTGCAGGAATTCGCGCGCGGTGTCCGTGCGCGGCGCACGCTGCACGGCGAGCGCGCCGGCGCCGCCTTCGCGAACCTGCTCCGACGGAACGGCCGACGCTACGGCGGATACGTCGTGCATCTCGGCATCGTGCTCGTCGCGGTCGCGGTCGCGACGAGCCAATCGACATCACGAGGAACGGCGCCGACGAGCAGCTGCGGCCTTCGCTGGTGTTCTTCCCCAACGCGACGCAGGCCGTCGGATCGCCCGGCATCTCCGCTGGACTCCGCGATGACGTGTACACGATCCTCGCCGCGTACGACACGACCGCGAACTCGTGGGCGACGATCCGCGTCCTTGTCATCCCTCTGGTCTCATGGCTGTGGCTCGGCGGCGCGGTCGTTGGGCTCGGCGCGGTGATCGCCGCGCTGCCGCAGCCCAAGCGCCGTGAAGTGACGCGTCCTCTGGTCGAGGCCCCTGCGACGGTCGGCGACTGATGCCCCGCTGGCTGCGGTACTCGATCGTGCTCGGGATCGCCGCGCTCGTCGTCGTGCTGATGCTCTCGTTCCGCCGCGACCCGCACGACATCCGCACCGGCACGATTAACAAGCCCGCCCCGACATTCTCACTCGATCGCCTGGAGGGGACGAGCAAGGTCACGCTCGCGGACTACGCCGGGCAAGTCGTGGTGCTCAACTTCTTCGCGTCGTGGTGCATCCCGTGCAAGGAGGAGAACCCCGCGCTCGTGCGCATCTGGGAGCGTTACCGGACCAGCGATGTCGTGGTCATCGGCATCCTCTACCAGGATTCGCTCGACAGCGGCCGCCGCTACGTGCGCGACAACGGGGTGACTTG
>WNGB01015585.1_pt1 | contig 11181 bp, 11 predicted proteins | sample 5400681 | NCBI WGS metagenome assembly WNGB01 (sample SAMN13153367, study PRJNA577476) | soil metagenome | isolation source: 115 cm soil or saprolite under grassland replicate 2 | place: USA:California | collected 2016-06-15 | reverse complement strand
CCTTTGGAGCAACGGCGACCTCGACGCCTACTGGCGCTTCCACCGCGCCCAAGAACACCGACGCATCCACCAAGCCCGCTACCAGCACCCACCCGCCCGTGCAGCCTGATCAGCCGGTCCCTGAGATGGAGCCACACCCTTCGCTCAAAGAACGCCTGGTTCCACTCCCGCCGGAGCGCCGGGCTGGCTTGCTCGTAGGCGGTGGCGCAGTCCCGGACGAGGTCGAGGGCTTCGTTCAAGGTCTGCTCAACGTCAGCACTCGCCGCTTCCAACCCGGCCAGGTCGTGCCGCGCGCGGACCAGTTGGCGGGTCAGCTCGTTCTGCTTCTCCCGGCCGATGTCGTCCGGGATACTGCCGCTCGCCACCTTCTCGGCCCACACCCGGCGCCTGTTCTCGACCTGCTGGATGCGCGTCTGGACCTGCTGCATGCGCCGGCTGGCCTGCTCCTGCTCCTCGCGCAGTTCGGCCAGGAGCCCGGCACGGACCTGCTCAATGGTCTTCTCGCCCAGCCGCACGTGACTGCGCCAGTAGCGCAACACCACGGCTTCGAGGTCCTCCGGGCTCATGTACGGCAGCGTGCAGATGGTCCGCCTGGTCTTGCGCCCCAGGCAGTAGAAGTACATGTACAGGCCGCCGTTGCCACGCGAGCGGGAGACCGACAAGCGCGAGTGGCAGCGCCCGCAGAACAACGTGCCCTTGAGGTAGTGGTCAAAGCGGCGGTAGCGCTCGCCGGACTGCTTGTGGGCGCGGAGCACCTGCTGCACCCGGTCGAAGGTCTCAGGCGTGACGAGGGCCGGATGCCGCCCCGGATACTCCTGCCCGCGGTAGCTCACGATGCCCAAGTAGTAGGGATCGCACAGCATCTTATGGACCATGGATTGCCGCAGCGGCCGTTCGGGCCGGTTGCCGGTGGCACGGTTCGTGAGGCCCCGCTCGGTCAGTTCCTCAAGCAGGTCGTTCACTGACCATTCACCGGTGGCATACGTCTCGAATGCCCAGGCCACCAGCGGCGCGCGCTCCGGATCAAGGGCGATGGTCCGGACCTCGCGCCCGTCGACCGTGCTGCGCACGTTGAGGTACCCGATGGGCGCTAGGTGTGGCGTACCGCCGGACTTGGCCTTCTGCGTCGAGCCCTTGAGGATCTCAGTGGCCAGGTTCTGCGAGTAGAACTCGGCGATGGCCGCCATGATGCCGTGCAGCAGCTTGCCCGATGGCGTGCCGTCGATGTTCTCGGTCACCGACACCAGCTGCACCCCGGCGGCCCGCAGGGCCAGCCCGATTGTGACGTCGTCCACGCGATTACGTGCCAGCCGGTCGACCTTGTGAACGATCACATAGTCGATGTCGCCGGCCTTCAGCCGTTCGAGCATGCGCCCAAGCGCCGGGCGGTCAGCCGTCTTGGCCGACTCGCCGAGGTCGACGTACTCCTCAGCGACCATCGCGTCGAGCGTCGCCGCCTTGCGGCGGCAGGCTTCACGCTGGGCCGGGATCGAGTAGCCCTCCGGGTCGGCATCGCGCTCAGCTTGCTCGCGGGTTGATACCCGGAGGTAGATGACGGCGGTCTTCATGCGGCCAGCGCCATGGGGCTCGGGAGGAGAGGTAGGTCAGCGGCTCGCCAGTAGTGGCGCGGGGTCGGCTCGATGAGGCCGAGGTTGAGCAGTCGCAGGTGCATGGCCATCTGGGAGACGCCGAAGCGCCGGGCGATCGTGGGCAGGTGCTGGGCGCCCTCGTGGCAGTAGTGGCGCTTGATCCAGGCCTTCGGCATGAGCACGCAGGCGGCGAAGTGGTCGCAAACCCGCTCGGCCCACTCCTCGGGGCTCTGTCCTTGGACGTAGCGGTAGGCGTCAGCGATGAAGGGATGGTCGATCACGTGCTTGGCCTCGTGGAAGAGGCTGAAGCGCTGGCGGGTGAAGGGCTCGGCGCGGTTGAGGACGATCAGCCAGCGGCCCCGAGACCAGGTGGTGTAGCCGGACATTGGCAGCGGGCTGGTGCGCTCGACCGTGAAGCGCGGTAGGCCGGTGATGAGCCCTTCGGGCACAGGCGGCCCTTCTATGCCCGCGAGGGCGAGCAGTCGGATGGCTTGCAGTTCAGCGATCCTTAGCGCCTCGGACTGCGTGAGCGGTCGGACGGGCATCAAGGCGCGCACTTGAGCCACCAAGCCCGGACTTCGTGGGTTGCGTGATGTGGTTGCCATATTTGATCCCTCCTCTCGGTCTCGTTGGTGTGATACAAGATTTCGTCTATTCTTTGTCGCGTTCGCGTCGCCAGACGAAGTAGTCCTCGATCTCACCTGCCAGCTCGGGCGAGGCGTCGTACTTGGTACGCAGGTACACCCCGAGGCTGGGCAGTCCGTGCGGCGTGAAGTAGCCGGCTAGGGCGAAGTAGTCCTCAACGTCGGTGCCCAGGGCTGCCGCCAGGCGCTGCAAGTTCTTGGGGTTGGGCGCCTCGATGCGGCCTTGCTCAATCCGGGAGATCGTGCCCTTGTCCAGGCCGGTCGCGGTGGCGAGCTGCTCAAGCGACAGGCCGGCCTGGTGCCGGTGATGCTGCAAGAGCCGGCCAAGCTGTTTGGCGTTTGGTGTTTCGGGTGCGGCAGACACTGCAATGTTCTCCTTTTCTGGTTTCTATTTTGCGCCCATTCTTGCATGAATTCAAGGCTTACCCCTATGGCCAATCTCCCAAATGTGTTCGGTATTTATTCGATCCCACCTTCAACTTCTGCCAGTTGCTGTCTGGCTCAAGGCATGGGCTTGCTGTTGGGTGGTCGGAGGGTTGCACAAAGGCAACCCTCCGACCGGGATGGGCTACGAGCCGGACGAGCCCGTACCCCGACGGCCCTTGGACGGCGGCGGCGTGGTGGCCTGGTGGAACAACGCCTGGATGGCGTCGCGCTTGGCCGCGGCCTCCTGCTCGATCTCGGCGAGCACGGCGTTGGCCCGCTCCGACAGCTCCCCGGACTCGCGCTTGCGGGTCAGGTGCGCCTCGATGGCCTGACGGATCTCCTCGGTCACCGTGGTGCCGTCGAGCTGCGCCACCATCGCCAGTTGGGCGTGGACGTCGTCCTCGAGCCGGATGGCGAGCGTCTTCACGACCGTCGCCTCCTTCCGCCCTTGGACCTTTGCTGCTGCATGGCAGCCACCTCCTCGGTGCTGGTGCGGCCGGCGATCCCGGTGGGATCGCGTGAACGGCCGCACGACACCGGCGAGGCGTCATGCCGCCGCCTCAAGCGGTGAAGCCCGCTCGTAGTGACGTGGTGGAGCACCGCCGAGCCGGTCCCATGCCATAGCGACGTAGGCCGGGTTGAGCTCGATACCGAGCCAGTCACGGCCATGCTGGCGCGCGCCCAGGCCGACCGTGCCCGTTCCAAAGAACGGATCGAGCACGATCCCGGGACGGGTTGGCGCGCCGCAGCCGCAGGGCACCAGTTCGCCGACCTCGCGGACCGTTCGCCAGCGCTTGGGGTAGCGCAGCACGTAGCGGTCCGGCGGTGTCGGCGCGATCTCGCCGAGCCGCCGCACTGTGACTCTGCGCCGCCAGGGACGAGCGCAGGCCGTGCAGATCGCCCCGGGGCAGGTGGCCAGGAGCGGCCGCTCGACCAGGGCGGGCGGGAAGGTGGCGAAGTGGGCGCCACGGAAGCCGCGCGTGGCGATCGGCCAGACGTCGCCCGGGTTCTTGCCTAGAAGGTGTCCTGGCTGCCCGGTCGCTCGGGCCCGTGCGAGGCCTCCGCGGGTGGCAGCCAGTGGTCCGGCCCAGGTGGGTTCGTCTGGGCGTCGCCGAGCCGAGCGGGAACCCTCCGAGCGGTGCGGTTCGCGGATGGCGTCCAGGTCGAAGAAGTAACGGGGTGAGCGGACGAGGAAGTAGACGACCTCGTAGGTCAGGCTGAGCCGATCGCTCACCGAGCTGGGCATGGGGTTGGTCTTGGCCCAGACGACCTTGTTGCGCACGATCCAGCCGTCGTGCATGAGCGCCAGCAGCATCCGCTCGGGTGCGGCGAGCAGGCTCTTGGGCGACGCGCCGTAGCGCGCGTGACGCGAATAGCTGTCGCCCAGGTTGAGCCAGAGGCTGCCGGTGGGCTTGAGCACCCGTGCCAGTTCGCCGCAGACACTGCGAAGCTGCTCGACCCAGTCCTCGACCGTGTCCTCCAGCCCGATCTGCCCGACCGCGCCGTAGTCCCTGAGCTGGTAGTAGGGCGGCGAGGTGATGACGCAGTCCACGGACGCGGTGGGCAGCTGCGCCAGCCGACGGGTGGCATCACCCAGCAGGATGGTGTTGCGCGGCAGGTCCGTCATGGCGCACCTCCCGCGAGCACCCGGGAGGCGTCGGCCGCGGGCACGACCCGGAACAGCCTGCGGTCGTCCTCGGGAAGCTTCGCCAAGACGCGGTCGAGGGCGGCACGCCGTTGCTCGTCGGGGACGACGAACAGCACCAGGGGGAACACGCCGCTCCTGGCCTGCTCGCGACCACTGCGCCAGTACGCCCGGTAGGCCCGCGCCTTGCGGGTGATGACCGCCGGCGACTCGGTGCCGCAGTCGACCTCGACGAACCAGCGGTCTTCCCACTCGCCCTGAGCGGTAACCACGAAGGCGTCCGGCTTGAGCAGCACCCGGCCGCCGTGCGCGCCGACGTAGGGCCGCCAACAGTCCGGCTCGGCCTCGAAGCACACCAGCTCGGTCCGGCCGTCGCGCTCTGCCGTGACCAGCACGACATACAGCGCCGTGATCGCCAAACGGTGGCCCACGAATGCTCGCGAGGGCGTCCAAGGCCGGCGCGGTTGTCGGCCGCCCGCTGGCCCAGTGCTGGCGAGGAGGCGCTGCCCGGCCGCGCCCAGTCCCCAAATCACCCCAGCCGATCCCGCGCGGACCCCGCCGACCCGTCGCGCCAGGCGGCTCACCGCTCCGTAGCGCTCCAGCTTGGCAAGCGTGCGCCGGGCGCTACGGGCGTTAGCTGCAGCGCCTGCATCGGTGAAGTGCAAACGCTCCAGCTGTCGGGTCGTTGCCAGTCGGACCCGCGCCAGCGTGCCCAGGACCTGCCGGTCGCGTTCGGTCAGCCGCTCGCCAGGAGGGCGAGCTGCCGTGCGGTGGAGCGTGGGGTGACCGTCATGACAGACCCCCATGACGGCAGACAGTCGTTGCACCAACCGACAGCAAGACCGTGCCTGGCCTGCCCAGGTCGCGCGGGCAGCTCAACGCGAAGGGACCAGCGAACGGACAGCTCATGACGCCCTCCGACCCCGGCCAAGGCCGCCCCGTGCCCAGCCCGTCCCGGCCTGCCGCGCCAGGTTGGCCGCCTCGACCTCACTCCGGTCCCGGCCGTAGCGCTCGCGGCTGGCCGCCCGGACCCGCTCACTCGTACCCAATCCGTCCGGCAGCGGCTTGGTGACAAGGCTGGCGGGCGGCAGCACCGCCCCGCCCCGGCAGAGCGCCACGTAGGCCTGGTGCGCCGGCAGTTCCATGAGGTCGACCGGGACGAGCCCGCCGCCGAGCTGCCGGGCCAGCGCCGCCGCGTCGTCGGCCGCTGCCTGGAAGACGACCCGGCTTCTGGCGTTGGCGAGCACGGCCGCCTTCATCCGGGCGTCGAGCTGGCCGAGGTGCTGGTGCGCCAGCGTTAGCCCAACCCCGAAGCCACGGGCCTGGGCCAGGACCTCGCCCAGATCGGTCGGCAGGTTGACGACGTCCTGGAACTCGTCAACCGCCACGAAGGCCGGTACGCAGACAGCGCGGCGCTGGCTCGCTTGCCACAGCCTTGCCACCACCAGCGATCCGACCAGCGCCGCCGCCTCACTGCCCAGCTCGCCCTTGGCGAGCGACACGAGCAGCACCCTCCGACGGTTGAAGACGTCCTCCACCGTCCAGGTCGGTTCGGCCTGCCCGATGACGTTCCTGATCCGCCGCCGCAGCAGGAAGGCGCGCAGCTTGTTCATCACCGGCCCGATCGCCTGCGCCCGTTCGCCGTCGCTCAAGCTGTTGAACCAGGCCCAGAACGGCCCAAGCGCCACCGGGTCACTCACCTGGCCGACCAGCCGCCGCCGGAAGCCCTCGTCCACCAGCAGCGTCGGCAGCTCGCACAAGGTCATGCCCGGCTGCTGCGCCAGCGTGAGCAGGCTCGCGTGCAGCACATCGGCCGTTCGGGGTCCCCAGAACGCCGCGTATAGGCGGTGGAAGATGCCCACCACCTGGTCCACCGTCCGATCCGGCGAGATGTGCGCGCCCTCCAGCAGGTTGAGCCCCACCGGCCGCTCGTCGTCGCTCGGGTCGAGCACGATCACGTCGCCGGTGCGAGCGACCGGGATGCGGTCGAGCAGGTCAGCCACCAGGTCGCCCTTAGGGTCGATGACCACCACGCCGCGCCCGGCTTCGAGGTCGCCGGCGATGAGGTTGCCGAGCAAGGTGGATTTGCCCACGCCGGTCGGCCCGATGACGTGCAGGTGGTGCAAGCTGTCGGCCGCCGTGAGCGCAATGGGCCGCTCGTGGCCAGGCAGGCTGCTCACGCCAAGCACCCGTCCGGTAACCGGCACCTCGGGACCTGCGGCGAGCTGCTTGCTGCGCTGGATCGCGAGTCCCGCCACCGCTGGCGCCCCGACCGGCCAAGCGATGAGCACGGTCAGCTCGCGAGCATTGAGCACCGCCGGGACCTCCACCAGTGGCGTGGTGGCCTCGTTGACCCGTCGCGCCACCATCCGGCCCGGCAGCCGCCGCAGGAGGAACCGCGCACCGGGTTGCTCTACCAGCCGCACCACCGCCGTGACCTGCCGGACCAGTGCCCAAGCCCGCGCCGGTCGTGCTGCTCGTGCCGCGATCCGGCCGACCGCCAGCACCACCGGCTCGGCGTGCTTGGCCTTGCGCTCGGCCGCCGTCACCCTAACGGCGGGGCGAGATCCCAGGATCGCGTGCCAGACTGGGCCGGGGCTCGGGGGCTGGGCTGTGGTGGGGGTGGCTGGTGCTGGTGCGATCCGTGGCCCGGCCGACACCACCCACTGGACGGCTACGACCTCACCCCGGCCGAGTGAACCGAGCGCCGCCAGCACCGCCGCCGCGACCGCCTCCGACTGCTCACTGCGGAACGGCCGCTCCACCGTGCTGGCCAGCAGCTCCACTGCTGCCGAGACCTCGACAGCGGTAGGCCCCTCAACAGGGGTCACGACCATGCCGGGAATCGTCGTTCGCAGGTGCGCCAGGACCAGCTCGGCGGAGCGCTCCGGCAGCCGCAACCGATGCTCGAGGCCGTCCGTAGTGGCGACGACCTCGAACACCACGCTCGGCCGACCGGACAACGCCCCGCGCGTGGCCCCGAGCGCTGCCAGGGTGCGCACAAACGCCACCACGTCAGTGGCGGCCAGCTCGCGCGGGAAGTGCAGCCGCACGATCCGCCGATGAGCGTCCCGCTCGCGCTGGTCTCGCCAGCGCGCCACCAGGACGGCGGCGAGCAGGGCGTACCAGGCCAGCAAGGTGAGGATCAGAGGGGTCCAGCTCATGCCGCGCGGTCCTCCTGCGGCGCTGTACCCGGTTGTTCCATCTCCTGCTTGCGCCGGCGTGCCCGCACCTGGGCACGCAGCAGCTTGATCAACCGCGCCAGGTCGAGCGGTTCGCGCCTGCGAGCGGCGATGCGAATGTGGTGAGCCATACCCCCTCCTTTACGCTCATGCTTGTAGGCATTCGTGCAACAAAGATGCGCATAGAAAATACGGCCTCCGCTACATGCCTGAATCTACTTTCTATTTTGTTGCATTCATGCAACAAGTCAATAGGAAAATGCAGCCGCAGGTAATTGACTTACAGAGGCTCGTGCTTCCGGGTGACAGCGCCGAGGCCACGCAGCCCAATGAACTGCAAAGGCACGGTCATGCCTGTCACCGGAACGGGCGATCCTCTGTAAAGGCGCCTTCTAGAGACGAGGTAGGCGCCGCCGACCATGGCAAACAGCGTGACCAACAACGGGATGGCTGGCGCGATGAGCTGGGCGCACGTCCGAACGATGATGGCGCCTGCAAGCAGCACGCCCAGCCCGCGAACGACCTGCTTCATCTTGGTGCCCAGCCCCGTCGGTGGCGCCGGGCCTCCTCGTGTATCGCTCGCCGGGCGGCCCAGGCGACCACTCGTATGTACGCCGCGCTCTCGCGCTCGGCATCCAGCAGGTCCAATGCCCACAGCGCACCCACCGCAGAGAGCAGAAGGAGACGCGTCGCGATCCGCAGCTTCCGGCTGGTGCTCATCGGTAGCTCACCCGCCCGCCGCAAGCGCACGTCCGCACCCGCCGGCGGCTGCTCACCTTGGCCCCACACTCCTGGCAGCGGCCCCGGTGCTGCCAGGGCAGCAGCCGCGCCTCTGGCCGCCGGATCGTTCGACTCACTCGCTGGCCTCCTTTCGTCAAGTGACCTGGACGAGGCCAGCGGACTCCTATGATCTGCTCAGTACGAGCCACCAAAGTGGACAGTTTCTGGACAGGGGAAGCAGTGAACGAGGGTGACCGCGGCCAAGTCAGCAAGTCAGAGCGGCTCCGAAAGGAGCTGGTCAAGGTCCGCAAGGGCGCGGGCATGCGCGAGCCCGGACGGCTGAGCGCCTGCCCCACCCTCATCCAGCTCGCCGCCACCATCCGCCGACGCCGGCCCGAAGACGACACCGACCCGCTGGTCGACGCCATGGACGTCCTGATGGAAGCCGCCCAGGAACTGACCTCGGACTCCAGGCGCATCTTCACCACGATGTTCGCCATCGGCGAGGGCCGGCAGCTGCCCAGGCTGGAGGACCGCCGCGCGACCCTGGCCAAGGCCCTGGGCGTGGATACCAAGACGATCCGCCGGCGTGAGGACCGCGTCCTGGCCACCGTTGCCTACTCCATCGTGGAGCGCGAGCAGACCATCCGGCTGCGTGAAGCGCACAGCCGGCTGGAACGCCGCCAGCCGCTCGAGGCGACGCTGGCCGTCGATTGGCTGGATCGCTTCCGTCACTACTACCGCATCTGGACAGACCTCAGCGGTCTACGCAACGACTTCGCCGCCTTCGTCACCCGGCACGCTGAGCATCCCGATGACGACGCCGTAGAGGTCTACGGCCCCAGCTCGCTCCACTACTTCACGCGCTTCGTGGCACACCTGGAGCAGTTCGTCAGCCAAGAAGGTGGACTCTGGCTGTTCAGCTCGCCCGACACCGAGGTCGTCATCTCGGACGCGGTCTACGAGATCGCCTGGCACCCACCGGCCGACGACCTCGAACAGTCGTGGCTGCGTACTGAACTGCACGCCGTGCCCGAAGAGGAGAAGCACCCGTTCATCGAGCGCCTGCGCAGCCAGCGCAAGGGGCAAGCCTTCATCGCCCGGTGGAACGACTGGCTAAGGGCCTGCGCCTCCGATCCCGGCTGCGTGCCCAGCGACCCCGCCAAGCGTTGTGACGTCCATCGGGTCATCGCGCTGTGCGACCACTACCTCGAAGTCGTCGAGCGCGAGTGGAACATGATCGGCGATTGGTATCACCTGCCGCCCGAGCAGGTAGCCGGCAAGTCACTCCCGGCCGAGGCGTTGTTCAAGCAGTACGACTACCGGCTGCCTGGGCTCGACCGGTACGGGCAGAGCGGCTCTGAAGGTGGGCGAGATGCCAATTAAGACAGAAGGTCCACACCAACGAGAGCCCCTTTGGGGCCTCGTGGTTGGGTGTTGTGTATCCAGTCGCGTAGTGGAGCCACTTTCCGTCATATCCGCCCACAGTAATGATCTCCCTATTGTTGTGATGGATAGAGTGTGTGCTCACGGTCACGGTATTCCCAGTCCAGGGCCTCGGCATAATGCGGGCTTGTCTGGCTGGTGATGGTCGGGGTAATGGGCTGGGTGGATGTGAAGCAGGCACGGACCCCGGCCCCATACCTGCTGCTACCCAGCGGCTGGATGCGCCCGCGGCGCTGGCGCCCGAGCAGTGCCGTTGCCTGCTCGACGCCCTCGCCCAACTCACCGATCCCCGCCATCGACGCGGCCGACGGCACCCGCTGACCACCGTGCTGGCCGTCGCGGTGGTCGCCGTGCTGGCCGGCGCCACCTCCCTGGCCGCGATCGGCGAGTGGGCCAGCGACGCGCCCTGCGGAGTGCTGGCCACGCTCGGGGTTCGCCGTGACCTGCTGACCCGTGCCTTCAGGCCACCGGGCGAGGCGACCGTGCGCCGCGTCCTGGCCCGCATCGACGCCGACGCGCTGGACCGCGTCATCGGTGCCTGGCTGGCCAGCCAGCAGCCCCCACCAGCCAACCCGCCCCCATCGTCGACGCCCTGGCCGTGGCGGCAGGCGGTCGCGGTGGACGGCAAGACCCTGCGCGGCAGCGGCCATCACGCCACCCCGCGGGTGCACCTGCTGGCGGCCATGGACCACACCACCCGTGCGATCCTGGCCCAGACCGATGTGGATGCCACCACCAACGAGATCACCGCCTTCCAGCCGCTCCTGGAGGCCTGGACCTTGCGGGGCGGGTCATCACCGCCGACGCGTTGCACACCCAGCACGACCACGCCGACTGGCTGGTCACCCACAGGCACGCCGCCTACCTGCTGATCGTCAAGGCCAACCTGCCCACCCTGCACCGCCAGCTCGCCACCCTGCCCTGGCGCCTGGTCCCCATCGCCGACCACACCCGCGACCGCGGCCACCACCGCGTGGAGATCCGCCGCCTACAAGTCACCACGATCGCCGGCCTGGACTTCCCCCACGCCACCCAGGCGATCCGCATCACCCGACGAGTCCGGGCCCTGACCAGCCACAAGTGGCGCACCGTGACGGTGTACGCGGTCACCAACCTGTCCGCCGCCCAGGCCAGCCCCGCCCGCCTGGCCGACTGGATCCGGGGTCACTGGGCATCGAGGCGTTGCACCACGTCCGCGATGTCACCTTCGCTGATTATGCCGAGCAGGTGATTATGCCGAGTCGGAGTTGTGGATTGCTGCGGCTGGTGGTTCTCGCGGTCGCATGGTCGGCATAATCACAGCCCCTCGAGGAAGGCGAGCAGGGGGTCAGGTGGCCGGTAGCGTCCAGGTGGTGTGGCTGCTGGCGGTGCGGTGCGTGCCAGGGCGCGCTCCTTGAGGGCGAGATCGGCGTGAAGGTAGATCTGGCTGGTGGCGATGCTCTCGTGGCCGAGCCACAGCGCGATGGTGGAGATGTCGACGCCGGCCTGGCGCAGGGCCATGGCGCAGGTGTGGCGGAGCACGTGCGGGG
>WNGB01014176.1_pt1 | contig 11181 bp, 7 predicted proteins | sample 5400681 | NCBI WGS metagenome assembly WNGB01 (sample SAMN13153367, study PRJNA577476) | soil metagenome | isolation source: 115 cm soil or saprolite under grassland replicate 2 | place: USA:California | collected 2016-06-15 | reverse complement strand
CGATCGGCTCCGCGTCGATGAATATCTCTATTCCATTCGCGACGTCGAACACCGAATTCAAAAAGCCGAGGAGCAGAGCGCGCGGCTCGAAGCTCTCGTCCCCGATCGTCCGAGCGGCGCGCCGCAATCGTTCGAAGAGCACTGCAAGCTGATGTTCGATCTGCAGGCCCTCGCTTATCAGGCCGACATCACGCGGGTGATTTCATTCCTGGTGACGCAGGAGTTTACGAATCGGACCTATCCGCAGATTGGTGTGAACGATCCGCATCACGGCACTTCGCACCATCAGGAGAACCCAGAGAAGCTCGAGAAGCTCGCGAAGATCGATGTGTACCATGTGCAGCTCCTCACGTATTACCTCGAAAAGCTGCAGTCGATTCCCGATGGCGAAGGCAGCCTCCTCGATCACACGATGCTTCTGTACGGAGGCGCGCTGAGCGACGGCAACGTGCACGCGCACGTCAACCTGCCGCTCGTGGTGATCGGCGGCGGGGCCGGCAAGCTGAAAGGCGGACGGCACTTGAAATACCCGAGCGGCACGCCGATGGCAAACCTGCTCGTGAGTCTCGTGAACAAAATGGGTGTCCCGATCGAGTCGATCGGCGACAGCATCGGGCCACTGTCAGATTTTTCTGACGCATATCTCTCAGAGCTGTAGACGTGTGAACAGCGTGAGTTGCCAGTTGCCAGTTGTCAGTTCAAAGTTAAGTTTTTAGTTGCGTCTTCGCAGTTAGTTTGAAGTGATAAGAAACCATTAACTCCTGAAACGGACAACTCAACTTTGAACTGGGAACTGGCAACTGGAAACTTCTTGCGGGATGGAGGGAAGATCATCATGCGACCTCGCGTCGTGATCTCGATCGCTGTTGCGCTATTTGCGATCGTCACCCTTGGTCGCGCGGAAGGCGCTCCGGCCCGCGACGTGCTGCTGATCGAGGCCGCAAAAAGGCCGGACGCGGCGGCGGTTCGCGCGCTCCTGCAGCAACATGTCGATGTCAACGCCGCTGAAGTCGACGGAACGACCGCGCTCCACTGGGCGGCGCACCGCGACGATCTCGTCAGCGCCGGCTTGCTGATTCGCGCCGGCGCCAGGGTTGACGCAGCCAATCGATACGGCGTGACGCCGCTGGCGCTCGCGTCGGTCAACGGCAGCGCGGCGATGATCGAGCTGCTGCTGAAGGCTGGCGCGAACCCGAATCTGGCGCAGCCCGAAGGCGAGGCGCCGCTCCTGACGGCGGCGCTCACAGGCAACGTCGCTGCGGTCCGAATGCTGCTCGAACACGGCGCCGACGTAAAGGCCAAGGAGAGTCGCGGCGGCCAGGACGCACTGATGTGGGCGGCCGCCGAAGGCCACGCGAGCACCGTGCAGACTCTTCTGGAGCACGGCGCCGAGGTCGACGCTCGATCGGCCGGAAAGTACACGGCGCTGATGTTCGCGGCACGCGAGGGCGATATCGACACGATCAAGGTGCTCCTCGCGGCGGGCGCCGATGTGAACGCGACGGAATCGGCGGGCGCCAGCGCGTTGATGATGGCGATTCACAACGCGCACTACGAGCTTGCGGCGCTGCTTCTCGACAAAGGCGCGGATGTAAACGTCAGCACCAGCGGCTACACGCCGCTACACCTTGCGATTCAGATCAGGAACCCCGACTACGAGAAGTTCTACCGGCCGGTGCAAACGGGACATCTGAACAGCCTCGACTTCATCAAATTGCTGCTGACACGAGGCGCGGATCCGAACGCGCAGATGACCAAGCCGTTCATCGTCCTCGGATCGCCGCTGGACGTACCGCTGCCCGGCGCCACGCCGTTCTGGCTTGCGGCCAAGGGCGCGGATCCGGTGGTGATGCGCCTGCTGCTCGAACGCGGCGCGGATCCGCTTGTCGCGACGACAGGGAAGACGACGCCGCTCATGGCCGCGGCCGGTGTCGGCTATGAGCAGGGGAAGAGTCCCGGGTCGGAAGCCGAGGCGCTCGAAGCCGTGAAGCTCTGTGTGGAGTTGGGCGCCGACGTGAACGCCGGCAATGCCATCGGCTTTACCGCGCTGCACGGCGCCGTGATTCGCGGGGCGAATTCCATCGTGCAGTTCCTCGTCGACAAGGGCGCCAGGCTGGAGGCGAAAGACAAGCGCGGACGCACTCCGTTGACGATTGCCGAACTGGGCGCCGGCGATTCGACGCAGCGACGGCAACTCCACACCGCGGAACTCCTGCGTCAATTGATGTCGGGTTCGCGGTGACGACGGCGCGTCGACGCGCGTATCCTGCCCAACGACAATGCATGCCACGATCAGGGAGCGAGTGATGCGTCTCTCTCTCATCTCATCCGCCGTCGTCACGCTGCTCGCCGCCGCTTCGCCCGCGTTCGCGCAAACGAGCGTGTATGTCGAGGAGCTGACCTGGGTGGAGGTCCGCGACGCCATCAAAGCGGGCAAGACAACTGTAATTCTCCCAACAGGCGGGACCGAACAGAACGGACCGCACATGGTTCTCGGCAAGGAGAACATCGCGGTGCATTACGCCGCGGGAGAGATCGCGCGACGCCTCGGCAACGCTCTGGTCGCACCGACGCTGGCGTTTGTCCCCGAAGGGAATGCGGATCCGCCATCGGGAGCATTGCGCTACCCCGGTGGCATCACGCTGCCTGAAGACATGTTCATCCAGGTGCTCCTGTGGGCTGGTCGCAGCTTCAAGGTGAACGGGTTCAAGAACGTCGTGTTCATTGGCAACAGCGGGGGCAATCAGGCCGGACTGAAAGCGGCCGCGGAGCAACTCAACAAAGAATGGGCCGGTACGGACGTCCGTACGCACTTCGTCAACGACTACTACATGGCGACGACCGCGGGTGGTCCGTTCGAGAAATGGGTCATCGAACAGGGTGTGAAGAAGGAAGAGATCGGAACGCACGCCGGCGTCAGAGACACGTCCACGCTGATGGCCATCGAGGCGACGTACTTCAAGAGAGGCCAGTTGATTCGGTGGGACAAGCTGGCGAAAGGCGGCGGCTTCGAAGGCAGCGGTGTCAGCGGCAACCCGACGTTTGCCTCGGTCGAGTTCGGCAAGAAGGGGCTCGAGTTCAAAGTCAATGCTGCCGTGCAGCAGATTCGCTCGCTGACCGAGCGTAAGTAGAGGCGTTGATCCGCATGGCAGTTCACAGGCGTACTCACGAAACTGGCCCCGGCACCCAGCTGACCGAAGCGGAACGCTTCGAGATTGCGGACAACATCGATCGCCTGATGAACGCCGACATCGTCGGCCGCGGATTCGTCAGCCGGATTTATCCGGCGGCGCGCGCGCTCGCCGGACGTCCGCTGGTGCAGGACGCCGGCGATCGCCTCCTCGAGCGGCTGCAGTCCAATCGCAGGCGTGCCGTGCTGATTTGTACGGGCGCCACCACTCAGCGGCCCGGGCTTGCGGACTACATCGGCGAGATGGACGGGCCGCCGGGCGCGATTGTTCTCGCGCGCTTCATCGGTCTGGCGTTCTCGGCGCTCCCTGTGCTGATCACCGACGCCGGTCAAGGGCCGATGCTGGCGGCGGCGTGCCGATCGCTCGGCATGTACGATTTCTCGCTCAAGAACCTCGCCATCCAGTCGGAGCGGTCGCCTCACGTCTCTGCAGTCTCGATCGCCGAACTGTCTGATGACGACGAGCAAGCGCGCGCCATCTCAGAGGATCTCGTGACCCGCGCCGACCCGGTGGCCCTGGTTGCGATTGAAAAAGCCGGACGCAACGAAAAAGGCGTTTACCACAACAGCCTGAAGCAGGACACGTCCAGCTGTAAGGCTCGCGCCGAGCGGTTGTTCGATGTGTGTCACGAGCGCGGCATTCTGACCGTCGGCATCGGCGACGGCGGCAACGAGCTTGGGATGGGCAACGTGCGCGACGCCATCCTCGAGGCGTTCCCTCACATGCGGAAGTGCGTCTGTCCGTGCGGCGGCTCCATTGCCGCCGAGCAGAAAGCCGACTCACTTATTGTCGCCGCGGTGTCCAACTGGGGCGCCTATGGCCTTGCCACGTATATGGCTGCGGTGACCGGAACGCCATACGCGGCGCATTCTCCGCGCCGCGAACGCGATCTGCTGCGCGGCTGCGCGCGCGCCGGCTACGTGAACATCGACGGTTACGCAATTTCGACCGCCGACGGTATCCCGGAGCGCCTCCACGTCGCGTTCGTGGCATTGATGTCGTGCATCGCGCACTGGCCGCCCCTCAAATACGCGAGGGCCGGCGTCCTCGGCGATATGCTGGCGGACTAAATGTACAGACCAGGCGGCGTCATCAGTTCTCTGGTCACGAGCTTCCGTGAGGACGGAAGTCTCGACGAGCAAGGAATCCGGCGAAATATCGAATTCCAGCGCGAGCACGGAATCAGCGCGATCGTTGTCCTTGGCGGCACCGGTGAGCCGATGTCGATGACAGCGGCCGAGCGCGCGCGTCATGGCGGTAAGCGTCGAGGCGGCGGGTCCCTCGATGAACGTCGTCGTTGCCGCACTCGTGGGTAACCCGGACGAAGTGACCCGCGACATCGCGGCGGCCGCCCGGCATCGCGCGCGCGCATGCATGATCACCACGCCGCCCTTCGTGCGCCCGTCCGACTCAGACGTTGCGGAATTCATCACACGCGTCGCCGCGCGATCGACGCTGCCGTTGATCATCTTCAACGTGCCAAGCCGGACGGGTTTCCTGATGTCGCCACCGCTCATCGCGCGGGTCGCCGGAGCGATCGATCTTCTCGCCGGCATCAAGGAATCGAGCCGCGCCATCGTCCAGTTCGGCGAGGTGCGAAGGCGGTGTGCCGCCCCGTTTGCGTGTTTGCAAGGCGTCGATGCGCTCTATCTGCCGTCGATCGCGATCGGCGGCGATGGCGGGATTCTGGCGGCAGCGGCAGTTTTTCCTGAGTACTGTGTGGCCATCGAACGCGCCGTTGCGGCGGACCGCCCGCGCCAAACACTACCAGCTGCTCTCGATTGTCAACCTGCTGTACGAAGCGTCCCATCCTGCGCCGTTGAAGGCGGCTCTCGAAGCGCGGGGCCTCCCTGTCGGCCGGACGCGTCCGCCGCTCTATGGCATATCGGAGGACCTGCGCCGGCGCGTCATCGACTGTGCAAACACGCTGCAGTCGTCAACTCACGCGGTCGCGTAGCGAATGACCTTCGATGTCTGACGCCAAGTCACGACCGCCTGGAGTTGGACGCCGGAGCTTCCTGACGGTCATGCCATCCGCCGTCGCAGCGGGTCTCAGTTCGCCGCCGCGCCGCGCGTCGCGAACGAGAAATTGACGGTCGTTCTGGGCGATCGCCGCTACGCGATTCATCGTCGCTGGGCCCGGTTGCCGTCCGGTGAGACCTTCGGGTTCGTCTCGGATGTCATGGTGGACGAGAACGATAGTGTGCACGTCGCGCATCGCGGTGCCGGGCATCCGATCGTGATCTTCGATCGCGACGGCCGCTTCGCGGGCCATTGGGGCGATGATCAGATCGCTGAGCCGCATTACATCGTTCGCGCAGCGGATGGCAGCATCCTCGTCGCCGATCGCGACGCGCACCAGGTCCTGCGCTTCGATGCCGGTAAACGGCTGGTGCAGGCGCTCGGACGCCGGCATTGGCCGTCGCTCGACGCGCCGTTCAATCATCCGACGTGCGCGGCGATGGCGCCGGATGGCGAAATCTACGTCGCTGACGGGTATGGCAATTCGAGCGTTCACCGCTTCGACTCTGACGGGACACTACTCGCCACCTGGGGCGGCCGCGGCGACGGGCCCGGCGCCTTCACGACGCCCACGCGATCTGGGTCGACCGCTTCGATCGCGTGCTGGTCGCGATCGCGAGAACAATCGTGTCCAGGTATTCGACCGTGCAGGAACGTGGCTGACCGATTGGCGCGACTTCTACCACCCGATGAAGATCTGGGTGGACGATCGCGACGCGTCTTCGTCACCGATCAAATCCCGCGCATCACACTGTTGACTTCAGAGGGCCGGCTGATCGGCCGATGTCGTGGAGCGGTCAACGGCGCTCACGGTCTTTGCGGCGATTCGCGCGGGAATCTCTACCTGGCCGAGTTGCCGCCGCAAGACATCACGAAACTCGAACGGCTCGATTAATCTCGAGACCGCGCGCCGGCGAGCTGTCAGTACTCCGCAAACATCCGCTTGATCTCCTTGAGATCTCTGGTTTTCGTCAAAGCGAGCATCAGCAGGATGCGCGCCTTCTGCGGATTGAGCGTGTCGGCGGGGATCATACCCATCTCATCGTCCTCGCGACTGGAGAGCACGCGTCCGTTGCCGACGCGACTCGAGCGGACGAGAACCGGCATCGTCTCGCCGCCGGTAGAGAGCAGTTGTTTGAGCGCCGCGCGCTCCACGCCCGAAATTCCGCCCGCGCCCGTGCCCGCGAAGACGATGCCTTGCACGTGCTCGGCGAACAACGACCGGAGCATGGCCGTGCTCGGCTCCACGTACGAGTACACGATCTCGACTTTTGGCAACTGCGTGCTCGCGCTCACGGCGAACTCGGATCGGCTCGTGTGGCGTTTGGTGGGCGCACGATAGAAGCTCACCTTGTCGGCATCGACGTATCCGAGAAACCCGAGCTCCGGCGTGCGGAATGCTTCGACACGATAGGTGTTCGTCTTGGTGACGTCGCGCGCCGCGTTGATCTCGTCGTTCATGACGATGAGGACGCCTTTGCCGCGCGCCTCGGGCGCCGAGGCGGTACGAATCGCGTTGAGCAGATTGAGCGGACCATCGGCGCTCATCGCCGTCGCCGGCCTCTGCGCGCCGACCAGAACGACAGGGCGGTCGTCCTTGACCGTCAAATTCAGGAAATACGCGGTCTCTTCGAGCGTGTTCGTGCCGTGCGTGATGACGACGCCGGCAGCCCCGGGATCGCTGGCAAAGATCGCGTTGATGCGTGCGGCGAGCGTCAACCAGTGCGCCAGCATGATGTTGGGGCTGCCGACGTTGACGATCTGCTCGACCTTGACGTTGGCGACCTGCTTGATTTCAGGCATGCTGCCGATCAGTTCTTCTCCGAGCAACGCGCCCGCCTTGTACTCGGTCAGGCTCGTCGGCGACGCCCCCTTGCCGGAGATGGTGCCGCCGGTTGCCAGCACCCAGACGGTCGGCAAATCCTTGCTGGTGGCGCCTTGTGGCAAAGCACGCGTGACCGCCGGCGGGGCGGACACGAGGAGAGCGACCGCGAGGACTCGCCGCGCGAAACGTAACGTCATAGCCATGTGGGACCTCATCGCGTCAGACAAGGGCATTCAACAACGGCGGAGGCCGGTTCTGAACAGACGCGACAATCTGTTGCAATTTTCCGGGTGCCCGTACGCATCACGCACGTGCTACGGTAGCCGGCACCTACCACAAGAGTCCGGGTGTCTGCTCGATCGGTCCAAATTGGTGGCCGACTCCGAGTTGTTTTGAACGATGTGGGGGAGGAGCTGCGATGTTGAACAAGGCGGCACAGTGCAGCGTGGCGATCGGAATCCTCCTGGTTATTGGCGGCGCCGGATCGGCTGCAGCGCAGACCGGTCAGATTTACGGCGAGATCACTGGCAAGGTGGCGGATGCACAGGGGGGCGTCCTGCCAGGTGTCACCGTCAGTCTGTTGGGTCCCGCAATCATGGGTGCACAGACAACGACGACGACCGAGGGCGGGATCTATCGATTCCACTTCATTCCATCGGGTACTTACACCCTGCGATTCGAGCTCCAGGGTTTCCGCGTGCTGGTGCGCGACGGCTTGATCGTCCAGGCTCGCACCACCGTGACGCAGGACGTCACGATGGAAGTGGCCTCGCTCGAAGAGTCGGTCACCGTGACGGGCGCCTCGCCCGTCGTGGATGTCGCCAACACGAAGATCGGCCAGCGGCTGGGTGACGAGTTGCTCCAGTCGGCGCCGACCACGCGCAGCTTGTTCGGCGCCGTCTCGCTGCTGCCTGGCGTGGTCATGGGACAGCAGGATATCGGCGGAACGGCTGCGTGGGGGGTGCCACGCGTGATCGCGCATGGTGCGACGGCGTACAAAGTCAATCTGATGGGGAACCACGCCGAGGGTCCGCAGCAGAACGGATCGTATTACTACGTTGACTTCAACATGATGGAAGAGGTCTCCGTCGAAACGGCCGCGATGGGCGCGGAGGTCGGTCCCGGCGGCGCCCAGGTGAACATCATTCCGAAGAGCGGCGGCAACGACTTCAAAGGCAGCTTCTACTTCTCGGGCACCGGCAAGGACCTGGCGGCCACGAATGTGGACGACCGGCTCAAGGCCCAAGGCGTCAGCGTGGGCACGCTTCCGAAACGGATGTGGGACACCAATGCGGACGGCGGCGGTCGAATCGTGCGTGACCGCGTCTGGTGGTACAACTCCTTCCGCGAGTATCTCTACTACGACAGCATCATCGGCTTCCCGCGGGACCATTTCGCCAGGCTGCGGAACTACACCTTCCGACCCAGCGTGCAGGTGACGAGCACCAACAAGCTGTCGATGCTCTACGCATACCGACTGAAGGAGGAGCCGCTCCGCGATGCCTCGTTCAACGTGCCGCCGGAGTCGACGCATTACCAGTACTCGCCCAGCTATTTCGAGAACCTCAACTGGATGTCGGTGTTCGGGCAGCGGACGTTCCTGGAAATCGCCTCCGGCATGTACACCGGGTTCATCAATCGCCGCAATCCTCCCGAGTGGGAGGCGCTGCCGTTCCCGGTGTCGCCGAGCACCGATATCGTGACCGGCGTTCGATGGGGGCAGCATTCAGGCGGTGCAGCGTTCGAACACGGGTTCACGTTTTCGACCAACATCGCGGCCACGCACTATCGTGACAACTGGATGGGCGCCAACCATCAACTCAAGGTCGGACTGCAGCTGGAGCGAGGCTGGGGCAATCGCTTGAACGTGCCGTTCGGCGATACCGAATACCGGTACCGGAACGGAGTGCCCGCGGAGATTTTCGCCTACAACAGCCCGGTCAAGCCGCAGCAGGACATTGCTTCCGCCGCCGGCTTCATCCAGGATCGCGTGACCTTCCGCCGCGTCAGCCTCAACGCCGGGATTCGCTACGGCCGGTACAAGGGCTGGCTACCCGAGCAGACCGGCGGCGGCGGCGTGTGGATGCCGGAGACCGTGTTTCCGAAACTCGAAACCGGGTTCGTCTGGGCCAACTTCGCGCCGCGCGTGGGCGTCGCCGTCAAGCTCACCGAGGATGGGAAAAACGTTGCGAAGGCGAGCGTCGGCCAGTTTTACGACGAGCTCTTCACCGGCGACTTCGAATTGATCAACCCGAATGCCTTCAACAGCATCGCGACCTATCGCTGGTTCGGCGATCTCAACGGCAACCGCAAGGTTGACGCGAATGAGTACGATCCGAGTCCGCTCAGCGTGTTCGCTGCCAGGTCCAACCGCATCGATCCGGATTTCAAACAGCCGCGGATCGATGAGTTCACGGTGGCGTTCGAGCGCGAGCTGTTTCCCAATGTCGGGGCATCAGCGACCTGGGTTCAACGGCGATTTACGAACAACTGGGCGGACGTCAACGTCGGCATCCCGCTCACGGGCTACGCGCCAGCGACATTGCCGGATGCGGGGCCCGACAACATCGTGGGCACCGGCGACGATCGGACGATCACGATGTACAACGTGCTGCCGGAGTTCAGAGGACGGGACGCGTTCGTACGTCAAACCGTGCCCGGCGATAACATGAACTACAAGGCGCTGGAGTTGTCGCTCGGCAAGCGGATGGCCAACAACTGGCAGCTGACGGGGTCCTACACATGGTCGAGAGCCGATGGCGTGATCATCTCGGGCAACCGCAAGACCATTGCGAACCCGACGGATCCGAACGCCTCGCTCGATTCCCATAAGTACGGGCGCGACGCCACCGATCAGCCGCACGCCTTCAAGATGCTCGTCAACTACGTGGCACCGCTCGGTTTCAATGTCGGTGGCAACATTCAGTTGCTCTCCGGCCTGCCCGTGGATCGGACCTTCCGTGGCAGTCTTTCGCAGGGGAGCACCACGATTCGAGCCGAACCACGCGGTACCTATCGCGCCGACGCGCTGAAGCTCGTGAACGTGAAGGTCGACCGGCCCTTCAAGTTCTCCCGCATCAAGGTCGGTACGTTCGTCGAACTGCACAACCTGCTCAATAGCAGCTCCGCCGTCGGTATCGCCACGCTGACGCAGGCCTTTGCCTCGCAGGCCGCATTCGACGCGGCGGCTCGCGGCAATACGACGTACTTCGGACGCGTTACCGAAATCGTGGTACCGCGCATCGCCAAATTGGGCATCAAGATCGATTTCTAATGTGCCGCGCCGCAGATGCACACCAGCATCTGCGGCGCTGCAGGAGCCTGGCCACCATGGCAGACACGACGGTTGCAATTCCGGCCAAAGACTCTGGGATCGCGTTCCCGGCGACCACTGCACGCGAGGGCGTGCTCACGTGGTGGCACGTGGCCACGTCCGACATGCGTCGCGCGTGGATGGCCGCGTCGCTCGGCTGGATGCTGGACATGTTCGATGTTCAGCTCTACGCGTTGGTCCTGGCCGCGCTCATCACCGATCTCGGGATGCGCAATGATGACGAGCATTATCATCTACTCCATTGCGACCGGAGCATCCGGGCTGGCGCAAACCATCGTCCAGCTCGCAATCCTGCGCGTGTTTGTAGGAATCGGCATGGGCGGCGAGTGGGCGACGGGCGCGGCACTGGTCGCAGAGACGTTTTCGACGGCGCATCGGCAGAAGGCGCTCGCATACATGCAGAGTTTCGCGGCCTTTGGTCTGATCGCCGCGCCGATTGTGACCGCGCTGGTCATGCCAACCTGGGGCTGGCGTGCCGTGTTCTTCGTCGGCGTGTTGCCCGCTCTGCTGGTGTTCTGGATCAGACGCGGCGTCAAGGAATCGCGGATGTGGGAGGCGGTGCGCTCCGCCCCCGTCGCTGAACGCGGCAGGTTCTCGGACATGTTTCACGGCCGTCTGCTGCCGATCACGGTTGTCGTGACCTTGATGCATGCGTGCAGCGGGTTCGCGTGGTGGGGCTTGAATCTGTGGATCCCGGCGTATCTATCTCTGTCTGTCAGTCAGGGCGGCATCGGGCTGAGTACGCAGATGATGTCCGGCCTGATGGTGGCGCAGTACATCGGCCAATGGTTTGGATATGTCACGTTTGG
>WNGB01016860.1_pt1 | contig 11183 bp, 10 predicted proteins | sample 5400681 | NCBI WGS metagenome assembly WNGB01 (sample SAMN13153367, study PRJNA577476) | soil metagenome | isolation source: 115 cm soil or saprolite under grassland replicate 2 | place: USA:California | collected 2016-06-15 | reverse complement strand
GTGGGCGAGCTTGGCGAGCTGACCGAGGAGCTTGCGCGCTAAGACAAGGTTACAGGTTACAGGTTACAGTGGTTCTGCGGTTCTGCGGTTCTGCGGTTCTGCGGTTCTGCGGTTCTGCGGTTCTGCGGTTCTGCTGACCGGCTAGTCTTCAAGGTGGTAGGGCACGCTGATCACCACGAGCCCTCTGCGGAACAGGAGCGCGGCCTTGATCGCCAGCGCGGTCTGGTTGTGCAGGAGATGCTGCCACCACTTCGAGGGCACAAACTCGGGCAGGATGATCGACAAGATGTCGTCGTCATAGAGGTCGTCGACCTCATTAATATAGTTCAGGATCGGCCGGATCAAGCTCCGGTACGGCGACTCCAGGACCACCAGCGGCACGCCGCAGCCCCACTGCGTCCACTTCGCGCGCACTTTTTCACTTGCGCCGTCGTCGAGATTCACATACAGCGCCGTCGTGTTGTCCGGCGCGAGCGTCTTGGCAAACTCAAGCGCGGGGATGACGCCGCGATGCACGCCCGACACCAGCACCAGCGCCGTGTTGCGCCGCACTGGCTCGACTCGCGCGCCGTTCTCCAGCGAGAGCTGCTGCGCGACCGCCCGGTAGTGCTGGTGGATGGCGCGGAAGAGCGCCACCAGGATCGGGATCAGCACCAGGACGGCCCAGGCCCCGTGCATGAAGCGCGTGAAGATGATGACGACAAACACCACCGCGGTCAGCAGCGCCCCGACGGCGTTGATCAGCACGCTGGTCCGCCACCCCGGCGCGTGCTGGCGCAGCCAGTGACGAACCATGCCATACTGCGAGAGGGTGAATGAGATAAACACGCCGATCGCGTAGAGCGGCAGCATCGCCTGCTCGCGGGCCTGGAAGATGATCACCAGCACCGCGGCAAACACGCCCAACGCCACAATACCGTTGGAGAACACCAGCCGGTCGCCGCGGCTGGCGAACTGGCGCGGCAGAAAGCGGTCGCGCGAGAGCAGCGAGGCGAGCCGTGGAAAATCCGCATAGCTGGTGTTGGCGGCGAGCACCAGGATCAGCGCGGTCGAGATCTGAATGACAAAGAACGCCGGCCCGGTGCCGACGACCTGGCGCGCGATCTGCGACACCACGCTCACATCCTCGCGCGGCACCGTGCCGTAGTAGTGCGCCAGAACGCTGAGGCCCAGAAACATGGCGCCGAGAATAATGACCATAATGAGCAGCGTGGCGGCGGCATTTTTCGACTCGGGCTGCTTGAACGCGGGCACGCCGTTGGAGATCGCCTCGACCCCGGTCAGCGCGGTGCAGCCGGCCGAGAATGCCTGGAGCAGCAGAAACAGACCGAGGGTCGCCGTCGTCGCCGGGAGCTCGGCCGCGCTCACCTCTACGGGTGGAACGCCGGACACCACCACGCGTGTGATGCCCACCGCGACCAGGGCGATCATGCTCACGATAAAGACATAGGTGGGGACCGAGAAAATAATCCCGCTCTCTTTGACGCCGCGCAGATTGATCATCGTGATCAGCGCGATGCAGGTGAGCGCGATCTCGACGCGGTAGTCGGCGAGTCCAGGATAGCCCCAGGTCGCGGCCAGCGAGGTGATCGCGAAGACGCCGGCCGAGACCGAGACCGCAACCGTCAGCACGTAGTCGATCAGCAGCGATGCGGCGGCGACCAGGCCCGGGATCTCGCCGAGATTCTCGTGCGCGACAATATAGGCGCCGCCGCCGCTGGGATATTCATAGATCGTCTGCTTGTAGGAGAAGCCGACGATCAGCAGCAGCAGGCCGATGCCGATCGAGATTTCGATCACCAGGGGGAGCGCGATGGCGCCGGCCGTCACCAGCACGACCAGAATCGCCTCGCTCGCATAGGCGACGGAGGAAAGCGCATCGGACGAAAAGACCGCCAGAGCAATCCGTTTGCTCAGCCGTTGATGGTGCTGTGCCGCCGTCTCAATCGGCTGGCCAACCAGAAATCGCTTCAGGGTCCCAATCATACATCCTCCAAAGGCCGACCGGCCAGCGGCTTTGGCCAGCGCATCCGACGCACGGCAAGCCGCTCATGGGCAACCTGGCCCCAAACAGCAGAGATGCTGGCGCGAATGGTCATCCCGTGGATGTCCACCCACAACACCTAAACATAGCAACATTGGTATTTGGGAAGTATTAGGATCTGCGGAATAGACATTAGGATTGTATAAAGATGGCGCTGCGGCGGTCGCCATTTGTGGGGAGTGGGTTGCCAAGTTGCCACACGCCGTAGCCATATGTTCCCCCCGGCCGATTCGGGCTGGTGCTATGCTAGTAGTGCTTCACTACACGTGCGAAGCCTATTCGATCTGGGAGAGGTTGAGATGATACAAGGGCGTATCGTTATCGACTCCGAGCGCTGCAAAGGGTGCGAGCTCTGCTCCACCGTCTGCCCTCAGCACGTCATCCACATGTCGGGCGTCTTCAACTCCAGAGGCTACCGCCCCGCCCAGCTGGTCGACCCGGCCGGCGCCTGCACGGGCTGCGCGGTCTGCGCGATCATCTGCCCCGACGTCGCGATCACGGTCTTTCGGCAGGCTGCGCCGCGCGCGGCTGGACCGCATTCAACGAGGAGTGCTCCATGGCCAGGCAACTCTTGAAGGGTAACGAGGCGATCGCCGAGGCAGCGATCCGCGCCGGGCTCGACGCGTACTTCGGCTACCCGATCACGCCCCAGACCGAGCTGCTCGAGTACATGGCCAGGCGTATGCCCGAGCTGGGCCGCGCCTTCGTCCAGGCCGAGAGCGAGGTCGCGGCGATCAATATGGTCTACGGCGCGGCCTGCGCCGGCAAGCGCGCGATGACCTCGTCGTCGAGCCCCGGCATCAGCCTGATGCAGGAGGGCCTGAGCTACATCGCCGGCTCGGAAGTGCCGGCGGTGATCGTCGACGTGATGCGCGGCGGCCCGGGCCTGGGCAACCTTGCGCCCAGCCAGGGCGACTACTTCCAGATGGTCAAAACCGCCGGCCACGGCGACTTCCGGCCGATCGTGCTGGCGCCGGCAACCGTGCAGGAGGCGATCGACCTGACGACGCTGGCGTTCGACCTGGCCGAGCAGTACCGCACGATCGTGACGGTGCTGCTCGACGGTAACACTGGCCAGATGATGGAGCCGGCCGAGCTGCCGCCGCTGCGCTCGGCCCCGCGCTACACGCCGGAGTGGGCGCTGAGCGGCGCGTCCGGCCGTCCCAGGCGGCTGATCTCGTCCATCCAGCTCGAGCCCGAGGCGCTCGAGGCGACCAACCGGCGCCTGCAGGCCAAGATCGCCGCGATCGCCGCCCACGAGATTCGCGCGCACGAGTATCTGCTGGACGACGCCGACCTGGTGGTGGTCGGGTTCGGCTCGGCGGGCCGGATCGCCCAGAGCGCGGTCAAGGCCGCGCGCCAGCGCGGGATCGCCGCCGGCCTGCTGCGGCCGATCACGCTGTCGCCGTTCCCCGACTGGCGGCTCTCGCAGCTGGCCGGCTCTGCCCGGGCGTTCCTGGTGGTCGAGATGAACGCCGGCCAGATGCTCGATGACGTGAAGCTGGCGATGGCCGGCCACGTGCCGGTGCGCTTCTACGGCCGGCTGGGCGGCATGGTGCCGCTGCCCGACGAGATCCTGGATGCGATCGAACGTTTGAACGTTGAAACGTTCGAACGTTCGAAGGTTAACCGGCGAGAAGGAGCGAACGTTCCAACGTTTCAACGTGCTAACCTTCTAACATCAAGAGGTGGTCGACGATGATCTCCGAATGGCCCGAAGAGATGGTGTACGCGCGCCCGCAGGCGCTGTGCGACGCCTACACCCACTACTGCCCTGGCTGCACCCACGGGGTCGCGCACCGGCTGGTGGCCGAGGTGCTCGACGAGCTAGGCCTGCGCGAGCGGACGATCGGCGTCGCCCCGGTGGGCTGCGCTGTGTTCGCCTACAACTATTTCGACTGCGACTTCGCGGTGGCTGCGCATGGCCGCGCGCCGGCGATCGCGACCGGGCTGAAGCGGGTGTCGCCCGATAAGATCGTTTTCGCCTACCAGGGCGATGGCGACCTGGCCTCGATCGGCCTGGCCGAGATCCTGCACGCGGCCGCCCGCGGCGAGAACATCAGCGTGATCTTCGTCAACAACGCGATCTACGGCATGACCGGCGGCCAGATGGCCCCGACCACGCTGCCCGGCATGAAGACCACCTCGTCGCCAGCCGGCCGCGACCCCCAGCTGATGGGCCACCCGCTGAAGATCTGCGAGCTGATCGCCCAGGTCGAGGGCGCGGCCTACGTGGTCCGGCGCAGCCTGCATAGCCCGCCCGAGATCCGCCGGGCCAAGAAGGCGATCCGGCAGGCGTTCGAGAACCAGGTCGACGGGGTCGGCTTCTCGCTGGTCGAGCTGCTGTCGAGCTGCCCGACCAACTGGGATATGCCGCCGGCCGAGGCGCTGCGCTGGATCGAGGCCGAGATGGTGCCCGTCTATCCGCTCGGCGACTTCAAAAACGTTAGAACGTTAGAAGGTTAGAACGTTAGAAGGTTGGAACCTTCTAACGTTCTAACTTTTCAACCTTCGAACGTAAGAACGGAGGCTGACATGCAATACGACATTGTTCTTAGCGGTTTCGGCGGGCAGGGCGCGCTGTTCGCCGGCGAGCTGCTGGCCTACGCCGCGATGGACGAGGGCCGCTACGTGACCTGGCTTCCATCGTATGGCCCCGAGATGCGCGGCGGCACGGCCCACTGCACTGTGATCGTGTCGGATGAGGAGATCGGCTCGCCGCTGGTGCGCCACCCGACCAACGTCGTCGCGCTCAACAACCCGTCGATCGAGAAGTACGAGCCGCTGCTGGCCGCTGGCGGCAACCTGATCTACAACTCCTCGCTGGCGGTCCGGCCGATCGCCCGCCGCGATATCCACACCATCGCGATCCCCGCCAGCGAGGTCGCCGGCGAGCTGGGCAACCCGAAGCTGCTCAACATGGTGATGCTGGGTGCGCTGCTGGAGCGGACCCAGGTGCTGCCGTGCGCCGCGGTCGAGCGCGCGCTGGATGCGCACCTCTCGGCCCACCACCGCGCGCTGCTGGATCTGAACAGGCAGGCGATCCGCCGGGGGATGGAGCTGGCGCAGGAAGCTTTCGCGCCCGCGTGATGCGCTGACGCCCTCACTGCCCCTTGCTCCTAACCACCAAGACACCGGGTGCCCTCTGGGCGACACCAAGAAGAATAGATAATCTTGGTGTCTTGGCGCCTTGGTGGTGAGAAAGCCCACCTCAGGCCAAGAAATAGATTACCCCGCCAGCTCAGGAACGCCCTGCGGGAACATGATCACCTTCCCGCTCGCGCCGCTCTGCATCGTATCCATGGCCTGATCGAAGTCGGACAGCGCAAAGCGATGCGTGACGACCGGCCGCAGGTCGACCAGGCCGCCGTGCAGCAGGCCGCGCATGCTGTACCAGGTGTCCCACAGGCGCCGCCCGACAATCCCGCGCACCGTCACGCCTTTGAAGACCAGGTCGGCCGCCCAGTCCAGCTCGATCGGCCGGTCGGGGATGCCCAGCAGCGCCGCCTCGCCGCCGTCGCGCAGCAGCTGGAAGCCCTGGCGGATCGCGGGCGCCGCGCCCGAGAACTCCAGCAGCGCGTCGGCGCCGTGGCCCTCGGTGATGTCGCTCACGGCCGCGGCCACGTCGTCCCTGGCCGGGCTGAGCGCAAGGTCGGCGCCCATCGTGCGCGCCAGGGCGAGCCGGTAGGCGCTGATGTCGGTAGCGACGATCGTGCGCGCGCCGACCGCCCGCAGCACCGCGATCGCCATCAGGCCGACCGGGCCGCAGCCAGTGACCAGCACGCGCCTGCCGCGCGCGTCCACCGCCAGCGCGGTATGCACCGCGTTGCCGAAGTTCTCCAGCAGCGTCGCAATCTCCCAGGGCATGTCGGGCGGGTTGCGCCAGGCGTTGGCGGCCGGGATGCGCACGTATTCCGCGAAAACTCCGTCGATGTCCACGCCCAGGATCCTGGTGTTCTCGCAGATGTGGCCGTTGCCGACGCGGCACTGGTCGCAGACGCCGCAGACGATGTGGCTCTCGGCCGAGATAAAATCGCCAGCCCGCACCGTCGTCACGCGCTGACCGAGATCCACCACCTCGCCACACATCTCGTGCCCGACGATCAGCGGCGGGTGGACGCGGTGGCTGGCCCAGGTGTCCCAGCGCCGGATGTGCAGGTCGGTCCCGCAGATCGACACCGCGCGCACCCTGACCAGGATCTCATCGGGGCCGACCGCCGGTATATCCGTCTGGCCCCAGGTCAGTCCGGGGGCGCTCTCGGTCTTCATCACGGCGCGCATCTTCGTCGCCATACGCTGTTCTTGATGCCTTTCACGTGCGTCGTATGTACAACACATACTTGGCCGGGCTATACCTTACCGCAAGTCGCAAGTCGCAAGTTTCAGTTCGATTGCGACCTGCGACCTGCGGCCTGCGACGTGTCTGAAGAGCCCAGAGCTACGGTTCGACAAGTTATTGCCAGGAGTATAGCACGATCTACACCGCGTCGAGCGCCTGCGCCAGGTCGAGGATCAGATCCTCGTGGTGCTCGACGCCGACCGACAGGCGCACCATCTGGTCGGTGACGCCCATCTCGATCCGCTCCTCGGGGTCGACGTCGGAGTGGGTCATGCTGGCGGGGTGCTCGACCAGCGACTCGGTGCCGCCGAGGCTGACGGCCAGCTTGATCAGCTTGAGCGCGTTCAGGAAGCGGAACGCCTGGGCCTCGCCGCCGACCAGGTCGAACGAGATCATCGCGCCGGGCGCCAGGCACTGCCGGCGGTAGATCGCGAACTGCGGATCGGCCTCGGTCAGGTGGCCCAGGTAGTAGACCCGCTCGACCTTGGGGTGCTCGACCAGGAAGTTGGCGACGTAGCGCGCGTTCTTCATCTGGCTGGTCATCCGCAGCTTCAGCGTCTCCAGGCTGCGCATCAGCAGCCAGCCGGTGTGCGCGCCGGCCATCGTGCCCAGGATCGTCCGCATCGTCTTGAGCTGGCCGATCAGATCCGCGGCGCCCAGGCAGACGCCGGCGATCACGTCGCTGTGGCCGCCGATGTACTTGGTGGCCGAGTAGAGCACCAGGTCGGCGCCGTGCTTCAGCGGGTGCTGCCAGAGCGGCCCCAGGAAGGTGTTGTCCACCGCCAGCAGCACGCGCCGCTCGGCGGATGAGTGGCGGCGGGCCAGCGCGGCGCACGCGGCAATGTCCACCAGCGCGTTGGTGGGGTTGGCCGGCGTCTCGAGGTAGATCATGCCGAGGTGGCCGGCGATCTCGCGGTTGCGCAGGAGGCGCTCCAGCTCGGCCTGGTGGTCGCTGGCCTTGAAGCCGACCGGGCGGATGCCGAACCGGGGCAGGATGTGCTTCAGCAGGTAGTCGGTGCCACCGTAGACCGGCTCGCTGTGCAGCACGACGTCGCCCGGGCCGAGGAACTGGAGCATCGTGGTGCTGATCGCCGACATCCCGCTGCTGAACATGGCGCAGGCCTCGGCCTCGTCCCACAGCGTCAGCCGATCCTCGAGGATCTCCAGGTCGGGGTTGTTCAGGCGGCTGTAGATCAGCCCCTGCTCCTCCTGCGGGCGCTGCTTGCGCAGCCCGTAGGCCAGTTCGAAAAAGGCCTTGCCCTCCTCGGCGCTCTGGAACACGAACGTCGAGGTCTGGAAGATCGGGCACTTGATCGCGCCCTGCGAGAGCTCGGGCTTGTAACCGTAGCCCATCATCAAGCTCTCAGGGCGCAGCTCCTGGCCCTGAATCGAAGCCTCTGGTTTGCGCGCGGCCATACCTTCCTCCTTGAAGGATTGAACAAGGTTGCTGAAGCGGTGGGGGTGGAGTGTCAAGCTGCCAGAAACCTTGTCTTCCAAGCGGAACTGCTTTGTTCGGCAATGCTTATGATACCCGGCGCGCGGCGGCTGGATCGGTCAGGTGCCAACACTCTGGGAAAAGGTTTGATAATACTGACCGCGTGTCTTTGGGGGCGGCGGTGTGGGGGCGGGGCGTAGCCGCGCCCCCACACCGCCGCCCCCAGCATGCTGTGCCAGGTGAAGGCTTCTTTCCGAAAAGGATCGGCTTCTTCTCCCTCACTCGCGCGACAGTACGATATGATATACCATATGACGCACGGCGTCACGACATGCCAGTTTTGCACTGCCGCCCGGTTCGATGCGATCATCCGGCTTTGTGTCTAAGACAAGGTTCTCGGTAGCTTGACAACCTGGGAGGGGGTGGGAGTGTGGGGGCGGGGCGCAGCCCCACCCCCACACTCCCACCCCCACCACAGATCGACTGTAAAACAAAGACGAGATTTCCGAAACCTTGTCTAAGTCCGCAACTATGGAGAGCATCCGGCTATGCCCATAGAAAGGATTGGCAACGTCCTATGACCACCCCCAGTCAGACCTTCGACTACGTCGTGATCGGCTCCGGCTTCGGCGGCAGCGTGTCGGCCATGCGCCTGACGGAGAAGGGCTACCGCGTGCTGGTGCTCGAGCGCGGCAAGCGCTACCGCGACGAGGATTTCGCCAAGACTACCTGGGACATCCGCAAGTACCTGTGGCTGCCCGCGGCGCGCTGCTTCGGCATCCTGCAGATCAGCCCGTTCAAAGACGTGCTGGTGCTGCACGGCTCCGGCGTGGGCGGCGGCAGCCTGGGCTACGCCAACGTCCTGATGGAGCCGAGCGACGATCTGTTCGCCGCGCCGGCCTGGCATCACCTGGCCGACTGGAAGAGCATCCTGCGGCCGCACTACGACACCGCCAAGCGTATGCTCGGCGTGGCCACCAACCCGCGCCAGTGGCCGGCCGACTTCGTGCTGCGCCGGATCGCCAAGGAGCTCGGCCAGGAGCATACCTTCCGGCCCACCACGGTCGGGGCGTTCTTTGGCACGCCGGGCGTCGAGGTGTCGGACCCCTACTTCGGCGGCGAAGGTCCGGCACGCAGCGGGTGTATCCACTGCGGCGGGTGCATGGTCGGCTGCCGCTACAACGCCAAGAACACGATGGTCAAGAACTACCTCTACCTGGCCGAGAAGTGGGGCGCCGCGGTGCGGCCGGAGTGCGAAGTCCGCGACATCCGGCCGCTCGCGGCCAACCAGCCCGACGGCGCGCGCTACGAGCTGCTGTACCGCAGCGCCACCGCCCGGGGCCGCCGCCGACCGGAGTGGCGCGTGCGCGCGCGCAACGTGGTGGTCTCGGCCGGCACGCTGGGCACGCTGCGGCTGCTGTTCCGCTGCCGCGACATCACCCGCTCGCTGCCGCGGATCTCGCAGCGCCTGGGCGACATCGTCCGCACCAACAGCGAGGCGCTGCTGGGCTCGATCAACCGCGGCCTGGGGACCGACTACTCCGAGGGCATCGCGATCACCTCGATCTTCCACGCCGACGCGGTGACGACGATCGAGCCGGTGCGCTACCCGGCCGGATCGGACCTGATGCGCTTCCTGACCGGGCCGTTGCTCACGTCGGGCAGCCTGGCGCAGCGCCTGCTCAAGTCGGTGGTCGACATTGTCTGGCGACCGCTCGACTTCCTGCGCTCACACGTGCTGCCCGGATCATGCTGGTGATGCAGACCGAGGACAACCGCATCGGCATGCGCCTCGGCCGCGGCCTGACGACACTCTGGCGGCCCGGCCTGGTCTCGCAGCCCGACGACGACCACACCATCCCACCGACGATCCCGATCGGGCACAAGGTGACGCGGCGCTTCGCATCGCTGACCAACGGCATCCCATCCGGCACGCTCAACGAGGCGCTGCTGAACATCCCGATGACCGCCCACATCCTGGGCGGCTGCCCGTTCGGGCGCGCCGCCCAGGAGGGCGTCGTCGACCTGGACTGCCAGGTTCACAACTACCCGGGCCTCTTCGTGGTCGACGGCGCGATCGTCCCGGCCAACCCGGGCGTCAACCCCAGCCTCACGATCACGGCCCTGGCGGAGTATGCGATGAGCCGCGTGCCCGCGCAGCACCGCAACGGCGTGCCGGAGCCGCACCAGGATCACGTGCCGGAGCTGCGCAAGGATAACGTGCGATATTGATCCCTTTGGAGTGTGGGGCCGGGCTGCCGCCCCCGCACTCCCACCCCCATGGGAGGATGGCGCTATGTCTGTTGTCAACGCCGACACCAGAGCGAAGGCCGCTCGAGCCGACGCGGCCGCGCATCCGAGCGGCGATAACCGCTTCAAGCTGATCGAGGCGACCATGCGGCGCCTGCAGTATCAGCCCGACGCGCTGATCGAGGTGCTGCACAAGGCCCAGGAGCTGTTCGGCTTCCTCTCGACCGACCTGCTGCTCTACATTGCCCATAGCCTGAAGCTGCCGCCCAGCCGCGTCTACGGCGTGGCGACCTTCTATCACTTCTTCTCGCTGGCTCCGCAGGGCGAGCACACCTGCGTCGTCTGCCTGGGCACCGCCTGCTACGTCAAGGGCGCCGCCGGGCTGCTCGCGGCGGTCGAGCAGGAGGCCCACGTCAAAGCCGGCGCGACCACGCCCGACAACCGGCTCTCGCTGATCACGGCGCGCTGCCTCGGCGCGTGTGGCATCGCCCCCGCGGCCGTGTTCGACGGCGCTGTCGCGGGCCACCAGACGCCCGAGACGGTGCTGGAGCACGTGCATGAGATGTTAGAAGGTTAGAACGTTCGAAGGTTAGAACGTTCAGGTTTCTAACCTTCGAACGTTCTAACCTTTCAACCTTCTAACGTGAGCCTGAAAGGTGATCCGTATGGATCTCACTGAGCTGCAGAACATCACCGAGTGGGAGCGCCGCGCGCGCAAGCGCATGCGGATTCGCTGCTGCATCGCGGCGGGCTGTCTCTCGGCCAATGCGCAGGCCGTCAAGCAGCGCCTGGAAGAGGTCGTCGTCTCGGCCGGCGTGGAAGATAGCGTGCAGGTCTGCGGCGTCGGCTGCATGCGGCTGTGCAGCCAGGGGCCGCTGGTCCAGATCGACCCCGACGGCACGCTCTACGAGAAGGTCGCGCCCGCCGACGCGCCGGCGATCGTCGCGGCCCTCGACGGCGGCATCCCGGTCAAGGGCGAGATCACCACGCCGCAGCAGGGCGACCCGGCGCTGCCGTTCTTCACCCGCCAGGCGCCGATCGTGCTGGAAAACAGCGGCCTGATCGACCCCGAGCGAATCGAGGCCTACATCGCCGCCGGGGGCTACCAGGCGCTC
>WNGB01018139.1_pt1 | contig 11184 bp, 12 predicted proteins | sample 5400681 | NCBI WGS metagenome assembly WNGB01 (sample SAMN13153367, study PRJNA577476) | soil metagenome | isolation source: 115 cm soil or saprolite under grassland replicate 2 | place: USA:California | collected 2016-06-15 | reverse complement strand
TAGGCCACAGCGCGGGCTGCGGGCTGTCAACGCGCTGCTGACCGGGCTGCACGAGCCACGCGCCAGCCATTTGGCGATGCTTGAAGCGCTGGCGGGCCAACGGCATCTTCGAGTGACCTATGCGGAGGCGTTGCGCGAGGGCTACTTGTGGCACGAGTTCGGCGATTTGCATTTGATTCTGCCGTAATGCGTAGTGCGTAGAGTGCCGATAACGCATTATGCACTATGTCGCAGTTTCATATCACATTTCGGGCCACTTATATTGACATAATGTTCGGTGGTTAAACCGTTTATTAACCTAGATGTAGTGGCCTGTGAGGGCACTAGCCCCATAAAACCGCAGGCAAAACAGCGATCGACGCCGCTGCACTTGCCGGTAATGCAGGTTAAGAATTCATTTAACCAACAGAGTCAGCGAAACTGATACCAGGGCAACCTGAGATCCAATGCAGCCGTCTTGGGCACGCGGTGTCCAGGCCGGCTGTATGCTTTAGGCGGCGGCCTCGCCGTCGCTCAACAGGTGATCGTTTTCGCGGGGAGCGAAATGCTTTACGTGTGCTTGCCTTTAGGCGCGAAAGCCCAGAGCGTTTACGGCGCCGGGTACCCTCACCCAGAGGGTGCCCAGTGTGGGCACCAGGATGAAGCGCGTTGCTTCAGCGGCTTTAGCCCAAAGTCGCACAAACTTGCTATTTACGTAGGCTTGTACTATATTTAAAGTATACGCAAGACCTACAAATACCGCATCTATCTGACCAACGGCCAGCGGCGTATCCTGAATACGATCCTGGAAGAGTGCCGATGAGTCTACACCTGCCCACACTGCGGGCTGGTGATGGACAGGGACAAGAATGCGGCGCTCAATATTCTGCAACGAGGTCTCCAAACACTCCGATTGTAACAGGATGAATGTGGGGCGGCACACTCTGAAGCCCAAGTCCTCGGGCTTGGGAGCCGTCACTGAAGGAGCGTCGCATGGTGACCGGGAGCACGGCTATGGAGAGCAAAACCGAGGACGGTATGGTTGTCGTCGCTGCGCGTGCGGGCGACGAGTCTGCGTTTGGCACGCTGGTCGAGCGCTACCGGCGCGAACTGCAACTGCATTGTTACCGCATGCTCGGTTCGTTCGAGGATTCGGAGGACCTGGTGCAGGAGACCTTCCTACGCGCCTGGCGCAAGCGCGAGAGTTTCGAGGGTCGCTCGACATTCCGTGCCTGGCTGTATCGGATCGCCACCAACGCGTGTCTTGACTTCCTCGACCGCCACCCGCGCCATCCGCTTCTGCGTCAGGTGATGCCGAATCCGGACCCGCAGATGTCGGCGCTGCCTCCGGCCGAGATTCCGTGGCTTCAGCCGTATCCTGACCGATTGCTGGAGCCGATCGCGCCGAGCGATGCCGAGCCGGACGCCGCCCTCGTCGCGAAGGAGACGATCGAACTGGCGTTCCTGGCCGCGATCCAGCATCTGCCGCCGAGGCAGCGGGCGGTGGTGATCCTGCGCGATGTGCTCGGCTGGTCGGCGTGTCAATAGTCGCCCGTGAATGTACCACCACCGTCGGCCATATAGTGCCACCTATAGTCGGCCAAGATGTACCACTTCGTGACTAGATGTCACGCGACGCATCATCACCTCCCACTCCAATGACACGTCGCCACGCTGCCCCGGCATCACCTCCTTTCGGGTCTCGGCTGCTGTATCCATCGCGAGGAAGCGCTGAGCGCTTCGGGCCAAGTGCCGCTGGGTGAGCCCGGCCGACCGCCCCAGATAGATCTTCCGCAGCACGCCTGCCGTCCGCCGATAGGCCACCCAATACTGACCACCACGCGTGCGCCGTTCTTTGCGCACCGTCATAAAGGCGCGAATGTAGCCTGCCTGGCGGTCGTAGATTGGATAGGCGAAGCTACGCGCGGTCGCTGTCTCCAGCCAGGCCCACCACCCCGCGCTATCCAGCCGGATAGCGCGCTCAGTCCCGTCTGGGATTTCGAGAGCGGCCTGGGTCACATTTCCGCTGAACGCGACCCAGACCCTCGGCGTCTTGCGCGCCATTGTGTGCATCTCCTTTCCGCCTATCACCACCGTCTCGGCGCGATGCGCCAGCCGATCCAACCCCGCCGATGCCAGCAGCGGGTTGCCAAACAGCTCGGGCCATTCGGACGGCGCGCGGTTGCTGGTCAGAATCAGGCTGCCGCGCTCGTAGCGCTCCGCAATCACGTCATACAGGTCTTCCGGTCCAGGAGACACCAATGGTTTGAGCCCGAAGTCATCCAGAATGAGCAACTCTGGTCGCACATACAGCGCCAGCCGCCGCTCGAAACTCCCATCGGCCCGCCCGCCGTTCAGATGCTGGAGCATCTTGTGGGTGTTGCTGAACAGCACATCCACGCCCTGCCGACACGCTTCGTGGGCCAGTGCCTGGGCCAGATGGCTCTTCCCAACGCCGCTGGGGCCGCAAATCAGCACATTCCGTTTCTGGCGAATGTAGTCGCCACTGGCGAGTTGAAGGATCTGCTGGCGGTTGATGCCCGGATTGAAGCTGAAGTCGAACCCTTCCAGCGTCTTGGTCGTATTGACCGCCGCCCGGCGCACCCGCAGTGCCAGTTGCTTCTGCGCCCGGCGCTCGACCTCATCCTCCAGCAGCCGCTCCAGGAACTCGATATACGACCACTTGCCGTCAATTGCCTGACGATGGCGCGCCTCCAAGGTCTCCAGAATGCCACTCAGCCGCAACTGCTTGAGTTGAGGAATCAGCTGATGGGTCAGTTCCATGCCCCACCTCCAAACAGATGCCCAAGCAACTCGCCGGCGTTGCGGACAAACCTCCGTGCCGGTGCGGCGGGCGCGTGTGCAGGTGGCTCCTGCTGGTCAAGATCCCCCTTCAAGATGCGCTTGATGGTCAGATAGCTCGCCGTGTCGAAGCGCAACGCGCGCGCACAGGCCCGTTCGAGCCGCTCATCGCCATAGGACTCACGTAAGCCGAGTAAGCGCAGCACCGTGCGTCGTCGGTCGATCACCCCATCGCTGAGGATGGCCTCCACCACGTCGCGGGTGGCCGGGCCAATGTCGGTGGCGGCCGCGCGACACTGTTCCTCCTCTAACAGCAACCCCGCCAGCTTCTCGGGTGGCAAATGGGCGGGATGGGTCAAACGCTCGCCTCTCTGCTGGGCGCGCGGATGGGTGGCCACCAGTTGGCAATCCGCCGTATAGATCCGCACCTCGCGGCTGCCACCCCGCACCTGGACCGGCTGGCCAATCAGGCGGAACGGCGCCGAATAGAAGGCGTTGTCGAACACCACGTAGCAATCGCGATGCACCGTCGCCTGCTTCCAGATCGCCAGGTCGTAGGGCGCACTCGGCAATCGCTGCAGGCGGGTCTGTTCACGCTGCTCGAACTGTGGCAGCGGCTGGGCCTTGGTCGTGCCGTGGGTGCGCAACCCGGCGGTTGTCTGACACCACGCCAGCACGTCGGTATTGGCTTGCGTAATGCTGGTCGGCGTGCGACCGCCCAGGAAATTGCGCTTGACGTAGTGGACGCCGCCTTGCTCGACCTTGCCTTTATGTTCGGGGGTGCGTGGTCGACACGGCGCGATGAGAAAGCCGTAGTGCTCGGCACACTCACGGTAGGCCTGTTGTACCTGCGGGTCGTCCCAACAGGCTTTGGTAATCGCCGCCTTCAGATTGTCGAGCACGACCCGCTTGGGCACGCCGCCGAAAAACTCGAAGGCGTGGCGATGCAGAAGGAGCCAGGTCGCGAGTGTCTGGTCCCACACAAATTCAACGTACTGGTAGCGGCTGAAGCCGAGCACCATCACGAAGGCCCAGGCTTTGCGCAGTTGCCCGGTCTGCGGGTCGAGCATCCGCCCGGCATAGCCGAAGTCGACTTGCGCCTCCTCGCCAGGCGCGGTTTCCACCCGTCCATACGCCTCGGGCTGCCGAGGCTCCAAGGTACGCACGAAGCGGCGGATGGCGGAATAACTGCCCGAGTACCCGCGCTCCTTGAGGCGCTCCCAGATCGCAGCTATCTCGGTGCCCTGGGCGCGCAGCTCGACCACCTGGGTTCGAAAAGGCTCGACCGACGAGACCATGTGTGGTGGCGCGGGCGCGGTAAGGGTCTGCTCGACCAAGGCCTGCAACTCCTCCAGCGCGGGAAGTGGCCCAGTCAGCAACTCGTGCTCGGCCGCCCAGGTTCGATAGCGCTGCACCGTGCGGCGGTCAATCCCGCTGTCGCGCTGCACGGCCCGATCGCTGTCGGAAGCGCGCAGATGACGTAGTAACTCTCGAATATCCATGAGGGCGATCCTCCTGCCTGCCATACAACCTCCCAGCAGTGCAAAGCGAGCAACTGCTGAGAGGATAGCCGATACGGGGGAGGTTCGTCGCCAGGTGGCACAGCTTGGGCGACGCTGGCTGGTGCTATTTGGCCGACGGTGCCTGGCGCATATTGGCCGACGCTCATGGATCATTATAGGGTGAACAGTGACACGGCGAACGAGACCGCAGCACTGCTTGAGGTGAGCGTTGCCGCGGTGAAGAGTGCGCTGCAGCGGGCGCGGCCGACGCTGAAGCAGCATCTGCCCGAGCAGCGGCTCCATTGGGCTCCGTCCCTGGAACCAACCGCGGAGGAGCGTCTGTTGCTGCAGCGCTACATGGACGCCCACGAGCGAGCCGACATTGAGACGCTGGCCGAGCTGCTGCGCGAGGATGTGCTGCTGACGATGCCGCCGCACCCGATGTGGTATGCGGGGCGTGCATCGATCGTGGCCTTCACCGCAGATGTCTTCGATCCTGCCTCGCCGATGTATCACGGACGCTGGCGCAGCCTGCCTACCCGCGCGAACCGCCAGCCGGCCGCCGCGCACTATGTCCAACGACCGGGCGACTCCGTCTACCGCGCCCAGGTCCTCGACGTGCTGCGGGTCGAAGATGGGAAGGTGGCGGAGATCACCGCCTTCGCCCCCGAGTTGTTCCCGGCGTTCGGCCTGCCCCCGACACTCTGATAGAGGCGGTCATGGATGCTGACCGATCCCCCTCCTGCCCGCGGTAGGCTGCCAGCACGCGGATCAATCCTCTTCCGGGCAGCGATACCTTTTGCGCCGTTTCGCCGTCTCAATACGTGCCGATGCGATTAGGGATGGTTCTGACGAGGAGGACATCATGAGCAACACCAGTACGACCATGAAAGGAGAATGAACATGAGCAAGGTTTTTGTCGAACTCTCGATGTCGCTGGATGGTTTTGTCGCCGGGCCGAACGATGGCCCTGAGAACGGGTTGGGCGATGGCGGTGAGCGGCTCTTTCAGTGGTACTACAGCGGAGATACCGATTTTCCGCTACCGGGCACAGATATGGTCTTTAAGATCTCACGCGCCAGTGCCGAACTCCTTCGGGAGGAATGGGCCACGATCGGGGCGATGGTGGCGGGGCGGAGGATGTTCGACATCGCCCGTGCGTGGGGTGGCAATCCCCCTGGGGGTGGACCGTGTTTTATCGTCACGCATACCACTCCACAAGAATGGGTCAAGGAAGGATCGCCCTTCACCTTCGTCACGGATGGCGTTGAAAGCGCCATTCGTCAGGCAAAGAAAGCTGCAGGGGACAAGAATGTCGCCATCAGCAGCGCGAGTATCGCGCAGCAGTGCATCAAAGCGGGACTGCTAGACGAAATCCACATCAATCTCGCGCCCGTCCTGCTAGGTGCAGGTGTCCGATTGTTCGACCACTTGGGCACGGAGCCAATTCAACTGGAACGCATCAGGGTGATCGAGGCTCCCGGGGTCACGCATCTTCGATTCCGCGTCGTCAAGTAACCGCACATAGGAGAACTCACATGCGAACAGTCACTTCAATAGATGGTACGACCATCACGTTCGATCAGTCAGGCAAGGGACCGGCGCTCATCCTCGTGGGTGGCGCGTTCGAACAACGAGCGATGGACTCCGAGACCAGGCAACTCGCTGCACTACCCCTCCTGGCGCAGCACTTCACCGTGTTTCACTATGATCGCCGGGGACGAGGCGACAGCACTGATACGCAGCCGTATGCCCTTGAGCGTGAAATTGAAGACATCGAAGCCCTCATCAACGAAGCGGGTGGATCGGCGTTCGTGTTCGGTATCTCCTCCGGCGCAGCCCTGGCGATGGAAGCGGCAATCAAGCTCGGCACCAAGATCAAGAAACTTACCATGTACGAGGCGCCCTACAACGACGATGAAGCTGCCCGGCAGGCCTGGAGGGAATTCAGAAAGCAGCTCGAGGAAGTGCTTGCAGAAGGTCGCCGCGGCGATGCGGTAGGGCTCTTTATGATGTTGCTGGGGATGCCCGCCGAACACCTTGATGCGATGCGCCGGCATCCAATGTGGCCGATGTGGGAAGCGGTAGCGCCCACCATTGCCTATGATGCCGCTGTTCTAGGGGAAGATGCCTCGGTGCCCACCGCGCGAGCAGCCCGCGTTGCTGTGCCTGCCCTCATCATGGACGGCGGGGCGACGGAATTTCCGTTTATGCGCATCACAGCAACGGCGCTTGCAAACGCTATGCCCAATGCCCAGCACCGCACCCTGGAAGGTCAGACGCACGAGGTTGCTGCGGAGGCGATTGCTCCCGTGTTGGTGGAGTTCTTCAATTCCAACACAGCCAGGCTGACCTGATGTTTTAGAGCCTCGGTCAAGTATTAATCTCACGCAAAGCCGCCAAGCTCGCGAAGGCATCAGAAAAGGTTTTTCTTTGCGACTTTGCGCCTTTGCGTGAGCAAATCCAGAATACTTGACCGGTGTTCTAGCCCTCGCTCGGCAGCCGCTTGGCGATCTCGTCGATGATCAGCTCAATGGGTGTATGCTTGCCGGTCGCTTTTATAGAAGGCGAGAGAGATTGCAACTCTACACTGATCTCATGTCCAAACAGATGTAATATGACCTTTACGGTTCCATCGTCCTGCGTACGTAAGTCCGCCGTGATGTCTAACTCCTCAATGACCTCCCTCCGTTGCTCGAATGTGGCGGCGTCTAAATGGTCTCGAACACGACTAGCTAAGCCTTCTATGCGACGTATGAAGTTGTCGCCGGAAATAGTGCTGGTAATCTTTGCTTCGGTCTTCAGGCGTTCGCTATGTAGATCGGCTAGTAACTGCTCAGCAACCTCCATGTCTCGGCGGAACACCTCCGCAACGTGTTGTTTACCCTCTCGCTCAGCGACTGAGAAGGTACGGGCACTACTCCGTAGATCGTCCTCAGCACGCGCTATGGCACGATCGATCCTCGCTAGATCTTGGCGTAGATATGCGTTCTGAGCGTCCAGCGCTGCTTGTGCATCGATCAAAAGCGTACGGAGTGCTTGTGGATCGCGGAGCAGTTCCTTAAGCCGTTGCCAGACTGCCGCGTCTACGATACGTACTGGCAGTGGCTTTTGACCACAGCGTGGCGCAGCCGAGCGAGCGCTCAAACTCCTGCAACGATAATAGAAATGAACTTTGCCTGGAAGGCTCGATGGCACTGGCTGCAATGCGCTACGACAATGACATTTGAATCGACGTGCTAGCAGGTAATTGTACTTGGTCGATCGTTTAGATTGCTGCTTGCCAATTGCCAGCCGAGCCTGCGCAAGCTGCCAAATCTCCTCATCGATAATCGCTGGAACACTCAGAGTCGTTGGCGTTGCCGTGCGTCGGGCATAGACGTAGCGACCTGCGTACACACTATCGCTCAAGATGCCGTACACGCGAGTTTCCTCCCATTCGCCTACCGGTCGCTTTTTGTCCTTACGCTGTTTGTCATCGCCAGGGCTAGGTGTACCACGCAGGAGCCGTATGATCTCCAAGATACTGATGTGCTCAATCGCATACCAGCGGTATATGCGCCGGACGATTTCGGCTTGGCGTTCGTTGATGACTAGTCGCATCTCGTAGCGCTGCCCTACCTTGTCGTAGCCATACGGAGGTCTGCCTGTGCCGGGAAATGCACCGGCGTGTAACTTCTTACGCCTTCCCCTTGTTGTGCGTTCAACGATCCGTTCGCGTTCGAGGTCACTGATTACCGCCTCAAAGAGAAACTGTGAACGGTCGTTTGGCGTCACGGGCCTGCCCCAGGAAACGACGTGCAGTGCGACTCCTGCTTCAGTCAGTTCGTCAAGGAGTAAATCAGCTACGCTGGTCTTGCGTGCGAGGCGATCCACCGTGTACACAATCACAGCATTGACAGCGCCTTGCCGGATAAGCTGACGAATCTTGTTCAACTGTGGTCGGTCCATAACCTTGCCGGTGAATTCTTCCGGGAACTCATATCCTGCTGGCAAGTGCAGGCCACGTCGCTGTGCGTACTCGCGGATAGCTTCCGCTTGCGATGGCATAGAAAAGCTAGCGTCGCCTTTCTCGGAACTCGTGCGTGGGTATGATGCCGCTGCGGTCATGACTTGTCCTCCTCTTGTCTGCAGTATATCTTATCGTGCGGTACAGTGTGGGTGTGATACCGCTCAAGGACTTCGATGGCCGCCTCCAATGTAGCGATATTTAACCCACGCATCGTTGGTCCTTATTATAGACGTTATCGTGTAAGAGATCGAGCGGCTAATATGAACATTCCATGAGTAGAAGTTCATCTATGTACGATGATACTAATCAGTGCGGCGCATTGCAAAGCAGCGCAGAACATTGTCATCGCCGAGGGTATGCGTAGTCAAACGTTAGCAATCCAAGACATAGGGGTAGCTGTATTTTGCACGAGCAAAACTTGCACCCATAGTTCGTCAACGGTGGCGACTATTTGCGCGAGCAAGCAACCGTGAGCACGTACGATACGTGCCAAAACAGATGGGGCCGGTATGAACCGGTTATAGGAATGGGTGGGGTACGGGCAGGGAATTACTGCCGCTTACGTACAGGTAAAGACACGTCATTCCTACAGAGGCTCGTAAACTACTAAGGCACACCGCTTTACGCCCATAGCTGCGCTTGCAGGCTTTTGTTGTCAGGTCCACCACCTTCTTCTCACTCGTCCGATTTCCCCGAGCCATTCGCTTTCCGTAACGACTTATACACCGATTATACGGTTTCTACGACTCACCGTTATACGATCTCTACGAACCCTCTTGACAAGTAATACAAGCATACGGTATAATCCGTTTAGAACGTTAGCAACACAACACTTAAGCGGAGGCGAACACCATGACGACTGACAATGATAAAGGCCGTAACGGAATAGTGGCGATACGAGGGGTCGTACGCCAGCGAAGCGTACCCCATCCGCGAGTTAGCCTTAAACAAGCAGAGGAATTCGCGCGGATCATCTACAAGGAGGGTGCACGCAGGTGCGATCAAGAAAACATCGCTAGGAAGGCCGGTTACACTGGCACGAAAAACAGCTCATATTTTACACTCAAAGCAACCGCTCAACAGTTTGGTATGGTCATTGCTGACAGTCAAACGATCTCGTTGACGGAAGAGTGGATCAACGTTTTCTTACACGATGACCGGCAACAGCTTGGACTCGCGAGAGAAAAAGCGATGAATCAACCAGAGCTGTATAAACAGTTAATTGAGGATTTTGGAAATCGGCAATTGCCTCTCCTGGAAAAACTTGCGCAGCAGTTGCACATTAACCCGAAATACAACATCTTGAAAGATGCAGCAATGGTTGCTGCAAAGACATTCTATGAGTCGGCGTCATATGCACTTATGCTAGACAATTTAGGCTTTCTCAAAACCCGCAATAACACGGTCCCTAGCGTAGAGCAGTCAGACGACAAGAGCAAGGAACCAAATAACAATCCAGTGCAAGAGCCGATTCGAGAGGTTAACGCAGGGCAGGTAGAGCAGGTTATGGCTAATAGTCCGGCACCGCCGCCACCTCCGAATCAAGCGGACATCGTGATGCAGCCCATTCAACTTGAAAACGACCTAATGATGTATATCTATGGTCCTCGGCGACTGCTACCCAAGGACAAAGAACGCATTAAGCAGTACATCGACCTCTGGCTCGAAGAGCGAGCCGGTTCGAGTACGGCGATCACCACGATCGAGACAACTAGGCTCGACAATTAGGAGGAACATTCGAGATGCATACGCCTGGTAACGACGAGATTGATTCGACGGGGGACGACGAAAAAACAGATGCGGAGGTCCACCAGACGCGGCGCGAGTTGGCGTTACTTATGACCGGCTTGGTAGGCGTTATCGCACTTGTCGCAGTCTTCCAAGACGGGGCGATGCCGGTACTCGACAAAGTCCTGCCGTTTCTCACACTTGCGTTTGGCTGGTTCTTTGGTCAGCAAGCCGCGAAACTATGATATATCAATGAAGATGCCCCTGTATCAGCGCCGATACAAGAGCATTCCGATCAGCGTACGAACTAAGTTACTTACTTACCGGACTTTTTCGGTGCTGGCTTTTCGACTACTATAGTCTTCGGATGACGATCAGCGGTTGATTGCTTTACGTACTTGCCAGTAATTGCGCTACGTGCGGGCATTGCGTTCACCTCCCTTGTTGTAAAGTGTGTCGATGCTAGGACGTTGGCTTCAGCAGTGAACACCACGCAGCCTGATGCCTCGGCGGTCATAGTATAGCACATCTAGTGTTGAACATCAGGGTAAGATACTATTAGGCAGGCACTTGTAACCAAACAGTAACACATGCGTGCTGCATTTCACAAGGAGAGGAAGAAGTATGGCGACCGATGGTGGGCTGTTTGACGACCCGGAGGTTAGAGGGCGGCTGAGTAAGGTCTATGCGCGGATCTTGGCCTGGCAACGCACTGCAGATCGGGAAACATACTACGTGCGTTTGACAGGCGCGTAATACGCCCGGCTGTACAACTTTGCGTTAGAACACCTTTCAGCGCCGCCAGAGTTGGTCGAGGGTGACTTCGAGGACCAAGATGCCTTTCTGAAGTTGTGATCTCTCTGGTGTATTATTTGGAATACACCAGCTCGCCGTCGATCGTGACCTCATAGCGACCGCCTGAGGAAGACAGCAGGGTCACGCGTTGGATCTTATTCCCAAAGGTACTCAGAATCGTGTCCGTCATACTGACGGCGCGCGGCCGGTAGTTTCACATCGTACAAAATTCGATCTCGATCTCCATAGGTTGCTCCTTACGCCTGCTTGTGTAGCCAAGCGCGTGCAGCGGCGACATCGGCAATAATCTGGGCAATCAGCGCGGCAATGCCGTCGAATTTCTGCTCGCCGCGCTGCCGGTGCCGT
>WNGB01013118.1_pt1 | contig 11184 bp, 7 predicted proteins | sample 5400681 | NCBI WGS metagenome assembly WNGB01 (sample SAMN13153367, study PRJNA577476) | soil metagenome | isolation source: 115 cm soil or saprolite under grassland replicate 2 | place: USA:California | collected 2016-06-15 | reverse complement strand
GCCCACGGTCGCCAGCGTGCGCGTTTCAGACTCGCGCAGGGAGTACTCGCGGTCTCGGTCGTGGACGCGCTGACGGACGTCGGAGCGAGGCAGATCCAGCTCGCGCATGAACACGTCGCGCGGATCGCCCGGCTCACGGTCGCGCGCGTCGAGGTCGCGCTCACGCCAGTCGTCGCGATCGCGAGTGTCGTCGGAGCGAGGATCATCGAACATAAAACCCTCCTCGAGCGCCCGCACATCGCCGCGTGTAGCCAGTTTTGGCGGCTGCTTTCCGACAACCGCCATGATTTGCATCACTTAGGCGTGGTTTCGCTGTAACCACTTTTGTGACCACTTGCGTGCAAAAACTGGCGATTCGCGGCGACGCGGGGCAGATCGCGAGTACCGCTGAGGATTCAGCTAACTCGCGCTCGTTGTTGATGTTGTGGAGATTTTTTGAGGAAGTGGTCGGGGCGACTGGATTCGAACCCACCTGCGCTGACGCTACGGCGGGCAGGCCAGCGACCCCCTGCGCCCAAGGCAGGTCCCTGCCCGACGCCGTCAGTCTCGCTGGCCGACAGCGTCAGCGACCTTGCCCGACACGCGTCGTTCTCCTGCCCGACGCGCGTGAGTCCCCTGCCCGACAGCGTTAGCCGCCTGCCCGACGCGCGTGAGTCCCCCTGCCCGACATCGTCAGTCACCCGCGAGCGAAGCGAGCCCTCTGTCAATGATGTCGAACCCGTGCCGCAGCTCCTCTTCGGTGATCGTCAGCGGCGGGTTCGCGAAGAAATAGTTCATCCGCACGAACGTGTAGAGCCCCTCGTCGCGGAAGATCTTCCGCAGCTTGTTCATCGGCTCCGAGGTGCCGTTGAACGGCGCCAGCGGCTCCATCGAAGTGCGATCCTTCACGAGCTCCACGATCCCGAAAAGACCAATGGAGCGTACCGCGCCCACCATCGAGTGCTTCGCCTGCAGACTGGCAAGCAGGTCCTTCATGATCCCGCCCATGTGCCGGGCGGCATCGATCAGTCGATCGTCCTCGTACACCTTGAGGGTCGCAAGCGCGGTGGCGCAGCCGAGCGGATGGCTGTTGTAGGTGAGCCCGCCGAAAAAGACCTTGTCGTTGAAGTGATCCGCGATCGCGCGGCGCATCCCCACGGCGCCGAGCGGCACGTACGCGCTCGTCAGCCCCTTCGCCATCGTCATCAAATCGGGGACCACGCGCCAGTGATCGACCGCAAACCATTCGCCGGTGCGGCCGAAGCCGGACATCACTTCATCGGCGATCATGAGAATGCCGTACTTGGTGCACAGCTCGCGGATGCCCTGGATGAACCCGTCAGGTGGAACCAGGATGCCGTTCGTGCCGACCACCGGCTCGAGGATGAATCCGGCAATCGTGTGCGCCCCTTCGAGCTGGATCGTTTCCTCGATGTGCGCCAGCGCGACATCGGCCGTGTCCCATCCTTTCTGAATGCCGTGGTACGGGTTGAGGACGTGGACGACACCCGGCATACCAGGTTCGGCGGCCCAGCGGCGCGGATCGCCGGTCAGCATCATCGCGCCGGCGGTGCCGCCATGGTACGAGCGATAGAAGGAGAGAATCTTGTGACGCCCGGTGTACTGGCGAGCGATCTTAATCGCGTTCTCGTTCGCCTCGGCGCCGCCGTTGGTGAAGAAGAAGACCTCGATGTCGCCGGGACAGATCTCCGCGAGCTTGCGTCCGAGGCGCGCCCGCGCCTCCGTGGCCATGAACGGATTGGCGTACGCGAGCGTCTCGGCCTGCTGCGCGATCGCGCGGATAACGCGCTCGTCACCGTGCCCGATGTTCACGCACATCAACTGGCTGTTGAAATCGAGGTAGCGCTTCCCCTCGGGCGTCCAGAACCAGCAGCCTTTCGCGCCGGCGACGGGAATCGGATCGACGGCCGCCTGCGCGGACCATTCGAACAGCGTGTGCTTCTTCGTCAGATCGACGATGGTCTGCCCGCTCAAGCCAGGGACGGTCCCGACGGTATTCATGTGATCTCCTGCAATATCGCGCTCGTTACATCGCGGGTTCCGGCGCGCCCCCCGAGGTCGGGCGTGCGCGGACTGTCTGCCGCCGCCATCACGCGCTCGATGGCGCCGACGATGAGATCGTGGCCGGCGCCCGCGCCGAGGTGATCGAGCATCAACGCGCCCGCCCAGATCGCGCCGATCGGATTCGCCACCCCCTTGCCCGCAATGTCGGGCGCCGATCCGTGTATCGGCTCGAACATCGACGGGTATTTGCGCTCCGGATTGATATTTCCACTCGGCGCGATGCCGAGGCTTCCCGACACCGCCGCCCCGAGGTCGGTCAGGATATCTCCGAACAGGTTCGACGCGACGATGACGTCCATGCTGCCGGGATCTGTAACCATCCGCGCGACGAGCGCGTCGACGTGGTATTTCCGCCACGACACTAACGGATACTCCTTCCCTACCTCGTCGAGCACCTGATCCCACAGGACCATCGTGTACTGCAGCGCGTTGGATTTGGTCGCGCTCGCCAGGAGCTTGCGCGGACGCTTCGAGGCGACCTCGAACGCGTAGCGCGCGATCCGTTCGATGCCGCGACGCGTCATCACGCTCACCTGCTGCGCGACGTCGTTCGGCGTGCCCGCATGGAGGCGCCCGCCGATGCCCGCGTACTCCCCTTCAGAGTTTTCGCGGACGCACACCATGTCGATGTCGGCGGCACCGCGGCCGGCGAGCGGCGTCTTCGCGCCAGCAACCAGTCGCATCGGCCGCAGGTTCACGTACTGATCGAACCGCTGGCGGATCGGCAGGATCAGCTGCCAGACGGAGATGTGATCCGGCACCGCGGGATCGCCGATCGCGCCGAGATAGATCGCGTCGAAGTCCTTCAGCCGATCGAACCCGTCCTCGTCCATCATCCGCCCGTTGGCGCGATAGAAATCGCATCCCCACGGGAACTCGACGAACTCCACCTTCGCACCGCACAAGGCGGCGGTCTTCTTCAAGACCTCCAGACCGGCGGGGATGACTTCCTTGCCGATTCCGTCGCCAGCGATGACTGCAACTCTCTTCATCTGCTTGTCTTTTTTAACAGGAGGGCCAGGAGATAAGGAAATTCATTTTAAAGCTCCTTGTCTCCTGTCTCTCTTGTTAGACAAATCACATGCCCGGGGGCGTGAACCGTCCGTCGGCTGCCAGCCAACCGCCATCTACAAAGATAATCGACCCCGTCACGTAGCTGGCGGCGTCGGATGCCAGGAACACCGCGGCGCCCACGAGCTCCTCGGGTTTTCCCCAGCGGTTGAACACACTTTTGGCGGCGTACGCGTTGTACCACTCCCGGTTGGCCTTGATCGGCGCCGTCAGCGGCGTCTCGATGACGCCCGGTCCGATCGCATTCACTCGAACGCCGTGCGGACCGAATTCAGCGGCAGCGGCGCGCGCGAGCTGGACGATGGCAGCCTTGGTCGCGGCGTACGCGGCCTGGCCCGGCTCGACGACCTGCGATCGGATCGACGAAAAAAGAATGATGCTGCCCTTCCTGCGCGGCGTCATGACCCGGCCGGCGGCACGCAGGACGTTGAAGTTCCCCTTGATGTTGACGTCGAGCACCCGCGAGAGCTCCTCGTCCGTGTATTTGAGGATCGGCTTGCGCACGTTGATGCTCGGCGTGCAGACGACGATGTCGAGGCCGTATTTCTCGTCGAGCTCGTCGAAGACGCGATCGACAGAGGCGGAGTCGCGGATGTCGAGTGGCGCGGCCTCGCACGAATGGCCGTCGGCGGCTGCGCGCTCGGCCACGGTGCGCGCCGCCTCCTCGTTCACATCGAGGCAGACCACGCGCGCCCCCTGCTTCGCGCAGCCAAGCGCGACCGCTTCACCGATACCGGAAGCGGCGCCGATCACCGCCGCCGTCTTGCCCGTGAGATCGAACAGACCGTTTTTCACGCCATTCTCCGTTGAGAGACAACCATCGACACCGCCGTGAACGCGACCGCTGCGGCGGCCAGCCCCCACATCGACGGCGTCAGACGCCAGATCGGCCCGCCGCCGGCCCACAATCGCGTGGCCACCGCCACCGCGACGCCACCGGCGATCGCCGCCAGCGCGTCGAGCGCCTTCAAGCGGCGTAGATACAGGCCCGCGATGACGGGAACGAAGAGGCTGACGCCCACGAGCGTGTAGAAAAACCCGAGCGCCTCCACGACGCTTTTCGACAGCATGGCCACCATCACGGCGGCGATGGCGCCCGACAACGACGCGCCGCGCGCAACCGCGACCACCTGCCGGTCGGTGGCGGCGGGATTGATGAAGCGCTTGTACAAGTCCTGCGAGAGCGATGTCGCGAGCATGAACAGGATCGCGTCCGACGCGCTGACTTCGGCGGAAAACACCGCCGCGAGGCCGAGCGCACCGACCCAGAAGGGCAGGTCGTGCATGAACAGCAGCGGCAGCGCCATTTCACGGTCGGCGGGCGTCAGGCCCGGGTGGAGGACGCGAGCCGACATGCCGAGCAGCACGGGCATCGCGGCGTACAGCATCAGGAAGAGGGCGTTGACGCCGACGCCGATGCGGACCGCCCGATCGTCACGCGCGCCGTACACCTTTTGCAGGAGCCCTGGCGACACGATGAAATTGGGGCCCAGCATCGCGATGTAGATCCAGCCGGACGGACCGTTGCGCCATGGACTCCAGAAACCGGCCACGGGCAGCGCGGCATGCAGCCCATCGAATCCTCCGACCGCCTTCAGGACAATCGGCAGCGCTATGGCAAATCCGAGCAGCTTCACCGTGAGCTGCACCACGTTCACCACTGCGGAGGATTTCAATCCACCGGCCGCGAAGTACGCCGTGATCACCAGCGCGCCGAGTACACAACCGGCAATCTTCGGGATGCCGATGACCACAGTGAGGATCCACGCGATCCCCATCAGCTGGCCGGCAAGAATGCAGACGGTGCCGATCCACAGCAATCCAGCGATGGCCGCGCGCACCCGCCGGTCGTAGCGCCACTCGAGGAAGTCGCCGACGGTTTTCAGATCGTGTTCCGCCGCGATGCGGCGAATCCGAGGTCCCACCCACATCGCCAGCACCAGCGATCCCAGGCCGGCCGAGCCGACCCACCAGATCGCGGCGATGCCGTCGCGATACCCCAGGCCGGTGGCGCCGATGGTCGATCCCGCGCCGATGTTCGCCGCGAGGAACGTCGCGAACAACAATCCCGGCCCGAGCGCACGCCCCGCGACGAAGAAGTCGCTCGATCCTTTCACGCGGCGCGCGACCCAGACGCCCAGCGCGATCTGCGCGATCGAATACGCGACGATGATGGTGAGATGCGCCATTCAGCGAGCGATCAGAACGTAGTGCATGCCCGCCTGTTTGACAACTCTGCATCCGTTGTAACAACGTGCGACTAAGATCCGATGCCGACTGTCACGGACCGCGTGCTCTCCACTGTCGACGCGCTTGCCGACGAAGCGGTGGTATTCACGTCGGATCTTATCCGCATCCCAACGGTGAATCCTCCCGGCGAGCGCTACGAAGACTGCGCGCGCCTCATCGGCAGCACGCTCGAGCAATGTGGCTTTGACGTCGAGTATCACGCGGCCGAAGGACGCGCGGAACACACCGCGGATTATCCGCGCATCAACGTGATCGGAACGCGTCGGGGACGCGCCGATCATCCGCTCGTCCATCTCAACGGCCACTTCGACGTCGTCCCGCCCGGCAAAGGCTGGACGATGGATCCGTTTGGCGGCGAGGTGAAGGACGGCAAGATCTGGGGACGCGGGTCCTGCGACATGAAGGCGGGCATCGCGGCAGCGGTATTCGCCGTCGAAGCAATTCGCCGGGCCGGAATCGAGTTGAATGGCACGGTCGAGATCAGCGGGACCGTGGATGAGGAAAGCGGCGGGTTCGCCGGCGTCGCCTGGCTCGCGCAGCAGAAGCGGCTCAGCGCGGAACGAACGGACTTCGCCATCATTCCCGAGCCGCTGTATGTCGACCGGATCTGCATCGGCCACCGCGGCGTCTATTGGTTCGAGGTCCAGACGAACGGACGCATCGCCCATGGCAGCATGCCGTTCCACGGTGTCAGCGCGATCGAACACATGGGGCTGGTGCTCGACAGGATCGAGCGCGAGCTCCTGCCGCGGCTCGCGACGCGCACGACCGCCGTGCCGGTGATTCCGGCGGCGGCGCGCCACGCGACGCTCAACATCAATGGCATCACGGGCGGGCAACCGGTGGATGGCATCCAGACGCCGTGCGTCGCCGATTCGTGCCGCGCCGTGTTCGATCGGCGCTTCCTGCTCGAGGAAGGTTTCGACGCCACGAAAGCAGAGATCATTGCGATGCTGGACCAGCTTGCCGGCGAGGTCCCGGATTTCAAATACGGGATCCGCGACCTCATGGTGGTGCATCCGACGAAGACCCCCGACGGATCGCCTGTGGTCTCCGCGCTCGATCGCGCGCTGCACCGCGTTCTCGGCAGGAGCGGTGGCCTGGTTGCCAGCCCCGGGACGTATGATCAGAAACATTTCGCGCGCATCGCGGGCGTGCCGCACTGCGTCGCGTACGGCCCGGGCATTCTCGATCTGGCGCACCAGCCCGATGAATACTGCGACGTGGCGGATCTCGTGAACTCGACGAAAGTGATCGCCCTGGCAGTTCTGGAACTGACACAGACCATGCGTTGACACTGAGGAGTGAAGCATGCCGACGAAACATCTGCCCCTGGTGGCCCTGCTCGTACTCCTGGCCCTGGCTCCCGCCCGTCCCGCCCTCGCGCAGGCGACCGGCGCAATCACCGGTGTCATCACCGATCAGTCCGGCGCAGTCATGCCCGGCGTGACGGTGGACGCGACCAACACCGCAACAGGCCAGGTCCGCAACACCGTCACCGCCGCGGACGGTTTCTACACGCTCCCGCTCCTTCAGCCCGGCCGCTACAACGTCAAGGCGACGCTCACCGGCTTCAAGCCGGTCGTGCGCGAATCGGTCGACGTCTCGGTCGGCGACACCAGCCGCGCGGACATCAAGCTCACGGTGGGAGGCATCGAGGAGAGCGTCACCGTGGCGGCGGAGACGCCGCTCGTCGAGACGTCGCACGCGACGCTCGGCATCACGATCGATCAGCAAAAGATCACCGAGCTCCCGTTGAACGGACGTAACTTCACGCAGTTGGGCACGCTGATTCCCGGCGTCGTCTCGCCGCCTGGAGGTCTCGGCGGCGGAGCGGGCGACGCGACTCCGGGCGGTTTCGGAGCCGCGACCTCTGGTTTCAACGTCAACGGCATGCGCAACCAGTCGAACAACTTTCTGCTGGACGGCGCCAGCAACAACGACACGTTCAACACGGGCTTTGTGATGCGCCCGCCGCCTGACGCGATTCAGGAATTCAAGATTCAGACGCACTCGTACAGCGCCGAGTTCGGCCGCAACTCTGGATCCGTCGTCAATGTCGTCACGCGCGGCGGGACGAACCAGCTCCACGGCGCGGTGTGGGAATTCAACCGCGACGACACGCTGCAGGCGCGCAACTTTTTTGCCCCCAGGGACCAGGCGAAGCCGAAGCTGAAACAGAACCAGTTCGGCGGGAGCGTCGGCGGTCCGATCATGAAGAACAAGTTCTTCGGGTTCGGCTATTACGAGGGGTACCGCAACACCCGCGGCAACACGACCAACGTCGTCGTACTGACCGATGCGCAGCGGACGGGTGACTTTGCCTCGACGACAATACGAGACCCGTTGACGGGCGCGCCGTTCCAGAACAACGTCATCCCGACAAATCGCATCAGTACTGTCGCGCTGAAGCTGATCGATCAGTTCGTGCCGCGCGCGAACAGCGCCGGCAACCGTTACATTGCCTCGCCGGAGACGAAGGATAACCGCGATTCCCTGGGTACCCGTTTCGATTACCAGTTCAGCCGCAAGCACTCCCTGCTCGGGCGCTACCTGCGGACAAAGACTGATGCCAGAACGCCGGCGATTACGCAGGCGATCGGCAACACGTCGCGCGCGACGCTCAGCGACTACATGGGGTCCGACACCTTCATCTTCACGCCGCACGCGATCAACGTCGCGCGGTTCTCGTACAACCGCATCGATGCGCATCCCGCGGTGACGAGCGGCCTCAAGAACGAGGATTTCGGCATCAACGTGCCGAACACGAACCCGCTCGCACCGGGGCTGGCGTTCATCTCGATCAGCGGTTTCTTCAACCTGGGCGACGCGCAGCAGCCGTTCGTGAAACGCATCAACGAAGTAATGCAGTTCACCGACGATTTCACGTGGACGCGCGGCAACCACAATCTCAAGTTCGGCGCGGACGTGCGCAAGGAACACATGGTCATCGCGTTCATCAACCGGCCGAACGGCGACTTCGTGTTCAGCAATACGTTCAGCGGGAACGCCGCAGCGGATTTCCTGCTCGGGCTGCCGTCACAGTTCCGCAGGACGACGACGAACCAGGCGCAGGACGGGATTGGATGGCTGTATTCCGGCTACGCGCAGGATGAATGGCGCACCGGCGCGCGTTTGACCCTGAACGCCGGCCTCCGCTACGAGCTGTCGCAGCCGTTCGTAGACAAGAACGACGCGCTGAATGCGTTCCATCCCGGCGTGCAATCCACGCGCTTCCCGTCCGCTCCGACTGGACTCGTGTATCCGGGGGATGCCGGCGTGCCGCGCGGGACGTACGCGACGGACAAGAACAACTTTGCACCGCGCCTGGGCGCCGTGTGGGATCCGAAAGGAGACGGCCGCACGACGTTCCGCGGCGCCTGGGGCCTCTTCTACGACGCGCTCGCGGGACAGGGGGACTTCTTCCAGAATGGCGTCCTCGCGCCGCCGTTTACGCCACTCGTCGAAGTCATCGCGCCTCCCGCATCGATCTCGCTCGCGACGCCATTGACGTCGATCACCGGAGGCGCGACGCTGTTCCCCGCCGGCCTGACGATCATCGGTTGGGCCCAGGACTTCACGACGCCGTACGCGCATCACTTCAACGCCACGATGCAGCGGCAGATCGGACGCAGCGTCGGGGTCGAGGCCGGCTACGTCGGATCGCGCGGGCGTCATCTCCCGATATTTATGGAAGTCAACCCGGGCGTTTTCGTGCCCGGCCAGACCGCGCGCGGGGCGCGGATCTTCCCGGCATTCGCGCTGGTGCGCCCGACGTTCTCGGTAGCGGAATCGCGATACGACTCGCTGCAGGCAAGCGCGCGGATGCGCGCGACGCGCGGCATGAACTTCCTCGCGTCGTACACCTACGGTCATGCCAGGGATCACGTCTCGGGCTTGAATATCGGCGGCGACCCGCGGCCGGTGCTGCCGGTCACGATCGGAGATGAGGCGTCGTTCGATCGCGCGCTGTCTTACGAGTGGGCGGACGCGCTGTTCGACGTCCGTCACCGCTTCGTCGTGAGCTTCGGCGCCGAACTGCCGACGCCGCGCAACATGGGCCGCTCGATGGAGCACATCATCGGCGGCTGGCAGCTCAATGGGATTGTCCAGAAGCAGACGGGGTTCCCGCTGTCGGTGACGGACCCGTCGAACAACGGACTGGACATCCGTTTCCTGACGAACCGCCCGGACGCGACGTGCGATCCGAACGTCAACGCACCGCACACCACGGACCAGTGGTTCAACACATCCTGCTTCGTCCCGAGACCGCTGGCGACGACGGGCGACCGTCCCGGCAACGCGGGGAGGAATTCGATCCGCGGACCCGGTTTCGCGTCGACGGATCTCTCGCTGTTCAAGAACGTGGAATTCGGCGGCGGCCGGCGCATCCAGGTTCGGCTCGAGGCGTTCAATTTGTTCAACCAGGCGCGATTCAATCAGCCCAGCGGTGCCCTTGGTACCGCCAACTTCGGCAAGATCACGACGGCGCAGGATGGCCGCGTGATGCAGCTGGGAATCAAGTACTTGTTCTGAGCCGCGGAGTACAAAATGAGCTTGTTTTCTTCCGCGCATTCGGAGCCGAGGCAATTATGCAGACCAGACTTCTTCTTGCAAGCTCCCTGCTGCTCTCCGCCGCGGCGTTAGTCGCGCAACAGCCGCGTCCGATGACGGTGACGCCGGACGCAAAAGCGGCCGCATTCGCGAAGCCCGCGGCGGACAACAACACGCTGACCGCGGTCGAGGGCGTGAAGGTCGGCCACTACACACTCACGGAGCGGCCGACCGGCTGCACGGCGATCCTGTTCAAGGAAGGTACGACCGGAAGCGTCGATCAGCGCGGCGGCGCGCCGGGCACGCGCGAGACCGATCTGCTCGATCCGGTGAACAACGTGCAGATCGTCTCGGCGATCTCGCTCGCCGGCGGCAGCGCGTTCGGGCTCGACGCGGCGTCGGGCGTGATGAAGTGGCTCGACGAGCGCAATATCGGCTATCCCGTCGGCACCGCAGGCGTCGTGCCAATCGTTCCCGCCGCGATCCTGTTCGACCTCGGCTTCGGCGGCAATCCGAAGATCCGTCCAACGGCCGAGTGCGGATATAAAGCTGCGGACGCGGCGAGCGAAGGCCCGGTCCAGGAAGGGAACGTCGGCGCGGGGGCGGGCGCAACGGTCGGCAAGTCCGGCGGAGGCAGGGGCAATGGCGGCGGACCGATGAAGGCCGGCATTGGATCAGCCGCGATCAAGATGCCGAACGGCCTGGTGGTTGCGGCCATCGTGGCCGTCAATGCGGTCGGCGACATCATCGATCCGCTCACGGGACAGATTGTCGCAGGCGCGCGCGGCCCTGACAACGCGCTGCTCGACGCGCGCAGGCTGTTGCGCGGCGGCGGCGGCCGCGAGGGACGCGCCGGCGAGAACACGACGATCGGACTCGTCGTCACAAACGCGAAGCTCACCAAAGTGCAGGCGCAGAAGATGGCGCAGATGGCCAACGACGGATACGCGCGCACCATCTCGCCGGCGCATACTCCTGGGGACGGCGATACGATCTTCTCCGCCGCGACCGGTACCTGGGACGGGGCAGTCAACTACGGCCAGATCGGGGCGCTCGCCGCCGAAGCGATGGCCGATGCCGTCGTTCGCGCCGCGACGCAGGCCACGGCGTCCGGAGGACTGCCGGCCGCGCGCGATCTCGGAACGGTTCCGGCGCGGTTCAGGCAGTAGGCTATCCGCAGTGAGATCCTGGCTCTTCGCGGTCGCCGTAATCATGGGGGGGTTTCAGCGCGATCACGAAACCGTG
>WNGB01013117.1_pt1 | contig 11184 bp, 8 predicted proteins | sample 5400681 | NCBI WGS metagenome assembly WNGB01 (sample SAMN13153367, study PRJNA577476) | soil metagenome | isolation source: 115 cm soil or saprolite under grassland replicate 2 | place: USA:California | collected 2016-06-15 | reverse complement strand
TCGACCTTGAAGTTCTCGAACGTGTATGGGTTGTCCACTACGCCGGTGACCGTCATGAAGTCGACGCCATCTCTGAACAGGAAGTCGCCTACAAATGGCAGATTGGGCGAGGTTGGTGCTGCGGCCATCTGGTGGTGGTAGGCGCTGATCCGGCCGTTGCTGTCGACACCAGCTCGTACACGGTGCACGGCCATCGCGCGATAGCGACCGCTCTTGAATTCCTCCTCTCTCGACGCCTGAACTTTGACCGGGTACCGCCACTCGAGCGCTTTTGCGATCTGCAATGCCTCGGCGGCAGGATCGTTCGCACCGCTGCTGTAGTGCAGGCCGAACGACCCACCGGCGTCGGGCACGTGCACCCGGACGCGATCCTGCTCAATACCAGCGATTCGGGCGCCAGTCATCTGGGTGTACACGGGCGACTCGGTGCCCGCCCAGACCTCGAGGACGCCGTCATCGTTCATCCGGCAGACGGCGTTGTTTGGCTCCATCGGCGCGTGCGCGAGATATGGCAACTCATAGAAGGTGTCGACGGTATGGGTTGCCTTGGTAAGGCCGTCGTCGACGTTGCCGTCTGCCCTGGCGACGACGGCCCGCTCACCGGACTCGACTAGGCGGTGGTGCTCCGCCAGTAGCGCCTCCGAGCTCCGCTGCTCAGCGTGCTCGTCGTTCCACTCGACTTTGAGCGCGAGGAGTCCGCGCTGGGCCGCCGCGAATGCTTCGGCGACCACAGCTACGCCCTCTGCGATGGGAATGACTGCCTCCACGCTAGGCGTAACGTGAACCGGCAGATCAAGCGTTTCGGTCCTCGGGTCTCTCGCCGTCAGTTCATGATCGGCGCCGCCGGTCTATCGTTTGCCATCGCACTCGACGGCACTAGCGTTGCGACGATGCTCGCAAAGCAGGAGACGGGTGAGACGCTGAGCCCATGGATCAGCATCGGCACCGACGGCACGATCACCATCATGTCGGCGGCAGTCGAGATGGGGCAGGGGACGATGACCTCGCTGCCACTGATCATCGCCGAAGAACTCGACGCCGACTGGACGAAGGTCAAGATCGTGCCGGCGCCGGTGGTCGAGGCGATCTACGGCAATCCGGGTTTCTTCCGCACGATCATGTACACGTCGTCACAAAACGCGGTGTCGAGCTACTACCAGCCGCTGCGCCTCGTTGGCGCGCAGGTGCGCCGAGTTCTGCTCGACAATGCCGCCAATCGGCTCGGGGTCCCGGTTGCGGAACTAACGACGGAGCCGAGTGTGGTGGTGCACGCCAGATCCGGCCGCCGGCTGAGTTATGGCGAGATCGCGTCCTTCGCCGAGATTCCGGCCCAGGCGCCCACCATCGGGCCGGAGGAGCTAAAGAAGCCGAGTGACTTCCGGTTGATCGGCAAGGACGTGATGCGTGTGGAATTGCCGAGCAAGGTCAACGGCAGCGCGATCTATTCGATCGACGTGCAGGTTCCCGGCATGCTCTACGGAATCGTTGTTCGTGCGCCGGTCGAAGGGTCGGCGCCGGTCGAAGTCGACGAAAGCACCGTTCGCGCCATCCCCGGCGTGATGCGAGTCGTCAGGTTGCCGTACGGCGTGGGTGCACTGGCCGAGACCGTGTGGGCAGCGCTGGCGGCTCGCCGGGCCCTTAATGACGCCATCACCTGGTCGCGCACCGGCGCGAGCTGGGGCTTCGACAGCGAAGAGGGGCTGGACGCGTTCGCTGCCGACGCAAGCAATCTCGGCGCTCCGGCGACCGACTGGGGGAGGAAGGGCGACGCGGCCGGTGAGATGGCCAGGGCTGCGACGGTTCTCGAAGCGACCTACCGTGCCGACTTCGCCTATCACGCCCAGATGGAACCGCTGAACGCCGTGGCATCGGTCTCACCGGCAGGCGATGCGGTCGAACTGTGGTGCGGCACTCAGAATCAAAGCGCCGCCGTCGATGCGACGGCCAGAGTGCTCGGCATTCCGCGCGACCGGGTGAAGCTGAACTACCTGCTGTTGGGTGGAGGCTTCGGCCGACGTGGCCATGTCGACGAGGAGTTCATCGTCGACGCGGTGCTCCTGTCGAAGGAGGTCCGGAGACCGGTGAAGGTGCTGTGGAGCCGCACGGACGATGTCCGAAACGGACGCTTCCGCCCGATCACCGCGCATCACGTCCGTGCCGGGCTGGACACCTCGGGGAAACTCGTCGCATGGCACCATCGGGTGGCCGGCGACCGCGTGATGCCGTTTTCGAATACGGACCTTTACGAGCTGGCCGGCCGCAAGGACTTCGTCCTGATGGCCGGCGTCGACCTTGAAAGCTATGACATTCCCCACCAATGGAGTGAGCTGCTCTATCGCGATACGGGAGTACGCACATCGCCACTCCGAGGCGTCGGCTTCGCCGCCAGCACGTTCGTGACCGAAACCTTTCTGGACGAGATCGCCCAGAAACGTGCGATCGATCCCGTGCAATTACGGCTCGAGCTGCTGGGGAATTCGCCCCGTGGGCGAAAGGTCGTCGAGACGGTGGCGACGATGGCGGATTGGGGCAGGCGGCGCGAAGAAGGCCGCGCGCTCGGCTTTGCCTTCGTCGACATGGTTGGCGGTCTCGCTGCTGGCGTCGCCGAAGTTTCGCTCGATCCCCGCACCGGTCAGATCACGGTGTATGAGTTCTGGTGTGCGGCGGATTGCGGAGTCCAGATTCAGCCGGACAACATGGTCGCCCAGATCGAGGGCGGCATCGTCTACGGCCTCGGCCTGGCGATTCTCGAGCGCATCACGATCAAGGACGGCATCGTCGAACAGACGAACTTCCATGATTACCCGGTGCCGCGCATGCGCCAGACGCCGGCAATGCACGTTGAGCTAATCCCGAGCGATAATCCCCCGGTCGGCGTCGGACAAACGTCGGTTCCTCTTGTTGCCCCGGCCGTCGGGAATGCCGTGGCGCAACTGACTGACATCAGGCTGCGGGAGCTGCCGATGTCGCCCGAGCGCGTCAAGACGGCACTCGGTTAGGCCCCCATCCGGTCACCTCTCGTCCCAGCAGCGGGACCTTGGTGCCGCCGACTAAGAATTTCCAGGACTCGATGTCTGGCCCAAGAAAGCCATGGTACCTGTAAGTGAAGGGCAGGGAACCGGGCTTGGGCGGGCGCTCAGCCCGATCCGGCTCCTCAGGCTCTCGAGACAAAGGAGTGCAGACACGGCGAAATCTTCTACCGGACGTACGTGGGCGGGGACATCGTAGTCGTCCAACTTGCGGTGCAGGGTCCCACCTCCTCCCGCTGAGCCTGCCTGGCCGGACGCAGCAGCAGACCGGCAAGCGGATGGACGCGCCGTGCTGCGATCTCTTTCGAGCTGTCCAACCGCAAGATCCAGCGCTTCGACTGTTACCCCTCAGGCACGGTCGTTCTTACCTGACTGGGCGTGCCTCGCAGAAATCCGCCACCAGCTCGACATCCGAGCGCCACCCGACGACGTCGGCGAGTTGGACGCGATCTACGCGGTGACGCCCGCACGGAAGATCGGGTTCTGCGGTGCTCCGTGGGCCCGAATCACCGAGATCAGGTGACGCCTCCTCACCTGCCTGGAGGCAATCCTGGTAATTGCCCGCCTGGGGTGCTACCGGGCGAATTCCAACCCAAGGGAGATCTTGCGTGAGCACCGAACAGAAAGAGAACCTCGACGCAATCCTGCGGCAGGGAGCCTTCCCCGCCGGCGCCGACGTCAACGAGCAGCGGCGACAACTCAAAGCGTTGCTCTCGGCGCAGCCGCTGCCCGGCAACGTGACCGTGACCGCGGCCACCCTGGGCGGCGTTCCAACCGCCGAGATCACTGTGGACGGCGTCGAACCACGCAATACTGTCCTGTACTTCCATGGTGGCGTGTACGTGCTAGGGGACGCCTTCCTCGCGGCTGAGCTGGCCTCGCAAATCGGCCGGCGGACCCGCGCCAAAGTCATCTCCGTCGACTACCGGCTTGCCCCCGAGCACCCGTATCCGGCCGCTGTCGACGACGCTCTGGCAGCTTACGCAGCCCTCCTGGACAACGGCACAGCCCCATCGGACATCGCCTTCGCGGGAGAGTCCGCCGGCGGCGGGCTCGCCATCGCCCTCCTGGTCAGCGCCCGCGATCACGGGCTGCCCCTGCCCGCTGCGGCCTACGTCATGTCACCGTATGTCGACCTCACCCTGGCCGGGGCAACCATGGAAACCAAGCGCGCGGCCGATCCGCTGCTCAGCCCAGAGGCGCTCCGCGACCGAGTCGGCGACTATACGGCGGGCCAAGATGCGGCGCTGGGCCTCATCAGCCCTATATTCGCCGATCTGTCCGGGCTACCGCCCCTGATCATCCAGGCCGGAACCCACGAGGTGCTTCTCGACGACGCCATCCGCCTGGCCTGGCAAGCTGCCATCGCGGACGTCGAAGTTACCCTCGACATCACCCCCGGGGTGCCCCACGTCTTCCAGGCCTATCACGCGATCCTTGATGAAGCGGCCGCGGCGCTTGACAGGGCCGGACAGCGCCTCGCGCCGTATCTTGCCAGCGCAGAGCGCGTCGCCGTCTAGCGAAAGGGGATTTTCCTAAATGAGCGACTGGAACGCGAAGACCATCACGGAGTTCCGAGCCAACGAGGGCAGGGTTGGCGGAGTCTTCGAGGGTGCCCCGATCACGCTGCTGCACCACCTCGGTCGCAAAAGTGGGCGGGAGTACGTCACCCCAACGATGTACCTGCCGCACGAGGGCGACCCGGCCAGCATCTACGTATTCGCCACGAAAGGTGGAGTGCCCACCAACCCGGACTGGTACTACAACCTGACCGCCGCCGGTAACGGCAGCGTCGAACGCGGAACCGAGACGTACAAAGTAAGCGTCCGCGAATTGACCGGTGCTGAGCGCGACCGCATCTACGCCGAACAAGCGCGGCGCTACCCAGGCTTTGCCGAGTACGAACGCCAGACTGCTGGCATCCGCACCATTCCTGTGCTCGAGCTCAGGCGAGCGTAGGCGACGCTCCGCAGCGCAGGTATAGTGGCCAGTGTCTTCATAACCGGCTCAGCCGACGGCCTTGGACGGCTGGCCGCACAGCGCTTGGTGGCCTCGAACCATGACGTCGTCTTGCATGGGCGCGACCGACAGCGTGCCCAGGATGCGATGCGTGCCGTGCCGGGCGCCCGCACGGCTTTGGTGGGCGATCTAGCAAGCATCGAAGAAACGCGCGCCCTTGCAGAACAAGCCAACGCAGCTGGTCCGTTCCAGACGGTAATCCATAACGCAGGGGTCCAATCAATCCATAACGCAGGCGTCTATCGTCCGAACGCCGCGCGTCTCGAGACGCTCGATGGGCTCGAGAACACGTTCGCGGTCAATGCCCTCGCTCCCTACCTGTTGACCGCGCTCATCGCAAGCCCGCAACGGATAGTCTTTTTGACGTCCGAATTGCACCGAACTGGTGAACCGGACCTCAGCGACCTGCAGTGGCGTGACCGGCGTTGGAGCGGATCTCAGGCGTACTCAAACTCGAAACTGTTCGTTGTTACGCTTGCGTTCGGTGTCGCACGCCGGTGGCCTCATGTCCTATCGAACGCGGTCAATCCTGGGTGGGTTCCCACGAAGATGGGTGGCCCCCAGGCGCCCGATGATCTGGAGTTGGGTGCCGAGACGCAGGTCTGGTTGGCGGTCAGCGCCGAGCGGGATGCGCTGGTCAGCGGGAAGTATCTGTATCACAAGCAAATCCGATCGGCGCATCCGGCGGCATCCGACGTCAACTTTCAGAACCAGGTGCTTGACGCCTGCGCGCGGCTCACGGGAGTGGAGCTGCCTTCGGCGGTCGCCCCTTGAAGTATGTCCGGTCGGCACTCTGCGCCGTTGCGATCAGAAGCCGAGTGTCTTATTCACCAGAATCGCGGTGACTCGACCTGGCGTCGTCACGTGGTTGATGATGAGAATGTTGTTCACTCCGCTCGCGACACCGTAGGCCTGCCGGGCGCGACGATCTTCGAGAGGAAAGCAATACTCGTAAATCCGTCGCAGTCCAGCAGTGAGGTTGGCGACGATCTTCTGACCACCTATCACAAGGATCACGTGGCCAGCGCCTGAAACAATCGGGCCGAGCTGGCTTCCGCTTGCGGACGCGATCAGGAGTGATCCATCCTCCGTCACGGCGTGAACGCTGCCAACGACCCAATCGGGCGCTGCGGAGAGCTGGCGCATTTCACGCCCTTGCATTTGGCGATCCATCTGGTAGAGACGCGGGCGAAGGGGCTGGTACCGACCGGAGCGCTCGATATCCTCCGCCACTCCGATGACTTCGAGGGTACGCGAGGTGTTGTTGTAGACCTCAGCTCCAGGAGGAAGGATAGAGCGCACAACATCTCTCGCCTGTTCCTCTGCGTCGACAAAATGCGTGCTAATCCCGTTGCGTTCAAGCGCCTCGAGTGCGGCACGAATTCGGTGCTCCGGTGCCAGGCGAGCAAATTCCGCAACCGCGTCTTTGCCAGGACTCTCCGCCGATGTACCTGCCGATAGTGGGCCGCTCACACTACTCTCCGCCAACCTCGGCGAGACGCTGATGCACCAGCGCAACTGACATGGAACCCTCGCCAATGGCCGCTGCGCAGCGCTTGATCGACCCGCTGCGAACATCGCCACAGGCGAACAAACCAGGTAGATTAGTCTCAAGCGGTAAAGGGTGCCGCGTCAGCGACCATCCCTCGAGCGCACCGGGCGACGTGCCGACATCGCGTCCGGTTCGGATGTATCCGGCGTCGTCCAAAGCAATACCAACCTGTGCGGTGCCCTGCGTGCGCGGCACGCCTCCGATGCAGACGAAAAGTGCATCGACAGGTAGTCGCGAGCGGCCGGAGTCCGTTCTCGAGGAGACGACGAGTGCCCGCAAGCGCTGGTCGGCCTCCAGTTCGACCAGCTCCGTGTTCGTCCGAACCTCGACGTTGGGGAGCTTGGCCACCTGAGCAATCAGGTACTGCGACATCGATGCCTCCAGGGAGCTGCCGCGGACCAGCAGCGTTACGCGAGCGGCGTACCGCGAAAACCGAACGACTGCCTGGCCCGCTGAGTTCCCGCCCCCGATAACCGCCACGCGGCACCCGGTGCACGTCACAGCCTCGCTGGGACCAGCTCCGTAGTACACACCGGAACCCAAGAGATCATCGAGTCCTGGAATGTCGAGTCGACGCCAGTCAACTCCGCTCGCCACCAGCGTGGCGCGCGCCCGCACAACGGTTCCATCGGACAGGCGGGCCAGGTAGCCGGGGCCGTCCTTGGAAAGGTCAACAAGACGCCGAGCGAGCAGGATTTCGGCTCCGAAGCGCCGAGCTTGTGCCGTTGCCCGGGTCGCAAGTTCGCTTCCGCTGATCCCCTGTGGAAAACCGAGATAGTTCTCGATCATCGACGTGGTCCCGGCCTGGCCACCCGGTGCGATCGCCTCTACAGCCAGCGTGCGCAGACCCTCAGATGCCGCATATACAGCGGCTGCCAGTCCCGCGGGACCGGCGCCCACGATGGTCAGGTCGTACTCCGACAAAGACGGGGCCGATACCATTCCGAGACCCGCCGCCACATCCTCCACTGTGGCTGGAGCAAGCCGCGTTCCGTTCGGGAGGACGCATATGGGCAGCCGGCCGGGATCCATCTCGCCTGGCGAGACCACCAAGCGGACTCTCTCGGCATCTTCGATATCCACCCAGTCATACGGGACGCCGTTGCGACTCAAGAAGTCACGAATGGTGTATCCGGCAGAAGATGCGCGGTTGCCCACCAGGACAACCTGAGGGGTGATGGGCCGAGCGTCGTAATCGAACATCGACATGCCGTTCGAGCCCTCAGTATGACCTGATCAATGGGGTCAGCCGCCAGCGTGTGAGCGCGCGTCGCACCCTCAGGGGATGAGGACGATCTTCCCCGCGATGTGACCGGCCTCGAGCTCGGTGAACGCCGCGCGAACCTCGTCGAGCGGGTAGGTGCGCTGGATCGGCACGACCAGGTCGCCCGCCGCTATGGCCTCGGCCAGTTCGGCCAGGGTCGCCGCGCTCGCTGCGGCCGCGCCGCCTTCGGTCTTGACGCCGTACTTCTGGACCGCGGGGAAGTCGACGATCGTGTCGATGCGGTCCTTGGCGATGCCGAGCTCGAGCGCAAGCTCGACGTAGCCGCGCCCCACGAGGTCGATGAACGCGACAACTGGCGTCTCCTCGGCGGCCACCTTGATGCGCTCCCTGACGGCGTCGCCGTAGGCGACGGGAACCGCGCCGCGCTCGCGCAGCCACGCGTGATGGCGTTCGCTGGCCAGTGCGATAACGCACGCGCCCGTGCGGACCGCAAGCTGGACCGCGAACACGCCAACGCCACCGCCCGCCCCGGCGATGACGACCGCCTCGCCCGCGGTCGGGGCCACGGCGCGCACGGTGGCCACCCCCGTCACGCCTGCGACGAACAGCGCGCCCGCCACCTCCCACGGGACCGCCGCGGGTTTCGCCGTCAGGTTGGCTGCCTCCACGAGCACGTACTCGGCCTGGCTTGCGCGGTCGTTGGTGAAGCCGATCACCTCGTCGCCGACGGCTACGCCGTTGACGCCCGCGCCGACCGCCTCGACCACGCCGGCGAGGTCCGACCCCTGGCCGCTAGGAAACGTCGCGGGAAAGATCTCGCGGACCACGCCCGCACGGATCGCGGCCTCGCTGGGATTGATGCCGGCGGCGCGGACGGCCACAAGCACCTGGCCATCCCCGGGCTCCGGACGCGCCACGTCGCGCACCTCGAGGACCTCAATCGCACCGTATTCGTCGAATCGGACTGCTTTCATCAGCCGCTCACCTTCCCATCAGAACGTTTGATCATGTGTCTGCCTTTGGTCGTGGACCAAAGGACTTTCGGGCGGGTGGATACCCCCGTTGCGGGACGATCCCGCAACCGGGTGAACCAGCGGCGAGCAGCTGCACAGGGCGACGGGAATCGCTCCGGAAACCTGCTGCTGAGCCGGAGTGGTCGCGGGCGCAGCGAGCCCGGGCGCGGGGCCGGGTGCAGCCCGTGTTGCGACGGCTGCGTCCCCGACGTCTGCGAGCTCTCGCCGCGACGGCACCAGGACGATCGCGAGGATGAAACCGATTACGAGCAGCCCCGCCGATATCCCGAAGGCGATCGTATAGCCGTAGGTTTCCGCGATCGCCTGGGCCTCGGGCCCGGCGTCGTGCCCGATCAGGTAGCTCGCCGTGGCGCTCAGGGCGATCGTGCTGAGCGCCGCCGTCCCGATCGACCCGCCGACCTGTTGCATCGTGTTCACCAGAGCAGAGGCCACGCCGGCGTCCTCGGGTGCAACGCCAGCCGTGGCGGTGTTGATGGCCTGGGCGAAAATCAGGCCAAAGCCCAGGCCCAGGACGAGCAGGCCCGGCAGGACATGACTGACATAGCTAGAGGTCACGCTGACCTGCGTCAGGAGGACCAAACCGCCTGCGCCCAGCAGCATGCCGGCCGCGATCAGGGCGCGCGGTCCCAGGCCTATGTTGCTGGACAGGTTCGAGCTGATCAGGATGCTGCCGATCATCGGCAGGAACAGCAGCCCTGTCGTCAGTGGGCTGTTTCCCTTGACCACCTGCAAGTAGAACGTCAGGAACAAGAAGGTGCCGAAGAGTGCCATTCCGGAGATGCCGACAGCGACATAGGCGCCGCCGCGGGCGCGGTCAACGATCACCCGCAGCGGCAGCAGCGGGTGACGGACACGCCGCTCAGCGACGACGAACCCGGCGAGCAGCACCACGCCCGCAACGAGCGAGCCGAGGGTCAGCGCGGCCGTCCACCCGGCGGTCTGGGCCTGGGAGAAACCGAACACGATCGCGAACGGCGCGGCGCAGGCCAGCACGGCGCCGGGCCAGTCCATTCGCGGACTTCCGGCCGGTCGGCCGGCGCGGAAGTAGGCCAGGGCGCCAACCACCGCGATCGCGGCGAACGCCAGGTTGACGTACAGGCACCAGCGCCATGAGAGGTACTCCGTAAGCACCCCGCCCAGGATCAGCCCGACCGCGCCGCCGCCGGACGCGACCGAGCCGAAGACGCCGAAGGCCCTCCCACGTTCGCGCTGGTCATTGAACGTGTTCACCAGGATGCCCAGGGCAGACGGCGCGAGGACAGCGCCGAATGCCCCCTGCAGTGCCCGGGCCGTGACGAGGACGGCGAAGGAGCCGGCGGCGCCGCCGATCGCCGAGGCAATGGCGAATCCGACCAAACCCGCGATAAAGACCCACTTGCGGCTGAACATGTCACCCAGCCGTCCGCCGACCAGCAGCAGGCTGCCGAACGACAGCGCGTACGCCGTCACGACCCACTGCCGGTCGCTGTTGGAGAAGCCCAGCGCCTCCTGCGCGGACGGCAGCGCAATGTTGACGATCGTCGCATCCAGCACCAGCATCAGCTGAGCGACAGCAGCGACGACCAGGACCAGCCAGCGCCGCTCAGCCGGCGCCGTCCGTTCCAGCGTGGCAGTCGACGTTCTTGCCGATGACATCAGGTCCATACCACCCTTCACTTGGCGGATCTCGCACTGGCTTGATCCAGTCGACGCAGACGCCCTGGTCCCGCCCGACGAACCAATGCTTGCCCACAGCGAGGTGAGCAGTCGTCACCATTTCCTGGTGATTTGCGCGGCCGAAGTTAGTCGGCGCTCTGTTTTGATGCTGAAAAGGCTGTGTCGTCGGTGTCCCGCGTCGCTAGAGATCCAGGAAGGCGGCAGCTTCCATCGTCATCAGCCTCGTCGCGATCTCGCTAGCCGATCTGCTTCTGAGGATGTGTGACATGAATCGCAATGGACGGCAGCCTCTACCGCCCGCCTTCGGCTGACTTCGGCCAGCAGCGTGTCAGTCCCGAACGGTTTGGTGATCACGGCATCTGCTTGTGTGACCGCGTCTCGCAGCGCCTGCGGGTGGCCACTTACGATGATGACCGGAACGTGCGCTGTCGCCGGCGTCGCCTTTAGTTCTGCCAGCACGGACAGGCCGGACTGCTCAGGCAGCACCAGATCGAGTACGACCAGCGCTAGAGGTTCGCGCCGGGCAAGCAGCACGGCGGAAAAACCATTTGACGCCGACGCCACGCGAAAGCCGGCTTGCGCCAGAACGTCGCACATGACCAGTCGGATCCAGGGATCGTGCTCCACGACCAACGCGATCGGTGGCTCGCATGGATACGGCACGGCCGC
>WNGB01033743.1_pt1 | contig 11186 bp, 8 predicted proteins | sample 5400681 | NCBI WGS metagenome assembly WNGB01 (sample SAMN13153367, study PRJNA577476) | soil metagenome | isolation source: 115 cm soil or saprolite under grassland replicate 2 | place: USA:California | collected 2016-06-15 | reverse complement strand
TCCAGATCCGGCTATTGCTCCCCTCGGCGAACCCGGCGGACTCGCGCGTGGGCGGGCTCGTCAGGTCGATCGCGGTGGCGCCCGACTCGGCGGCGAGGACCGGGCTGGTGCGGCGGAGGGCCACCGGTCGCGGCGTGACCGGCGGGGGTCCGACCTCCACGCGCCAGCGGGTTAGGGTACCCGCGACCAGCCGGCCCGCGCGCGCGACAAGCCGGTAGCCCTCGACGCGACGCTCGATCGGCGTCGCCACGATCGCGCGGGCCTCGTCCGCATGATCGCGGACTAGCGCGAGGTAGTCCGGCAGCGTGTCGTCGTCGATCAGCTTCCAGCGGTTCGCGAATAGTGCGATGTTCCCGTCGGCGAGCGGCGTGGACACGCTGATCGCGGATCGCGGCGCCCGGACCACGACGATGAGCGGGTAGCGCTCGGGGAACGAGTGGGCGCCGGGAACCGAGGGCGCGCCGGCCAGGGTCAGCAGGTAGGTGAAGATCGAGCCCTCCGGCGGGTCGTGCTGGAGCATCCGGACGTAGAAGCGGTCGATGATGTCGCGCTGCTCGCGGAACAGCAGCGTGCGGTTGCCGCGATCGATGGAGGCGGGGTCGCCGTCACGGCGACCGACCTCGATCTCGCTCCAGGCCTCGAGTGTGGCCGCGTCGATGATCCGCGCGCGATAGAGCTTCTCGATCTCAGCGACACCGCCGGCGACGTACGCCTCGTGCATTGGCGCCTGGTCCTCGAAGATCTGCTTCTGCATCGTGAGGAACGTCGTCTCGTAGAAGCCGAGGTCGCCCGCCAGGCGCGTGGCGAGCCGCCGCGACGCCCGCCCGAACAGCGCGATCGCCACCCTGCGCAACGCGTCCGGGAGCATGCCGAGATCCTTGAATCCGGCGTAGAAGGCGGGGCCGATCGTGCTCGCCATCCCGGCCCACTCGAGGTGAGGGTGCTCCAGGAAGAGGCGCCCGTAGTAGTCGTACACCGCCTCGATCGTGGGCCTGTTCTCGTCGACCCCGCGAGCGGGGTCCCAGCGGTCGCGGTCGATGCCCGCGCGCTCGATCGCCCGGTTCAGCCAGAGCTCCTTGAGCTCGTGCGGAGTCGGTGCCGTCACACTCCCGGCTGGTCGCCCTCGACGGTGGCCTTCGCCGGCTTGGCCTGCGTTCGGTTCGTTGGCTGCGGCGCGACGGGTGCGAGCAGCTCTGCCATCGACCGCTCCACGCCGGTGGTGAGGATGTCGATGTCGTTCGAGCTGTCGTAGTCGCCGGTGACGCCGAGGTAGAGGCCGCCGTCGTAGGAGAAGATCGCGATCGAGATTCGCACGTGGCCGATCACGGGGACGAAGGGAAACGACTCGAGCAGTCTTCGTCCGAGGGTGTGCAGGGGCTGTTGGGGTCCCGGCACGTTCGTGATGCCGGTCTGCACGCCGAGCGACGGAGAGCGCGCGGCGAGGCGGGCGCCGAGCGCCAGCAGCATCGGCGGGGCGAAGCCCGAGAGTGAGGTAAGCACGTCGCCTGCGACCGCCTGCTTTGACTGCTTGAGGCCGTCCATCTGCGCACGCACAGCGTCGAGACGTGCTGCCGGGTCGGAGATACCGATCGGCAGCTCGGCGAACATCGCGGAAACGCGGTTGTTGTAGTCGCCTCGCTCGCCGGGTCGGCGGACCGAGACGGGAACGAGAGTGCGGATCGTGCGATCGGCAACCCGCTCGCCCCGCGCTTCGAGCAGGTCACGTAGCCCACCGGAGACGATCGTCAGCACGACGTCGTTGACGGTCCCGCCGAGCGCGGCCCGCACCGACTTGACGTCGCTCAGGCGCACATGCGCCCAGCTCCACGTGCGATGCGGCCCGACCGGACCGGTCAACGAGGAGCCGCCAGGCGGGCGCAGCACCCCCGCGGCGGAGGTCATGCCACGCAGCAGATCTAGTGCCTGGACGAGCGACGCGCGCGGCGCGCGGGCGGCTGCGCGCACGCTGCGTAGCTGCTCGGACGGGTTGAGGGTGCGGCGCGTGAGGGTGCGCAGCACGAGCTCAGCGCCGCTCGGCTCCGGGGCCGGTTCCCACGTGGCGCCGGTTGCCGGCGCACCCTCGCCCTCGAACATGACCGACATCAGATCGGTGGCGGAGACCCCGTCGACCATGCAGTGATGGACCTTCGAGAGCAGCGCCCAGCGGCTCTCACCCAATCCCTCGAGCATCCAGATCTCCCAGAGCGGCTTGCCGCGGTCGAGACGCTGGGCGAAGATGCGCGCGGCCGTGCGACGGAGCTGCTCGTTGCTGCCCGGCGCCGGGAGGGCGCTGTGGCGCAGGTGGTAGGAGAGGTTGAAATGGGGATCGTCCACCCACACCGGGCGACCCAGGCCGAGTGGTACGAAGCGAACCTTCTGGCGATAGCGTGGGACGAGGCCCAGCTTGCCCGCCACCATCTCCTCGAGCCGCTCGAACGGTGGGGCAGGCCCCCCGAAGATGCTCACGCCGCCGATGTGCATGGGGTTCATCGGCCCCTCGAGATGCAAGAACGACGCGTCCATCGGGCTCATCCACTCCATCGATCCAGCCTACCGCGGCGGCGTCTTCGCGCCGTCCCGGCGGGTTTCGCGGCCAGCGGGTCGACATAGGGGTAGCCCGGATCCCAGCTGAGGCGCTCGAGGAGCTCGCACAGACCGAGACCGGCGCCGACGCGGACGCCTGAGCACGCGGCCCGCTCGGATCGGCCGTTGGCGCCTTTCTGGCGCATATCGCCAGTAAAGCGCCAGCTGCCTGCTCCGCCGTTCGGCTAGGCCGCGGCCGAGAGCGCCTCGGCCGGCGCGTCGGCGGGCTCGAGCGCCAGCTCGAGCACCTCGCCGATCGTCATCACCGGATGGAACCCCATCGCCTCGCGAACGTCGTCGGGGACCTCGTCCAGGTCGGCGCGGTTTCGCTCGGGAAGGATCACGTCCGTCAGCCCGGCGGCGCGGGCGGCGAGAACCTTCTGCTTGACCCCGCCGATCGGCAGGACGCGTCCCTGGAGGGTGATCTCACCGGTCATGCCCACCGTGTGGCGGACCGGGCGGTCGCTCAGCAGGGAGGCGATCGCCGTGGCCATCGCGATGCCCGCGCTGGGCCCGTCCTTCGGGATCGCCCCGGCCGGGACGTGGAGGTGGAACTCCTGGCGGAACCGGTCCTCGTCGATGCCCAGCTCGGAGGCGTGGGAGCGGACGTAGGAGAGGGCGATCCGCGCCGACTCCTTCATGACGTCCCCGAGCTGGCCGGTCAGGACCAGGCTCTGCTCCCCGCTCATGGCCGTTGCCTCGATGAACAGGACGTCGCCGCCGGTGCCCGTCACCGCCAGCCCGGTCGCCACGCCGGGTACGGCCGTGCGCTCGACGGACTCCTGGTAGAAGCGCTGGCGCCCGAGGGCGTCGCGGACGACCTCGAGGTCGATCTCGACCGGGGTTGCCCGCTCGCCCGAGGCGACCGCGGTCGCCGTCTTGCGAAGCAGCTTGCCGAGCTCGCGCTCGAGCTGGCGGACGCCGGCCTCACGCGTGTACTCGCCCACGATCGTCTCGAGCTCGTCGTCGTTCACCGAAACCTCGTCATCGCGCAGTCCGTTTCGCTCGAGCTGCCGCGGCCACAGGAAGCCGCGCGCGATCGCGACCTTCTCGTCCGTCGTGTAGCCGTCGAATCGGATCACCTCCATGCGGTCCAGGAGGGGAGCCGGGATCGTGTCGACCAGGTTGGCCGTGGCGATAAAGACGACGTGCGAGAGGTCCAGCTCCACGTCCAGGTAGTGGTCGCGGAAGGAGTGGTTTTGCGCCGGGTCCAGCACCTCCAGGAGCGCCGCGGACGGATCGCCGCGCCAGTCGGCACCCACCTTGTCGACCTCGTCGAGGAGGATCACCGGGTTCATCGTCCCGGCGTCGCGAAGCGCTCGGACCAGGCGGCCCGGAAGGGCGCCGATATAGGTGCGGCGGTGGCCACGGATCTCGGCCTCGTCGCGGACGCCGCCGAGGGACATGCGGACGAACTCGCGTCCGAGCGCCCTCGCCACGGACTCCCCGATCGAGGTCTTGCCGGTGCCGGGAGGTCCGACGAGCGTCAGGATCGCGCCGGAGCGCTTGTCCTCCTGGATCCCGCGTTCCTCACGCAGCTTTCGCACCGCGATGTACTCGACGATGCGCTGCTTGACGTCGTCGAGGCCCGCGTGATCGGCGTCCAGCACCTCGCGGGTGTGCTCGGGATCCAGCACCTCCTCGGAGCGCTTTGCCCACGGGACCGAGAGCAGCCAATCGAGGTACGTGCGGATCATCGAGGCCTCGCCAGCCTGGTCGCCCATCCGCTCGAGCCGTCGCAGCTCCTTGGTGGCCTGCTCGGCCACGGCCTCGGGCATCTCCGCCTCGGCGATCTTCCGTTCGTACTCCTCGACGATGGACGCGTCGTCCTCGTCGAGCTCCTTGCGGATCGACTCCATCTGCTTGCGCAGGAAGTACTCGCGCTGCTGCTTTTGCGCGCCGGACTCGACGTCGTCGCGAATCCGCTTCCGCACCTGAAGCTCGGCGAGGCGCTCGCGCTGAAGCTCGACCGCGAGCTCCAGGCGCTCGGTCACGTCGACCGTCTCGAGGAGGCGGCCCTTGTCCTCCAGGCTCAGGTCCGGGCTGTAGCCCGAGGTATCGGCGAGGGCGCCTGGCTCGGAGATCGAGCGCAGGAACGCGGCCACCCGGCCATCGTCGCCCCGGGTCACCTCCACCCGCAGGCGCCCCTCGGGGTCGGGCGTCGCCGAACCGGGAATCCCGCGGTTAAGACCGCCCAGGGTGGCCACCGCCCCCGCGCCGGGGACCCGCGCGGTGTCGATCACCTCGGCGACAGTTCCCACATCGGCGAAGCCCTCACCGCGGCGCGGCACGACGAGAACCCGCTTCTCGTCGCCGACGTCGGCGGCGATGGTGGCGGTCATGTTCGGGAACAGGACGGTGTCGTCGAGAGGAATCAGCAGAAGGCGCATGCGATCTCCGCTTCTTAAGGGTTAGTTACTTCAGTATGTGAAGTATTGTACCGACTGGTCACGTTCCGCAGGCCCAAGGGCGGATACTGCCGGCGTGAGCACGGATCCCGAGCTGCCGATCGCCGGCACGACCGAGGTTTCGCTGTCCGCGGAGCGCATGTGGGAGGCCTTCGCCGATCTGTATTGGGCCTTTAACCCGATCCGGCCCCGCTACCTGTACAAGCTCCCGGCAGTCGCACGGATCGCCGAGTTCGAACCGCAGCGAAAGGTGGCGTGGGAGGTCTCGATGCCCGGTTTTCACGCCCTCCATCGCTACGAGATCGAGCCGCTTGGCGGCGATCGCTGCCGGTTTGGCTCATGGGAGGTAGCCGAAGGGCCGACGTACCGGCGCCTTCGTCGCTTCTGGCTGGCCCATTTTCGGTTCGTCTGTCAGGCCTCGCTGACGGGTGCCAGAGAACTAGCCGGCTCCTGATCCGTCGCTCGCTTCTAGGATCCGTGTCGTTCCAGGGTGCGCCTGAAACGTCTGCACATAACCGTCCTGGTCCTGGCGGCCTCAAGCCTGGCCGCGGTTGCCTTGGCGTCCGAGCGGACCGCCCCAGGGAAGGGATCTCAACCGGCCGACCGCTTCGCCAGGAGCGGGGGTGTCCCCTCGAGACCCGATCTCGCCAACGGGTGCTTCGCGCTGGGATCGGCGGCCACCGGCCGGTTCGTCGCGATTCGCGAAGGCGCTGGGTACGGCGCGGACCGGCGGACGAAGGCCGGAGCCGCCGCGTTCTACCTCAAGCCCACTGATCTCGCCACCTACATGCTCCAGGACCTGGACCGCAAGCTCATGGCGGTCGATTCCGCGGGCGCGGTCAGCCGCGCCGGCTCGCCGGGCGAGCCCGCCGAGTGGGCGATACGTCGGGTCTCCGAAGGGTCGTTCTCGATCGCCTCGACCGCCGATGGGCGGCAGCTCGCCGTCGATCCCGCAACCGGAGACCTGATCCTGGTTTCCGCGCGGTCCGCCGGGCCCAGGCGGCGGTTCGAATTCGTGCCGGATCGCCGATGCAAGCGATTCCCCGAGGCGAGGGTCGGCGCTTCAGGCAAGCCGTTCAAGGGCACCAGGCCGAACGGAACGGTGGTCGGCTTCGCCGACGACCACCTCCACATCACCGCGGACATGCGCGCCGGCGGTCGCGTGATCTACGGCGAGAACTTCGACCGGTTCGGCATCACGGAGGCCCTGGGACACGATGCCGACGAGCACGGCCCGGACGGCAGCCTCGACGTCACGGGCAACCTGCTCCGCACAGGCTCGCCGGCAGGCACGCACGACACGCACGGATGGCCGACGTTCGCGGGCTGGCCCGTGCACGATACGTACACGCATCAGCAGACCTACTACATCTGGCTCAAGCGGGCGTGGAAGGCAGGGGAGCGGCTGGTCGTCGCCCAGATGGTCGAGGATGAGCCGCTCTGCCGGATCGAGCCGCTCAGGTCGCATTCCTGCGACGAGATGGAGACGATCAAGCTCGAGATCCGGCGCCTGCGCGCCTTGCAGGACTACATCGATGCGCAGGCCGGCGGCCGCGGCAGGGGCTGGCTGCGAATCGTGACCAACCCGGGGCGGGCGCGTTCCGTCATCGAGCACGGCAAGCTGGCCGTGGTGATCGGCATGGAGGCCTCGGATCCGTTCGGCTGTAGCGAGTTCGAGGGAGAGCCACAGTGCACCAGAGCGGATATCGACCGTGGCCTCCGCGAGCTGCGGCGGTTGGGCCTTCGCAGCATGTTCATCACGCACTGGATCGACAACGCCTTCGGCGGCGCTGCGTTCGAGGGCGGCGCCACCGGCGAGTTCATCAGCGCGATGCAGCAAGAGCAGACGGGCCAGCCCTTCGAGAGCGAGCCCTGTGGACGCGCGGACGAGGCGGACGGGCAGTGCAACGCCAAGGGGCTCACGAGCCTCGGCCGGTACCTCGTCCGCAGGCTGATGGAACACCACATGCTCATCGAGACCGATCACCTGAGCCAGCACGCGCGCAGGACCGTGATGGGGATTGCGGAGCGAAAGGGGTACCCGCTCATCTCCAGCCATACCGGGACCGGTGGAGCGTGGACGCCGGCGCAGCTGAGGCGTCTCTACCGGCTAGGCGGCCTGGCCTCGGCGAGGCTCGCAACGGCGCCGGAGCTCGCCGCCGAGATCAACCGGCTAAGGCATTACAGGGACCACCGGCACTATTTCGGCGTCGGCATCGGCAGCGACACGGGCGGCTTCAACGCCCTGCCCGGGCCGCGGTCCGACGCTCAGAGTCATCCGCTTCGCTACCCATTCAAGGCGTACTACTGCAATGTCAAGCTCCATCGCGAATCCACCGGCCAGCGCGTCTACGACCTCAACACGGACGGGGTGGCGCACTACGGCCTGGTGCCGGACCTGATCGCCGACATGCAGCGACAGCAGGGCGGCCGCAGGGCGCTCCGCCCGCTCTTCCGCTCGGCCGAGGCCTACCTGCAGATGTGGGAGCGGGCGGACCTTTACCACCGGCCGCACTAATGCCCCGGCGCCGAGCCGCGTCGCACCTACAATCGGCGCGTGGAGTCCCACGCCCACCGCCTGCCGTACGCGTCCGCCCAAAACGAGCGCGCGGCGCTCGTGCGGCGGGCGAAGGTGCTCGCCTGGGGTGGCCTCGCCTGGCACGGGATCGAGGCGGGAATCGCGGTCGCCGCGGGCATCGTCGCCGGATCCATCGCCCTGATCGGGTTCGGAGCCGACTCCCTGATCGAGATGATGGCCGGGGTCATCCTGCTCTGGCGGTTTGCCGGATCTCCCGTCGCCGCCGGCGAGCGCGAGCATCCTGCCCACCGTCTGATCGCCGTGACCTTCTGGGCGATCGCGGGCTACGTGGGGATCGAGGCCGTGCGGAACCTGGCAGGCGCCCACCACCCTGAGGTCAGCTACGTGGGGATCGGGCTGTCCGCCTTCACGCTCCTCGCCATGCCGCCGCTGGCCATGGCGAAGGCGCGGGTTGGGGAGAAGCTCCAGTCGACGGCGACCAAGAGCGAGGGGCGGCAGACGATGCTCTGCGCGTATCTCTCGGCGGCGCTTCTAGTCGGCCTTGGCGCGAACGCCCTGTTCGGCTGGTGGTGGGCTGACCCTGCGGCTGCGCTCGTGATCGCCGGCGTCGCCGTGAACGAGGGGCGCGGGGCCTGGCGCGGCGAGGCCGGCGCGGACTGCTGTTAGCGCCGCGAGTATGTCGTCACGGCGGCGACGTCCGGACCAGCGCTGCCGCTAGGCGGGAGGCTCGGCGCCGACGGCCTCGGCGACCTCCGAGATCGCCTGCCTCTCGGCGTCGCTCACCCGCTCGCCCCTGAGGCCCAGGAACCCCTCCCGGTGCGCTTCCGCGGCCCGGTTGGCAACGGTCACGACGAAGCGACGGTAGTCGTCGACCTCCTCGGGCGTTGCCTTTTGCTCGAGCAGCGCGACGGCGTCGCGGAGGTGCTGGAGGAAGTCCGCCTCGAGCTCCTCCAGCGAGGAATGGCGTGAGCGATCCACCTCGGGCTTCGCCGAGACGATCTCATCGAGCAGCTGGCTGGCGCCGTGCTCCTGGCGCGCCTCCGTATAGGCCTTGGCCATGGAGAAGCTCTCCCGGATGGAGCCGCCTCGCTGCGCGGTGATCACGATCATGCCGGCGCTCGGCGGGCCCTCCGCGACGAGCTTCCACTCCTCAGGGGTGAAATCGGCCTTGCCTGTCATCCGGTTCTCCTCTCTCTAGGTCCTTGGGCCTCGAGTATCGCGCCGATCCGATCCGGACCGGCGTGCGTCCGGGACCCTGAGCCTAGACTTTGCGCGATGACCGCACGGCGGGGACTCACGGCGCGCGGGATGGTCTGCGCCCTCTCGGCCCTGCTCGTTGCCGCCGTCGCGGCGAGCCCGGCAGCCGGCTCGGCGCGACACCTGCGCTTCCACGCGACCGTGCTCAAGCGGGCGGGCGGCGAGCCCAACGTCTCGGTGTCCCCCTCCGGCAAGGTCGTGCTCGTCGACGGCCTTGACGGCCCTTCGCCGGCCACGCTCTTTCGCTCCACGAACCACGGCCGGACGTTCAAGAGGCTTCACCCCACGTTCGGCGGGGAAACCGGCGGCGGCGACTGGGACATGAAGTTCATCACCAATCGCACCGTGATCGCCGCCGACCTGAGCGTGGGCTCGGGGATCTACATCCATCGCTCGACCGACGCGGGAAAGCACTGGACCACCACCTCGATCGCCACCGATCAGTACGACCGCCCCTGGATCGACCACTTCGGCCGCAAGCTGGTCTACGTCGTCGCCAAGGGCTTCGACGGCATTCCCTACCTGTACCGCTCCACGGACGGCGGCAAGAGCTTCGGCTCGCCACCCGTCCCGTTGATCGTGTACGGGATCCCGGGCCAGGGCGGGCCGGACCCCGGCGGCGCCTTCGGGACAAACTGGAACGCGTATATCGATCACCTCACCGTGGACCAGCGGACCGGCGACGTGTACGTGCTCTACGGGATCGACGACGTGAGCACCTACAGCCCCCAGCAGCCGTTGGGCGCGGCCAATCACGTGTACGTCGCTCACCTCGAAGGCGACCAGATGGTGAGCCACGCGGTGCAGATCGGCGGGCCCGACGCGAGCTTCCTCGCCGGATTCAACTGGCTCACGGTCGATCGCCGCGGCACGCTCTACGCGCTTCTCAACGGCCGCGTCGACGGCCGATGGTCCACGCGCCTCACGTACTCCCGCGACCACGGGGCCACCTGGTCGCCGCTGGTGGACGTGGGCAAGCGGGGGGGATCCAACGTGTACGGGTCGATCGCCGGCGGGAGGGCGGGGGTCCTGTCGCTGGTCTACCTGCACGGCGCCAAGCCCGACCCGAGCCAATCGCAGCCCTGGCACGCCGAGATGGCGCGGGTCTCGCGCGCTGCCTCGGGCAAGCCGAAGCTGATCCGCGACCGCCCGCTGTCGAAGCCCATGCACCTGAAGGACATCTGCTTCGACGGCATCGCCTGCGGCGCTCCCGGCTTTGGCAGCGACCGAAACCTCCTCGACTACATCTGGAACGCGATCGGCCCGGACGGGCGCGCGTACGGGGTCTTTTCCTCCGACGGCCCTGCCACCCACAGCAACAACGACCGCACCCCGGACGTGGTCGTGCTGCGCCAAACGCGCGGCCCTCGCCACGGCCGCGGCGTCCAGAGCTGAACGCGGATCCGCGGACGTCAAATCGCCCTGAGCGCACCCAGGCGCCCGGACACCCCGCGGTTCTCGTGCCGTTCAGCGGGTAGGAGAGGGGCACCATGTCGACGATTCTCATCATCGCCATCGTCGTGGTTGCCGTGATCGTGCTGATCGCGGTCGTCACCCTCGCCCGCCGGCGCGCGGAGGAGCGGCGCCTCGAGCGCGAGCGGCTCGCAACCGAGGCGGCCGACCACCGCCAGGAGGCCGACGCCCATGCGGCGAAGGCCCAGGAGCTGGGCGGCGAGATCGAGGCCCACCGCCGGCAGGCGGGCGAGCACGACACGATCGCCAGGCGGCACGCGGAGCAGGCCCAAGCGCACGCGGCCGAAGCCGATCAGCGAGAGGAGCGCGTGTCTCGCGAGGGTCGCTCGGCTGCCTTCCACGACGAGAAGGCCGCGGAGCGAGAGCAAGAGCTGGACTGAGTAGGAGGGCGGCAGCAGGCCGTCGCGGACGGTCGAGGCTGCCGATCTAGCTAACCACGAAGGGCTTCCTTCGCCGCCTGCTCGAGGCCGGCCGGATCTAGGCCACCACGACCTCGCCGACGAACTCGCGCAGGCGGGGAACGAGCTCCGGCGGCACCCAGTGACCCGCATCGCTCTCGAGGTAGCTCACGTCGAGACCCGCGTCGTCCAGCAGCTCCCGCGCGCGCCGGCCGAAGCCGACCTCGATCACCGGGTCGTTGCGTCCGTGGTGGATCAGGACCGGCAACCCCTGTCTTGAGTCGAGCTCCGGCTCCCAGCCCTCCACCGTCGGAACGAAGCCGCTCAAGGCCAGAATCCCCGCCGGGCGCGGGCGCCCCGGCCCGAGGCCGACCGCGTAGGACATCACCGCGCCCATGGAGAAGCCGCCGAGCACCGTCCGGTCCCACTCGATCTCGCGCGCCGCGAGGAGGTCGTCGAGGAACTCGCAAAGCAGCGCGTAGCTGTGGTGGAAGGTCTCGCGGTCCGGGTAGCCGACCCGCTGCACCA
>WNGB01028759.1_pt1 | contig 11186 bp, 7 predicted proteins | sample 5400681 | NCBI WGS metagenome assembly WNGB01 (sample SAMN13153367, study PRJNA577476) | soil metagenome | isolation source: 115 cm soil or saprolite under grassland replicate 2 | place: USA:California | collected 2016-06-15 | reverse complement strand
CCTCGAAGCAGGCGAGCGTGTGGTTCTCGATCCGCCGACGGATCTCGAGGCCGGAGCGCTGGTGCGTTCGTGACGACAGATCCAGAGACGCGCCTCGCGCTCGAGCGCCGGCCGCTCGGCGCCGCCGGAAGGCTGGCCCGCACGTTCGTCGAGTCGAAGCTGACGCCGCTCGTCGTGCTCTTTGCGCTCGGTCTTGGGGCCCTCGCCATCTTCGTGACCCCTCGCGAGGAAGAGCCGCAGATCAAAGTGCCCATGATCGACGTCTTCGCCACGGCTCCGGGCCGCAGTGCCGTCGAGGTCGAGCGCCAGCTCGTGGCGCCGCTCGAGAAGGCGTTCTGGTCGATCCCTGGCGTCGAGTACGTTTACTCGACTTCCTCGCCCGAGGGCGGCTTCGTCGTCGTTCGGTTCCGGGTGGGCGAGGATCCCGACCGGGCCGCGGTGCGCGTGCGCGCCAAGCTCGACGCCTTCGCGGACGCGTGGCCGCGCGACCTTTCCCCGCCGCTCGTCAAGCCGCGCTCGATCGACGATGTCCCCATCTGGGCCCTGACCTTCTGGAGCCGGGCGCAGGACCCGGCGACGCTGCGGCAGCTCGCCGCCGAGGTCGAGAACGAGATCAAAACGATCCCCGAGGTGTCCGATACGGCCCTGATCGGAGGTCTGCACAGGCAGTTCCGCGTGGAGCTCGATCCGGCGAGCCTCTCGGCCCGGGGCCTCGCGGCGGTCTCCGTGCTGCCCGCGATCGAAGGGGCGAATAGGCGGCAGCAGGCGGGGCCGCTCGTGTCGGCCGACCGCGAGGTCCTCGTCGAGGCCGGCGGGTTCGTGCGCTCGGCCGCGGAGCTCGCCTCCGTCGTCGTCGCGGAGAGCGCCGGCAAGCCCGTGCGCCTCTCGGACGTGGCGCGAGTCTTGGACGGGCCCGAGGAGCCCGTGGCGTACGTGACTCACGGGGAACCGGGCTTGCCGGGGCGGTTCCCTGCGGTGACCCTCTCGGTGAGCAAGCGCCGGGGCGCCAACGCCATCGCTGTGGTGCGCGCGATCGAGAAGAAGCTCGCCCTCCTCGAGCCCAGGCTCTTCGCCGCGAACGTTCGGACGACGGTCACCCGCGACTACGGCGAGACCTCGTCCGAGAAGTCGAACGAGCTCTTGAAGCACATGGGTCTTGCGACCCTCTCGGTCGCCCTCCTGATGGCCTTCGCGCTCGGCCGCCGCGAGGCGGGCGTGGTGCTTCTCGCCGTGCCGGTCACTCTTGCCCTGACCCTCTTCGTCTTCCAGCTCTTCGGCTACACGCTGAACCGGATCACGCTCTTCGCGCTCATCTTTTCGATCGGAATCCTTGTGGACGATGCGATCGTCGTGGTCGAGAACATCGTCCGGCACCTGCGGATGCCGGGCTCGCGGGGACGGTCGCTCGCGTCGGTCGCCGTCGAGTCCACCGACGAGGTCGGCAACCCCACGGTGCTCGCGACCTTTGCCGTCATCGCGGCCATCGTGCCGATGGGCTTCGTCGGGGGGCTGATGGGCCCTTACATGCGGCCCATCCCGGTCGGCGCCTCGGCGGCGATGCTCTTCTCGCTCCTGGTCGCCTTCGCCGTCTCGCCCTGGGCGGCGCGGCTGCTCTTCCGGGGCAGGGCGGCGGACGAGCCAGGCCACGAAGGAGAGTCCCGGGGAGCGCTCGCGCGCCTGTACCGCCGGGCCATGACGCCCCTCGTGACCGAGAGGCGCGGCCGCACGCGGATCGTCTTCTTTTCGGCGATCGCGGCCCTGCTTCTCGCGGCAGCGGCCCTCGTGCCGCTCGGCATCGTGCACGTCAAGATGCTCCCCTTCGACAACAAGAACGAGTTCCAGGTCGTCGTCGACTTCCCGGAGGGGACGACCCTCGAGACGACGAACCGGGCGCTCTCGGAGATGGCAGACGCCCTCACCTCCGTACCCGAAGTCGTGTCGACCGAGGTCTACGCCGGCACGGCGGCGCCCTACAACTTCAACGGCCTCGTGCGCCACTACTTCCTGCGCGGAGGTCCGCACCAGGGAGACGTGCAGGTCACGTTGAAGTCCAAGAGCCAGCGCCACCGCTCCTCGCACGCGATCGCCAAGTCGGCCCGGCCCATCGTGACGGCGATCGGCCTCCGCTACGACGCGCGCGTCAAGGTGGCCGAGGTGCCGCCGGGGCCGCCGGTGCTGCAGACCCTCGTGGCGGAGATCTACGGGCCGGACGACGCCGGCCGGCGCGAGGTCGCCCGGCAGGTCAAGGAGGTTTTTACGCGCACCGAGAGTGTCGTGGATGTCGACTGGTACGTCGAAAGCCCGCGGGAGAAGATCGTCTACCGGCTCGACCGGGAGAAGGCGGGCTTAGCCGGCATCCGCGAGGCCGACGCCGCGGCGGCACTCTCCCTCACACTCGGAGGCGATTCCACCGGCGACGTTCAGCTGCCGGGCAGCCGGGAGCGGATTCCGCTCGTCGTGACGCTGCCCGCCGATCGGCGCCACTCCGTCGCGGCCTTGGGCGCCCTCTCGGTGCCCGGGCGCTCGGGGCGCCTGGTGCCGCTGTCGGAGATCGGGCGCTTCATGCGGGAACCGGCCGAGACGTCGCTGTACCACAAGAACTTGAAGCCGGTCGTCTACGTCACGGCGGACGTCGCCGGCGCGAAGGAAGCGCCCGTGTACGCGATCGCGGCGCTGACAAAGGGGATCGCTGAGATCCGGGTGCCGGGCGGCTACCGGATTAAGACGCAGACGGCCACCGCGCCGTTCGACACGAGCCGCTTCGGGATCAAGTGGGACGGCGAGTGGCACGTCACGTACGAGGTCTTTCGGGACCTGGGCCTCGCGTTCGCCGCGGTGCTCGTCCTGATCTACGTTCTGGTCGTCGGCTGGTTCAAGAGCTTCGCCGTGCCCCTCGTGATCATGGCGCCGATTCCGCTGACGCTCATCGGGATCCTGCCGGCGCACGGCCTGTTCGGCGTCTTCTTCACGGCGACGTCGATGATCGGCTTCATCGCCGGTGCAGGGATCATCGTGCGCAACTCGATCATTCTCGTCGACTTCATCGAGTTGCGGCGCGCCGAGGGCATGCCGCTCTCCGAGGCTGTGCTCGACGCCGGCGAGGTGCGGTTCCGGCCGATGCTGCTGACGGCGGCGGCGGTCGTCGTCGGGACTTCCGTCATGCTCTTCGACCCGATCTTCCAGGGCCTCGCGGTCTCGATGATGGCCGGCGAAGTCGCGGCCACGCTCTTGTCTCGCGCGGCGGTGCCGGTCCTTTACTACCTGCTGAAGCGCTCCGGGGAGCGGAAGGCCTCCGCGGAAGAAGCGCTCGCGCCTTCCGACCAATCCGAAAGGAGTCTGGCATGAGTTTCACGATGAACGAAGCGCTGCGCGGCATCGCCGGAACATTTGTTCTCGCCTCGGTGGCGCTGGGCTATTTCGTCCACCCAGCGTTCTTTCTCTTCACGGCCTTCGTCGGAGCCAACCTGCTGCAGTCGGCTTTCAGCAAGACCTGTCCGATGATTGGGCTGCTGCGCGCCTGCGGCCTGCGAGACGAGGCGACGCGAACCTGAAGCTATTCACCCGGGAATAGACGGTTGGGGACCGTCTCTCGGCCGTCCTGACTCCGGTTGAAACGATCGGCCCGGAGGGGTCATAGTTGGTTGCGTGAAGCTGCCGATCTACATGGACCACCACGCGACGACGCCGGTGGATCCACGCGTCGTGGAGGCCATGGCGCCGTATTTCACCGAGATCTTCGGCAACGCGGCCTCGCGCAATCACGTCTTCGGCTGGGAGGCGGAGGCGGCCGTGGACGAGGCGCGCTCGCAGATCGCCGAAGCGATCGGCGCGCAGACCAAGGAAATCGTCTTCACGAGCGGCGCGACCGAATCGGACAACCTGGCCTTGACCGGAGTGGCGCGAGCCTACCGAAGCAAGGGCGATCACCTGGTGACGGCGAAGACCGAGCACAGTGCCGTACTCGACACCTGCCGGGCGCTCGAGCGCGAAGGGTTCCGGGTCACGTATCTCGACCCGGAGAGGGACGGCACGATTGAGCCCGCTCGCGTGCGCGAGGCGATCACCGACAAGACCGTCCTCGTCTCGATCCTGCACGCCAACAACGAAATCGGGACGGTTCAGGACCTCGCCGCGATCGGCGCGGTTTGCCGTGAAAAGAGCGTTCTCTTCCACACCGACGCCGTCCAGTCGTTCTGCAAGGTCCCGTTCGACGTCGAAGAAATGCACGTCGACCTGGCCTCTTTGACCGCGCACAAGATCTACGGCCCCAAGGGGATAGGCGCGCTCTACGTGCGCTCGCGCGGCCCGCGCGTGCGCTTGGCACCCTTGATCCACGGCGGAGGGCACGAGCGCGGAATGCGCTCGGGCACGTTGAACGTACCCGGCATCGTGGGTTTCGGCAAGGCGGCCGCGATCGGCGTGGCGGAACGAGAGGGAGAGGCGCGACGGCTGAGGCTCCTGCGACAGAGGCTCTCTTTGGGGATTCTCTCGAGAGTCGAGGGCGTCACGTGTAACGGCCCATCGCTGCCGCCCCTGGCCGAGAACGGGGATTTCGCTTCGCGAGGGGTCGACCGGCGGCTGCCGGGGAACCTGAACCTCTCCTTCTCGCACGTGGAGGGCGAGGCGCTGCTTCTCGGCATGAAGGACGTGGCCGTGTCCTCGGGCTCGGCCTGCACGTCGGCCACGCTGAAGCCCTCGCACGTCTTGAAAGCCATCGGCATACCCGACGAGCTCGCCCACGCGTCGATCCGTTTCGGCCTGGGGCGGTGGAACACGGAGGAAGAAGTGGCTTTCGCCGTCGAAGCCGCCGCGCGCTCGGTCCGGCGCCTGCGTGAGATGGCGCCGCTGTAGTCCGGATTCTTGACCTGACGTTGCTCACGGACCTCGCTCGCGGACTTCCCGCGTACGCGGACCTCCTCGCGGCGGTCCGGGAGGGTAAGAACCGCCCGGTCGTGGCCGGAGGCGCGGGCGCTCTGCCCGGTCTGCTGCTCGCGGCGTTGGCTCGGGACCTGGCGCGGCCGCTTGCTCTCGTGGTCCCGAACGAGAAGGAGGCTGAGAGACTTCTCGGCGACCTGGCCGCGGCTGGCCTGACGAAGATCTTCCACGCACCGGCGCCCACGCTCACGCCGTTCCAGCGCATTCCTCCGTCGTTGAAGTCGCGGCGCGACGAGTTCGGACTGCTGGCGGCCCTGGCGAGCCCCGGCTCGGTTGAGGCTGCGGTGCTGCCGGCTCGAGCCCTCTCGACACGGCTGCCCTCACCCGCGGACTTGGCCCGGCTCGTCGTGCGGCTCGAGGTCGGCTCCGAAGTGTCGCTGCCGTCGCTGGCCTCCCGCCTCACTGCGATCGGCTATCGGCGGGGCGATCTGGTTATCGAGACCGGCGATCTGGCGGTGCGCGGAGGGCTCTTCGACGTGTTCCCGCCGGATCGAGAGGTGCCCGTGCGCGTGGAGCTGGACGGCGACCGGATCGCGTCGCTGCGTGCCTTTGATCCGGACACGCAACGATCGACGGAACGGCTCACGAGCGTGGTCCTGCCGCCGTTTGCCGCGGCGCTCGAGTCGGAGCAGGCGCGACAGCTCTTGACCGAGCGGCTGGGCCGGCCTCCGTCGGAGGCCGAACGCATCGTCTTCTCGCCGGCGGCCGCCCCCATGCCCGCTTCGTGGCTGGACCACGCCGCGGCAGCCGCTGTCATCATTCTCGAGCCGGCCGCGGTCTCCGAAGAGCTCGCTTCCTGGGAGGAGCGTGCCGCCGCCGACCGCGATCCCGACCGCGATCCGTTTGAGCCCGAGGAGCTCATGCACGGGGCAGAGCGCATCCGCGAGAGACTCGGGATGGGCGCTCTCGTCTTCGACCGGGTCGGCTTGGCCGGAGGCGGACCGATCGTGAGGCTTCCGGCCGAGGGGATCGCCGGCCACGCCGGCCGCACGGCGGAAGCCGCCGCGGAGTTGTCCAAGGCTCTGGCGGAGGGCGAGGAAGTTTTCGTCGCCACACGGCCCACGGGCGGCGCCGAGAAGTTGAGGCGCTTCGCTCTCGAGTATGGGCTCCACGTGTCCTCCGAGCGCCGCGAGGGCGCGCTCATCGCCGTGCCGGCGGAGATCTCCGCAGGCTTTCGCCTGCGGATGCCGCGCCTCGCGCTCTATGCAGAGAACGAGATCTTCGGCGAGGAGAAGCGCTCACCGGCAGCGCGCGCGCGTCTTTCGGAAGCGTTTCTTTCGGATCTGCGGGACCTGAAGCTCGGCGACGCGGTCGTTCACCGCGACTACGGCATCGGCCTCTTCAAGGGCTTGAAGCGCGTGCCGGTTGAAGGTCAGGACCGCGAGTTCATGGAGATCGGGTACGCCGAGGACAAGACTCTGCTGTTGCCGGTCGAGCGGTTCGACCTCGTGCAGAAGTACTCGGGAGTCGAAGGCGTCGAGCCGGCCCTCGACCGCCTCGGCGGCGCGGGCTGGGCCAGACGCACGGCGTCGGTCAAGAAAGCGATGCGGGACATGACCGACGAATTGCTCCAGCTCTACGCCCGCCGCAGTCTCGCGCAGGGATTCGGCTTCTCGAAGGATTCGCCCTGGCAGAAGGAGTTCGAAGACGCCTTCGAATTCGTCGAGACGCCCGACCAGGCGCAGGCGATCATGGATGTGAAAAAGCGGTCTTGGTCGGCAAGCAGGTGGCGGTTCTCGCTCCCACGACGATCCTGGCCGACCAGCATTTCCACACCTTCCAGCGGCGGTTCGCGGCTTTCCCGGTGACCATCGAGCTGCTCTCGCGGTTCCGTTCGCGCCCCGAGCAGAAGTCGATCGTCGCCAAGGCGGCCGACGGCTCGATCGACATCCTGATTGCGACGCACCGGATGCTGGGCAAGGACCTCGCCTTTCGGGATCTGGGCCTCTTGATCGTGGATGAAGAGCAGCGCTTCGGCGTCGCTCAGAAGGAGAAGCTCAAGGAATGGAAGGCCTCGATCGACGTCCTCTCGATGTCGGCAACCCCCATCCCGCGTTCCCTCCACCTCTCGCTCTCCGGCCTTCGGGATCTCTCGATCATCGAGACGCCGCCGCGGGATCGGCTGGCAATCGAGACGCAGGTCGTGCCGCGGCAGGCCTCCGTGATCCGCGAGGCGATCGAGGCCGAGATCGCCCGCGGCGGCCAGGTCTTCTTCGTCCACAACCGCGTCGAGTCGATCGTTCGCGTGAAAGAGGAGCTCCTGAAGCTCGCGCCTTCCGTGCGGATTGCCGTGGCCCACGGCGCGATGCGCGAGACGGAGCTCGAGAAGGCGATGCTCCAGTTCACGTCGCGGGAGGCAGACCTGTTGCTCGCCACGACGATCATCGAGAACGGCCTCGACATCCCCTCGGCCAACACGATCCTGATCGACCGCGCGGAGCGGTACGGCCTCGCTCAGCTCTACCAGCTCCGAGGACGGGTGGGCCGCAGCGACAAGCCCGCCTACGCCTATCTGCTCGTCCACGAAACGGCCGCGCTCTCGGAAGTCGCGCGCCGGCGACTGGCCTCCATCCAGGAGTTCTGCGATTTGGGCGCCGGGTTCCGCATTGCGGCCAAGGACCTCGAGATTCGCGGCTCGGGCAACATGCTGGGGGGCGAGCAATCTGGGCACATCGCCGCGGTTGGGTTCGAAATGTACCTTTCGCTCCTCGAGGAGACGATCCGGGAGATCCGAGGGGAGGAGCCTCGGGTGGAGCGCGCGGTGACGATGTCTCTGGGAGTGGATCTGGCAATCCCGCCGGACTACGTCGAGGACGAGAACTGGCGGATGATGATCTACAAGAAGGTCGCGCGGGCGGGGGACGACGCCGCCCTCGAAGAGACGGCGCGGGAGATCGCGGACCGGTTCGGAGAGCCTCCCGAGGCCCTGCGGCGCCTTTACGAGTACGCGCGCCTGCGGCTTTCGGCCGAGCGCATCGGCGTGACGGCGATCACGCGCCAGGCCGGGCGCGTCCACGTGCGGTTTTCCGAGCGTGCGGCCGTGGACCCGGACCGGGCGCTCGAGGTGGTCCGCTCGACGCCCGGCTCATCGCTGACGCCGGGGGGCGTGCTGGCATTGCCGGCGCCGGAGAGCGACCGCCTCCTGCCCGCCCTTCGAGGACTGCTCGAGAGGATAGAACGACGGGCGGCCGCGTAGCGACCGGAATTTGGCCGTCCGAGTCGTGTTAATAATGTCCGCGATGCGAAAGACGCTTCTGTCTCTCCTGGCGTCGGTGCTCCTCGGCGCAGGCGCTCTCGGAGCGGACCTGGTCGAGCGCATCGTCGCCCGCGTCAATGATCGGCTCATCACGCAATCGGAGTTCGACAAGCGCGTCGAGACCACCAAGACCGCGTCCCAGGCCTCTCACGATCGCACGCAGCTCAAGCGGGAGGCCCTGGACGATCTCATCAAGGAGAAGCTCCTCGAGGAGCGGGCTAAAGAGCTGTCCGTCGCCGCCACGGACGCCGAGGTCGACGAGGCGGTGACGCGCGTCAAGAGCCAGTACAACCTGACGACCGACGCCGAGTTCGACGCCGCGCTCGCGCAGTCGGGCATGACGCGAGACGACTTGAAGAAGCAGCTGCGCGAGACCATCACGATCCAGAAGGTCATCGGGCGGGACGTGACGGCTCGCCTCGACGTCACAGACGACATGTTGCGGCTCGAGTACGAGCGCGAGAAAGAGAAGCTTTACGTCGTGCCGGAACAGGCGCGCGTGGCCGAGATCGTCATCCGTTTCGAGAAAGACAACGCGGCTGCACGCGAGCGAGCGGGCCAGCGCATGGCGGAAGCGCAAGCCAAGCTGAAGGCCGGCGTCCCGTTCGCGACGGTCGCGAAAGAGTACTCCGAAGGCAAGGCCGCGGAACGGGGAGGCGACCTCGGTGTGGTGGCGAAGGGCGAGCTGCTGCCGGCGCTCGACGCCGCGGTTTTCGCTGAGCCTCCGAGCGAGTACCCGCCGCCGGTCCTCTTGCCGGGTTCCATGCATCTCTTTCACGTGACCGCGCGCAAGCCCGCGGGTTTCAAGCCCTTCAACGAGGTCAAGGAGGAGATCCGCAAGCGCATCGGCGATGAGCTCTACGACAAACGCTTCGGCGAGTACGTCGGCAAGCTCCGCAAGGAGGCCTTCGTCAAGATCTACGACGCGGAGCTCGCGAAGCTCGAGCAACAGGAGAAGAAGCCGTAGCCCGCGTCCGTCTCCGCCTTCCTCCCAACTTTTCTTTCGACGCCGTCGTGCGGTCGCACGGCTGGTACGACCTGCCTCCCTTCGCCTACGTCCCCGAGCGGTCTGAGCTCGCAGTCGCCGATGCGCTCTTTCGGGCGCGCCGGGGCGCGCTCGTGGCCGAGAGCGACTCGCACGACGCGGCCGACCTGACGCGAATCGCCCGGCGCGTTTTCTCCCTGGAGGTGGATCTCTCGAGTTTTGCCGGGTTGCTCGGAGAGGAGCCCGATCTCGCCCGAGCGCTCGCACGCGGCGGCGGCCGGATGCTTCGGGCGGCGACGATCTTCGAGGACGCCGTCAAGGTGCTCTTGACGACCAACTGTTCCTGGGCGGCGACGCGCGGCATGGTCATGCGGCTGATCGAGGCGACGGGCGGCGGCGCGTTTCCCGGGCCCGAGGCTCTGGCCAGGCTGAGCGCTCGGGCGCTGCGCGAGAAAGTGCGTTGCGGCTACCGCGCGGAGGCCGTGGCGCGGTTTGCGCGGCGCACGGCCGACGGAACGATCGACCTGGCGTGCTGGGAGGACCCGCGGGTTCCCTCCGAAGAGGTCCGTGCACAGGTCCTCGCGGAGCACGGTTTCGGGCCGTACGCCGCCGAAGGTTTGCTGCGTATCCTCGGGCGCCACGAATACCTCGCTATCGACTCGTGGATCCGCCAGCAGTACCGCCGCCTTCATCCCGGCCCGAAAAAGAGCACGGACCGCTCCATCGCACGCCGCTACGCGCGCTACGGGCGCTTCCGGGGTCTGGCCCTCTGGCTCGAGATGACGCGGCACTGGCACGAGGGCGAAGAGCCGGAGCGGCTCTAGCCTGAGCCGGTCGGAGAGTCCAAAGTTCAAGGTCCAAGGTCCAAAGGAGCGCTCGCGGTCGTCCACTTTGGACGGTGGACTTTGGACTGGGCAGTTCGTCTTTTACGTCCGATTTGCGCCCCTAATTTTTTTAGGCAGAAGCTTTTGCTTGACGAACATTCATCGGCGCTCCTAACATCCCCACCAGTGGTCTAATCTGGAAAAAAGTGGGGGAAAGTGGTCTCGATTGTCCATAATCGAGGCTCCAACTGAGAAACGATGGATCGCTTTCGGGGAAGCGCGCCGGCTCGCCTCGACGAGAAGGGCCGGCTCAAAGTACCGACCCTCTTTCGAGGACAGATCGAGGAGGCGTACGGCGCGGAGCTCTTCGTCACGTCGCTCACCGGGCGAAACGTCCTGCTCTACCCGCTGCCGATCTGGCGCGCGCTCGAGGAGAAGCTGGCCGGGCTTCCCGCCATCCACCGAGCGAAGACGAAGTTCTTGGAGCGCATCAACTATTTCGGCCAGGACGCCGCGATGGACAGCCAGGGGCGCGTGCTCGTGCCGCAAATCCTGAGGGACGCGGTGAAGCTGCCGCCCGACGTCGTCGTGACCGGCAACATCGACCATCTCGTCGTGTCCGATCGCGGCTCCCTCGCCTCGCGGCTGGCGAAAGAGGAGTTCGGGCCCGAGGACTACGACGAGCTGTCAAAGCTGCTTTTGTGAGGTCGAGAGTCGAGAGTCGGAATCGAGAGTCCAGAGGACGGGAGATCGGAGACGACCCCAGTTGAGAAGCCGGCGCATCAACCAGTCCTCCTCGCGGAGGTGGTCGAGTGGCTCGATCCCGGTCGCGGGGGTTTCTACGTGGACGCCACGCTCGGTGGGGGCGGTCACGCCGAATCCTTGCTCGAGCGAGCGCCGGACATACGGCTGGTCGGTCTCGACCGCGATCCAGACGCGCTGGCCCTCGCGCGCCGGCGGCTCGCTCGCTTCGGCGATCGCCTGGATCTCGTCCAGGCAAACTTCGCCGACCTCGAAGAGGTCCTCGAGGGTCATCCGGCGCCCGACGGCGTCCTTGCGGATCTCGGGGTCTCGTCGATGCAACTGGATCGGGGCGAACGCGGCTTCTCGTTTCGCCGCGAGGGCCCGCTCGACATGCGTATGAGTCGAGCCGGAAAGACCGCCGCCGACATCGTGGCGACGGCCT
>WNGB01013114.1_pt1 | contig 11186 bp, 9 predicted proteins | sample 5400681 | NCBI WGS metagenome assembly WNGB01 (sample SAMN13153367, study PRJNA577476) | soil metagenome | isolation source: 115 cm soil or saprolite under grassland replicate 2 | place: USA:California | collected 2016-06-15 | reverse complement strand
GCGACGGCGGCCCGCGGCACGAACGTGAAGATGATCCATCAATGCAGCCAGAGGCGCGCGGGCACCTCGGCCGCTCTCCTGTGCAGCGAGGCGGATGATCGTGATCTTTGACAGACTGGCTGCGAGTCGGGCTGGTCTCGACTGGTAGGCCGGGAGGCAGTGAAGATGACGGCGCGCGGGCGGGCCGGTGTTGGCAGTGAGCTTGATGAGGCGCTGGTGCGGGCGGGGCGTTATCTGCGCAGGGGTGTCGTGTCGGCGGACCTGCGGACGCTGCAGAAGACGGGCGGTCGGGAGGCGGACAGCTTCTACCGGGACCGCTGGAGCTACGACAAGGTGGTCCGGTCCACTCATGGCGTGAACTGCACAGGCTCGTGCTCGTGGAAGGTGTATGTCAAGGACGGGATCATCACGTGGGAGGCGCAGCAGACCGATTACCCGTCGGCGGGGCCGGACCGGCCTGATTATGAGCCGCGCGGGTGCCCGCGCGGGGCGGCGTTCTCGTGGTACACCTACTCGCCCACCCGGGTCCGGTATCCGTACGTGCGGGGGGTGCTGCTGGAACTGTTCCGGGAGGCGAAGGCCCGCCGCGGCGGCGATCCCGTTGCCGCCTGGGCGGAGATCACCGGCCATCCGGAGCTGGCCCGCCGGTATAAGTCAGCCCGCGGCAAGGGGGGGTTCGTGCGGGCGACCTGGGATGAGGCGGTGGAGCTGGCTGCTGCCGCGCATGTGCACACGATCCGGACGTGGGGGCCGGACCGGATCGCGGGGTTCAGCCCGATCCCGGCGATGAGCATGGTCAGCCACGCGGCGGGCGCACGGTTCCATGCGCTGATCGGCGCGCCGATGCTGTCGTTCTATGACTGGTACGCCGACCTGCCGGTCGCCTCTCCGCAGGTCTTCGGCGACCAGACCGACGTGCCCGAGTCCGGGGACTGGTGGGACGCCTCCTACCTGGTGCTGTGGGGCTCCAATGTCCCTGTGACCAGGACGCCGGACGCGCACTGGATGACCGAGGCGCGCTACCGCGGCCAGAAGGTCGTGGTCTGCTCGCCGGACTACTCCGACGCGACGAAGTTCGCCGACGAGTGGCTGTCCCCGGCGCCCGGCACGGATGGCGCGCTGGCGATGGCGATGGGACACGTCATCTTGCGGGAGTTTTTCGCCGGCCGGCAGGTGCCATATTTCACTGGTTATGTCACGCGGTTCACGGACGCGCCGTTCCTGGTCACCCTCCAGGAGGCCGGGGGCGTGATGAGGCCGGGGAAGTTCCTGACCGCGGATGCTCTCGGTGAGGGGGTTGAGCACGGCGCGTTCAAGCCGGTCGTGCTCGATGGCCGCACGCTGCAAGCGGTGGCACCGGGCGGCTCGCTGGGATTCCGCTTTGGCGACGAGGGTCTCGGGCACTGGAATCTCGAGCTCGGAGACATCGAGCCGATGCTGACCCTGGACGGCGAGGGCAGCGAGCCCGTGACGGTGGACCTGCCCAGGTTCGACGCCGCCGACGGGTCGGCCGGGCTGATCCGCCGCGGGGTCCCGGCCCGCCGCGTCGCGGGCCAGCTCGTCACGACGGTCTTTGACCTGCTCCTGGCTCAGTACGGGGTGGGCCGCGACGGGCTGCCAGGCCAGTGGCCCGCGTCTTACGACGATGCCACCGAGCCCTGCACCCCGGCCTGGCAGGAAGCCATCACCGGGGTGCCGGCCGCGGCTGCGGCGCGGATCGGGCGGGAGTTCGCGCAGAACGCGGTGGATTCCGGAGGCCGTTCCATGATCATCATGGGGGCCGGGACCAACCATTACTTTCATTCCGACACGATCTACCGCGCGTTCCTCGCGCTGACCACGCTGACCGGGTGCCAGGGCCGCAACGGCGGCGGGTGGGCGCACTATGTCGGGCAGGAGAAGGTGCGCCCGGTCACCGGCTACACCGCCGTGGCGATGGCGACGGACTGGCAGCGGCCGCCACGGCAGATGATCGGCACCGCCTACTGGTACCTGGCTACCGACCAGTGGCGTTATGACACCTTCACCGCCGACACGTTCGCCTCCCCGGCCGGCGAGGCGCGGTTCGCCGGCCTGACCACCGCCGACCTGCTGGCGCAGTCGGCACGGATGGGCTGGATGCCGTCGTACCCGACCTTCAACTGGAACCCGCTCGATCTCGCCGACGCGCTCGGGCAGTCCGGACAGCAGCCGGGCGAGTTCATCGCCGGGGAGATGGCGTCCGGCCGCCTCAGGTTCGCTGCCGAGGACCCGGACGCGCCGGAGAACTTCCCCCGGGTGCTGACCGTCTGGCGGGCGAACCTGCTCGGCTCCTCAGGTAAGGGCAACGAGTACTTCCTCAAGCACCTGCTGGGCGCGTCCAGCTCCGTGCGGGCACGGGAGGCCGCCGCGGGCGAGCGGCCACGCGACGTCACCTGGCGCGAGGAGGCGCCGGAGGGCAAACTCGACCTGCTGCTCGCGCTGGATTTCCGGATGACGTCCACCACGCTGTTCGCAGACGTGGTGCTGCCGGCCGCCACCTGGTACGAGAAGCATGACCTGTCCAGCACCGATATGCACCCGTTCGTCCATGCGTTCAACCCGGCGATCGCGCCGCCCTGGCAGACCCGCACCGACTTCGACGCCTTCCACGCCCTGGCCGGGGCATTCTCGCGGCTGGCGGCGACCCATCTCGGCAAGCGGCAGGACCTGGTCGCGGTGCCGATGCAGCACGACACACCGGACGAGATGGCGGCGCCGCACGGCATCGTCAGCGACTGGCGGGCAGCAGGCCGGACCCCGGTACCGGGTGCGGACTTCCCCAGGCTGGTCGTCGTCGAACGCGATTACCCCAATGTCGCCGCGAAGATGGCCGCGCTCGGCCCGCTGGCCGAACGGCTGGGCCTGACCACCAAGGGCGTCACCTTCTCCCCGGCCGCTGCCGTCGAGTTCCTGAAGGGCAAGAACGGTGCCGTCCGCGGCGGCATCGCCGACGGCCGTCCCCGGCTCGATCTCGACGTGCACGCCTGCGAGGCGATCCTGGCCCTGTCCGGGACGACCAACGGCCAGCTCGCCGTCGAGGGCTTCCGGGCGCTGGAACGGCGCACCGGCACCAGGCTGGCCGACCTGGCCGCCGAGCACGAAGGCAAGCGGATCTCCTTCGCCGACACCCAGGCCCGGCCGACACCGGTGATCACCTCACCCGAGTGGTCAGGATCGGAATCGGGCGGCCGGCGGTACTCGCCTTTCGTCATCAACGTCGAGCGGTCCAAGCCGTGGCACACCCTGACCGGCCGCCAGCATTTCTTCCTTGATCACGACTGGATGGCCGAGCTCGGCGAGCAGCTGCCGGTCTTCCGGCCCCCGCTGGACATGCATGCCCTGTTCGGCGAGCCACGGATCGGCGACACCGGCGCGCTCGGGGTGACCGTGCGCTACCTGACCCCGCACTCGAAATGGTCAATCCACTCGGAGTACCAGGACAACCTGTTCATGCTGTCGCTATCCCGCGGCGGCCCAACGATCTGGGTGTCACCGCAGGACGCCGGCCAGGCCGGCATCGCCGACAACGACTGGATCGAGGCGGTCAACCGCAACGGCGTGGTGGTGGCCCGGGCGATCATCTCCCACCGGATGCCCCAGGGCACTGTGTACATGTACCACGCGCAGGAACGCGTCATCGACGTGCCGGTCGCCGAGACCAGCGGCAAGCGCGGCGGCATCCACAATTCGCTGACCCGGCTGCTGATCAAGCCGACGCACCTGATCGGCGGCTACGCCCAGCTGTCCTTCGCCTTCAACTACCTGGGCCCGACCGGCAGCCAGCGCGACGAGGTCACCATGATCCGCCGCCGCAGCCAGGAGGTGACGTACTGATGCGGGTCATGGCGCAGATGGCGATGGTCATGAACCTCGACAAGTGCATCGGCTGCCACACCTGCTCGGTTACCTGCAAGCAGGCCTGGACCAACCGCAGCGGCGTCGAGTACGTGTGGTTCAACAACGTGGAGACCCGGCCGGGCCAGGGCTACCCGCGTACCTACGAGGACCAGGACCGGTGGCAAGGGGGCTGGGCGCTGAGCAAGCGCGGCCGCCTGACCCTGCGGGCAGGCGGGCGGGTCAGGAAGCTGCTGAGCATTTTCGCCAATCCCCTGATGCCCTCGATCGGTGATTACTACGAGCCGTGGACGTACGACTACGAGAACCTGATCACGGCGCCGCCGCAGGAGCACAGCCCGGTAGCCCGGCCCAAGTCGCTGATCAGCGGCAAGGACATGAAGGTGTCCTGGTCAGCGAACTGGGACGACGATCTCGGCGGCGGGCCGAAGCTGACCGCTGCCGACCCGGTGCTGCGGAAGATCTCCGACGACGTGCGGCTTGAGTTCGAGCGCACCTTCATGTTCTACCTGCCGCGTATCTGCGAGCACTGCCTCAACCCCTCCTGCGCCGCGTCATGCCCGTCGGGCGCGATCTACAAGCGCACCGAGGACGGCATCGTGCTGGTCGACCAGGACCGCTGCCGTGGCTGGCGGATGTGCGTGACCGGCTGCCCATACAAGAAGGTGTACTTCAACCACCGCACCGGCAAGGCCGAGAAGTGCACATTCTGCTTCCCCCGGGTCGAGGTGGGCATCCCGACGGTCTGCGCGGAGACGTGCGTCGGCCGGCTGCGCTACATCGGGCTGGTCCTCTACGACGCGGACCAGGTGCTCAAGGCCGCTTCCGAAACCGATGAGCAGGACCTGTATGAGGCCCAGCGCCGGGTGTTCCTTGACCCGGCTGACCCCGAGGTGGTCAGCGCGGCGGAACAGGCGGGCATCCCGCATGACTGGGTGCAGGCCGCGCAGCGCTCGCCGGTGTGGGCGCTGATCAGCAGGTTCGAGGTGGCGTTGCCGCTGCACCCGGAGTACCGGACGATGCCGATGGTCTGGTACATCCCGCCGCTGTCCCCGGTGGTCGACGTGCTGCGCGACACCGGCCACGACGGCGAGGCGGCGGGCAGCCTGTTCGGCGCGATCGACGCGCTGCGCATCCCTATCGGCTACCTGGCCGAGCTGTTCACGGCCGGAGACGCCCGCCGGGTCCGGGATGTCCTCGCCCGGCTGGCCGCCATGCGCTCCTTCATGCGGGACGTCAACCTGGGCCGCGAGCCCGACACCGCTATCCCGGCCGCCGTCGGCATGACCCCCGCGGACATCGAGGACATGCACCGGCTGCTGGCCATCGCCAAGTATGACGAGCGGTATGTCATCCCGCCCGCGCACGCCGAGCTGGGCGACGCCGGCCAGCAGGCGCATCAGCTCGAGGAACTGGCCTGCTCCCTCGACTACGAGGGCGGGCCTGGCATGGGTGGATCGGGGCCGTTCGGCGAGTCGTCCGGCGGCCCGGCGCCGGTGGCCGTCGAGAACTTTCATGCGCTGCGCCAGCGGCAGACCTCCGGCACCTTCGTCGACCCCGCCGACGGCGCCGAGCGGGTAAACCTGCTGAACTGGGACGGCAAGGGCGCCGGCTCCCGGCTGATGCCGCCCCCGCATCCGGGCGCGAACCGGGGCCCGGCGGACAGCGGTGATCCTGGGCACGGCGGTCACGGAAGCCAGCCGTGACCACCGCAGCGCAGTTCGGCCGCACGATGCGGGTCGCCTCACTTGCGCTCGGCTATCCCGACGCAGAATGGCAGCGCACTCTGCCGCTCCTTCACGCCGCGGCCGGGACGCTGCCGGCGCCGGCCGGTGCTCCGGTGCGCCGCTTCCTGGCCGCCGCTGCCGGGCAGGACCCGACGCGGCTGCAGCAGGCCTACGTCGACACCTTCGACCTGCGCCGCCGCTGCTGCCTGTACCTGACCTACTACAGCTGCGGTGACACCAGGAAGCGGGGCATGGCGCTTTTGCAGTTCACCGCCGCCTACCGGACGGCAGGATTTGAGCTGACCCCGGGCGAACTGCCCGATCATCTCGCCGTGCTGTGCGAGTTCACCGCGGCCGCGCCCGCGCCGGGCCGCGCCCTGTTCCGCCGGCACCGGGCCGGCCTGGAACTGCTGCGGACGGCACTGGGCGAGGCGCAATCGCCATGGCTGGAGGTCATCGACGCGATCCGCGCCGTGCTGCCCGAGGCCGCGCCGCGGGACCTGCAGCGTGCGCTGGAGCTAGCCCGCACCGGCCCGCCGGCCGAGGAGGTCGGGATCGAGCCCTTCGCCCCGCCGGAATACATGGGAGGCCGCCGGTGAGCGCCCTCGGCGTTGTGCTGTGGATCATCGTGCCGTACCTGGCGATCGCCACGTTCGCGCTCGGCCACATCTGGCGCTACCGGTACGACAAGTTCGGCTGGACCACCCGGTCCAGCCAGCTGTATGAGAGTCGGCTGCTGCGGCTCGGCTCGCCGCTGTTTCATTTCGGCATCCTGCTCGTCATCGGCGGCCACCTCTTCGGCATCCTGGTACCCGAGGCGGCGACCGGCGCGGCCGGGATCAGCGAGCATGCCTATCACCTGATCGCGGTGGTGCTCGGCTCGGTCTCCGGGTTCATGACCGTCGCGGGCATGGCGATCCTGATCTACCGGCGGCGGGTAACCGGGCCGGTGTTCTCCGCGACGACCCGCAACGACAAGGCCATGTACGTCCTGCTGGCGGCCACCATCGTGGCCGGGCTCTCGACGACCGTCCTGGGCAACCTGCTCGGTCATCCGTACGACTACCGCCTGACCGTGGCGCCGTATTTCCGCAGCATCTTCTACGCCCACCCGGACGTGAGCCTGATCAACGCGGCACCCACCGGGTTCCAGATCCACGTAATGCTTGCCTGGGTGCTGTTCGCCGCGTGGCCGTTCACCCGGCTGGTGCACGTTTTCAGCGCCCCGGTCGGATACCTCACGCGGCCCTACATCGTCTACCGCTCGCGGGGCGGGACAGGTGCGGGCCGTCCCGCCCGGCGCGGCTGGGAGCCGGTCAGGCGCCCCGGGCAGTGAGGGACCGCTGCCGGGTGGCGGCGGCATAGGCCATGGCGCCGCCGGCCACGACGGCCAGCGCGATCAGGCCCCAGGCGTAGGACCCGTCTGCGCCGTAGATACTGCCCATCAGCAGCGGCGGGATGAACCCGCCAAGCCCCCCAGCGGCGCCGACCACCCCGGTGACCGCGCCGACCTGCTGGGCCGGGGCACGCTGCGCGACGAGCGCGAAGACCGCTCCTGCGGCGGCGCCGAGGGCGGCGGCCATCACGAGGAACGCGATCGTGCCAAGGGGCGCGAGCGAGGGGGTCGCCGCCTGGGCGATCGCCCCGGCCGCAACCAGGGCGAAAGCGAAGGTCAGTACCCGCGTGGGCGTGAACCGGTCGGACAGCCAGCCGCCTACTGGCCGCATCACCACGGCCAGCAGCACGAAGCCCGCCATCTTGTCGGCCGCGCTGGCCTGGGTGAGCAGGTAGGCGTTCTTGAGGTAGGTGGGCAGGTAGACGCTGAACGCGACGAACCCGCCGAACCCGATGGCGTAGAGCGCCGAGGCCTGCCAGGTGACGCGCAGCTTCAGGGTCGCCGTCAGCCGGGTCAGCGCCGACTGCGTGGGTATCACCCGGTGCGGCGAGTCACGCAAGATCAGGGCGGCCGCGACGCCCCAGGCCGCCAGGACGGCCGCGACGATCAGGAACGGCGCGTGGATGCCCCAGCGGGCGGTGAGCTTGACCGTGGTGAGCGCGCTGATCGCGGTGCCCCCATGCCCATCCCGAAGATGCCGATGGCCAGGCCCCGTCGCTCGGCCGGGAACCACGCGTTGACGAACGGCACGCCGACCGCGAACGACGTCCCGGCCAGGCCCAGGAAGAAACCCCCGGCCAGCAGGCCCGCCAGGGACCGGTAGCCGGCCAGGCCCAGGAACAGGACCGGGATGATGGCCGCGAACGACACGATGGGGAACATCACCCGCCCGCCGAACCTGTCGGTCAGAGCGCCGACCGGGATCCGGCCCAGCGCCCCCACGATCACCGGCACGGCCACGAGCAGTGCCTGCTCGAAGCTGCTCAGCGCCAGTACCTGCTTGAAATGCGCGCCGAGGGGGGACAGCAGCGCCCAGGCCCAGAAGCTCAGCCCGAAACCTAGCGTGGCCATGGCGAGCATCAGGTAGGGGCGTCGTCCTGCAGCCGGTGCGCCGGCCTCACGGCTGCGGATGGCGGTGGCCTTCGTCATGATCACTCCGCGTGGTGACTGGGGTGCGGTGGCTCACAGGTGACGCCCTCAGTCTTGCCAGGCCCTCTGGGGCGGCGTAGGGACTAATGTCCTGGTTCTCCGTGCTCTCCAGCGCCGGGGGCTGAGCCAGGCTCAGCCGGCCAGCAGGACGCCGAGGAACAGCGCGGCCAGCGCGCTGAGGCCGGCCAGCGCGCCGAAGACCGCGAGGCCGGCGGTGCTGCGCGCCCGGGCATGCAAGGCCGCGGCGATACCGGACACGCCCACCGCCACCAGCTTGGCGATCAGCGTGCCCCGGTAGCCGGAACTGTGGCTGACGCCAGGCCCACGGCGGTGACATTCCATATCCCGGTGCCGATCAGGACAGCGAACGCAGCCCAGGCGACCTGGTTGAAGCGCCGGGCGGCCGCCCGCGGTACCTCAGCGCCGAAACGGCGCAGGACCGGAACCACGGCAGCCAGCGTCAGCTGGCCGCCCACCCAGACAGTGGCCGCGAGGACGTGCAGGAACAGCCGGACGGTATCCCAGCTGACCGGCAGCACCCTGCTATCCCATCCCTTCCTCCCGCAGCCGTAGCGGCGCACGGCCGGTGATCAGCGCGGCCGGGGCCTAGCCGCGGAGGTCACGTTCCGGCGGGATGGTGATCATGGCACGGGTGCGCTGGTCATGGCCTGCACATCGTAGCGAGTGACCGATAGGGCAACCTGGGGTAGGGACCACCGCCCGCCTGAGGGCACAGCACCCTCCAAGACATCGACCCCCCGGAGAGGAACCGCGCATGGCCCGGGTACTGATCACCGGCTCGTCCGACGGCCTCGGCCTGATGGCCGGCGAACTGCTCGCCCGCGACGGGCATGAGGTCACCCTGCACGCCCGCAACGAGGCCCGGGCCGGTGACGCCCGCGCCGCGCTGCCCGGCGCCGCGCATGTGGTCGTGGGCAACCTGGCTTCCCTCCGGGGCATGCGCCAGGTCGCCGAGCAGGCCAGCAAGCTGGGCCGGTACGACGCGGTGATCCACAACGCGGGGGTCGGTTACCGGGAGCCGCACCGGATCCAGACCGAGGACGGCCTCAGCCACGTGTTCGCGATCAACGTGCTGGCCCCGTACCTGCTGACCGCGCTGATGACGCGCCCCTCCCGGCTGGTCTACCTGAGCTCCGGCATGCACCGGGGCGGGAACCCGGACGTGGCCGACCTGCAGTGGGTCGGCCGTCCCTGGAACGGCTCGCAAGCCTACGCGGACTCCAAGCTGTTCGACGTGGTGCTGGCGTTCGCGGTGGCCCGCCACTGGCGCGGCGTGCTCAGCAACGCGCTGGAGCCGGGCTGGGTGGCGACCAGGATGGGCGGCCCGGGTGCACCGGACGACATGTCCCAGGCCCCGGTCACCCAGGCCTGGCTGGCGGTCAGCGACGACCCCGCGGCCACCGTGACCGGCCAGTACTTCTACCACCAGCGGCCCCACTCGTTCCACCCCGCCGCGTCCAGCCCGGCCGTCCAGGACCAGCTGCTCGCGGCCTGCGCCGAGATCGCCGGCGCCGGGCTGCCGAAGCGGTCCTGATCATGAAGGCGGTGGTGTTCGCCGGCCCGCGCAGCGTCGAGGTCCGGGAGGTGCCCGCTACACGGTCTTGCTGCGCGACATGATCCTGTCCGGCCGGGCCCGCCCCGCCGAGGTCGTCACCCACCACGGCGGGCTGGACGACGCCCCCGCCCTGTACCAGGCGTTCGACCGGCGCGCCGACGGCGTGATCAAGGCTGTACTGTACCCCTGACCTCGGCGTCACTGACCAACGGCACTCCTGACCGCGGCCGGGGGAGCGTCGAGGGCGCAGTGGATCGCCGGGGCCGGCCGCCGGGCCGTCCCGGGGGCCGGGGCCGGGTTGCGGATGGTGAAGAAGGCCAGCACGCCGCCGGCCGCGCACAGCCCGGCCGAGATGAGCGACGCGGTGTGGAACCCGGCCGAGAACACCGGCGGGTTACGGTAGGCGTCGCCGGTGATCCCACCCGCGGCGGGCAGCAGCGCCACGGCGATGAGCGCGGCGGCCCGGGCCACGTCGTTGTTGACCGCCGACGCGATGCCGGCCCGCTCCGCGGGGGCCGCGCCGAGCACGGTGGAGGTGAGCGGGGCCACGGTGACGGCCAGGCCGAACCCGAACACGACCACGGCGGGCAGCACCTCGGTCAGGTAATCACCGGACCCGCTGATCCGGGTGAACAGGGCCAGCCCGATTCCGACCAGGACCGGGCCCGCGGTCAACTGCAGCCGGGGGCCGATCCGGGCCGCGAGCGCGCCGGAGCCCTGGGACAGGAGCAGCGTGATCACGGTCACCGGGAGCAGCGAGATGCCCGCCTGCAGCGCGGTGTACCCGGACACCTGCTGCAGCTCGATGGGCAGCAGGAACAGCGCCCCGCCGATCCCGCCGTACACCACGAACGTGATCACGTTGGTCGCGGTGAACTGAATCGAGGCGAACAGGCTGAGCGGCAGCATCGGCGACGCCGACCGCCGTTCCTGCCACACGAAGGCGCCGAGCAGCGCCAGCCCGCCGGCCAGCGCGGCCAGGACCACCGGGCTGGCCCAGTGGCCGCCCGGCCCCTGGATCAGCCCGTAGGTCAGCCCGACCAGGCCCAGGGTGACCAGCGTGCCGCCCCGGACGTCGGCCGGCCCGGTGGCCTCCGGGTCGCGGGACTCCGGGACGTGCCGCATGGCCACCGCGACGACGAGGGCGGCCAGCGGCACGTTGATGACGAAGATCAGCCGCCAGGACCCGGCCTGGATCAGCCAGCCGCCGAGGAACGGGCCGACCGCCGTGCCCACGCCGCTGAACCCCGACCATGCGCCGATGGCCTTGCCCCGGTCCCCGGGCCGGAACACCGCCTCCAGGATGGCCAGGCTGCCCGGAGTCAGCAGCGCGGCGCCCACACCCTGCAGGGCCCGGGCCAGGATCAGGAACGTGGCGCCTGGCGCGGCCGCGCTCAGCAGGGACGCGGCCGCGAACCAGATGACGCCGATCAGGAAGACCTTCTTGCGGCCGTACTTGTCG
>WNGB01023280.1_pt1 | contig 11187 bp, 7 predicted proteins | sample 5400681 | NCBI WGS metagenome assembly WNGB01 (sample SAMN13153367, study PRJNA577476) | soil metagenome | isolation source: 115 cm soil or saprolite under grassland replicate 2 | place: USA:California | collected 2016-06-15 | reverse complement strand
ATCTCGCCATGCCGCTGGCAGACGGCTCGACGGCCCTGGCCTACGACGACCGCGCGCTCGCCCGGGTGGACCTCGCCCGCGGCACGGGCGACCTGCCGGGCTGGGCGGCGGCATACGGAGCCGGCGAGCTCCAGGCGCTGCTCGCCGCCTACCGCGGCGTGGACGCCGAGCGGCTGTGGGAGCATCTCGCCTACTTCCTCGAGCGCGTCGTCCCGGTCGCGACGGAGGCGGACGTCCGAATGGCGATCCACCCCGACGATCCACCGTGGCCGATTCTCGGATTGCCGCGGATCATCTGCCGCGGCGCGGACTTGGAACGGCTGGTCGGGCTCGTGGACAGCCCGGCGAACGGCGTGACATTCTGCACGGGCTCGCTCGGCGCGCTGCCCGACAACGACCTCCCGGTCATGGCACGCCGCCTCGGCGAGCGGGGGCGCATCCACTTCGCCCATTGTCGCAACGTGCGCATCACGGGCGAACGGCAGTTCCACGAGACGCCTCATCCCTCGGCCTGCGGCGGCGTGGACTTGAGCGCGGTGCTGCGCGCGCTGCGCGATACCGGGTTCACCGGGCCGATGCGCCCCGATCATGGCCGCATGATCTGGGGCGAGCGCGGGCGCCCCGGGTATGGCCTGTACGATCGCGCCCTGGGAGCGATGTACCTGCAGGGGCTGTGGGAGGGGCTCGCGGATGAAACTCATCCGATTCGGTGAGCCGGGAAGGGAGCGGCCGGGCGTCATTCTCGCGGACGGCCGGCGCGTCGACGTCTCGGGCTTCGGCGCAGAATACGACGAGACATTCTTCGGGTCAGGCGCCCTCGAGCGGCTGGCGCGGTGGCTCGCGACAGAAGGCCGCGCCGCGCCGGTGGTCGGGGACGGCGCTCGATTAGGCCCGCCGATCTGCCGGCCGAGCAAGATCGTGTGCATCGGGCTGAACTACCGCGATCACGCGCGGGAGACCGGCCAAGCCCTACCGGCGGAGCCCGTCCTCTTCTTCAAGGCGACGACCGCGCTCAGCGGCCCGAACGACGACGTCATCATCCCGAAGGGCAGTACGAAGACGGACTGGGAGGTGGAGCTGGCCGTGGTGATCGGCCGCCGCGCGAGCTACGTGGAGCGCGAGGCGGCGCTCGCGCACGTCGCCGGTTACGTGCTGCACAACGACTACTCCGAGCGGGCGTTCCAGCTCGAGCGCGGCGGCCAGTGGGTGAAGGGCAAGAGCTGCGACACGTTTGCGCCGCTCGGTCCCTTCCTCGCGACGCCCGACGAGATCCCGGACGTGCACGACCTCCGCATGTGGCTGAACGTGAACGGCGAAACCAAGCAAGCGGGCTCGACCAAGGATCTCGTCTTCGGCGTGCCCGCGCTGGTCAGCTACATCAGCCAGTTCATGACGCTCCTGCCGGGGGACGTGATCTCGACCGGCACGCCGGCCGGCGTGGGCCTCGGCCAGAAACCGCCGCGCTTCCTCGCCGACGGCGACGTGGTGGAGCTCGGCATCGACGGGCTCGGTTCGTCGCGGCAGCAGCTGCGTGCCTATCGGTAAGGAAGGGCGCCTCGCCGGCAAGGCGGCGGTCATCACCGGCGCCGCAAGCGGCATCGGGCGGGCGAGCTCCGCCCTGACGTCCCGTTGGGGATGGCTCGACATGAAGCGGCAATGGGCGGCGGACTGCTCAATCAGGACGCGGAGATGTTACTCCTCGACGAGCCCACGCGCGGCATCGACATCGGCAGCAAGGCGCAGATCTACGAGACGGTCGCGCGCTGCGCCGAGGAGGGAAACGCGGTGCTCCTGGTCCGGTCCTACCTGCCTCCGTTATTCGGTTTGTGCGACGGCAGCTCTCGGCGGCCCGGATCGAGGAGTGGTGCACTCACCGCGATCCCGCTGGGTCCCTCGATGCCAGTTCTTTCGCGCGCGCAGCCCACCGTTCGAACGGCACGCCGGCCTCCACCCACGCCACGTCGCGACACAACTCGCTGTCAGGTCCCCACGCGCCCGACAGCCAGCGACGAATCTGGCCGTACTTGTCGGCCAGCTTCGCGTAAAAGCGCGACACTCCTTCCTGCGCAGGTTGCCACCCGGTCCCCGTCCAGCGGCGCAGCTCTACCCAGGCCGGCGGCATGTCGAAATGCTTCTGGATGGTCAGTCGGCAGACGTCCGAGCACGCCCCCCTCTCCTCCACGTAACGGACGATCTCGACCTTGCCATCGCCCGTCACGTCAATGAGACCGGCGGGGGTGCACGTTTCTGGCCCGTCCTGAAATGTGGTCGCCAAGGTCCCCCGAACCAGAGACATGACCGTCGTCCCAGCACGGCCCTCCGCTCCCAAGTCCCACGATACCAGAAGACCGTCTACCGTGGTGTTTGCGTTTCGGAGATCGATGCTGAACCACGCCAGCGCGGTGGGGTCGTACTCTCCGATTTCCGGCGGTTTGTCAATGAGACGACGGACCGTGTCGGCGCGCACCTGCAACGGAACCAGGTACCGGTGCGTCCCGCCTGTGTTATCCGCGATCACCGCGTAGTACCCGCCTCTCGCTACGGGAATCGCGGACAGCTTGAAACCGAGACCACGAAGGTACCGAGCGATGGCAACGGAGTCCCGGTCGTCAGGCCGCGGCTGCTGGATCGTCACAGCCCCGACCGGGCCGACCCATCCGCACGTGAACATGGTCGCGATCGCCGTCCATACGAGGCGCTTGCGGATCGAGCAGCCCGAAGTGCAAGTGGGGTGCCGTGCTCCGCCCGGCGATTCCGGGAGCCACATAACCAATGGTCTGACCCGCCGTCACGACTGCACCGCGACTGACCGTGGGCGGCCCTATGTGGCCGTACACGGTGGTGAACCCGCCTTCATGCCGGATGTTCACCATGTTCCCGAACCCCTGCGCGGGGCCAGCAAATGTGACCGTGCCACCCGCTGCGGCCCCAACGGCCGTCCCCCCGGCTCCTCGAACATCGATCCCCGAATGGTTCTCGGTGGCCGCGGGATTGAACGGGTTCGGCCTCTGACCGAAGGGCGACGTGACATACGGCGAGGGCACGGGCCACTGCAGGCCACCCGCAGGACATTGGTTCTGCTGCTGTGGCTGCTGCGGTTGATCGGGCTTCTGTGGCTGCTGCGGCTGCTCCCCGTTCCCCCCCCCACCCCCTCCGCCGTCGTCATCGCAGTAGTAACCGAGGATTTCAACATCAATGATCTCACCGGTATCAACATAATACCAGATGCGAACGATGTAATAGCAGCCTAGTCCGCTGGGATCTCGGCGGTTGATCGGATCGTCGCCCGCGAATACGTACGGGTTGATTCCTCCACCGAGTCCCGTCGGGTCCTCCGACAGGAAGCGCCCGGTCTGCGGCTCGTACCACCGGGCCCGCATGTAGTAGGCATCAACGTCAGGCCCGAGCCACAGGGCGCCCTTGAAGCGCGCACGATCCGCTCCATTGAAAGGCGCGAAATCATTCCCCCAGAGAAAATAGCTCTGGGGCGCTCCGTTCACGTCCCTTCGCGCGAGCCGACCGCCGGCATCGTACTTGAACGCGACGCGCTGGGAGCCCGTGGACAGGCTATCGAGGCGCGACTCGGTGGACCAGAAGAACGTGATCGTCTGCGTGCTGCACGTGCGAGCGGTCACGTTCCCGTCATTATCGGTTGAGTAACTGCAGCCGGCGAATGCCGTGATCCGATTGCCAGGGAGATATTGGCCGCCATTGTCCCGGCGGTTGCCGACCGAGTCGTAGCCAAACTGAGCTCCGCCGATCACCTGCCACGTCGATCCCCCGCCCTCGCCCACACAGGAATTGCCGAACTCGTCGACGATGGGTGGCGGGTTGCCGTCGCAGGTCGGGGGCGGGGGTTGACCCGGTACGAGGGCGAGGGTCGAATCGCTGGTCACCCGCCCGAGCCCATCATACGTATACTTCGTCCCGCTCGAGCCGTCCCCCACCATCTGCTGGGCGATGCGTCCGGCCCCACCGTAGCTGATCGAGCGTGCAATGGTCCCGTTGTAGGGTGCGGTAGTGCTGACCTGAGTTGCGTTGTGGAGGGGATAAAAGAGCTTCGTCACGCGGTCGCCGCCGGGGAACGTGACCGAGGTGTCTTGGAGATCCTTATTCCGCGCGATGACTGTGCTCGCGCCCGCCAGGCGGATTTGGGTGAGGGCCCGGAACGACGGGTCGTATAGATACTTGCGCGCGCGAAACGCGACCGCGCTGCCCGCGAAGTCAACACTGTCCAAGAGCGCCGCCGCGGTGTAACGGTAGCGCCGCCAGTAGGTGAGCCCCGCCACTACCGTCTTCACCGAGTCAGGGGCCGCGGCGAAGTTCATATAGACGGTCTCAGTAGAAACCGGGCTGGTGGCAGTCACGACGCGACGGTCCGCGGAGTAGTTCCAGCTCTCGGCGCTGGTGTTGCTCCCCGACTTGTTCGTCAACCGATCGACGCCGTCGTACGTGTACTTGAGCGAATCCGCTCGACGGTTGATCCAGCGTTTGAGATTCCCGTTCTTGTCGTAGTCGTATTCGTCCGTGCGATTCTGCGGGTCAGTGCGCTGCCTGAGCCAACCAAGCCCGTTGTAGGAAAACCTGTACACTTGGCCCTTCGGGTCAGTGATGCTGCGCACGAACAAAGAATCGTATGCTGTCACGGTGGGGCTTGGGTGCACGCCGTCGAAGAATTCGGTGACACGATTCAGAGGGTCATACTGCGTGCGGCGCAGCGGACTCTCGGGACCTTGTACAGCAGTGTCCCGGCCAAACCCGTCGGAGAAATACGTCGTGAGGCGACCGCCTGGAAGCGAATCTTTGCTCAGATTCCCGTTCGTACCGGCATATGTGTGTTGCACGAGGAGATGGCCTTCGGGGTCCCGCTCCGAGATAACACGACCGCGGCCGTCGTAAGTATAGCGCTTCTTCGACTGACCCCCGACGACGGTGGAATCGATGCGTCCGCCAAACCCGATGTAATTGCGAATGGTCGGCCGCCCGTCGCCCCAGATGCTGTCCGCCTGAGCGTACGCGCCGTAGCGGACGTTCACAGCCGAGCCTCCGGCCGCTTGCATGAAAGTCGGGAGGCCGCCCGCGTTATACCCCACTGCGTCAACGCCGCCGTTCGCGTACCTGGTGCGCACGACAAGCCCGTTGGCATCATACGACGTGGAGTCAACCGCTCCGACCGCATCGGTGACGACGGCCGGTGAGCCCCAGCGATTGACTGTGAACGTGGTCGCAAAGCCCCGCCCGTTGATGATGCGGGCCCGCACCGTGTCCGCGAGCGGTGCGGCTGCTGGAGATGAGGCCGTGGCCGTATAAGGTACGCCGACCTGCTGCCAGGGGTAACGCGATTCAGTAGGGGAGGACACACTGATCGCTCCGGACGAGAGCACTAGACGGACCGGCGGGTAGGTAATAAACGTCAGTTTGCGGGAGCCGCCGTCGTAGCCGAACATCGTGGAGTCGCCCCGCCGATCAAACACCTTCCAGAGAACGTGCGTCTGGTCGGTAGTGAATCGCGTGCTGATCCCGTCGGGGTCGATGATGGCGGTCAGGTGCCGGCTCGCGTCCACCGTTACGGCGGTAGTCCGGGCGGGAGTGCCCGGGTCCTGAATGCTCGCGAGGCCGGTGGCTCCGTAGCTCAGCGTCAAGGCAAGATTCACCGGATCCTTGATTTGCGAGACGCGCCCGCTCCCGTCGTAAGTGATCGTTGTGGCATTCCCGAACCGGTCGAGGAGTTGGGTCATGCGGCCGGTCGCATCGAACAGCATCCGCGAGCCGTCCAGGTACGTGCGGGTCCAGCCGCCGCTTCCGGTGAGGCTCGAGAACTCGCCCGCCGGCGCAACGAACGTGCCTCCCACGCTCCAGAAGTACACGGCGCTCCCGTCGCCCTCGGTGATCAGCGCCGATCCGTCGGACTGGGGATACAGGCGCTGGATACCCCCTAGCGTCCAGCCCGCAGCGACGGGCGCGTTCGTCTCGTTCACCACCACGAGCTTCGTGGGGATACTGGTCGTCACGGGCCCACTCGGGTACAGGGCGGAGACGACGATCTCCATGGGATACACCTTGGTCGTGTCCGCCAAGGCGAGTGCCGCGTCGAACTGACCGCCGAGGCGGACTTTCGCCGGGCCGGGATACGTAAACTTCAGCAGGTTTTCCCCATTGAGAAACGTGACGAAGGCATCCTTGACCTTCACTTGCAGGCGGTACTCGGTCGGCGTCCCGATGCTCAGGTCCGGCGTGACATTGACGTGCACGAAGGGTCGGGGGCCGACGCGGTCACTGTTGTAAGCCAGCGTCACGCTCTGCGGAGTGTTGAGAGAGATGTAGGGCGTCGTGCTCTGCGAATACAGGGTCGCGAAGCATGCATGACTGCATCGGCGGTAGTCCTGCTTCGCATACACGTAGGGTGTGACATCGACGATAGGAGCGCCGGCGGGCTGCCCCACGGGCACGGTATAGAAACCGCTGTTGCTCGACTGACCGCTTGCCGCCGAGAGGGTAAGCGTGCCCGTCCCCGCCGCGCCGACGCTGTAGCTCACCGTCACGGTCCGGGAGAGCCCGCTCCCGATCGTGGCGCTCGTGGGGCCGACCGTACCACACGTGACGTTGGCCGAACTTGTGCAGGTGAAGGTGTAGGTCTCGGAGCCGCTCCCCGTGTTCTGCACCGTGAAGTCCCCGGTGTAGCCCCCCGTGTTCGGCACACGGGTGGGTGTGGTGCCGCCTGCGCCGCCATCGGGCGTGACGGCGACGTTGAAGGATTGCACCGGCACGGTGACCCACCCGCAGTCGGAGGCATTGCTCCCGGTCGCGCACACCGTCAGCGTTCCGTCGCCTGGGCCACCTACTGAGTAGAATGCGGTGACCGTCGCGGAACCGTCTACCGAGTTGGGGCTGACGCCTGTGCACGTCACGTTTGCCGATCCAGCACACGTGATCGTGTAGGTATCGAAGAGTCCCGTATTCTGAACGACGAACAGTTCCGAGTACCCACCCGAATTCGCGCTGCGCGTCGCCGTCACACCGCCCTGGGGTGTCACTGACACCGACCAGCACTCAGGTGGGGGCGGGGGATCGTCCTGCCTGCAGGGATCCTGCGCAAATGCAGGCGCCGGAGCTGACAGCGTCAGGGCCAGGCCCGTCAGGAGGACGGCGGGGATCGAGAACCATGCGGCACGCGGCACGACCACGGACGCAACCCAGTGACGACCGAACATGGAGCGGCTCCGAGAATCGGGGTCGCTCTTCCATTAGCATTGGCTATGCCATGCCAGCCACTTTCGCTAACTGATTGCTCTCAGGGCATATCCGCTAACGCGCGTAACCGCCTGGAGACCATTCATGGACATAGATGTCAACGCGTTGACATTTGTGTCAACGGATGTCCATGACCGCGGCTTCCGGCGCCTTGATGAGGCGATAGACATGGCGACGAGAGATCCCTAAGACGTCGGCCGCCTTCTGAGTGTCCCCGGCGCACGCCGCGACCACGTTTTGAACGTGTCTGGATCGAGCTGCGGCGAGCGTGTCTCGCTCCCTCGGCGCGCCGTCCCCCGCCCCGATCGCGAGTGCTCGACGCACGTGCCCGGCGACAATCGTCTCACCGTCAGCGTGGAACGCCGCCCGCACGAGCGTCTGCTGGAGCTCTCGAACGTTGCCCGGCCAGGGCTGCTCTTGAAGCACCTCAAGGGCGTCCCCTGTTATGCTCGGCAACCTGTGGGACAGGAGGAACGCGACGGCGAGTTCAGGAATGTCGGAGCGCCGATCTCGGAGCCGTGGGACGTGCAGAACCACACTTGTGACCCGATAGTAGAGATCGTCCCGCCATCTGCCGCTCCGTCGAATCTCGGCGGGATCATCCTGCACGGATACTAGGAGCCGGAACCTTACACTGGTCGCTCTTATGGCTCCGACGCGGCGCACCTCGCCGTTCTCGAGCATCCGCAGGAGCTTGGGCTGCACGGCCAGCGGAAGGTCGCCCGCTTCGTCCAGGAACAGAATGCCGCCCGCCGCGGCCTCGACGAGGCCGCGGCGGTCGGTGACGGCACCGGTATAAGCGCCACGTACGGCCCCGAACAGTTCGCTTTCGATCACACCCTCGGGCAAAGCCGCCACGTTCACCGCGCGGAAGGGTCCATGCGCCATCGCGCTCAGGCGGTGCACGGCCATCGCGACCAGCTCCTTGCCAGAACCGGTCGCACCCGAGATAACCACCGGCGCTTCGATCCTGGCAGCGCGCCGGATGCCTTCGTACAGCTCCAGCATGCAAGGATGAGTCCCGAGGAGACCGACCGCCAGCAGGTCGTCATTGTCACGCAGCAGGGTGAGGGTGCTCATGACCGCGTCCCCTTCGGCAGCCGCGGCGCCGTCACGCTATCCGCATCCGCATCCGTCCGCAGAATCCGCGGCGTCAAGAACAGGTACAGCTCCGTCTCGTTCGTCCGCCGGCTCGCGCTGCCGAACAAGCCGCCCAGAATCGGAATGCTCGACAGCACGGGCACGCCGCCCTGCGTCACGTCCCGCTGGCGATCCCGCAGCCCGCCGAGCACGATCGTCTGCCCGTCCTTGACCAGCACGCGCGTCACCGCTTCGCGCGTCGAGATCACCGGCGCGTCGAACGCCACCTCGCTCGTCGCCTGGTTGATTTCCTGCTGGATCAAGAGCGAGACGTAGCCATCCTGGTTGATCGTCGGCCGCACGGTGAGCTTGGTCCCGACATCGCGGTACTGGATCACTTGATCCCGGCTCGGCGCGTCCGTGGGCAGCGAACGACTCACCTGGACGAACGGGCGCTGCGACCCGACGAGAAACCGCGCCTCCTGGTTGTTCGACGCGAGCAGCACCGGCTGCGATACGATCTTCACGTCCCCCCGGCTCGCCGCGGCACGGATTGTCGCGTCCACGTCCGCTCGACCCAGGCTCAGCAGGCGGATCACGAGATCCCCCAGCCCGCCACCCAGGAGGCTCGCGTCGCCCGTCCCGTTCCCTTTGTCGACAGGCTGCGGCGGGACGAACCAGTCGGCACCGATTGAGAAGGACCGGTCGTGCCGCGCCTCGACGATCAGCACCTCGATCAGCACCTGGAGCGGTCGAATGTCCAGCTCGTCCACAGCCGCCTTCAGGACGTCGTAGTCGACCTGCGACGCCCGGATCAAGAGCGAGTTCGTCAGCTCGTCAGGGACGATGGTGACGGCGCCACTGAGGGCGGACTGGCGGACGGGCGGACGGTCGGGCGGTGACGGCTGACCTCCGGCGGCCTGCGGCGCGACGACGTTGCGGCGCAGCTCGTCGGAGAGCGTGCCGGTAGACAAGCCAGACCTTCCGGAGAACTCTCCACCGCCACCAAACAGGAGATTCACCGTCGCCGCGACGTCCGAGGCGCGAGCGTGCTTGAGACGGATCACGAAGAGCTGAACTGCACTGGTGTCTTGGCGAACGGCCGAACGAGCGGAGGGGCGGTCGGTGGCTCGCGGCCCCACGCGAAAGAACGCCGAGTCTTCCGTGAACGCGAGATTCTGCGACTCGACGAGGCCCTTCAGCAGGGCCACGAGCGTCGGCCGGTTGACCGGGCCCGGCGTCTCGAGCGACACCCGCACCGGCTGCACGTTGCCGACCAGCACCGGCTTCGGCAGGTAGCGGCCGAGCGCCTGAATCACGGCCCGGATGTCCGTCTCGACAAAGCGAACCGTGATGCTGTCGTTCACGAACCGTACGGCAGTTGTATCCTGACCGCGCAGCGGGCCGCTGAGGAAGACGAGCAGCGCAACCACCGCCACCGCCCTCCGCCGTCCTCCGCCGTCTTTCGCCGCCCTCAGTTCCATGGCTCCCTCACCTTCAACACCCACGTGGTATCCATTCCGACGATCACGACGCGATCCCCGTCGATGCGCTTCACGCGCAGGCCACTCACCACGTCTCCCGCACGAACCACTCGACCGCCTTCGATGCCGGGGAATCCCTCGATCACCGCGGTCGGCTCCGGCCCCGCAACGATTCCCACGAGCGCCAATGCCGGCTTGGGTGGCTGGTTGATCTCGACCGGCGCCGCAGCGCGCTGAGGGTCGTAGACGATGGGCGACGGACGGCGCGCAGATCGGAATACGTCGCGGGACACGGCGAGCCGGGCGAGGGAGTCGGCGGGATAAGAAGGGAGGGCGGCGGAGGGCGGCGGAGGACGGCGGAGGGAGTCAACCTCGGCCGACCTCACCAACGGACCGATCGCCGCATGCCCGAACGCTAGCGCGCCAGCAAGCATCCACACGCCCACACCCCACGCCCAACGCGTTTTCATTGCTTCGTCCTGGGCAGGTACAGGCCCGCGACCGTCGCCTCGATGCGCAGCTGCTCGGCAGCGCTCGGGCGCCCAGCCGGATCTGCCGCCTGGATGGACAGAGCCGGTACGGTCAAGAGCGGGTCCCCGACCTCGATCGTGCGGAGCAGCCGGGTGAGACCCGCGACGTCGCCCTCGAGCTCGACGTGCAACGCCACGCGACCGAACGCGCCGGCCGCCGAGTCGGGAAGAGGATCGAGCCGCGCGACACGCAACGCATGACGGCTCGCAGTGAGCGAGACGAGCCCCGAGAGCGATGCCTGCGCCTCGGCCGCGGTGTGCCCATCGACCAGCTTCGGCGCCAGGGCGACGACCGCGCCGAGGGCGCGCGCCAGGGAGTCCCGCGCCGCGGGCGCGCTGGCGAGCACCTCATCCGCCCGCGCGAGCAGCGCCACGCGCTCGGCCGCTTCGGCGCGCAGCGCACCCACCGAGCGCACCGCCCAGGGAACAACCCGCAGAAGGAGCACCGCGCCGATGATGGCGCCGCCGCCCAACAGGAGCGCCCTGCGGTCGCGCGCCGTCACGGTGCCGGCTCCAGCCGAGCCACGATCGCGAAGCGATCCAACGTTTCCCGCTTCTCGTTTCCCGTTTCCCGGGTTACGGGACCCTCCAGCCGCACATCTCTCAGAACTCCCACGCGCTCGAGCGCCGCGACCACCCGCGCCGCCACCGGCGCGTAGCCAGCGAGCCGAACGGTGCCATCAGGCGCGACCTGGAGCGCCACCAGGTAGGTCGAGTCGCCCAGCGCCCGCGTCACAGCGGCGATCAGCTCGAGGTGACGAGACCGCGCTCGCTCGGCGGTCGCCACCGTCGCCAGCGTCGCGCGCGCGAGGCTCAGCTCCCGGCGAATGGCGAGGGCCGAA
>WNGB01013110.1_pt2 | contig 11187 bp, 10 predicted proteins | sample 5400681 | NCBI WGS metagenome assembly WNGB01 (sample SAMN13153367, study PRJNA577476) | soil metagenome | isolation source: 115 cm soil or saprolite under grassland replicate 2 | place: USA:California | collected 2016-06-15 | reverse complement strand
ACGAGGAACCCGGCCGTTCGGTGCGCGCGAGAGCCGGAGGTCCCCGGGCCCGCTCCCGTACGATGCCCCGTCGATGGATGCGATGCCGGCCGGTCCCCGGATCCTGCACGTCGTCCCGCGCATCGTGCGGCGCGGGGCGGAGGTGTTCGCCGCGCAGCTGGCCGAGGCGCTGCAGCCGGCATCGCGGAACGTGCTGTTCCCGCTGTTCGGCCCCGGCGAGGGCCCGCTGGCCGTGCCCGTCCGCGTGGTTCCCGGGGCCCGCTCCCCGGGTCGCTTGGAGCCCCGGACCGGCGTGGACCCGGGAGCCGTGGCCCGGATGCGGGCCGGCCTGGAGCGGCTCCGCCCGGACCTGGTCGTGGCCCACGGCGGCGAGCCGCTGAAGTACGCTGCGCTGGCCGACCCCCGCCGGCGCGTTCCCATCGTGTACCGCAAGATCACCCACGCCATCGGCGGCCTGGGCGAGCGACTCCTGGCCAGGATGTACGGTCGGGCCGCCCTGATCATCGCGGTCAGTGACGGCCTCCGGGACGAGCTGGTGGAGCGGTTCGGCGTGGATCCGGCCCTGGTCGAGGTGGTGCCCACCAGCCGGAAGCCTCCCCCGGAACTGTCGCCGGCCGAACGCGAACAGCAGCGCCGGGCCATCGGCGCGGACGCCGGACACCCGGTGCTGGCCTGGGTGGGAAGGCTCTCCGACGAGAAGCAGCCCGGCGCCGCGCTCCAGGCCTTCGCGCTGATCCGGTCCCGGTTCGGGCCGGTCTCGCTGGCGATGTGCGGCGACGGGCCGCTCCGCGAGTCGGTCGAACGGGCCGCCGGGGCGGCCGGCCCCGGCATCCTGGTGCTGGGCTCGCGCGACGACGCCGACCGCATCATCGCCGCCTCCGACCTGCTGCTGTCCACCAGCCGGATCGAGGGCGCCCCCGGCGTCCTGGTGGAGGCCGGGCTGGCCGGCGTGCCGGTGGTGGCGTTCGACGTGGGCGAGGTGTCGCACATCGTCCGGCGCGGCGAGACGGGAGCGCTGGTCCGCCCGGGCGACCTCGAGGCCCTGGCCGACGCGGCGTGCCGCCTCCTGGCCGACCCGAAGGCCCGCGCCCGCATGGGCACGGCCGCCAGGGAGGCCTGCGCCCCGTTCGCGCTCCAGGCCGTCGTGGCCCGCTACGCGGAGGCGTTCGCACGGGTCCTCGGGCCGAAGGGCCATCCCCTGCTCGTCCTGACCTGATCCCGGTTCGCCCCGCGGGCAGGTCGTTATCCTCAGGCCCGTGCCATCGGCAGCCTCCTCCGTGTCCCGGGCCCCGTCCGGTGACCTCCCGAACATCGTGCTGGTCGTGTTCGACACCGCCCGGTGGGACCGGTTCGGGTGCTACGGGTACGAACGGCCGACCACGCCGACCGTGGACGCGCTGGCCTCGGACGGGCTGCGCGCGGAGACCATGATCGCGAACGGCCCCTGGACGCTCCCCTCCCACGGCAGCCTGTTCACCGGCCTGTACCCCAGCCAGCACGGGAGCCAGTGGCAGACTGGGCCGAAGCTCCGCGACAGCGCGAAGGTCACGCTGGCCGAGTGGCTGCGGTCGCTGGGCTACGACACGTGGTGCGTGACGAACAACGGCCTGATCTCGGAGCGGACGGGATTGGCCCGCGGGTTCGACCACTACGCGTTCCGGCTCGACATCGAACGCGGGTGGCGCCGGGCGGCCCGCCGCGTGCCGAAGGCGCTGTTCGGCGGGGACTCCGGCGGCACGATCGTGAACCGGTGGATGCGCCGCCGGCTCAAGGAGTGCCGGCGGCCCGTGTTCCTGTTCGTGAACTACCTGGAGTGCCACTGGTCGTACGCGCCGCCCCGGCGCCTGGCCCGGCGGATGGGCGGACCCCGCTACGGCCCGGTGGAGGGGCTCCGGTACCGGACCGGTTTGGCCGCGCGGGTCGGCCCGTGGGAGGCCGTGGCCCGGGCCGAGCAGCGCGACCTCGACGTGTACTCCACGTACTACGACGGCGAGGTGGCGAACGCCGACCGGCACCTGGACGAGCTGCTGGACGGGCTGCGGAAGACCGGCCACGTCGGGGACGACGGGCGGTCGCTGGTCATGGTGACCTCGGATCACGGCGAGCACCTCGGGGAACACCGCGGCGGGCATGTTGCCGGGGCCCGCCACGGTTTGGCCGACCACCACGCCTCGCTCGACGACCACCTGATCCGGGTGCCGTTCGTGGCGTGGGGGCCGGGGATGCTCCCGAAGGGCGAGCGCGGCGGGATGTACGAGCTGGTGGACGTGCTCCCCTCGCTGGCCCGGTTCCTGGGGCGCCAGCAGCCCGCCGACTATCTCGAGGGGCGGCGGACCGACCTCTTCTCGCAGACCCGGGACGGTTTCGGCGAGGAGTACGCGTTCTGCGAATGGCGGACCTGGACGGAGAGGGAACGGGCCCGCCTGGCCTCGCGGAATCCCTCCTACGACTTCGACGGCCTGGCCGGGGACCTGATGGCGGTCCGGGACCGCCGCTTCAAGCTGGTCCGTTCGTCCGACGGGACCGAGCGGCTGTACGACACCGCGAATGACGCGAACGAGGAGATCGACCTCACGGCCTCACGGGTCGAGACGGTTCGACGGCTCCGGGAGCAGCTGGACCGGGCAGTGGACTCGTGGGCCGAATGGGACCGCCCCGCCGAGCCCACCACCCCGGAGGAACGGGCCGAGATCGAGCAGCGCCTGTCGGAGCTCGGCTACATCTAGTCTGATCCGGACTAGGTATCGGGGGGTCAGCTTGCCCGCTTCGCCGCCGACTTGGCCCGGGAGGTCGTCTTCGTGGCCGTGCTCTTGGCCCGGCCGGTTGCCTTCTTCGCGGACGCCTTCGCCGTTCCTGCGGCGCGCTTCGGAGCCGACTGGGTCTTGGCGCGGGCCTTCGTCGTCGCGCCCTTCGCCGACCCGGTGACCTTCTGGGTCGCCGACTTCACGGCCCCTCGGGCCTTCTCCACGTTCTGCTTCGCCATGCGGGTGGCCTTCTGGACGGTCTCCGACGCCTGCCCCTTCACGCGCTGGATGGCGCCCCGGGCCTCGGTTCCCTGCCTGCCGGTGACCCGGCCGACCGTCTCCTTCACTCCGCCGACGACCTGGTCGATCGTGGCCTTCGCGCGCTTCGTGACCGCCATGACGGGCTCCTTTCCCTCGACAGCGTCGAACAGCCCCCCTTGCTGGAACCCGTACCCGCGATCCGCCCTCGCATGCACGAGCGTGCCTGGGATCCGCTACCTGGGGGCAGGCTCGTGCGTCCATAGTTCGTGGGGACATGCGACGGAGGACTCCGATGATCCGCGCGGGAGCGGTGGAAGTGCCCGATGCGCCGGCGGAGGCGCGCGGGCTCGCCGAGCTGTACGCCCGCCACGCCGGAGCCATGGTCGGGCTGGCCTACCTCCTGACCGGCGACCGGTACCAGGCCGAGGACCTGGCCCAGGAGGCGTTCGTCCGGATGGCCGGGCGGTTCCGGCACCTTCGCGACCCCGACGCGTTCGAGCCGTACCTCCGCCGAACGGTGGTGAACCTGTTCACGTCGCACCTCCGGCGGCGCCGGGTGGAGCGGGCGTACCTGGCCCGGGAGGCCCGGCGTGCGGAGCCGGAGGCGGCGGCTGCCCCGGACGTCGAGACGCGGGAGGAGCTGTGGTCCGCCGTGCACCGGCTGCCCGAGCGGCAGAGAGCCGCCGTGGTCCTCCGGTACTACGAGGACCTGTCCGAACGCGACGTGGCGGCGGCCCTGGGGTGCTCCCCGGCCGCGGCCAAGTCGCTGGTGGCAAGAGGAATGGAGACGCTGCGAGGGATGGTGACGGAACGATGACCGACAGGCTCGAACAGGACCTCCGCGAGGTGCTCCAGCGGAAGTTCGGCGAGGTCCGGGTGCCGAGCGCTCCGCCCGAGCTGATCCGCCGGACCCGACGCCGCCAGGCCAGGACGATCGCCCTGGGCGCCGTGGTCGTCGTGGCGCTGCTGGCCGGCTCGGTGGGGGCGGTGCTGGCGCTCACCCACCACGACTCCTCCCTCCCCGCCGGACGGACCACCTCGACCACGATCAACGGCATCACGGTCACGTACCCCGAGGGATGGTTCGCCGAGGATCCCGCGAAGCTCGGGCTCAACGGCCCGGGCCCCCAGACGGAGCCCAGGCTCGTCCTGGCCGTCTCCAACCGCGATCCCGAGGGCACCACGATCTTCGGCTGCCCCGGCATGGCGGAAGGGGGGGCAGGAGCCGTGCTGTTCACGGTCCAGGTGACCGCGCTCGACCGGTTGCTCCCCACGTGGCCGGTGGACCGCCGGCCGCTCCCGGTCGGGACGGACGACTCGGCCTGCTACCCGGGCTGGGATTTCTCCCAGGCCCAGTGGACGGCCGGCGGGCGTTCGTTCGACGGGCGTCTCGGCGTGGCCCCGGACGCGAGCGACGGAGATCGCGCGGCGCTCCTCGACGCGTTCGACTCGATGACGTTCGAGTCCCAGCCGGCGCTGCGGGGGAATAATCAACGCAGCGTGGTCGTCGCGACGGGCATCGTGGCCGGGCATCGCTGGACGATCACCGCGTCGATCGGCGCGGATGGAACGACCTCACTCGAGATCGAAGACGAGCGCGGTGGCGCCGGCATCGAGTACGGCACCGACGGCGACATCCCCATCCAGGCGACCTCCCACGTGTTCCAGGGCACCGGGGACGTTCCCACCGAGACCGTGGTGTTCGGCGCCGTTCCCGCAGGCACCGCCCTCGTCCGCACGCTCCCGGATGACACCGTGGCGACGCTCGTCCCCGATCCGTTCGTGCGCACCATGGAGCTGTTCTCGATCCAGGTCCCCGGCGGAACCCCCGCGCTGGTCGTCGCCGAGGACGCCGACGGGCACGAGATCGGCGAACAGCAGCTCGGCGGGACCCCGCTCCCGACCGAGACCCCGCCGGAACCGCACACGTCACCGAGCACGATCCCGAACGCGCCGTTCCCGGAGCCGGTCGACCCGGTCCAGGGGGGCACGTACTGGGCGGTGGAGGTTGCCGTCGGTCAGAGCGAGACCGAGGACGCGATCACCGTGGCGAAGAACCGTCTCACCACGATGGGAGCCGTTCCCTTCGTCGTCGGGGACCCCTCGTGCGATCAGGGCTCGATCCCCGTGATCCCGGCCGGTGCCACGGTTCGGGTGGCGGTCTATTACGACCGGAACGAGGACGCCCTCACGTTCGAGAAGGCGTATGCAACGGACTGGTCGGGAGACCAGGTCGTCGGGGTCGCACGCGTCACGACGACGTGCCTCGACTGAACTGAGGCGGTTGGGAAACGGCCGGTGCTGGCGCTCCTACGGCATGTTCTCGCCGTGGAAGATCTCGCTCACGCTCTGGTCCTCGAACACGGCCCGGATGGCGCTGGCGACGATCGGGGCGATCGACAGGCACTTCAGCTTCGAGAACTGACGGTCCTCGGGGATCGGGACCGTGTTCGTGACCACGACCTGCTTGATCGGCGACTCCTCGATGTTCGGCACGGCCTTGCCGCTGAACAGGCCGTGGGTGGCGGCGGCGTAGACCTCGACCGCACCGCGGTCGGCCAGGGCCCGGGCGCCCTGGGTCACCGTGCCGGCCGTGTCGATCATGTCGTCCACGATCACGCAGGGGCGCCCGTCGACCTCGCCGACCACCTCCATGGCCTCGATCTTGTGGGCCTCGTGGCGCGACCGCCGCTTGTAGATGAAGGCGAGGTCGGCCTGGAGGTGCCCGGCCAGCCGCTCCGCCACCTTGACCCGGCCCGTGTCCGGCGCCACCACCACCAGGTCCTCGTGGTTGAGCCCGGCATCGTTCAGCAGGTAGTCCTCGAGGAGCGGGAGCGCGGTGAGGTGGTCGAACGGCACGTCCAGGTAGCCCTGGATCTGCCCGGAGTGGAGGTCCACCGAGATCACCCGGTCGGTGCCGGCGGCGGACAGCAGGTCGGCCACCAGCTTCGCCGAGATCGGCTCGCGGGCCAGCGTCTTCTTGTCCTGCCGCGAGTACCCGTAGTACGGGATCACGGAGGTGATCCGCTTCGCCGACGCCCGCTTCATGGCGTCGATGAGGATGAGCTGTTCCATGATGTATTCGTTCACCGGCGCCGCGTGGGTCTGGACGATGAACACGTCCGCTCCCCGCACGCTCTCGTGGGGCCGGACGTAGGTCTCGCTGGAGGCGAACCGGCGGATCTCGCACGGCGAGATCGGCAGGCCGAGCTCCTTCCCGATCTCCTCTGCCAGCTCCGGGTGCGACGTCCCGGCGAAGAGCATGAGGTGCTTCTTCGTCACGATCTCCACGGCGATCCCCCTTGCCAGTCCGTCGCCCTCACCCGCGGCCCTTTCCCTTCGTCCCGGCTGTCGTTCCCTTGCTCTTCGCGCGATGCCTGTCCTCCTGCCGCGCGCGGAACCCCTCGATGTTGCGTTGGTCCGAGCGTTCGATCCCCAGCGCTCCCGGCGGCACGTCCTTCGTGATCACTGACCCCGCTCCGGTCATCGCGCCCTTGCCCACGCGAACCGGCGCCACGAGCATCGTGTCCGAGCCGATCTTCACGTCGTCTCCGATCACGGTGCGGTGCTTCTCCCACCCATCGTAGTTGACCGTGACGGTGGCGGCGCCCACGTTCACGCCCTTCCCGATGTCGGCATCGCCCACGTAGGACAGGTGCGGGACCTTCGAGCCCTTCCCCACGCGCGACCCCTTGATCTCGACGAACGTCCCCGCCTTCGAGCCGTCCTCCAGGACCGTGTCCGGGCGAAGCGACGCGAACGGGCCCACGTTCACGTCCCGCCCGATTCGGGAGCCTCTGACCACGGCGAATTGAACCGTGGAACCGTCCCCGACGGTGCTGTCCACGATCCGCGCCGACGGCCCGATCCCGCACGCCCGGCCGATCCGCGTGGTCCCCTCCAGGAACGCCATGGGATGGATCACGGTGTCGGCCCCGATGCGGACCTCCGGCCCGATGAACGTGGTGGCCGGGTCGACGATCGACACGCCGGCGTCCATGTGGCGTTCGTTGATCCTCGTTCGCATGACCTCGGCGGCCTGGGCCAGCTCCTGCCGGGAGTTCGCGCCGACCGAGCCGCCGCTGTCCACCAGCTGGACGGCGATGCGCTCCCCCTTGTCGTGCAGGATCCCCAGCACGTCGGGCAGGTAGTACTCGCGCTGGCGATTCTCCCGCGTCACCAGCGGGAGGGCCCCGAACAGGTCCTCCCGCCGGAACACGTAGACCGACGTGGCCGCCTCCGTCACCCGGAGCTCCTCGGGCGTGGCGTCGGTCCCCTCGGCCAGCCGGACGAACTCGCCCCGCGCGTCGCGGATGACCCGGGCGAACCCGCGGGCGTCAACCGGGATGGTGGTCTGGACCACGGCGGCGACGTCCCGGCGGCGGTGGATGGACAGCATCTGCCGGACCTGTTCCCCGGTGACCAGCGGCTCGTCGCCCGGCAGGACCAGGACGTCGGCGGCGTCGCCGATGGCGCGCTCGGCGGCGAGCACCGCGTGGCCCGTTCCCAGCGGCTCCCCCTGGTCGACGAACACCGGCTCGGGCCGGAGCGACCAGGACCGGACCGCCTCCTCGACCTCCTCCCGCCCGTGATGGACCACGACCACGAGGCGCTTCGGCTTCGCCGCGACCGCCGCGCGGAGGACGTGCCACAGGACGGGCCGGCCGGCGATCTCGTGCAGCACCTTCGGCCGCCTCGACTTCAGACGCTTGCCCAGCCCGGCGGCCATCACCACCGCGGCGAGCGATCGGGGGGACTTGGTCGGCACTCGGTCCTCGGGTTCAGGGGGTGGGTGTGTTGTACCCGGCCGGGGCAGGTCGCCGCAACATCGCGGCCCAGTGGCGACGGCTCGAACGCCGATTCAGCACACGCGCTGGAGCGCCGCGAACGGATCCACGGCGTCGCCGCCGCCGGGGTGGAACTCGAAGTGCAGGTGCGGGATGAGCCCGCGGGCGTCCCCGGTGTCGCCGACGTAGCCGATCACCGTCCCCGCCGGGACCCGGCCCGAGGCACCGTAGGCGGACAGGTGCGCGTAGTACATGTAGCCGGGGGCCGAGTCGAGGATCACCGCATTGCCGCCGAGGGTGTTCGGGACCCGCCGGACCACGCCGGGAACGGCGGCGAGGATCGGGGTTCCACGAGCCGCCTGCATGTCGTCGCCCTCGTGGATCCGTCCTCCGGGCCGGGGCGCACCGAACGTGTCGACCAGCGCGAACGGACCGAGCACGGGGCAGGCCTTGAACAGCCCGGCCCGTTGGCCGGGGTTGGGCTTCGGATGGAACACGCGACGCCACCGGTGCGGGTCGGTCCGCCCGGGACGCCGGCCCAGCACGGCCACGACCACGCGGCGCAGCCTCTCGATTGTCGCCTTGACCTGGTTCCAGTCGTGGTGGAGCTCGGCCTTGGTCCGCAGCCACGTCGGGAGCAGCGGATCGAGCAACCGCTGCTCGTGCCGCACGTCCGCACGGATCCGGCGCGCCTCGGCCGTTCCCGGTCCTCGTCGCAACACGCGGTCGTCGTGTCGAAGACGTGCCTGCGCCCCCTTCACCCGGGCCTGGATCCCCAGCCACAGGGCCGTGTACGCCCTGATCCGGGACATCGGACCGACGAGATCCAGCCGGAGGTTGTCGAGACGCTCCGCGACGGGCAGGCGAGCCCCATGGCCGGGACTCGGGCGGTGCTTCGCCGACGCGCCGACAGGCATCGCCAGCGCCACGCAGACCACCGCGACGACGGCGAGCACGACGAACGTTCGAGAGGGAGTACGAGGCACCCCGGCAGGATGCCACACGCAACCTGAGCAACCGACCGCTCGCGTCCGGCAAGCAGGGGCGGACGAGCGCCCACCCCGGCCGGACTACCGCAGCGCCATGAAGACGCTGTGCGAGTTGAAGGCCACGTCCTCCAGGTAGAGGACGACCGCTCCAGAGGGGTTCATCCTCTCTCACCGTGGCGGTGTTCGGCCAAGGAGGCCGACCTGAGAGGCTTCAGTTGGGCCGTCCACCGGGCGACGGCCGGGGTTCCGGGGGGAGGAATCGAACCTCCATCTGGGGCTCCAAAGGCCCCCGTCCTGCCGTTAGACGACCCCGGAGGGTGATCGGCGCTTCGCGGAGGCCTCGAGTCGGAACGGGCCCTCGCGACTGCGATTATGCGGGACCGGAGGGGACGCGAGGCGGTGGCGACGTCACGGCGATGGCGCCGGGGACGCGGTCCTCGATGCGGCGGGCGTCCTCCTCGTTCGCCACCAGGCCGGCCACGGTCGGTCCGCTGCCGGACATCGCGGCGCCGAGCGCTCCCGCGTCGAGCAGCCGCTCCACGGCCACCTGGACCTGGGCGTGGCGGCGGGCCACCGGGGCCTGGAGGTCGTTGAACAGAAGCCGGGCCAGTCGCTCCACCCGCCCGCCCCGGGCGGCCTCCAGCACCGCCGCCACGTCGCGGTCGGAGCTCCCCGGCTCCTCGTCCCACCACGCGTACGCCTCTGCGCTCCGGACCCCGAAGGGCTGCGGCAGCAGCACCCACCACATCGGCGCGACCACCACCGGCTCCACGATCTCCCCCCGCCCGCCGACCAGGACCGGCCCGCCGTCCAGCAGGGCCGGGACGTCGGATCCGAGCCGCGCGCCGATCCCGGCAAGCTCGGGCGCCCCGAACGGCCGGCCCCACAGCTCGTTCAGCGCTCGCAACGTGGTGGCGGCGTCGGCGCTCCCGCCGCCCAGCCCGGAGGCCACCGGGATCCGCTTCTCCACCTCGACCGACGCGCCCTCCTCCTTCCCGGGCCGAGCCTCGTACCACTCGGCGGCCGCCCGCAGCGCCAGGTTCGCCATGGGATCGGACAGCAGGAGCGGGCGGCCGTCGGGGAGCCGGACCGATGCCGAGACGTGCGGCTGCCGCCGGACCACGACGTCGTCGCTCAGTGAGACGGGCAGGATCAGGCTCTCGAGGTCGTGGTACCCGTCGTCCCGCCGGCCGAGCACACGGAGGAACACGTTGATCTTCGCGTGGGCCGGGAGCGCGACCTCGTCGCGCTCCACGGGACCACCGGGACCGGCGTCGCGCAGCTCAGCCATCGCGGCCCCCCGCGGCCCGGGCCAGGCAATCGAACGCCTCGAGGCCGAGCTCCTCGGCCCGGACGTTCGGATCGAGCCCGCATCCCCGGAGGGCCGCCTCCGCGTCGGCCGGGCCCAGCCCCAGGCGCACCAGTGCGTTCCGCATGGTCTTCCGGCGCTGGGCGAAACCCGCCTCGATCACCCGGAACAGGGCCTCACGTGGCGCGGCCACCGGCGGGCGGCGAGGCGTGATCCGAACCAGCACCGACTCCACGGAAGGCGCCGGCCAGAACACCGAAGCCGGCACGCGGCGGACCATCGCCACGTCGGCCAGGTAGGCGAGCCGCGCGCTGGCCGCGCCGTACGCCTCGGACCCGGGCTCCGCCGCCAGCCGCTGCCCGACCTCGCGCTGGACCATCACCAGGTAGTCCGTCACCTGAGGGGCACCGTCGAGCATCCGGAACAGCACGGGCACGGCAACGTTGTACGGCAGGTTCGACACCATCCGCCACGGCCCCCCGGGGAGTGCGGCGGCCCAGTCGATCCGGAGGGCGTCGGCGTGCACCACGCGGACCGCGGGGAGCTCTCCCACGGATTCCCTCAAAGCAGGGATGATGGCGCGATCGGCCTCCACGGCGACGACCTCGGCGCCCGCCTCGGCCAGCGCCCGGGTCAGCGACCCGAGGCCTGCGCCGACCTCCACCACCCGGTCCCCGGGCCGGACCCCCGCGTCGGACACGATGGCCCGGGCCAGGTTCGGGTCGGTCAGGAAGTTCTGGCCGAGGGCCTTCGAGGGTCGGATCCCGTGGCGGGCGGCCAGATCCCGCAGGGCGCTCCCGCCGAGCGACCCGCCGGGCACGCCGGGGCCGGACCTCGCGCTACCAGGTGATCCGGACGCGGCAGACGCCCTGGGAGAGCGGCGCGATGCGGGAGAACGCCTCCCGCGAGAGGTCGATGATGCGTCCGCCGAACGGTCCACGGTCGTTGATTACCACGGTCACCGTCTTCCCGTTCTCGAGGTTGCGGACCGTGACCTCGGTCCCGAACGGCAGCCAGGGACTGGCCGCGGTGATGCCGGGGTGGTCGTACCAGCTCGCGTCGCCCACCCGTTCGTGCGTCCCGTTCGGCTGTTGCGG
>WNGB01033008.1_pt1 | contig 11188 bp, 11 predicted proteins | sample 5400681 | NCBI WGS metagenome assembly WNGB01 (sample SAMN13153367, study PRJNA577476) | soil metagenome | isolation source: 115 cm soil or saprolite under grassland replicate 2 | place: USA:California | collected 2016-06-15 | reverse complement strand
AAGCACGGCAGGCTGCGGCGAAGCAATCTGTGTCCCCGGTGTTGAAGCCTGAGAATCCCGCCGAGGGTTATCTCACGGCCGAACAGTGGGTATCGGTCGGCAGTGCCTTCGGCCTGACCACCTGCGAACTCGAAGTGGCTGTCCTGCTCTTTCACGGCAAGACGCGGACGAGCATCGCGCGGCAGTTGAAGCGGAGCGCCGGGGCCGTCCGCGAGCGCATCGACGCTCTGTTCCGGAAACTGCAGGTGCGTCACGTTCTGGGCTTGGCTGTGCGCATCGCCCGCGCGAAGGATGAACTCGCCATGAAGGATCAACCGCCCGCTTGAGAGTTCGGCGATTGGCCGGGTGGCTGGACACGAAAACGCTTCGACCCCGCACAAAGATGCGGGTTGTCAGGGAGCCGGTCGCAGTTAGGATGTTGGTTGTCAACTCGTTCTCTCACCGAGGAGCACATCCATCAGACCGCAGCGAAGCATTGGTGGACCCGTCTGGCAGAGCACGTCTTTGGCGGGAAGTCGTCGGAACCGGTGGCCACAAAGGGCCGTCGGTCCAGGCCGCAACCGTTCCGGTCACGTCTGTTGCTAGAACCGCTGGAGGACCGCTTGGCCCCGGCGGTTACGTACACGTGGACGGGCGCCAGCCTGAATAATCCGTACCACGAGTGGAGTGACGCGAACAACTGGGATCCTCAAGGGGTTCCGACAACCACCGACGACGTCTTTTTCAAGGCAGGCAATAACGTGGAATGCAATGTAGACGTCAACTCTGGCGGTACCGTCCACGACCTCACGATCGAGCAAGGCTAGACGAGCACTCTCACGCTCTACCGCTCGCTCACCGTCACTCACATGGCTGCCCAAGACGACGGCGTGGTGACTGGCTATGGCACCTTCATCATCCCCGCTGCAGCAACCTACTGGTGGACGGGTGGAACCCTGCAAGGCGACGCCAATGAGGGCGATGCTCTCCAAACTGGCCTTTTGCAAAGTTGAGGGTTCCTGGCCTTGAACGGGGACGAGCGTACACTCTTGGGGGGCATCCTGTCGCGTTGTGAGGCACCGCCATGGCCGGCATCATCGACTTTCCGCAGGTGGTTCGAGAAGCCCTCCAGGAGTTCGGCGACCTATTCGCCAACGAACCCCAACGCCGCCACTTCGGCGAATACCTCACCGGTCTCTTTGTCGCCGCGCGCAAAACCGTGACGGGCATTCACGCGGAGTTCGCCCGCACCACGGACCAGTCTTGTCTCAACCGCTTCGTCCACCACGACGCCTGGGACGTTCAAGCACTCAACCAACGCCGCCTTGACCTGCTCCAACGGGATGCCGACACCCGCTACTCCGACCACGGCACCATCGCCGTGGATAACACCCTGATCGACCACCACGGCACCTGCATTGCGGATGTCGGCTGGTTCTGGGACCACGCTGAGGACCGTTACAAGATCGCCCACGACTACCTGATCGCCAACTACGTCTGCTCCTCCGGCAAACACTATCCCCTGGACTTCCGCTGCTTCCAGAAACAGGAGCCGTGTCGGGCGAACCACGTCCCTTTCCAAGACCATACCCAGTTGTTTCAGGGGTTGGTCGATTGGGTAGCCGCTCAGCAAATCCCGGGCACGTTTGCCATGGACAGCTACTTCACCAATGCCCCGATCCTCAACTACATTCATGGCAAGCCCTTGGGCGATGGCCGGCCGCGGGGTTACGTCGGCTCGCTGAAGTTCAACCGCAAATTGGTATACCGTGGCCGTACCCTCAAGGCAGCAGAGTTGGCGGCTACGATTGGGCCAGAACTGCGTAAACCGCTCCAAGAGGGAGACAAGCAGCAGTGGTACTTCAGCTGTACCTTGCGGATTCCGGAGGTGAAGCACAAGGTGCGCATCGTGATCCTGGGGCCCGAGCAGCAGGCCAAGCAAGCGCGGATCATCCTGGTGACGAACCGAGTGCAGTGGGAAGTGACCCGAATCGTGCGGGTGTAGCGGCATCGTTGGACAGGCACAGAGACCTTTCATCGGGATGGCAAGTAACAGTTGGGCATGGGAGACTGTCAGCTGCGGACACGGGAAGGCCAGGCCAGGCACATGCACCTCGTGATGCTGGCGTACAGTCTCCTCAGGCGACAACTGCGGCAGGGCCATGCGTATGAGTGGGCCTACCAGAAGCTGATGACCATCGGCGAAGCCTGTCGGGCGATCCTGCGGGAGACGCTGCGCACGACCCTGAGTTGGGCGATCGAGCGGGTGGGGATGTATGCCTGGGACAAGGAACAGGTGGTTGCTCACCTTGGGCTCACCTGACGGCTTCAACACTCAGCGCTCCCTACGGAATGCTCGGCTTTGCAAAAGGCCAGTATTCAGCGACCCCGCCTCACTTAGCCGGGTGCGCACAGCAGGTTCCAACCGGGATATCCGGTCCTGGCTCTCCAGACTCAGACGCGCCTCCCTTACTCGCCAGTTGTCCTTCCCATACAGATGGATGCGGATGTCCAGGGCTTCCTCCCGAACTTTGCGTGCCGCAGGGTACTCCTTCAGCGACTGATGCACCTCCGCAAGCAAGTCCAGGGCGGCGATGACCGCCTCATCCCGTTCTCCAAATTCCTTGCGCTCGCTCGCCACCCGTGCTTCCGCGAGGGCGAACGCTTCCTTCGCCTTCCCCTCCCGGAGCAGTTGGCGCACCTTGTTGCGGAAGTCGTTGCGTTCCTTCTCTTGAAACAAGCTGTTGCGTTCCTTCGTTTGGGCAACAACCGTTGGAGCGGCGATCAGCACGCAGGAGAAGAGGACGCAGAGACCAACGAGTCGGGCCAGGTATTGCGGCTTCATGAGAGACTCCGGCAAGGAGGCCGATTCGGAGAAATCCACTCCGTCTCAGTCGTTGCCCCGGTGGGCGAAGCGCACGGCACGGATCAGCGGAAAGTGCTCCCGCAAGGCCCGCAGGAGATGCAGAAGGGGTTCGTCGATTGCGCCCGCTTCCGCCTCCGGGCCACGATACTGGCCCACGCTGACCTCTTCCACCGGCCGATTCTCATCGGCCCCACGGACAACGTACTCGCGGGGGTGACGCATCCGTGCGATGGGTGTCCTGGTCAAGAGGGTGGCGAGATTGACCGAAGGCGGTAGTGGTTCGCGGCGGGCGAGGAGCAGGATCGTGTCCAGGCCTGTTTTGCCACCCACCCTCCAGCCCATCGTGATCCCGTCTGGCCGGTCCCCTGGGCTGGCGACAAAGTCCCGGGGGGCCAGCACTGGGGCGAATCCCAGGATCTTCTGCTCGATGCGATGGCCGGGGTTCCAGGGGTAGAGAGGGGTGACCACTCCTTCGCTGTCCAGCCACAGCAAATAGACGTGAGCGGGCTGGTTGAGGGCGGCCTCGACACGAAGTTGCTCGCGGTTGCAGACCGGCAAGGCATCCTCGTCCTTCCCGATGGTGAGTCCCTGCTTGCCGGGGTCGGTTTCGGACCAGACGCGCACCGAGAGTTCGCCGCGCAGCGGCAGGGGCCAGCCATTCTCGACCCTGTCGCCCGAACGCGAGCCCGCCGGATCGGCTGGCCTGGGCAGGGTCAGGACCACCACAGCGGCGATGAGCAGGGTCGCGAGTGCCCCGGCCGCGCTGAGGAGCACTGGTCGGCGGCGCAGGTAGGCGCGGAGGGCACGCTCCATTTCTGCTGCGGAGGAGTAACGACCCTCCGGGTCAGCGGCCAGGGCCTTGAAGCAGATGCGTTCCAGGGAGCGCGGGATCCGCTGCTCTTAAGCAGCAACAGGACAACAAGGTCGAGGCACCCGCGAACAAGAAGGCCGGGGAGGACGACAAACAAAAGGACCAGCCGGGCGCCAAGGCCAAAGACAAGCCCGAAGCCAAGGATCAGCCCGAGGCCAAGAATGGCGGGAACCACCCCGACAAGGTGAAAGAGGCATTCAACATCGCCGAGGCGCGGCGCGGCGTCGTCTTTCTGAAGGTCCTGTCGAACGGCGTTCCCGTGTCGGGAGGCTCGGGCTTCCTGGTCAGCGAGGATGGGCTGATTTACACCAATCGCCACGTGCTGCTGCCGGACGCGGCCCTCCCTGGTTATCTGCTCCTCGTTGGCGTTCCCTCCGCCAAGGATCCCGAGGTGCTCGACTACTTCAAGGCCGAGACGCTATCCACGGCAGCGAAGGCGGACAAACTCGATTTCGCCGTCGTGAAGATTGCCGCTCGACCGGGCCACCCCGGGTTCCGGCCGCTGCCGCTGTCAACCGACAAACTCAAGTTGGGCGACCCCGTCGCGGCCATGGGCTACCCGGCGGGGCTCAGGTTCGATGAGCCTGTCCTGTCGCTCAACAAGGGAGCCATCTCCGCCACGTTGGTCCGCATCGACAAACGCCCCTACCACCGGACCGACGCCGCCATCAACCCCGGCAACTCCGGCGGCCCGCTGCTCAACCATCGCGGTGGTCCACTACTTCCCGGTCAGCGGGGACAACGTCCGCATCGCGGCGGGCGTGGACAAACTGGTGATGGTCTTCCCGGACACGCGCGTCGTGCAGCGGTGGGATCTGCTGACGCGCGCGAAGGAAATCACCACGATGCTGGACCTGGAGAACATCACCCTGGTCCTGCTCGGCTCCGCGTCGCAGGGCCCGCTGGTCGTGGCCGGCGGGGACCGGGTCCACGGGAGGGGGAACCAGTTCTACGACCTCAACACCCTCAAGGCCCTGAACCTCAAACTGAACGGGCGTGGGCACCCCGATTTCGGGAGCAATGCCCGCCCGTCCGCCGACAGGACTACCTTCGGTGTGTGTGGGGCCTTTCCCCCTCGGGGTTGCGCGCGCTCGTCATCGCCAGCAAGCTGGCACCCACCAAGGACAAACTCTACCTGCACAAGATCGATGTCGACGCCCTGCTGGGCAAGGCGCCGCACGACTACCTCCTGGTGCTCTCCCGACCGACCGACGAGGTCTACCGCGGCCGCACCTTCCGCTACGCCCCGGTGGTGAAGTCGAAAAAGGGGGGAGTGAAGATCAAACTGGACTCCGGCCCTGAGGGGATGCAGGTCACTGCGGACGGCCAGGTAGTCGTGTTTCCACTTCCCGTCGGCCGGCCGCTCGCGGAACACCACCAGTACCTCCGACATGTTCGCCACCTTTCCCTCGGTGCGTGCTTGCACCAGCCCCCAGGCCGCCTCCACCAACAACGGCCCCTTCTCCCCGTCGCGCACCTCCACCGTCTGCCATGCCCCCTCCGGCAGGGCGGCACACCACCGGTCCACGCGCCCGAACGGTGCCTTGGGTTGCCGCCCGCGGCCTTGGGAGGGCGGCAACGGCGCGGCCAGGTCGCGCACCGCGGTGTTGGACGGCACCGCCAGCAGGTAGCGCTCACCCCGTTGCCGCAACTGACCGCGGAACCAGCTGGACCGGCCCATCTCATCGTCCCCGAAGCCTTGTCGGCAGAGCGGCTGATCCATTCGATCGCATTCGCGAATTGGTCGCTCGGCATCTGAAACCTCTGGGGCGGTTTTCTGGATCCTGATGCTTGAGTAGGCGCAGGCTTCGGCGGCAGCTGCTGTTGCCTCGCCTGGTTCACGGCTCCCTCCACGTCGGCCAAGGGTTGCTTCACGCGGTCGCGGGCAGCCACCAGTGGCTTGCCCCTTCCGGCAGAGCCACGCCATGCGCAAACTCCTCGTCCTGGTCGGGTGTCGGATCGACAAACCACCCATCCCTCGCCCCATCAGGACTCAGGATGATCTGGTTGTGTTGTGGGAGTGCAACCCACCGATGTCCGGGTCAAGTGCCATTGGGCGTATCTCTGATTTGGCGCTGTGTCTGCAGGAGGCGAAAGACGGAGGTATGATCGCGTTTGCCCTTCTTCGGAGCCGGCGGCTGGCGTTTCTTCTGCTTGGCTTTGATCCAGCACTCACTCCACACCGGCTCTAGCAGTCTGGCCAACCTCTGCCGTAAGGCTGCCCACCAACTCGTGCAACGCCACCAACTGCTTGGTCACGTCCACGAACAGCAACTCCGTGGAGATGGTCTCCACAGCACGCCGCTGTGCCACCGCCACCTAGCCACGCACCACCTGGATCAGGTGGTACAACAGCAGGCAGAACGCCAGCTGGAACAGTGTCCCCTGCGGTGTCGTGGCGATCAGCCGGTTCAGGTGGAACACTGCGGTGATCTGTTGGAACACCCGCTCGCTGCCCCACCGCGCCAGGTACAGCGCCAGTAGCTCCTCGGCTGGGTAAGTCACCGCCTCCAGCAGATCCGTGACCAGGATGATGTCCTCCTCCCCAACCCGGTGCAGGGTGATCCGGCGCACGGAGCGACGCTTCTTGTTGCCCTCACGACCCAGCCAACCCCAGGCCTGCTCGTAGGCTCGCCCTTGGCTATCCCGTCCGTGTTGGACAGGTCGCGTGGCGTCGGGACAGAAGTGGACCTTGCTGTGGTAGCGGACCAGGAAGTGATCACCCGCCTCGGCCGTGAACCCTTCGGTCTGGGTCAGGTCGCAGAACTGGCGGTCGGCCAACCACAACCGTGGCCCCTGGACCAGGGTACGTACCTGGGACAGCAGCGCCGGCACCAGTCGAGCATCGTTGGCTGCGCCAGCGGGGTCGGTGGCCAGAGCCACTGCTAACCCACTGCGCAGATGCAGCGCCGCTAGCCCCTTGCCGCCCAGCAAGCCACCCTTGCGCTGCCGCGCCGGTTTGAGCCGACGCGGCACCCGCTTGACCACTTTGCCGTCGAGGACAAGTACCTCGAAGCCACGCAACGAAGTGGGTAGCGGATCGACCAGCGCCGGCGTGGCCGGCAGCACTTGGCGGAGGCGGTCGGCGCCCTCGGCCAGAAAGGCTTCGCTGACAGCAGTCGGCAGATGACCGAGTTGAGCGTAGGCTGACGACAGGACGGCCTGGAGCGTGCCGTCCTGCTGGGCGTGGCGGAAACTCTGGTGTCCGGAGCCGTCGGGTTCCAGCAAGGCATCGCGAACCAACTGGACCAGGAGGGGAAAGGTGATCTTTTTCTCGTAGGTGCTGCCGCGGTGGCGGTCGTAGAGAATGTCGAGATGTGCGTCGTCGCAGACGAACTGCCACAGAGACAGAACGGCCTCGGCCAACGGCAAGCGCGCGAATACTTCCCGGTCAAACTCCTGCGGCATCGCCCGCTCCTCAAAGGAAGTGTGTGTCCGCCTACCTCCTATCATGGCAATAAGTTACAGCTTGGAAAGCAGTGGTATATTGCCCTTCCAGGTCGATCCAGATCGGGGTGTACGACGGCAGGTAGTTGTTGATGAACGCCGCCATGCGCTCCGAGGCGATGGGGGCTGTGGAAGGCCATTGGGTTCCGGGGTCCGGCAGACTGCTAAACAGATAACAATTCCGGTCGGCGTTATGGTAGCAACGCACCCCCGGCTGGGATCCGGCGTGTTCCTCTGGAGGGACCGCGTAGCGGGGTGCCAGCCCGATCGGCCGCTGCGGGTGCGCGAGGTACGAGTCCTGGCTGGCCGGGTGCCGTGTAGTCAGGGCCGAGTAGAGGTGACTGAGGAATAGCCCAGGGTGGGCCACTCGAGCAAAGCGGTAGCGTCCCTGGTCGCCCCACTCAGGGAGTTTCGCGACCGAGCGCGGCACGGTCTCCTCGTAATGCAGCCAGATAACGGAGGGCCCTCCTTGGAGGTCCGGCGCCGCAGGACATGGCTCACCAGGTCGAGGACGCGACGGTCGTGGCCGCCGGACCCCATGACCAGGAGCAGGGCATCGCGGGGCAGACAACGCTCGAACTCGTCCAGGCAAGGGCGCTCCAGGGGGAGGTACATCGGCCCGCCGATCATGTCGCCCAGATCGCCGTCCAGCTTGACGACGGCAGTGGTTGCCCGCACCAGGGCGGCCGACGGGAAGCGCCGTCCCCCCTCAAAGGGGAAGACCGTGTGCTCGACGTCTGCCGCCCGCAACGCCTGCTCCAAGAGGTCGTCGAAGGCGGTTGAGAGGACCAGGGGAATCCCCAGCAGGGGTGTCAGGAAGGCAAGGAAACGATGACTGAGACCGGGCCGTGCCCCGCGCCGCAGCCGTTCAAACAGGCTGCGCGCGTAACCCGCGTTGCCCCCAGTGGTCTGATGGACCAGGTCCGGCCAGCGCCCCAGCAACTGCCACACAACACTGACGCTTTCCTTGGGGGCGAGTGGGTTCGGGGGAGGGCCCGCATCGTAGGGCAGCACTCCCCGCATCTGTGCCACCTGGTCGGGGTACAACAGCTCTGCCAACTCGTCCAGCTGGCGAGCGGATTCCTCCCCCAACGTGCCGGGCGGGTTGTGCTCTAGGAGCCAGCGCGCGTAGTCCTGCGCGAGCTGGAACGAATCGCCCCAACCATGCTCCTGGACGAACAGGGGCAGTTCCTTCGCATACCGCGCCCGCTTGTCCAGCAAGACCTTCAGCGCGGGAGAAGCATCGGTAACCTCCTTGGTGATGCCGGGCGCCGTCGGCATGTAGGCCCCATCGCGAACATACCCGCGCAGCTGGGCCAGGTAGCGGACCACCCCCTGGATGGTCGGCACGCCCACTTCTGCGGAAAATCCAGCCCCGATCAAGGGCACGATGACTCTGCCGGCCCGCCAGGCATCGCGGATGTCCTTGATGATATCTTGATCTGTGTGCCAAAGCATGGGCGTACCTCAGGTGAGAAGGGGAGTCGTCCACACCAACCGCCGTCAGGACTGTACCCCCCGAAAGGGCGGAGATCGAAAAACAACTGCCTCCCCGGAGCCAGGCGCATTGTCATCTCGTGGCGCCCAGCAGTAGTTGTGATGCACGTCCGAGTAAACGACAACGACGATCTGCTCGCGGTGGTGTTGTCCGGGCGCAGCGAGAGCACACAGTTCATGCCAGACCTGCTGCCACCGCTCCTCATGCTTCATCAGTTCCTGCCACCATTTCACGCTCGAAGGGGGGTAGAGTACGAGGACCAGCTTATCAGGCCGACTCAGGGCGATCCTCACGGCGTTGTCGCTCGGAGTGTCTGCCTCAAAGCGGGCCTGGATGGCAGCGGCCAACCGTTGATGCAAGGGCTGTTGATCGGTCCAGGACGGTTGCTGGTTGTGGACAAGAGGCACAGGAACGATCACCGGCAGGAGATAGGACTCATCCACTGCCGAGGGGGAACTCGGCAGACACTTCCACCACTCTTGAGCCAACCAGTCCGCCAGCACACGCGGGTCTTCGTTGAATGGCACGCAGACCGGATGCGGCCCGTACGAAGGAGGATCGCTGGCGTCGCCTCTCCTCCGGTGGTTTAGCCACCGCGTCAAGGTGTTCCGCACTTGCTCGGCCCTCGCCACGTCCGTGGGCCCATACCCATTCGGGGGCTCAGCCTCGGCTATTTGCCGGGCCCCCTCAAGTTTGCGCCAACGCCAGTGCAGACCGGCCCTCTGCGGGGCTTCCGACTGAGCCAGGTGCATTTGCCGGCGGCATTCGTCAAATCCGTCCGTGAGGAAATGGCTGACATCTTCTAGTAGGCTGTGCAGCCTGGATCTGGAAACCGGTGGTTGCTCCAACGAGTGCCACTCGCCCTCGACAGGGACAATCACCTGCCAGTTACGACACCTGGCATGGTTCAGGAATGCGTTGATCGCTTCTGCCTTTGCGACTTCATGGCCGACGGGACCGATGACGCCAGCGGACGCGACCTGCCCGGTAGCTATCAGGGGACGGACCGAGAGGCGCTGCGATGCCGCCACTACCGTCAGAGCAAGCGTCACGCCGAGCGACGGGCCTGCGAGTTGGAGTACCCAGGGACTGAGCTGGCGGGCCAACCACTGCGGTGTATCTTCCTGGGATGAAGACTCGTGGCCTCTGGAACCACAGAAAGCGGATGGCTCCAGCGGATAGAGCGATACGAGAAGGGTGATCGGAATTTGCTCCTGTCCCCGGATCAAGCACACGCTGCCGTCCGTCTCCCTGGAAAGGATGTTCACCGCGCACAAAGCATCGATCAGGTGAGCCCGAATGTCGGTGAACGAGCCCGATTGGCTGGAATCGATCAGATTAAACCATGTCCAGGGCGTCAGGAAGAGCGGGCCATACGGCACACACCATCGTGGTTGTGCTCCCCTTAGGATCGCGGTCACTTCGGCCCAGACCAGGCCGCCGCGTAGCCGCCCAGCCAGGCACGCCTGTTTCCACTCCTGGTCGTTGCCAGATGCGACTGGCAGCAGAAGCCGGTAGCGACCAATCTCCTGCTCCCGTTCCCAAGAGAGCAGGGCATCCAGTTCCTCGGGAGAGGAAGGAGCGGTGATATTCGGCCCCAGCTCACCCTGGAGAGCATATCGAAGGTGGGTTGTGAACACAGTCCGATGTTGTGCCTGCGACTGACAAGAGCGGTATAGCCGAACGACCATCCTTCGTAGATGGGGACTCAGCGGCGTGAGAGCATCAGGGCCGACAGCGTTCGCCTCCCGGGCAACCCAGTGAGGGGAATTCTCGATGACATCCTGGCGAACTCGGGGAAGTTGTTCCAGCTCCTCCAACCGCCGGACGGCCTCGTCGCGGTTACTGAGAGTGGCTTCTAGCGCTCCTTCCAGCAATTGCAACAACGGAACGAGATGGTTGTACTCCTCCGAACCGAGCAGGCGGTTTCGCAACCTCTCACGCATCTGCTCGATCAGCTCCGACCACGTCGGTCGCGGGAGCAACCTCGGCCACCGAGGCCACCCGGGCGGATAAGGCGGTAACGGTGTCATGCTGTTTCCTCCGGCCCGAGACACAGAAGGGGCCAGGTATCGAACTCCATGTGGGGGCTGTGCCGCGTCAGGAGCACATTCCTCGAGAATGTCCCGTCCTGTGTGACACCCGCAAGGCCAGGTGCGCAGCCGAGTACCAGTGACAGCTTATCGGCCTGCCACACGGCGTTGGCATCGTCTCGGTTCTCCGGGGCGAGCCGGCTCGGGTCGAGTACCTGCGCCAAGGTTTCAGCGACCTGCGCTTCGCCGGAAACCTTCTTTGTGGGCAGGGAGAGGCTCTCGAAGGAGTCTGCCGGCCGAACCGGGTCGAGTAGGCCAGCCAACTGTGCAAGCAAAGGAACTGGGCAATAATTACCTACGGTTCGCTCATACTCTCGGTCGTTTGTGGGAATCCGCGGACGACTTTTTCATACAGATCGGGTGGCAGATCCCAGAGTTCGAGGAGTCGTTGTTGCACCTTCGTCAAGGGGGTGAGTAAGACGTGGATGCGGCCG
>WNGB01016886.1_pt1 | contig 11188 bp, 13 predicted proteins | sample 5400681 | NCBI WGS metagenome assembly WNGB01 (sample SAMN13153367, study PRJNA577476) | soil metagenome | isolation source: 115 cm soil or saprolite under grassland replicate 2 | place: USA:California | collected 2016-06-15 | reverse complement strand
CCGTACCGCCAGCCCTGCTTCGTCGCCTTCGATGCGCTTTAGATGTGCCTCGAGGAGATCGCGCATCGCCCGCTGGCCCTCTTGATTGAGGTTCACGAGCTCGCCGAGCTCCTCGACGAAAATATCGGTACCGTCTGTCACCATGTCCTGCGCGATCAAAGGAGGCGCCGAGCGGAACTTACGCTCGAGCGTGTCGATCGCCTGACGCACCTTGCGCATGTCGATCTGGTGTTCGCGACGGATGCCGCTGATGACATGCAATTCGAGAAGATTCACAAAGGACAAGAGATGGTTGGTCCGATCCGCGGGCACGATGAGTGGCTTGCGCCGCTTGACGCCCGTGCGTGACGCGTACGGGCGCCCGTACGTCCAGGCACGCAATGTGTTTTCGGCGAGCGAAAGGTAGTGCCCGGCCTCGACCAGCGTATATGCTGGCAACTCGCGTGGATCGCGTCCGCCGTAGGGATCGAAAGCTTTGGCCCGGCTCATGACTGATCGCGTACTCGCGGTGTGAAACGACGGTTCATCGTCCTGCGTTTGTGCGATCGTGGCAATGCGTAGCTGCGATGTCGAGCGGGCCTGTGACGAAAGAGGACGCAGGCGTACCTGCGCGCAGACGCTGTCGGCCAAGCGCTGCAAACACTCGATGCTCTGCACAAAGCAGGCGTCGAACTCGATGTTCGAGAATTCGTCGCCGCGTGAACGCAGTGAATCCGGCCAATGAGCGGAGCGACCAAATCCGCCCTTCGGTCGCACTATCACGTGTGCGAGCTTCGGCGGACATGCCTGCGAGCGAAGCGAGGGAGTTCTGCGAGCGACGCAGTCGCGCGAACGTGAGTCTTGCGAGCGAGCGAGTCCTAAGGTTAACAAGTGCCGGAGGAGGGGGTCGAACCCACACGCCCGTGAAGGGCACGGGATTTTGAGTCCCGCGCGTCTGCCAGTTCCGCCACTCCGGCCCGAGAAGCAGACCCTCATTCTAACGCGCCGCGTGCTACGAGCACTTGGCACTGGGCACTGGGCACTCGGCACCTGGCACTCGGCACTTGACACTCGGCACTGGGCACGCGCCGACGTACGCGAGGATCGCGTGAATCCCCGCCATCGCCATGCCCATGAAGAACAGCGCGGAGATGAGGCCGAACATGAAGAGGGCCGACATCGCCCCCACAAACATCACCGCCGCCAGCGCGAGCCGCAGCGCAACGGAGGCTTTCTCGCGGCGCGACATGAAGCCGCGCCACGACCAATACGTCAAGGGCAGCGAGGCTCGGTAGAGCTATGTCGCCGCGGGCTCCGAGATGGCCTGCACAACCTCGCCCGTCTCGCGAGCGTTAGACAAACGCGTGGCAATGTCGGCCTGGGACACGATGCCGACGATGCTCCCGTCTCTGTCCACAATGGGTATACGGCGGACCTGGTGTGCAGCCATTTGCTGCATCACGGTCTCGATGGAGTCCTGTTCTTGACAGGCGCAGGGATCGTTCGTCATGACCTCGCTCACCGCAGTGCCGCGCGGATCGCGATCGTCGGCGACGACCTTCATCACAATGTCGCGATCGGTCAGTACGCCGATGAGCTTATTGGTGGATTCCTCCACTATTGGCACGAGGCCGACATCCTCGCGCTTCATGATTTCGGCAACCTCGTTGATGGTGTGTTGAGGCTGGCAGCACGTGGGCGACGGCGTCATCAGTTCTCCACAAGTCATGGGTCCCCCCGCTGAAGTTGGGGGCTGATGTTGCATCGCTTGTGCCAGACTCCTCAGGGCATCGGCCACGACAGCGTCGCGCCAATGGAGATCCGCCAGAACTCGAACTTCCCAGGCGCCGCGAGCGGCAGATCGCCGTGTGTCTGCAAATCGCGAAAATAGCGGACGTCGCCGCGCGCGCCCCACATTTCGTTGAGCAGGACGAAGACGCCGGCGCCGATATCCATCCCCACATCGGCATGCGTGACCGCGAAAGAACAGTCGTTCACGCAAACGCGCGTGCGCAGCAGCCCCACGCCTCCCGTGACGTACGGACGAACGATGCTCGGCGGCTTCAGGAAGATACCTGTGACATTCAACATCAACGTCGTGATGCCGCTCTCGACAAAGCGTGAGTGATCGAATTCGCTCACGTACGATCCGTCGAGTTCAGCGCCGAGGCCGCGCTCGTCGACAATCACCACCGCCGCTCCTGGCGTCCACCCGGACTCGGTGATGTCGCCCGCTCTCGCCGCGCCGATGAATGCAGTGGCGAAGCCCGTGTTCGCTTGTGCATGCGCCGCCGCGGGCAACAGCATTACGGCGATCAGCGCGAGAATCAATCGGCGTCCGGCCACAGTTCCTTCCCTTCTGTCTTCAGCCAGGCACGCGCCCTGGCGAGCTCGGAGCATGCTGAGGAAACGAGTTTCCAGAATCGACGGGAGTGATTGAGCTCGCGCCGATGCATCAGCTCGTGAACCAGCACATATTCCCGCACAAACGGGGGCACCTGAATGAGGCGCCAGTTGAGCGTGATCGTGCCTGCCGGTGAGCACGCACCCCAGCGCGATCGCTGATTGCGAACAGAGACGCGTGGCACAGTGATGCCATGCGCCCGAGCCAGCGCCAGGAGCGCGGGCGGAAGCTCGCGCGCCGCTCTCGCGCGCAGCATCACCTCGACGCTTGGGCGAACCTCGCGCAGATGAAGCAGCTTTTCAGCGACGATTGAGCCGTTGATGAACACACGGTAGCCGGACGTGGCGAGCTCAACGCGGATGATGCTGGCTGCGCCGTCGATCAGGATCGATGTGCCGTCCTGCCAATGCTGCGCCGGGCGCGCCAACCGGCTCAACGCCGCGCGCCGCTGCTCGATCCACTCGCGGCTGGCGTCGACAAACGCCTGAGCGTCTCGTTTGATTCCCCAGCGCGGCAACGTGACGCGCACGGTGCCGTCGGTCAGTACGCGCAGAATGTAGCGGCGGGCGCGGCGATGACGCACAAACACGATCCGATCGGTTGCGAGCGGCGCGGGACCCGAGAGTGGCAGGCTCAGCTGCACGTTGGACTACGATAACGCAGTCGGCCGCAGATGGACGCAGATAACCGTCGATGAAGCCGCAGATGGACGCAGATAACCGCAGATGAAGCCGCAGATAAACGCAGATAAACCGCAGATAGACGCAGATAGGCCGCAGATGGACACAGATGAACCTCACGTCCGTCGCCTGCTGCGCGTGGTCACCGGTTGCACGTTCGACGACTTTCTGCTCCGCCCTCGGTACAGCGTCGTCGAGCGGCGCGATCCAACCGTGATCGACCTTTCGTGCCGGTTTTCGGAGCACATCACGCTCGAGCGGCCACTGGTCTCGGCGAACATGGATACCGTCACGCGCGCGCCGATGGCAATCGTCCAGGCTGAAGAGGGTGGGTTGGGCATCATCGATCGCGGATTCAAAGGCGGCGATATCGAACCGCAGGTGCGCGAGGTTGAAATAGTCAAACGCACACAGCACGTCATCATCCGGGATCCGTATGCGGTCACGCCGGAAACGCCGCTGGCCGAGGCTGTCGCGCTCATGCGCCGAACGCGCATGGGGACGCTCGTGGTCGTCGATGAGAGCCGGCGTCTGAAAGGGCTGCTGACCGAGAGAGATATCCGATTCATTCCCATCGATCGGGGAACCGTTGCGACTCGCATGACGCCGGTTGAGGCGCTCGTCACGGGTGAAGGCGAGCTCACGCTCGAACAGGCCGAGCGGCTGATGACCGATAGAAAAGTCAAAAAGCTGCCGCTGGTCGATTCCCACGGCTCGCTGCTCGGTCTCATCACCGCGAAAGACATTCTCAAGCAGGAGCGGTTGCCCTTCGCGACACGCGACTCGTCCGGGCGCCTGCGAGTTGGTGCGGCGATTGGCGCCAAGGGTGATTACCTGGAGCGCGCGTCAGAGCTCGTGAGAGCGGGCGTGGACGTCATCGTGATCGACATCGCGCACGGTCACTCGACGGTGATGGCCCGTGCCATCGAAACGTTCAGGGCCCGGTTTGGTGATTTCGAACTGGTCGCAGGAAACGTCGCCACCGCGGATGGCGTGAGGTTTCTTGCCGAGCGTGGGGTCAACGCGATCAAGGTCGGCATCGGGCCCGGCGGCGGATGCACGACGCGCATCACCACGAGCTTCGGCGTGCCTCAGGTGCAAGCGCTTGTCGAGTGCCACCTTGCCGCCGGCAAACGGATCCCGTTAATTGCCGATGGCGGTATCCGGCGGCATGGCGCGATACTCGAAGCGTTGTTGTTCGGCGGCGATACGGTGATGCTCGGCAGCATGTTTGCCGGCACGGAAGAAACGCCCGGCGAAGTCGTTCAAAAATCCGTCGTGCTGTCCGAAGCGCAGCGCTCCGTCAAGGTGCCGTTCAAAGTGCTTCGGGGAATGGCGTCTATTCACGCCATTCGGGATCGTCTAGACGTCGAAGACGTCGACAATGTCGACATCGAGGCGCTCGGCGCGGAAGGAACCGAGGTGAGCGTCCCGGCACGCGGCTCGGTCCGGCCGATCATCCACGACATTTTTCGCCACATGTGCTCGTCGATCAGCTACGGCGGAGCGCGTAGTCTCGCAGAGTTGAAGACGCTCTTCTGGCAGGATCCGTTTCGGTATCTCGTGAAGCTTTCCGGATCGGCGAGAAGAGAGTCTTATGAACGATAGACGAGATCACTCGGGCGCGAGCCCTTCGGTGAGCTCGATACGGGTTCCCCAGGGATCGGTCAGGAACGCGATCTTCAATCGGGTGCCGGGAACCTGTCGAATCGGCGCTTCGATTTTGATCCCCTTTGCCTCGAGGCTGCTGACGAACGCTTCGAGATGCTCTACCTCGAAACCAATGTGATCGAGCGAGCGGCCCTTGGTCGGAAGACGCGGCTTGTCACTCGGCGAGAACGACAGATTCACGCCGGGAAGGTCGTCCGCCTCAATCATGCGCGGCTTGGAAAGACAAGCGACACACGGGCGCCGGCCGGGGTTCGCGCCGAAAGCCGTGACGTACCACGCTTTGATGCCGGGGATGTCGAAGGCATAGAAGTGAATGTGGTTCATGCTCACGTCGGTGGGCAGTGCCGGTTCACCGTAAACCTCCAGACGGATGCCGTCCGGGGCAAGAACATACACTTCGTTGGGATTTTCAGTCGGCTGGATAGTGATGCCGGCGGCCTTCCATCTGGCTAACGCTGCCGGCATGTCCTTCACCACGAAGCCGAAGTGATCGGCGATGCTGCCTGCGGGCGGCGCAGAGGGCTCGGCCTGGCTCAGCATGATGAACACGCCCGGGAACTCGATGAGTTCCAGCGGACCGTTTTTCACGAGCGTCCCGCCCATCACCGAGATCCAGAATTGTTTCTGCGCGTCGACGTCCTTCACACGAAGATGGACGTGCCCCATCGTGATGCCAATCTGATTCGGCGCAGCGAGCTGTCCCAGCGCGGGCGTGACCCAAAACATCGCGATGACGAGGCAGGTGAGGTGTTTCATCGATCCGATCCACTCTTGCTGGCAGGTGAGATTGATCGTTTGGGGTGGAGGAAGCTCCACCCAACATGAACCGCGTTCGCGTTGACGCCGGGGTTCTTTTCGAGACGGTTACCGTTGGAGATGTGATCGAGCCGATATTCGATGACGAGCGCCTGGTCGGGAAACACGAGCACGCGTACGCCGCCGCCGGCGTGAGCGGTGAAATTTGCTCGCGCAGTGCCCGGCGGCACCGGTCGGGAGGTGAAGAGAAGTCCGCCGGAGAGCTCGGTGAACGGCGCGTAGCGGCGGCGCGGCTCGAAATTCCAGCGCCACACGAGCGGTGACAGTCCGACGCCGTACGCGTGGTCCGGTCGAAACTGCGCGTACACCGGAGCCACTTCGAACGCCCACTGAAAGCGGCCGCGCAGCCAGCCAGCGAATTTCGGATCGCTGAGTACGCGACCCCACGAGAGCGTGTCCAGCAGATAGCGGTGGCCGCGAGCGGAATGAAAGATCACCATTCCTTGCGCGACGCCGAGCGTCCCTTTCCATTCGGAGCTGCCCGAGTCGAGCATGCCGCCAAACATATCAGGAGGCGCCGGAGACGACACCGGTGACTGAGACTGCGGATCGGGTGCCTGGGCGCTGGCAATCGCCGGAATCGACAAACACGCAACAAAGAACACGAGCGGGGCTCGGAAAGACAATGAGTACTAGATGCTAAGGCAACTGTTTGCGCGCTGCAATGGACGCGATCAGCTTTCCGTTGATGTCGCCTTCACGGCTACGCACCGGCACGAGTGGCGCGACGAGCGCCGGCAGCTCGCCGGCGGCCAGCAGGAACGCGGGATTCCTGGGATGACCGCGTTTTTCTTGTCCGACGCGGAACGTTTCGTAGAGCAGCACGCCGCCGGCCTTGAGCGCGCGAACCAGTTGCGGTACGAGCGGGCGATACAGGTAATTGAACACGAGAATGGTTCCGTACCGCTCGACGCCAAGATCCACGCCGTCTTGCTCGAGATCGAGGACGCGTGTCGTGATGGCGCATCCAAGCGCGCGGCATTGACTATCGAGCGATGACAGCGCCGCGGGATCGCGATCGATCGCGACGACCTGCCATCCTCGGCGCGCGAGATAGAGCGCGTGACGACCGCGTCCGCTGGCCACATCGAGGACGGCTTCCTCGCGGACGATCAAATCGAGGTTCTCAATGAGCCAGTCGGACGCGTGAGCACTCATGTCTCATTCACCGTGACGCCAGCCACATCGCGTAAACGCGGCGCCGTGCTCGCACAGGGTTCCACGCCGGAAATTTGATAGGGTTCTGAAATGGCCCGAGGATGGGAGAGCAAGTCCATCGAATCGCAACAAGAAGACCGTGAGTCGGCTGCCGTTTCCACGCGAAAGCGGGATCTGACACCCGCCGAAAAGGTACGGCTCGAGCGGCGCACGTCCATCGAGCTGGCTTTGGCGCGAACGGAATCGGAGCTCCAGGCAGCCTGTCAACCCGCCTATCGCGACATGTTGCAACTGAAGCTGACGGCGCTGCGCGCTCAACTCGCTGAGCTGGAGTGACCGGCTCCTTGTGATATTCTTTCCCAAAGGCATCACGCCAACTTAGACCCGCCCGCCACGTCCAGCCGTGCCACCAGTTCGACTGTTTATAGGTAACCTTCCGTATCAGGCAACCGAAGACGACTTGCGATCGCATTTCGCAACCGTCGGTGAGCCGACGCAGATCGTGCGGCCGCTCGATCGCGAGACCGGGCGCGCCCGCGGTTTTGCGTTTGTCGAGTACGGCGATCGGGAAACGGCGGAAGCGGCCATACGACAATTCGACGGTCAATTATTCATGGGCCGGCCGCTCGCCGTGAGCGAAGCGCGCGCGCGGGAAGATCGCGGCCCAGGCGGGCCACCTCGCGGACCCGGCGGCCCGGGCGGCCCTCGGCCCGGCGGATACGCACCGCGTCCCGGTGGACCGCCTGGCGGACCCGGCGGACCACGCCCCGCCGGCTTCGGACCGCCGCGGCCGGGCGGCGGCGGGTTTGGCGGGCCGCGTCCCGGCGGCGGTGGCTTCGGCACCCGCGCTCCTGGCGAGGGCGGCACCGGCCCAGGTCGCGGCGGGCGCGATTTCGGGCCACCGGCACCGCCGAAGGGCAAGGGGCCCAAGAAGGCTTACCAGCAAAAAGAACGGGCGCCGAAAGGCCCGATTCCCACCAAGTTCACCGGTCGCATGTACGATCTGGACGACATCGAGAAGGATGACGACGTCAAGGACGAACTGCCAGAGTTCATGAAGCCGGAGGCTCCGGCCGCGGAAGCGGACACCGAGCCCGTCGAAAAACCCGAGGAAAACGAGAACGAAGAGTAGAGCCGGCACGCGCTGGCGTGCGCCTCATGATCTGTTGACAGCCAATGAGCATGGCTCATACATTTGTCCATGCCCTCGCCTGTTCTCGAAGTTCGTCACCTCTCGCTCGTCAACGAGATCGCCGCGACCGGCAGCGTCACGCGGGCGGCCGATCGCCTGCATCTCACGCAGTCGGCCCTGTCACATCAGTTGCGCGACATCGAATCGCGGCTGGCCGTACAGCTCTTTCTCCGTCTCGGCAAACGCATGGTGCTCACGCCCGCCGGCGAGCGCGTGCTCGGCGCCGCGCGCCGTATTCTCGACGATATTCACCGCACTGAGGACGATCTGCGGCTCATGTCGCAGCACGGCAAGGGGGTGCTGCGCCTCTGCACGCAGTGCAACACCGGCTACCACTGGCTGCCGCCGCTCCTGCAGTCGTTTCACCGCAAGTTTCCCGGCGTGGACGTCCAGATCATGGTGAACGCGACGAATCGCCCGGTGGAGGCGCTCCTCGAGGGCCAGATCGATCTGGCGGTGGTGACGAGCGAGGTCGACGACAAGCGTCTCGTCGCAACGCCTCTCTTCGAGGACGAGCTCGTCGCCGTCGTCGCGCCCTCACATCCGTTCGCGCGGCGAACGTTTGTCGAGGCGGATGATTTTGCCGACGAGCACCTGATCATCTACACGGCAGATCGCAACGACAGCTACACGTTTCGCCGCATTCTCTCGCCAGCCGGCGTCGAGCCCGCCCGTGTGTCGCAAGTGCCGTTGACCGAAGCCATCCTCGAGCTCGTGAAAGCGGGGCTCGGAGTGAGCGTGATGGCGCGCTGGGCCATCGAGCCGGCGCTCAAGACGGGCGCCGTTCGCGCGGTGCGGATCAGCCGCAAGGGCGTGTTCCGTCCCTGGTCCGCGGTGACCCTGCGGGACCGAGTCGAACCGAAATGGCAGAAGGAGTTCGTGATGCTGCTCGCGAGGCAGGCGCTGCCGGCGAAACTCGATCGTCGGGCGTAAGGCGCGCGGCGAGACTGCCCCAGGAGGTTTTCAAGGGGAATTGACAGCGGCAGCCCGCCGCGCCTGCCTGCACGATAGGGCGGCCAAGCACATGAATCCAGCTCATTCTGAGCATGGTGAGAATGAGCGCGGTTCATCCCGGGTATCATCGCGCGGCCTCCGATGTCGCGCGAGATCATCGCGGGAATCACCACCTTCTTCACGATGTCCTACATCGTCATCGTGAACCCTACCATTCTCTCGTCCGCGGGCACCGGCATGCCGTTCAGCGGCGTTCTCACCGCGACCGTGCTCGTGTGCAGCGCGATGACGCTGCTCATGGGCCTGTACGCAAAGCTGCCCTTCGGCGTTGCGCCCGGCATGGGGCTCAATGCGTTTTTCACGTACACGGTGGTGCTGCAGGGCGGCGTCCCGTGGCCGACGGCACTGGGGCTGGTGTTCTGGGCGGGCGTGCTTTTCCTGATTGTGTCGGCGACGCCCTTGCGGGAAGCCATCGCAACCGCCATTCCCGAATCGTTGCGACACGCCACTGCCGCCGGCATTGGTTTGCTGCTCACGTTTATCGGCCTGCAGAACGCAGGATTCGTCGCCGACAACCCGGCGACGCTGGTCGGCATCGGGCTCGCGTATCTCGCCGGTATTTTCATCGTCACCGCGATCGCGTGGGCGGCGCGGCTTGTGCAGCCTCCCGCCTCGTGGTTCAGCGCGCCGGATTTTTCGTCGGTCTTCCTGAAGGTCGATGTACGCGGTGCGCTCAAGATCGCGCTCATTCCAACGATCGTGACAGTCACGATGACCGATCTGTTCGACTCGCTGTCGACTTTCATCGGTGTGTCGGAAGCCGGGAAGCTTCTGGATGAAGAGGGACGTCCGAAGAATCTGCGGAAAGGACTGTTGGTGGACGCGCTCGCGACCCTGTCGGCGGCTCTCGTTGGCAGCTCGCCCGGCACGGCGTACGTGGAAAGCATCGCGGGGATCCGCATGGGAGGCCGCACGGGTGTCACGGCCATCGTGACCAGCCTTTGCTTCGTTCCTTGCCTCTTCATCGCGCCGCTGGCTGCGGCTGTCCCTCCCTATGCGACAGCGGCTGTGTTGATCATGGTCGGCGTCGCCATGTTCCAGAGCGTGACGCGCATCCGCTTCGATCAGCTCGAGGTCGGCGTCCCCGCTTTTGCCGCCATCGTGCTCATTCCGCTCACCTTCTCGATTACGCAGGGTATGCTGTGGGGATTCGTCCTGTACGCGGGCCTCCATGCGCTGTCCGGCCGCGCGCGAGAAGTTGCGCCGGCAGTCTGGGCCCTCGCGGCGGTATCATCTGCGCTGTTGGTTCTGGAACATGCACGACGATGACTGATTCTCCAATCCTGGAAGTCGCGATCGACGAGCTGCAGAAAATCAAGAAGCTCGGCGACAAGGCCATCACGCAGTTGGACGACGAACAGCTCTGGATGAAGCTGCATCCCGACGGCAACTCCGTCGCCGTGATCATGCGGCACATGGCGGGCAACATGCGCTCGCGTTGGACCGACTTTCGAACGAGTGACGGCGAGAAACCGGATCGCCATCGCGACCAGGAGTTCGAGGAGCCGCTTTCATCGCGGGCCGAATTGCTTGCCGAGTGGGAAGACGGATGGAAGCGCGTCTTCGACGCGCTCGCGCCTCTCAGCGACGCGGATCTCCAGGAGGTCGTGTATATCCGGATGGAGCCGCACACCATTTACAAAGCCATCAGCCGTCAGGTCGCTCACTACGCCGGCCACACGTACCAGATCGTGTTTCTTGCAAAGCATCTCAAGGGCGCCGACTGGAAGACGCTTTCGATACCGCGCGGCCAGTCCGAAGAGTTCAACCAGCGGATGCTCGCAAAAACCAAGACCGCCCGGCAGTGAGCGCACACTCAGGCGCGGCGGTATGACACCGTCGGTGCGGTGGGGGCTGCTCGGCACGGCTCACATCAACCGACGTCTCATTCCCGCGATGCGCACGGCGCGGCGCTCCGTCATTGCCGCCGTCGCAAGCCGCGACGTCGAGCGCGCGCGGCGTTACGCCGAGGAATGGCAGATCCCGACCGCACACGACCGCTACGATGCGCTGCTGCACGATTCGTCGGTCGACGCGGTTTACGTGCCCCTCCCGAACGCGCTGCATGTCGAATGGACGCTGCGCTCGCTCGACGCCGGCAAGCACGTGTTGTGTGAGAAGCCCCTGGCATTGACCGCGGACGATGTGGATCGGATCGCGGCCGTCGCGCAGGCGCGCGAACGCGTTGTCGTCGAAGCGTTCATGTACCGCCACGAGCCGCTCATTCCCCGCCTGCTCGAGTTCCTGCGAAACGGCGGCATCGGATCGCTCACG
>WNGB01013107.1_pt1 | contig 11190 bp, 6 predicted proteins | sample 5400681 | NCBI WGS metagenome assembly WNGB01 (sample SAMN13153367, study PRJNA577476) | soil metagenome | isolation source: 115 cm soil or saprolite under grassland replicate 2 | place: USA:California | collected 2016-06-15 | reverse complement strand
AGCTGGGGGAGATTTCAAACGGGATGGCACACGCGCAGGGGTGGCGTACACGCACGAGACACCCTGCCGTTGCACGCCGTCGCCCCTGAGGCCACACGCGATGGCGTGGGCTGCATGGACTCACGGTAATGGCGGGTGATGAGATCGGGAGAGAGGTGGTGGCGCCAGGCAGTGCAGGTCTCGCCGCCATTGTAGCGGTGTTTGGCCCAGAAGTGCTCGACAGTGCCGGAGCCATCAACCGGTGTAAGCTGAGCACACTCGTCTTTGGCGACCCGGCAAAGCGCCGGCAACTGGAAGACATCATGCATCCCCTGGTCAAGTAACACAGCCAAGCCATGTTCGCCGAACTCACCCACGTTGGGGTCCCCATCATCGTGTATGAATCCGCCCTGTTGTTCGAGACCGAGCGGCACCACGAGATGGACGGCATCATTCTGGTCACTGCCAATGAGACGCAACGTGTGGCGCGCGTGCAGCAGCGCGATGGATGCACTGAAACCGAGGTTCGCGCCCGCATACAGGCGCAGATTGACGAAGCGGAAAAACGCCGGCTGGCAGATTATATTCTTGATAACAACGGCGATATACAGGATCGCAAGCGCCAGGTACAGGATCTGGTCTCCACGCTCAGGCACGCTGTCGGCCTTGCGCCGCACCACCCGTAATGCATAGGGCAGGGCCAGGCTCATCCGACTCCGACTTTCCTCCTGCTGCTTTGACCGTTGTGGCAGCTGGCTTTATACTCCTGCGGAGGGAGAGCGAGACGAACGAAACAGAATATACGTTAAGGTGTATGTAATGACGTGGGAAGAAATTCGCGAGCAGTACGCAGGACAGTGGGTCTTGATCGAGTACTGGGAACTGGACGAGCAGCTCAACGTCGTCCAAGGGGAGGTTGTGGCCCATTCACCGGCGAAGGAGGAGATTTACCAGTGCTTGTCGAAGACTAAGGACAAGAATCTTGCCATTGAGTACGCCGGGGAGCTACCACACGACCTCGCGGTGATGTTTGACACATGACCAGGTATCCATTGCAACGCGTGGGGCGTCTCCTGGCCACGAAAGCAGCGGTCAGTGGCCCAGCAGGAGTGCACGTCGTCAGGCTGCTGGTTGATACAGGCTCTATCTATACGATTCTGCCAGTGGAAGTTTTGGAATCCATTGGATGCAGCCCTGCGAGCAGCCACGAACACGCGAGAATCATTACAGGAAGTGGCTACCTCATAGTTCCTAAAGTGCAGGTTGTATGGTTGCAGTGTCTCGGCCAGAAGGTCGACCGAATGGCCATTGTCGCCCACACCTTGCCCATAGGGAGCTTAGTGGATGGCCTATTGGGCATGGATTTTCTTGAGCCTCTGGGCGCAAAGCTTCTCATCACTGAAAGAGTTATCGAGATACCCTAAAGTATGGTCCGCGTCTGATACCAAATACTAATCTGGCCCCGATTGCCGAATGTTTCTGTCTCTCCCTCTACTGATGGGCCTCTTTCTGTCCCTCGTGGATCACCCGGAGCGTGGCTGGTGCACTCTGCCCATACGTCTCCGGGTTGTACATCTCTTCAGCGCGGAGCGGCAGGACCGCGAACTCCCCAGGCGCAATAGCCTGTGCCACATAGGAGAGGTGATAGCGCCCGGCGGGTAAGTACTCGGAGTAGAAGCGCACCGCCTGGTGGCGCAATTCCTTGTGATAAAAACTCCAGCGCGCAGAACCAAAGGCACGCCAGTCGTTATATCGGAACCATAGCGACTCTTGCGCATGCGGCACCGTCGCCTTATCCGCGTCGACTTTTGACGCGGTGGCCAGGTCGCGATTCACCGGCTCTAAGCCGCCTGGGACCGGATCGTCCACGACCACAAAATTGCGCGCTGCTGGCAGAGAAATGTACAGATCAACCTTCACCAGCTCGCCCAGCCTGAGATGCATCGGGCTGTCGAGTAACATCCAGCCGCGTCCGCGTTCCACGCTGTATTCCCGGTGTACCTCAAGACCTGCATTGATGGGTTGTGCTTGCAGCTCAGTAGGCGCATAGAACAGGCGCAAGGCGTAGTAGACACGGCCCTGTCCCTCACGGGTGAGGGTTACTGTCGCCTTCTGCCCCACATCCTCAGCCCGGATTGGCTGCTGGAAGTCTACTGCTGGCGCTTTATACGTCTGCACCTGTGCTTCACCGAGCTTGTCCTTGTCCAGGTAAGCGCGCAGGGTCAGGTGGGGCTCGTCAGGCTCGTAGATCCGACTGAAATCGCTCAAGGCGTTCATGCAGAAAATGTTTTCTTGCGTGTTGGCCCAGTGGGTCCGGTTCTGGCGCGTCTGGGTAATGGTCCGTACGAGCTTGGACGGCACATCGCTGGCCGTGGGAGCACTTTGGCGGGGATCTTTCGAGGCCAACAGGGCGCTGAGAATGGCACAATTGGTGCGCAGGGAGGAGTACAGGATGCGCTGATAGGCTGCATCAACCTCTTCGCTAAAGACAAATTTCCCACTGGTCTCGTTGGCATGGGCCCGGATCATGTCGAGCACTTCAGCCTGCATCTCAGCGGTGTCGGCGACCTGGGTCAGCGCCAGCAGGTAGTGGGCCTTGCCAAAGAGACTCATCTCCTTAACCTGGGCGTGATAGCGTTGCATGTCCTCACGGCTCACTTTCCCATGTGGGGCGAGGGCTGCCAGCACCACAGCATGCATGGTGGCCCGCATACTCCGCGAATAGAAGTCAGGGGCGTTGTCATGACGCAGGTAGGAGAGCAAGTAGTCATGCAGCCTGGTCTCCACCACGGTGGGGATGGCATAGCCCTTGGCGCGCAACCAGGTGAAGGCCAGGGCGGTGTAGGCACTCAAATCGGGGCTGATGTACTGGTCCTCCGGCATATAGTAGGCCATCCCACCGCTCGGGGCCTGGTAATTGGCCGCCAGGGACAGGGTGCGCTCCGGGAGCTCTTGACTCTCAGGCCATTGCAACGTATCTGACAGGTAGGGCGTGAGGCTGCGGTAATGCGCCGCCATCAAGCCTTTGGTCAGTTTTTGTTCCCAGCAGGCGTAGGGATAGTCCCGCAGATAGGTAAATACCCCTTCGAGACCACCGATGACGGTGGGGGTGGCAACCACGCTGAGGTGACCCACATCCGTGCGGATGTCGGCAGGAAAGGCAATAGACTCCTTGACCTCGCGCTCCGTCGTGATGCCGTAGGTGGCTGCCACCCGTAGCGCCTGGTTTCTGGGACGCGAGATAGTGAGCGGCACCTCCAGGGCGTCGCGGTCCTGCCCGTCACCAGCACGCACGTGTAGCCGCATTTCGCCCGCCTGTGCGGTGTGCACTGGCAGACGCATGATATAACGCTTAAAAGGTTCGGCAGTGAGGAGTTGCCGCATACTGGCCCCCTCCTGCAGCGGGCCGGTGGCGCTGAGCGTCACCTCTATCGTCCGTGGGGTCTCAGTGCGGTTCAGCACCGTGAAGCTGGCTTCAAAGCTATCGCCAGCCGTGACCTGGTTGGGTAGGGCCGGACGAATTTCGGTGGGTTTATTGGCCTTAAAATTGCCCTCACCAAGCCCCATGCGGTCGTCCGGCGTCACTGCCATGGCCAGGACACGCCAGCCTGTGAGGTTATCGGGCAGCTCGAAGGCGATGGTCGCTTTCCCCTCCGCATCCGGGATGAGTGCCGGATTCCAATAGCTGACAAATTTAAAGACAGAGCGCAAGTCCAGGTCCAGGCCACCGTCGCCTCCAGGGTTGGCGCCTTTTTTATCGAATTTCTGGCGGCCGATGAGCTGCGTGAGCAGGTTGTAGTTACGCAGGTCGAGCGCATCGAGTTGGTAGAAACCTTTATAGGGATCAAAGTAGTCGCGGCCGCCCGTAATCAGATCAAAGACGGCTTCGTCTAAGACAGCGACCGCCAATTCCACAGGTGGGACCTCGCCCTGGCGGGTGCTGACGTGCAGATCAACCGTGGCGGTCTGGCGCGGTTTATACACCTCCTGATGGGGATGGACAGCCACATTGAGTTCTTTGTAGGGGTCCTGGACGAGCGTGCGGACATAGCCCAGGCGGAAGGTCGGCTTGCCCAGATCGACCTGGTTGTCCGTGAGGGGTTTATCAACACGCGGTGACATCACGACAACGGACAGATAAAAACCCGGGATATGGTTGGGGGTAATCGGGAACTGCACGATCGCCGTCCCCTCCTGAAACGTTTCAATCCAGCTCCGTTGCACTCCAAAACGCTCGATAGTGACCAGGGCTTTGGCACCAGGAAACGGGTTCTGCACCAGGTAGCGTGCGGTGTCACCGACTTTATACACCTTTTGTTCGGGGACGATGTTTAAGTTATGGTCCGGGCTGGTCTCCCACAGCACCTCACCCGCGCCGGTAGCCCAGCGTCGGATGGTGGTGCTATGCGCCCTCGCCCTGGTGTCCATGATGATGGCCGTGATGCGGTAGGTGCCAGGAGATTTTGGCGTGAAGGTACAGACCTCTGGTGCACTCTTCGAGACCAGCGTACAGGTAGAAACATCGAGCCAGCTGCGGACATAGTGCGGCAGGTAAGTGTTCCCAGCGCCTTTCACCTGAGCGGCTTTGATCTGGAGCTGCTCCACTTTTACCTGCACCTCTGTCCCGGCCACAGTCGCACCATGCTCGTTCACCACGAGCACCTGGAGTCGCGCTGGCGTGCCCGTGGTCCATATCCAATCTTCCTGCCGCAGACCCACATAGCGGTCGCGTCCGGCATAGTGGGCCGTGGCGTGCCCGGCGACGTATTTACCACGGTCATCGCGCACGGCGCTCTCCACGCGTAATTGACCGTAGAGGACTTTCGCGGCTGGCATGGCGAAGGTCGTTTCGAGCGTGCCATTATCATCAAGGCGGTCCTGGACTTCGTGGAGCGTCTCGCTTTGCGTGTTCTCGGTGATATCCATATCGGTATCGTTGTCAGCGTCGGCTTCCTCCGTGTCCTCGTCGTCTGTCTCGCTCCTCGGCGTCGTAGTATCGGCAGAGTTCGCAGGGGCCACAGTGGAGAAATAAAAACCAGCCGCCTGCCCCTCCTGTGGCACCAGGGGACGGCCCTCCACACTGGCGGTCAGGCGCATCTCCGCCGCCCCGTATGGACCGCCAGCATGGAGCTTTGCCTGGGTCGTGACGGTGACCTGCTCGTCAGGTTTGACCAGCGTACTGCCATAGAGATCAGTGGTGACCCGGAAAGGCGCTGGGGTGAAATCGCTGATGAGCACCCGCATGGGCTCCCAGGTGGGTGTATCCTCTTTCTCCTTGTCATTATCTGTATCCGCTTTGGCAAAGGCCGCAGACAACACAAAGCGATACCAACCCACTGCACCGTTCTGGGGCACAGGGAATTCGCCATGATAGGCGCCAAATTCGGAGAGGCTCACCGCCTTCACCTCATGCACCACTTTGTCCGTGGGGTCCATAATCTGCAAGGTATACCCGGTGCGTGGTGCTGCGATAAAACGCTCGTTATCCTGATCACGTACATAGAATTTGTACTGCACCGTATCCCCAACCCGATACACCCCCTGCGGGGTGCTACCCCAGGCGTGGATATGCCCGTAGCGGCGCTCCAGAGACTCCCTGATGTGGGTGCGATTGGGGCCATACGCATCGACCTGGAAATCGTGCACCAGGGGCACCAGGGCCATCGCCTCGTCTTTCTGCAACCGCACAAAGACGTGTAGCTTGTCCCGGTCCCCCCAGGTCCGCAGCAACTGTAATGCGGAGTCGAGCGTACGCGTCCCAGTCAGCATGGCGAGGCCATCGGCATTCGTGCGGGCTTCCGCGATTACCGTGGGCTGTGCACTCAGGGGGCTTAGTTGCTCGGTGGTGAGCTGCACACGCGCATCGCTGACGGGTAAGCCCGTATCAAAGGCCGTCACCCAGACCAGGGTGTTGTAGTGCCCGATCTTCACGTGCAGGTGAAAAGGGGTGATCTGTGAAAAGAACCATTGGGGCTCCTCGCTCACGCCCGGGGTCGTCTGGATCTGCCCCTGGATGACCCCGGAGGCGGCAGGAATGAGCTCGCGGACCTTGAGCGGGATGCGATAGCTCCGATCTACCTCGGTCTGCAGAGGCATGGTGAGCTCTTGCTCGGCCTGTCGACCTTGCGTGGTCAAAGTTTCATATTGCACATGGAGGGCGTCGAGATTCAGCACCTCGAGTGGCACGTGCGTCGCGACCTGCTGTTCCAGCACCGAGATCGGATGACGTACGACGAGTTCGGGAGTCTTGTGCCCGGTGGTGAACTGCATGTCAATGGCCTCGGGCAGCTTGCGCCCAAACTCGTCTCTGATCTGCTGCGGCGCAGCTGTAAGACGGTACGTCGTACCCCACTCGAAGTCTGGGAGGGTGAGCTCGTACAGGTTCCCGCGGCGATGCGTGCGTGACAATTTGGAAACGGCAGACAGGTCGTCCCACAGATTGTGGTCGGCCCTCTCGCTCTTTAGCTCGGGGGTCAAGTGCAGGGCATCCTTGGCGCCGTCTTTCCGCACTGGCGCCGAAAAAAGCAAGGCCAACTGTTGCGGATCGCACTGCTCCTGTGGGGGCCGTTGGGTCACAGCCGGAATGGTGATGGTCTGTTTCGCGTTGACCGTGCAGGAGAGGCCCGCCACACGCAGAGCTGGGAAGGTATCAAAAGCATACACCGCCCGCTGCTCCCCCCCGGGTTCACGCCCCTGCGTTGAGACAATCCCTGGTTCGACCCATACTGCCGCAGAGGTGTCCGCCGGCAGTTCCTCTACAGGGCGGATGAGCCAGCCGCGGCCTTTGGGCTTTGGGGCTTCATTGGCACTGACAGCGACACGCTTGTTTTTGGGGGTTTGGACATACATATGGCTGGTCACAGAGCTATTGGTCACCGGTTGGTCGAACAGCACCAGGAGCACTGGGGTCCCAGGCGATACCCAGGTTTGATGGATAATCTCGGTCACTTTTGGCCGTTGCGTGAGAAACGTGTGGGTGACAGGGGTCTCTAAAGTCGCGCCGTCCTCGGTCTGGATGCCAGGCTGCACGATGACGGTATAGCGTGTGGCGCGTGCCATAGGGGTTCGCTCGCCCAACTCGCAGGCCAGCGTGGTCGTATTTAACCAGCGCCAGGCACACGGTAAGCGTGGCATGATGGCAATGGGAATCTCCTCGGGCTGGCGCTCCATGCGGCCAAGCGGCACGACCGGACGATTGAACTCAAACACCATCTGCGCGCTGAGGGGTACATCTTCCCCCGTTGGGGTCACGCGCAGGAGTTTGAGCGGTTCGGGCCTGGTCTGCGCCACGCCGAGCGTTGTACAGACCAAGAGGAGCAGGCAGCAGCTCAGTAGGGAGCACCCCGCCAAACTGGCGGGGGTGCTGCGCACCGCTAATTGGCTATACACAGCCCCCGCCAAACTGGCGGGGGTAATGAGCCCTACGCAGTAGCCGGGCGCAGCACTAAGCCGCAGTAGGTAACGCATGGACGCCTCCTGGTGTTGTGTTGGTCCACCCTCCTCACTATTATATCCTTAGAAGCGCCCCTTTATGGACCCTCTTTTGCTCCATGAGTGCAGCGGATGATGTGCGCATGCCGTTCCCCGACCTAGCGCCGTCCCAATATCATGCGCATTCCATGTTTGGGACGCAAGGTAATCAGCGGGCGCAGCGCCACCGGGTGCCCGGGAACGAGGCGTAACTGCCAGTATTGCGCCAACGTCGCCAGGGTCAGAATGCCTTCCATCCAGGCAAAACCTTCCCCGATACACTGCCGCGCCCCAGCGCCAAAGGGGAAATAGGTGAATGGCGGGCGTGCCGCTTCCGCCTCTGGGGTCCAGCGTTGCGGGTCAAAGCGTTCGGGATCAGGGTAGAAGCGAGCATCGTGGTGTATCACATACGGGCTCATGATGACATTCGTGTTTGGCGGGAGCACATAGCCGCCCACTTCGTAGGCCTCAATCGTCCGCCGCCCAATCACCCAGGCAGGTGGATAGAGACGCATGGCCTCGGCCAGCACCATGCGAGTATAACGGAGCTGCGGTATATGCTCTACCGTCGGCAGACGCCCGGCCAACACGGTATCCAGCTCCGCGTGCAGTTGTGTTTCCACCGTCGGATGCTGGGAGAGCAGATACCAGGTCCAGGTGAGGAGCGTGGCGGTGGTTTCATGGCCGGCCAGCAACATGGTCATGACTTCATCGCGGAGCTGTTGATCGCTCATGCCACGGCTATCGCCCTGCTCGTCCCGGGCAGTGAGCAGCATGGACAGCAGGTCGCCATGATCGACAGCACCCGCCCGGCGCTCCCGGATGATACGATACATGACCGTGTCAAGGAGTTGGCGCGCCCGGTCTGCCTGACGATTGCTCGGTAGTGGCAATTTACCAATCACGTTGCTAAAGGGCAGCATGAAGCGCGGCAAGAGCTGGATGACGGTTGTCAAGGCGGCCCCAATATCTCGCGCCTCTGCTTCCACATCGGCGTCAAACAGAGTTTTCCCTGCAATAGCCAGGGTGAGACGCGTCATCTCGTGAGCAATGTCGAGGGTCGCACCGTCCTGCCAGCGTTGCCGCATGCGCTCAGCATAGGGCACCATGGCGGCGCCATACTGTGCGATACGCTGACGGCTGAAGGCTGGCTGTGCCAGACGACGCTGGCGGACGTGGACGTCTCCCTCACTCGTCAACAGGCCTTCTCCGAGGACGAATTTCGCCCATTGCAGGCCCCGGCTCTTGGTGAAATGACGCTGCTGGGTGACCAGGACATCCCGAATATACTCAGGGTGGTTGAGCAGGACCGACCGTTGGGCTCCGAGGCGATAGGCGACGATGTCGCCATAGTCACGCGCCAGGCCGGTATACAGACCGATGGCGTCGCGGCGAAAGGCAAATATCTGCCCCCCAGGCCAGGTTGATTTGGGCCCAGGGGGATAGCGGACTGCAGTAACCATGCCATCACTCCACAGTGGCTGCTCCATCTTGTCGTGCCGGGTGTGCCCATAGGCTTGCACGGCAAGCGGGGTTTGCGCCCAGTCCTGCGGCGGAAGGGGAAACCACCAGACGGGGTTGGGAGGCGTAGAGAGCAGTTCCATGACCTCTCTAGCCGGCATACAACAGGGGTAGACCGAGGAATGTTTTATAACGGGATGCAAGACCAGGTCTAGAGGAAAATACGTAAGGATCGCGACGCCAAGCCCCATAACCTGAGTCAGCCACAGGGTGCTACCCTGTGATCGCATACGTACGCCTTTGCCCTGTGTGGGGTTTTTGCGGTTGCGGTATGCCCATGCGTCACGCACTCCCGCACTTCCTGCTTTCCTTTGCCGGCCATATGCGATACATAGAGCACGTCTCCTCTTGCGTGAGGGGGTGCCGTAGTGGGTCCGTAATCACCTCTGCATGGACAGGAGGGTGCCGGATGGACTTTTACACGATCCTCGATCAGGTGATTGCCCTCCTCCGCCAGCGTCAGCGCGTGACGTATCGGGCTCTGCAGCGGCAGTTTGGCTTCGATGACACCTACCTCGAGGATCTCAAAGTCGAACTCATCGACGCCCAACGCCTCGCGGTGGATGAGGAGGGCAACGTCCTTGTCTGGACGGGTGATGCTGGCACCCCGGCCCCGGCCCCCTCACCGTCCACCACCATCCTGGATCGTGCCCCGCTGACCTACACCCCGCCCTATCTGGCGGAGAAAATCCTCACCTCCCGCGCCGCCCTCGAAGGCGAGCGCAAGCAGGTCACGGTGCTGTTCGCGGACCTGAAAGGCTCCATGGAACTTCTGGCCGACCGCGACCCCGAGGAAGCCCGTCAGCTCCTGGACCCGGTACTCGAACGCATGATGGCCGCGGTACACCGCTACGAGGGCACCGTCAATCAGGTCATGGGCGATGGCATCATGGCCCTGTTCGGCGCCCCCATTGCCCACGAAGATCACGCCGTCCAGGCCTGCTACGCCGCCCTCGCCATGCAGGCGTCGGTGCAGCAATATGCCGCCGAGGTGCAACGTGCCCAGGGCGTGCCGGTGCAGATCCGCGTCGGCCTGAACAGCGGCGAGGTGGTGGTGCGGGCCATTGGCAGCGATCTGCACATGGACTACACAGCAGTGGGCCAGACGACCCATCTCGCCGCCCGCATGGAACAGATGGCCATGCCGGGGTCGATCCTGGTCACCGCGGAAGTGCTGCGCCTGGCCGAAGGCCACGTGCAGGTCAGGCCCCTGGGGCCGGTGCCGGTGAAGGGCCTGAGCGCGCCGGTCGAGGTGTACGAGGTCGTCGGGGTCGGGCCGGTGCGCACGCGGCTGCAAGCGGCGGCGGCGCGCGGCCTGACGCGCTTTGTGGGACGTGACGCCGAGCTGGACGTCCTGCGCCAGGCGCTGGCACAGGCGGAGGCGGGCCGGGGCCAGGTGGTGGCCCTGGTGGGCGAGGCCGGCGTCGGCAAGTCGCGCCTGGTCTACGAGTTCAGCCACTCGCATCGCACCCAGGGCTGGCTGATCCTGGCCAGCAGCTCGGTCTCCTACGGCAAGGCGACGCCCTACCTGCCAGTGCTTGACCTGCTCAAAGCCTACTGTGGCATCGAAGCTCGCGATGAGGCGCGGCGGGTGCGCGAGAAACTCACAGGCAAGCTCCTGACGCTGGATGTGGCCCTCGGGTCAGCCCTCCCAGCCGTGCTCAGCCTCCTGGATGTGCCGGTGGAGGACCCCGCCTGGCAGGGGCTCGATCCCCCCCAGCGCCGCCAGCGCACCCTGGAGGCGGTGAAGTGCCTGCTGCTCCAGGAAAGCCAGGTGCAGCCCGTCCTACTCATCTGCGAAGACCTGCACTGGATCGACGCCGAGACGCAGGCTCTGCTGGACAGCCTGGTCGAGAGCCTGCCCACGGCCCGGATCGTGCTGTTAGTGAACTATCGCCCGGAGTACCAGCACAGCTGGGGTGGGAAGACCTACTACACCCAACTGCGGCTCGACCCCCTGCCGCCGGTAAGCGCCGAGGCATTGCTCCGGGCCAGGCTCGGGGACGACCCGAGCCTGGCGCCGCTCACGCCCCTGCTGATCGTGCGCACGCAGGGCAATCCCTTCTTTCTGGAGGAGAGCGTGCGCACCCTGGTGGAGACTGATGTGCTGGTTGGCACGCCAGGGGCCTATCGTCTGGCCCAGGACGTGCCGACCCTGCAGGTGCCGGCCACGGTGCAGGCGGTCCTGGCGGCGCGCATCGACCGGCTGCCGCCCGAGGA